>Ga0315291_10000124_pt1 | contig 86560 bp, 72 predicted proteins | sample YL17G12_20_MG_FD_203070 | JGI IMG/M metagenome (GOLD analysis project Ga0315291, IMG submission 203070) | Sediment microbial communities from Yellowstone Lake, YNP, Wyoming, USA - YL17G12_20 | ecosystem: Environmental > Aquatic > Freshwater > Lake > Sediment | place: USA: Wyoming | collected... | reverse complement strand
TCTGGCCGCAGCTCGCGGACGTTCTGTTCTGCCAGCTCCTGGGCAAAGACGTTGAGGATGCTCTCGACATCGTTGTCCGAGTTGAGGAGGCGGTGGTATTTCTCGAAAAGGAGCTTCTTGAGCTCGGTGTAGTTCACCACGTTTCCGTTATGGGCCATGATGATGCCGAAGGGCGAGTTGACCTGGAAGGGCTGGGCGTCTTCGCCGCGGCAGCCGCCGATCGTCGGGTAGCGGGTGTGGCCGATGCCGATATGCCCTTGGAGGCGCTTGGCGTGTTCGAGAGTGAAGATATCGCGGACCAGCCCATTCCCTTTTTTGGTGTGGAAGCGGCCGTCATAAGTGATGATGCCGGCCGAGTCCTGGCCGCGGTGCTGCATGGCGAGCAGTCCCTGGTAGAGGTCGCGGAAGACTTCGCCGGTGCTGTAGAGTCCTAATACGCCGCACATGATGAAAAACCGCCTTGATTATAATATTTTTTTGGGGATTAGTTAAGGGCGCGAATCGCGCCGCGTATAATCTTACCGAAGGGATATATATCTTGCCACACGGCTGTCCCATTATAAGTTGAACAAAAGTAATTGGTTACAGGGCGAATCATCATTTGCTTCGCACTCTGTTTCGGTAAATAGTTGATTTATAGGGATTTGCTCGAACGCCGTCACGCTGAAAATCTGCAGAATTGTATAGAGACTGGCTCGAGGCTCAGGCGCTTTTTGACGATCGCGACAAGAACGCATGTGGCCATCGCCACCCAGATCTGCGTCTTCACCGCGTTCTCCGAAGTCCCGAAAAATGCCTTGATCCGCAGATGCTGCTTGATCCAGCGGAAGAACAGTTCGATCTGCCAGCGACATTTGTAAAGCTGGGCGATCGTCAACGCGGGAAGAACGAAGTTGTTGGTCAAGAAGACGAGGAAGCGTTTCGTCTCCTCGTCGTAGAAGCGGACGCGGCGAAGCGGATCGGGATAAAGATCGACCGTCTGAACGCCCGTCAAGGCGATCGTTTGATCCGACCGCAAGCCCGTCGTTTTTTCCACCGGGCGGGATATATCGGCTCTCTACTATGCGGCGAGCTCCTATATCACGGCCATCGAGTGACCGTCATCGACAATCTTTTGTTCGGGGGGAACTCGCTCCTCGGCTATATGGCCCACCCCGACTTTGCCTTCCACAAAGCCAATGTCTGTGATAAAAACGGTCTTCAGCCGTATTTTGAAGACATCGACCATGTCGTCCACCTTGCTGCCATCGTTGGCTACTCCGCCTGCAACAATGTAGGAGACGCCGCTGCATACGGGTGCAACCTCGCCAGCACGCAGAACGTTTTCGAGCTCGACGAAGGGAACGGCGTCCACCGGTTCATTTTCAGCTCGACTTATAGCAATTACGGCTTGTCCAAGGACGGCCTGCCCGTCACCGAGGATTCTCCTCTTTATCCTCAGTCGCTCTATGCTGAGATAAAGATCGCCGCGGAGAATTTCCTGTTCGAGCGAGCCAAATCCTCGCCCTGCGCCCCGGTGATCTTCCGCTTCGCGACGCTCTTCGGGCCGTCGCCCCGAACCCGCTTCGACCTCATCATTAACCAGTTCGTTCTCGAAGCGGTTTGCGAACGGAAACTCACGATCTATCAAAAAAAATATAACCGATCCTTCGTCCACATCCGCGACATTGTCCGCGCCGTTCGATTCGCTCTTAAAGCTCCACTGAACAAAGTCCGGAGCCAGATTTTGAACGTCGGCTCGAACACGGGGAACTATTCGAAGGAGGGAATCGCCCGGCTCGTTCAGAAGCATGTGCCGGACGTCGCCATAAAGTATAAAAACATCCGCTTCGACGGCGATATGCGGAACATCAAGGTCTCATTCGATAAGATCGAGCGCGTCCTCGGCTACCGGGCGGAGATCAGCGTCGAAGATGGGATCTGGGAAATGGCCGAGCTCCTCAGGTCGCGATGGCTTATAACCTAAGCCGTTTTCGGCCGATTCCTGCTCCACTCTCGCTCGCCTGTATATTCCGGTCAATCCGGCCACTTGTTCCGGTTCAAAACGGCCACTGATCGGAGCGAAGCGACGCTGGATGGTCATTATACTTCCTTGTGGCCGGAATGAGTCAAGGGGGAGCGGCGTTTCCGCATGGATTCCCCGCACAGTTCCAGCCGGTAAGCGTTGTGGCTGATGCGGTCCATAACCGCGTCCGAGAGGGTCGCGTTTCCCAAACGATCATGCCAATTTGCCACCGGGATCTGGATCGCGAGCATGGTCGAGGCCCGGCCATAACGATCTTCAAGGATTTCCAGAAGGTCCGGTGTTTGGGATTCCGTCAGAGGATTCCGCAGCCAGTCGTCGATAATCAGGAGTTGGGTCTTGGCCAAGATCTCAAGGAACTTAGGCGAGGAGCCGTCGGCCCGAGCATGGGTGATTTTCTGGAGGAGTTTCGAGATCTGAAAAAAGCGGACCGAGACGCCGTTGCGACAGGCGGACTGACCCAGGGCGCAGGCCAGGTAGGTCTTGCCCGCGCCCGTCGGGCCGGTGATGATGACGTTAAGATGCCGCCGGATCCAGTCTTCCTGGGTGAGGGCCAGAACCTGGGACCGGTCGAGACCGCGAGCGCCTGAGAAGTCGACATCCTCGATGACCGCGGCCTCGTGGAGAGGGCTGAGGTTGGACGAGGTCTCCCGGCGGAAGCCGTGGGCTTGGACACGGAGCCGCTTTGGATCCGCCTATACATCGCCCGCAAGGAGAAAAAACTCTCTCAAGCCGCGGTGGGCCGCATTTTCGGGGTTTCACAAGGGACCGCGAATTACTGGGAGAGAGGAACGGATCCCGGAGAAGACGGGAAGGTCCACGGAAAGGCTATTTCCGCGGACGTGGTCCCCCTCATTGTCCGATGGGTGGAGGCCGGGACCATCCCCACGGCGGAGGAGCTGGCCGTCATAAACGCCCGGAGGCAAAAGAAGCCAGGAGGACCCGGAAGACCACCCAAAAAGAATTAACCTCCCGCTCACCCTCGCGGGGTCATTTTACAGGCTAAAACACCGGGCACAATAGAACATAATATGTTCTATAAGGGGCTGGCCGTCTCCTTCGGGCCGGCCGCCCCCTGAAAACGAAAAGAAACAAACGGTCAATACCTCGGGTGTTTCTTCATGGCGTAAGTACTCAGCCCTTTATTTTCTGAAAAAGCGCACTATTTGTTGCTTGGCCGCGAGCGCAGCTCATTGTTTGACGAACCCCTTTGCAGCATTCCCCGCGGCTTGCCGCCGGGTCATTGACTTGTTCTCTCTTTATGACTTACCATCTCTCCTGATGGGATCGAAGCGTATATCTCAGGCGATCAAAATTAAAATCCCTTCCGCGAAAAATCTCGTTACTCTTGTCAGTATAGCAGCGACATTTTCTGTCTTATTCATTTTCCATGCGGCCCCGAGCATTAATGATAAAGCCCCTACGAATGATGCCGACAACTACGTCGTAATGGGATATAACATCCAGAAACACGGCATTTTCTCTCTTGAAACATCGGATTCTTCGCCGCTCCAGCCAACGTATTATCGAGAACCTGGTTTCCCGGCCTTCCTAGCCCTGGTGATGACGTTGGACCCCAACCTCCATTCCGCCGATCTAAAATCATTCAGGTCCGACGGTCAAATTATCAAAAGGCTTAAGAATTCACAACTTCTTGTTCTTCTTCTAACCTCGATTATGACCGCATTTTTTATTTTTCGGATTACAAAGAGCCTCGCGCTTTCCTTGCTGGCCTTAGTCTTAGTCGGCCTAAGTTCATCGTTACTTGGCACAGCAAATAGCCTATTGTCCGAAAACGTTACGGCTCTTCTTCTGTTTGGTGTCTCTTTTCTTCTTTTTAAAGCCGTGAAAGAGAAAAAAATTATAGATTTTTCTTTTCTTGGCATCGGACTGGGATTCCTGTCCCTGACGAAGGCCATCTTTGTTTATTTCTTTATCTTTGTTATATTGTTTCTAATTTTTCTAAGAATTAAGGGAAAATTTGGTAAACGGGAGTTTAGCGCCGGAATCTTGTCTTTCTCGATCATCTTTATTGCGATCGTGGGAACCTGGATGGTTCGGAACTACTCCGTCTTTCGCACGCTATCCATTTGTGCACGTGGCGGGCACGTTCTATTAATACGGTCCAATTTTGACATGATGACGGCCAAAGAATTCCTGGGCTCTTTTTTCTATTGGACCCCAAATAGCCTCCCCAACCGTGTGCTCAGTAATGAAAAAATATTTGGAACTAATATCCTTAGTCCTGGAGGCAGCCTCGAAGGACTGAATGATTCTTTGCCCACGGGCTATTTCCAGAGAAGCGATCCTTTTGTCCGCAATCTGATAAAAACCAAGGGCTTGGAAAGCCCCATCGTCGATAAAACTCTCATGAGAATTGGCGTTCAAAACATTCTAGGACATCCCTTCCGCCATTGTCTAGTCACACTTCCGCTTGCCTGGAGAGGCCTTTTTATTGAAAACGGAATCCATTTAAATTTTCCCGTCAAAATATCTCCTTTAATCCCCGGCATTACTAGCCTCCTTTATATGGCCGGATTGATACTTTTATGTATTCTCAGTCTCAAGAAACGCTTGTGGCATTTTTTCGCTTTTATTTTGCCAGCTTTATATCTTTACAGCGCCCATTCTTTTTTAACCGAAAATGAGCCGAGATTTAATTTTCCGATGTTACCCGTGTGCATTATTTCTTTAGCTCTGGGCCTCCATTTAATATTCAAGCAGCGACAGGATAAAAGATAAAAAAGGCTCCGCCCATGCCCTAGACACTGGGAATTGTTATTTCAACGCTGACAGACACGGCCCGGGCTTATATCTTCCGCCCTAGGAGATTAGAGACTGAGTCTCTATAGAGTCTCTCTTATGCTTTCGCCGTATCGCGTACATTAGGGAACCTATTTATTGGCTTATCACTCGCCGGGGGGTGAGGGGTCTGCTCGTTAATGGGAAGGGCGCAGATGAAAGGGCCCTCACAGAAAGTCCCATAATGAGCGTTTGAGGACTCATGGCGGGCCGATAAAACGGACGGAAATCATCCGGGCGATGATCGACGGGCTGATTGCGTCCGGGCTGGACCTTTCGACCTACGGGACGGAAGAAGACATCGCCTTTGTCATCATGGAACGGCTGAAAGGATAATGCCAGGCCGCCTTGACTTTAATTCCATATCGGGGGTATGTATAAGCCCAGTGAATATATTTTGGAAGGGAACTATGAAAAAGTCCGTCCCCTTTCTCGTTGTCGTATGCCTCGCTGTAGCTTGCGGCGCTCCGGCAACGGCCAGGTCAAGCCCGCTTCCGCCGCCCGTCCCAGATACTCCCGCACCGTTTCCTTGCCGATGAGACACACCCGGGCGATCGCCCGATAGCTTAACCCGCTTGCCTTCAGCCTCAAGACCTCTCGTATCTTCCGCATGGATAACCTCGTTCGGGCCATTTTGACCTCCTTTCAAAGGAGGCATCTTGGCCCATTTTAGGAAAGTTATCCAGCGCCGCGTCCGATTCCGAATCGGTCCAAAAAGTGGCCGGAATCAACCGGAATCGGTGGCCGCTTTCAACCGGAATATACACTCTCCCACGGATCGGACTCTCTCTCCGGTCTCCTCGCTGAACAAGTTCACTCGCTTGACATGATCCGGATTTTATCTTAAGGTGTCAAAGCGCGACCGGAGGCTTATTCCTGCCGGTTGTGGTCTTGAGAAAAAGGAGAAACAAATGAGACGCGTTTTCCCGTTGGGCCTGGCCCTGCTCATCATAGCCCCTATCATGTTCGCCCAGGACGCCGGGGCAACCGTCAACCGATTGGGGATTAGCGCCCTCGCTGCCACCTTGGCCATTTATTGGTGATTCTCGATGGGTTTGGGCCACATCACTCTTCCGCAAAGCGTTTGATGGTCCGCAACATGACCAACGCTCCAAAAGTTCTGGTAACCGGCACGGCGGGATTCATCGGCTTCCATTTAGTGAAGCGTCTCCTGGCCCAAGGCGATCACGTCGTTGGCTTGGACAATATCAACGCCTATTATGATGTCGGCTTGAAATATGCGAGGCTGGAACAGACGGGAATCCCTAGGGACGCGATTCAGGACAACCGCCTTATCCAGAGCGAGACGTTCCCCGGCTACCGATTTATCAAACTCGATTTGGAAGACACGACCAACATCTTCCGCTTGTTCCAAAAGCAGAATTTCACCCAAGTCTGCCACCTCGCCGCCCAAGCCGGTGTGCGCTACAGCCTGGAGAATCCCCATTCCTATATCTCCAGCAACATCTTCGGGTTCCTGAATATCCTCGAGGGCTGCCGGCACAATCATGTCCAACACCTTGTCTTCGCCAGCAGCTCGAGCGTTTACGGACTCAATGAAAAGCTGCCCTTTTCGGCGAAGGACCAGACGGACCATCCGACAAGTCCCTACGGCGCGTCCAAAAAATCGAACGAACTCTTCGCCCATTCTTACAGCCACCTCTATCATTTACCCGCTACCGGCTTGCGCTTTTTTACCGTATATGGTCCCTGGGGCCGGCCGGATATGGCCCTCTTTAAATTCACCGAGGCCATTCTTCAGGATAAGCCGATCGACGTCTACAGCGAGGGACGGATGACGAGAGACTTTACCTACGTGGATGATATCGTCGAGGGGATCTGTCGGGTTTTACCCCATCCTCCTCAAGCCGATCCGACCTGGTCAGGCCTAGCTCCGGATTCCGCCTCGTCCAGAACCTCTTATAGAATTTACAATATCGGCAATTCCCGGCCGGTTCAACTGATGGATTTTATCGATGCGATTCAAAAGGCGCTCGGGAAATCGGCGAAACTCCGTTATCTTCCGCCTCAACCGGGGGATGTCGTCGCCACCTTCGCCGACATGAGCGGGATCCAAAGAGATTTCGGCGATTTGCCTCACACGTCGATCGAGGAAGGGATCCGGAGATTTCTGGAGTGGTATCGGAATTATTACGGCACAGACAAGCGTCTTTGACTGGCTTTCTTGACCAGAGGATCGGTCATTAGGTCTTCTCCCGATAATAGGATTGGTAAAAATTATTATACGCTGAGCTTCCAGGTGAGCGCCCGGATCAAATCGGCGAAATCTCAATAAATATATCGACGATCGATCTCAAAAACCGCTGTTTTTTCGGCTCCCGTGCCCGTCAATGTGATCTCGCCGATTTTCGTTAATTGGGTTTTGAGCCTATCCCGGAAGCCGATATAGAAAGTCTCATCCTTCAGACTGTCCATGTAGGTGATTTCCAATCGGGTTGAAACTTCGTCATTCGGGGACACAGGCCGGCGGGGCAAATGGACATAGGCAAATTCATTCGTGCCCAACGTCAAGACCTTAAAACCCGGCGCGCCGTCTTTCCAGTTCCGGAGGGAAACGTAGGGAACGGAAAACCATTCCTTCGGATGGGCGAACGTCAATTCCTTCCCCCCCTGAATCATCTTCAATCGAACCGGCAACTCGATCTTTTTATTGTTTTTGGCATAGACCACAAATGTATGCCTATCCATGGTGTATACCGAATTTTTCCATGTTTCGAGCCAGGGCTGAAAGTCGTTGACCTTGAGGAGGTTCTGAACTGCGGCCAAGGCTTGAAGAGCCATCGTTGTTTTTTCGGCATGACTGCCTTCGGCTAAAAAATATTTGCTGGGAACGGTAAATCGTTCCGTCTTCCATCGGCCATCCGCCCTATTCCCTAAAATTCCCAAGGTATAGTTGGCCCCGTTGAAGACGTTGAAAAAAACGGTCCGGGAACTCGTGTCCTTATACGTCACATCAAAGACGACGTCTTTGGAATCTCGAAATTCCGGAATCATAAAATCATCGACCCGCCATTTCAGCCAATTGCCGCTCCATTTATCAGGATATTTCTTGAAATCTAAGGATTGTGCTCGCCGCCCGTCGTACGATTTGACGTCAAGGAAATTCAAATACAGGTTGTAGTGAACGAAATCCCCGGAGCGGGGGATATAAAACCTCTCCACCTTCCATTCCTGACTGCCGCTGTTTTTTAAAAAGCCGACATCGAGTTTATTGGGAGAATTTATGAAGATCGGCACGGAAAACACATTGGTATCCTGATACTTGACTTCCAAGAACAAATATTGATCGGACGGAACGCTCCGCGGCAATTCCATGATGAACCGCCCCATGACATCGGGATCGGAGTAACCATCCCCGTTCAAAAGATAGTCCCGAACCCATTTTCCCGAGATTTCGTAGGCCGGGCTCCAGGCATTATAAAAGGCCTTCCCGTTCATCTCCATGTCCATCACGACCTCGCCGGAGGACGTGATGAGGCGCAAATATTCCACGGGGATCTTGGCTTCCGGGTGTTTCTCGTCGGTAGAAAAGAAAAAATCCAGCTTGTCCCCTTGGCGGAATTCCGCATAAGGATAATCGGCGCTTCCGCCGGTTGACTTCATCACGCGCAAGATCTTCCCCTTTTCGTTGGAAACCTTAATCTCATAGAGCGGTAAGAGGTCCTGTCCGGCATCTGTATCCGTTTCGAAATTTAAAAAACTGTTGAAGACTTCGCATCTCAACAAACTGTAAGCGGGGCTGATCCCGGTGATGTCGTAACGGGCGATGTTTCTTCTCAAATAATTCAAGATTTTTGGCTCAATCACACCGCGCAGGTCCGGCCGGGTGTATTGGAAGTATTCCAATAATCCATAGACGCCAATCAGACCGCCGTTCAAAACTCGGGAGGGCATCAGCTCGTGGTTGAGGATATGGACCGGAGGGTATTCTTCGACCCAAAACTCCGTCGAATTCTCGGTGACGATTTGGTTTCTGACGGACGACGGTTTGACAAGCGAGTTGAAGGCGCAGGTCATCGCCTCTTGGTATTTGGTTTCTTTGGTCAGATCGTAAGCCCTCAACATCACCGAAAGGATCATCCCTTGAGCCATTCCCGAAAGCCACGGTTTTGAAATTGTTGTTCCCAGATAATCCCAGTCAAAATTGTAGAACCACAACCCGATTTTGGATTGATCGTCCGCGCTCTGTAAGACCATACCGGCTAGGAGGCTGTCGGCTGTGTCCAAGAACTCGGTTTTAAACGCCTTGCTTCCCGTATTTAGATATTTTTGATAATCGTCGAGGGCGTATCCGGCCGCCTCCACGGGATGAATCTCGACAGGATTGATGTTTTTATAATATCCACTTTTTATCGAATGAAACCGTCCTTTTTCAAAAACCAGACAATACTCTCCCACGGGGCTTTTCTTCGGGGTTTGACCGCCGTCCCGCTCGGCGGCGATCAAGAACAAGATAGACATTCCGCAGACTGCGGGAATGATGATTCGTCTCATCCCTGCCTCCGATTGACCGCGGTCCTCATCATATCCCTTACGGAGAAGTTTGGTAAACCCGGGAAAACGGCCATGCCTATTCTATTGTTCACAGTTTTGAGAGCTAATCAACTGTTTCTCCGCGACTCCCCCTTCGCCCCAAAACGCCTAGCCGGAGTCTCCCCCACGTCCAGACTCCAATTCCAGCCCCCTGCCGGCCTTGATTTTTCGTAAGGAGTGTTATATTTTAAGATCGAAAAGAGGATCAAATGGAAGAATCAAGGCCGGAGCTGATTGATTACCTTGAAATCGTTTGGAAAAGAAAGCGGCTGATCCTTATCCCCACCCTGTTCCTTGTTCTCGCCGCTGCCGTCCTAAGCTTCGTCTTGCCAAAAGTCTGGGAGGTGAGCGGCGCTATTCTGCCGAGTAAGATCTTGACCCAGAGTCAACAAGGAGTTTATGCGGAGGCTGTCTTTGTGAATGCTAAACAGATTGCCAGTCAGATCAAGGAAGGCTCCTATAACAAAATGATCGCCGACGAATTGAAGCTGGATCTCAAAGAGATCCCCAAGCTCAAGGCCGAAAACATCAAGGACACAAACCTGGTCCTGATTTCCTTGAGACATCAAGATGTCGAAAAAGCCAAGTTGATTTTTCAGGCGCTTATCAAACTCCTGAAAAAAGAGTTGGATGCCAAAGCGGCTATCGAAATCAACGGTCTTGAGACTAATATCAAACAAATTGAGATTGAAATAACGGGGCTGGAGCAAGAAATTGAGATGGCCAAGGTGAAAATCAACATCACGGCCAAACGGAAAAAAGAGATTGAACAGGAAATGGAAAAAACCGCAAAAATGATCGAGGCGTTGGAAACCGATCAACGCCAGTTCCTTAAGGAAGGAAAGAAGACCGAGGCAGAGAGTCTGGCCATGCTCCTCTATTCCAGCAATATCCAGCTCAACTTCCGATATTACGATGAGCTCAATGAGCTGCTCACCTCCAAAAAAATGGAAGAAGCGACGATCAACATCGAAATAGAAAAAAATTTGATAAAAATAAAGCAGCTGATGAATGAGATGAACAGTTTAAAAGAAAAAAAGGGGAGGATCGACTTCACGCAGGTCATCAAACCTCCCGTCGCCTCCCTCGATCCGGTGTCGCCCCAGAAGGGGGTGATCATCGCCGCAACCGCTATCATCAGCTTATCTCTTTTTATTTTCTTTGCGTTCACCGTGGAAAGCTTTGACCGGAAAAAAGCCCTCCGGCCATAAAACAGGGACGCTCCTTCGATTTCCGCGGCATCTCGCGGGGTATCTACAGAATGTCTAACATGGTCTTTTTCTCCCTCCCGCTGCCCTTGAATCGAATCGCGTCCACTTTCGTCAATGGCGTCCTGACCATGTCCCTGAAACCGAGACAAAGGGTCTCCTCCTTCGGCCTATACTGACATGAACGGGTGGATATTCTTTCACCTAAAACTCATCCGCGATCTCGCCGACGATTTGATGTTTGCGCGGCGACGGTTTATCAACAAATAATCACCACCCGAAATTCCCCTAAAACTTTTTGGTTTTGATTGGAAGAATATCTGCGTTTCTGTATAATTCATCCGTATTAAAAAAAGGAGAGTTCACGTAGAAGGAGAACGGTCGTGAAAAGGGCCAGCCTAATTCTATTATTTTTGCACTTCTTAAATAGCGTTGAAGCGGCGACCCGCCCGACCTTGACGATTGAAGGCTCAAAAATTCATCCCACGGTTTTTCTAACGCCTGCCGATGTCCAACGCGGCAGAGAGAATATTCGACGTTATGCCTGGGCCAAAGAAATTGCCGAAGCCATCCTCCGGGAAGCCAACGCGTGGCTCAAAAGGGAAGATGCCTGGCTGATGAGCGCCGTTCCAGCGCCTGGCTCGGCTTTTGCCTATGGGATTACAGGCTGTCCTATCTGCGGAGCGAGCTGGGGGCCTTTTGGCCGCGACGGGGCTTCTTTTCTTCGTCCACGAGAGGTGACGTGCAAAAACGGCCACACGTTACCGGATAAAAATCATCCCGACCCCGGCACAGGCTATATCGCGCCCGACGGCCGCATCCACTACTTCATCGGGACTTATAATGCCTGGGTCGTCGAAACGCTCACCTTCAAGGCTCTGGAAAATCTCGTATGCGCTTATACTTTGACCGGCGATGAACGTTACGCCGTCAAGGCCGCTTTTATTCTCGATGCCCTCGCGGCGATCTATCCCGAATGCCGTAAGGGATGTTGGGACTATCCTTCCGATCCGTTGAGCGGTCGCCTTGATCGGCCCTGGTATCAGGCTTCGCGGATGCTCATTCACTATGTCGACCAATACGACCAGCTTTATAACAGCAAATCGCTGGAGACACCCTCCGTTAAGCCGGGGCTGACGAAGCGGCAGAACATCGAAAATAATCTGTTGATGGATGGCGGCGAATATTGCTATGAAGAATCAAAAGCCGGGAGGCTTCACAATGGCGAAGCCGATTACGAGCGCGGCGCTCTGGCGGTCGGCGTCTGCCTGGGGATCCCCGAATATGTCCGTTGGGCCGCGGAAGGACCATTTGGAATTTTCAACCTCCTCGAAAACAATATCAGTCGCGACGGCGCTTACTTCGAGGTCACGCCTTTATATGCGGACCATACCCGCGAACTCTATTTCACTTTTGCCGAACTGCTGTTAAATTACCGAGGCCGGGCGTATCCGGAGGGTTTGGATCTATATCAGAGTCCAATATTTAGGCAGTTTATGCTGCCGCACAACCTCACCCTGCAATGTGCCGGACACATCCCTCGATACGGAGACGCTCCGCCCGACCTTCTCAAGCGTCCCGGCCTCTCCCGTCCGTTTGATCGCAGCGATTATGATTTCATGGAAAAACTTTTTGCCAGGACGAACGATCCTGCCCAGCGTCTTGAGGCCGGGACCATTCTAAACTGGTTGAGCAATGGCCGACTCGACGATCTGCGCGGCCTGAAAAGCACCGGCGACCCAACCGGGCTTTTCATCCCCGACCGCCGAATTTCTGCCGGTTTTAGCGCGTACCGAGATCCCGGCGATCCCCTCGGCGGGGGGTTATCAGATCGAATTTGGATGCTTTTCCATGCGGGCGAAGCTCCGAAAGGCGATGAGCCGCTTCCCGCCGAATGGATGCGGCGCCTGACCGCCAGCTCCTTTCTCGGCCAGAAAGGTTTCGCGGTGTTGCGCGCGGGCGAAGGTCAGGACGCGCAAGGTTTAGTCCTGCGATTCGGGCCCGCCCTCAATCACAGCCATCTCGATGACTTGAACATCAATTATTTCGCGCGGGGCTATGAGCTGACCTATGACCTCGGGTATGGTTTCACCGCGGCCACCCATACCCAGGCCGGGTGGGCCAGCCAAACCGCGAGCCATAATCTCATTGTCGTGGACGAAACTTCGCAGATGAAAGAAGCGGGAACAGGGGGAAGTCTCTACCTCTTTGCCGACTTGCCATCAGTCAAAGTGGCTGAGGCTTCGAGCGAGTCCTCCTTGGCCGCCCAGGGGGTTTCTGTCTACCGCCGTTTAAATGCCCTTATCGGCCAAGGAAAAAATACATATCTTCTGGATATTTTCCGGGTTCGCGGCGGCCGTCAGCACGACTGGATTTTCCACACCCCCAGCACAAAGGTCGATTTTTCGGGAGTCCCCTTGGGTCCCGAAGAAAAAGGCTCACTTGCGGGACCCGATATTTCCTGGAGTGGCAAACAGCTCAACGATGGGGATATCCAAGGCCATCCCAATGCTCCTTATTGGATTCCTCCTCCGGGGAATGGCTATGGCTTTTTGAGCCGACCTCGCCGCGGGAGGGCCGACACCTCTTGGAGCGCGAATTGGACGATCGACCAGGCCACCCAGGTTCAGGTCATCATGCCCGCTACGCCGGGGACAGAGGTCATAACAGCCGTCGCCAGCGGCGTCTATCCGGATTATCCAAAAGCCCAATATGTTCTCGCGAGGCGCCGCGGAGAGCACCTCGCGAGCGAATATGTAGCTGTCGTTGAACCTTATGCCGGAACTCCCTCTGTCCGCGAAATCGAACGGATATCTCTCGGGGAAATCGACTCCCCGATCGTGCCTGTCGCCGTAAAAATCAAACACGACGAGGGGACCATCGATTATGTCATTTCCACGGATGATGACTTGCGGCGGAAAGCGGAGGATATTTCTTTTGCCGGTCGGTTTGCCCATGTTCGAATCAAGGCCGGAAAGCTTTTCTCGATAAGCCTGGTTGGATCAGAATTCCTGGCCGGATTTGGCTGGGAAGTGAAGCCCAAAGTTAACAAATGGAGCGGGAGGATCGCCTCGGTCGATTTTGAGAAGAACGCGATAAACACCGAGACTCCCCTGCCCGTGGATGGCAGTCTCAACAACCAAGTCATCGTGTTCAGCAATCCGGTTTATTCGCGCACCACAGCATATCGCATTGTTCGCGTTGAAAAAGACGGCCGCGGACGACGAGTTCTTCTGGACGGAACACCTCGACTTGGAAAAGGAAATGTGGAAGCCCTGTCCGAGTCCCAAGAGATCCTCAGCCTTATCCCCCATGAATACGCCATTAGCGTCAGCGGGGCCGGGGATACGGGTTTCTTCCGAGGAAAAAGGATTACGACGATCTCCGGTGTCAGCACCCGTGTCAGCAGCGTCCGCACCGGAAAGCCGATGGTCTTGACGGTGCAGAATCTGGCGGGCTTTAAGCCGGGTGATGTTTTTTATTATGAGGACCTCCAGCCGGGTGATGACTTTGCAATTATGACAATTATCTCTCTCATTGATCGCGGGAAAGATGAATACCAGATGTCCGGAAATTGCGACGCTACAATCACAGCTCCCAAGGGAGTACAAATTAAGCGGTAAACCGATTATTGGGCTGCTTAGTGGGAGAAATCCCGATGCTGTCGCCCTCGAAAATCCCTCCATTGAAACCTAAAATACTCCCTTTTTGGTGGACATCCACGGCGTAAATTATTATACTGAACAAGGCGTATGTGGCAGGTCACAAGACCTTCCTATACTTAAAGGCGGTAGCGTATGTATTACGTTCTATCGCATATATTTTATTGTGGCATTCATCCTCATTATCATTAAATCATAAGGAGTCATTATCATGATTCATCTCGGTATCATTGGCTATGGATACTGGGGTCCTAATGTCGTCAGGAATTTCATGTCCTCCGAAGGGGCCCAAGTCGTTTCGATTTGCGACGTGGACCCGCAGGCTCTTCTGAAAGCCCAAAAACAGCACCCCAAGCTGAGAACGGCCGCAGATCCCCGGGAGATTTTGACGTCTTCCGACATCGACGCCGTCGCCATCGTCACTCCCGTTTACACCCATTTTGAGCTGGCTAAATCAGCCCTCGAGAACGGGAAACATATTTTTGTCGAAAAGCCCTTTACCGCCTCAACAGCCGAAGCCGAGCGTCTCATCGAGCTGGCCCAGAAAAAAAATCTTAAAATCATGGTCGACCACACATTTTTGTTCACCGGCGCCGTCCGGAAAATCAAAGCATTGATCGATCAAGGCATTTTGGGCGGCCTGTATTACTATGACTCCACCCGGGTCAACCTAGGGCTCTTTCAGCATGATATCAACGTGATCTGGGACCTGGCGCCCCATGACCTTTCGATCATGAATTATCTGCTTCCGGGAAAGCCGGCGGCGATCGTCGCGACGGGCATGGGCCATTTCGGCCGATCACTCGAGGATATGGCCTATATTACCGTCTATTTTGACGACAACACGATCGCTCACTTCAACGTGAACTGGCTGTCTCCGGTCAAGATCCGGATGACGCTGATCGGCGGCGAAAAAAAGATGATCGTCTGGAACGACCTGGAATCCGACGAAAAGGTGAAAGTCTACGAAAAAGGCGTCAACATCGAGACCAAAGAAGGCATCTATGACCTTTTGATCAGCTATCGGTCCGGCGATATCTGGACGCCGACGGTGGATAAACGGGAGGCGTTGAAACTCGAGGCCGACTACTTCGTCGACTGCATCCTTCAGAACAAGACCCCTCTCAACGACGGTGAGGCGGGTATGCGCGTCGTCAAGATCCTCGAAGCATCCGACTTATCCATAAAAAACAACGGAAGGATGGTGAAATTATGAACGATTATCAAGCGATCGCCCCGGATGTCAAGCTCGGGGCCCACGTGAAACTCGCCCGATTCATCAACCTCTACGGGTGTGAGATCGGGGACCAAACCAAGATCGGAGCTTTTGTTGAAATCCAAAAAAACGCAATTGTCGGCAAGAACTGTAAAATCTCATCGCATACGTTCATCTGTGAAGGGGTGACAATTGGCGATAACTGCTTCATCGGACACGGCGTCGTATTTATCAATGACAACTATCCCCGGTCGGTGAATGCCGAGGGCGGGCTGGAAACCGAAAAAGATTGGGCCGACCGCTTTGTGACAACCCGGATCGACCAGAACGTCTCGATCGGGAGCGGGGCGACCATTTTAGGCGGGATCACCATCGGCGAAGGGGCCCTCGTCGGAGCCGGCAGCGTCGTGACCAAGGACATCCCGCCTCGCGAAGTCTGGGCCGGGAACCCGGCCAACAAATTGAGAACCCTGTGAGGTAAATGATGAAGGTCAACTTTGTCGATTTGAAAGCGCAATACCTGACGATCAAGGACGAGATCAACCACGCCATCCAGGAAGTCCTCGACAAGACAGCCTTCTCCGCGGGCCCCTTTGTTAAGTCCTTTGAGGATCATTTCGCCCGAGCGCATCGGGCCACATATGCCGTGGGCGTGAATTCGGGAACGGCCGCTCTGCATATCGCGCTCTGGGCCCTCGGCTTTGGGCCCGGGAACGAGATCATCGTCCCGACGAATACCTTCTTCGCCACCCCCGAGGCGGTGAGTTTGTGCGGGGCCAGCCCTGTCTTCGTCGATTGTGAAGCCGATTTCTATAATATCGACCCCGGACAGGTGGAGCGCGCCATCACATCGAAGACCAAAGCCATTATCGCCGTTCATCTCTACGGCCAATCCGCCCAGATGGACAAGATCCTGGCCATTGCGAAGCGGAACAACCTGCTCGTGATCGAAGACTGCGCCCAGGCCCATCTGACGGAATTTCGCGGGACGCCCGTAGGGACTTTCGGCGTCGCCGGGTGCTTCAGTTTTTATCCGGGGAAAAACCTCGGGGCCTATGGGGAGGGTGGGGCCGTCCTGACCAACGACGAGACGCTTTATCGGAAGATGATGGCCCTGCGAGATCACGGCTCATCCCAAAAGTATTATCACGACGTCGTCGGTCATAATTACCGGATGGAAGGAATCCAGGGGGCCGTGCTGGACGTCAAGCTGAGATATCTTCCGCACTGGACGGAGATGCGCAGAAAAAACGCCGCGCTCTACCGCAAGTATCTGGTCGGCATACCTCAAGTGATCTGTCCCGAGGAAATGCCGGACGCCCGGCACGTCTATCATCTTTTTGTCGTGCGCGTCGACCGGCGCGAGGCTTTGAAGGCGTTTCTCCAAGACAGCAACATCTTCACCGGTATTCATTACCCCGTTCCGTGCCATCTCCAGAAAGCCTATGCCTCTCTCTCGCCGAGGCCATCCCTGCCCATTTCCGAGATGCAGGCCGATGAAATTTTGTCCTTGCCGATGTATGCCGAACTGAGCGAAGAGGAAATCCGGTTCGTCTGCGATAAAATCAGGGAATTTTTCGGCCCATGATGATGGGCACGGGGGCCGCCGGCGGCCGAAAGGAATGAGAAAAGATTTTCTCCGGACGTTCATCACCGAATTCCTCGTCCTCGTCAGCGGGCTCGCGGTTTATAGGCTCGTCGCCCAAGTCTTTGGACAGGACCATTTTTCCGAATACGCTCTGATCCGACGGACCCTTTCTCTCCTTCTACCCGCACTCCTCCTTGGCCTCAGCGTCGGCATCCCCCGCTATATGTCCTTTTCTCTGAAATCCGAGCGTCCGGAGACCGCGAATGCCTTTTTTGCCGCCGCTTTGGCCGTTCTTCTGCCTACGACCCTTGCCTTCGGGATCCTCTTCGTCATATTTAAAAAATTCTTCGCCTATCTCTTATTCGGAGATCCCGCCTACGCCTCGTTCATTCTGCCGATGGACCTGATGCTCGTCGGCATGATCCTGAACGCGGTCGCCTACAGTTATTACCGGGGTCGGTTGCAGATGGGAAAGGCCAACCTCCTTCAGCTTCTCAACATGGCCGTTCTTCCCCTCCCCGCGCTTCTCGTCGCCGAAGATTTTCGCGGCCTCTTGACCATGACCGGCGTTGCTTGGATCACCTGTTCCACTCTGTTCTTCGCGACGATCCTGAAAAGCCTCTCCTGGCATCGGCGAGAGATCCCACCCCAGGCCAAAAAACTCCTGGCCTATGGGCTCCAGCGTGTTCCAGGCGATTTCGGATTAGCCGCGCTGCTGTCCCTTCCGGCCATCTTCACGACCCATCTCGCAGGCGTCCGGAAGGGCGGAGCGGTCGCGTTCGGAGTGTCCCTTCTCAGCATGGCCGGCTCGGCCTTTGCCCCGATCGGCCTCATCCTTCTGCCCAAAGCCAGTCAGATGCTCGCGGAAAGAAACGCGCCTCTTCTCCGATACTATGTCCGCCGCATCATGGCCGCGACCGTTTTTATGACCGGAGCCGGTATGCTCGTCTTCGAACTCTTCGCAGAGCGGCTCATCACCTTATATCTCGGCGAAAGCTACTATGATCTTATCGTCGCGACGAGAATCATCGTTATCGGGAGCCTGGCCTACACGGTCTATGTCTCTTTGCGTAGTCTCATCGACGCTTATTACGTCAAAGCGATCAATTCCTTGAACATTTTCATCTCGCTCTTTGTCTTCGGCCTTTTCGCTCTCTTGGCCGTCGTTTCACTAAGAAGTCCTGTTCTGATCATGATCGGATTTGTCCTGGCTTTATGGGTGCTCGGCTTCCTAACGGTCCGCCAGACTCGGAAAATCCTTAAAAACGATGCCGTATTTTCCTAAGACCCGAAAAAACAGAAGTGTCTCCGGACTCCTCGGGACGGAGCTCGCGCCGGGCCCACATCGACCCTCGCTGCCGCCAAAGACAATATCATGCTGACCGTCTTCGCCGTCTTCGCCTTTTGTATGTCCATTCCGCTGATGCGGGCGGCGACCGGCCTCAGCTTGAGGCGGTGGACGATTCCCGTGGTGTTCTGGTGGACGTACGTCGCCATGATTTTCGCCCCCTCCTTTTTTGTCTTCGCCAACCACGCCCATCCCGCCAAGTCCCATTATTTTCTTTCGGTCATGAGCGTCCTGCTCACCGTCCCCCTGGGCGTCGGCGCTATGAATATTATGACGAGCTTCCGGAAAAGTGAAATTAAGGCGTTTTGGGATAAGCCCGTTCAGGAGAGGAAAATCGACGTCTCGTCCGCCCTCGTCTATAGCCTGATCCTGGCCGCTGCCGTCGGACTGGTCATTATGTACTTTGGAGAGGTGGAAAAAATCCCGCTTTTTTATATGATTAGAAACCCCGGAAGCTATCTCGAGCTCGTTGAACTCCGGGAAAAATCGTTCAAGCTCCTCGATTCCCCGTTTTATTACGCCTATTATGTCTTCCGCGGCCTCGTTTTCCCCTTTCTCATCCTGCTCGCCCTCGGCAATTTCCTTTTTTCGCGCCAACGGAAATGGCTGATTTTCTTTCTCGTCTCTTTAGGGTTGGGCGTTTTTTACGCCGCCCTCTCGGCCGCGAAATTGCCCGTGGCCGCCATCCTCCTCATGTCCCTTTTGTTTTATGTGTTTTTCAAAGGCCGGGTCAGAAGAAAGTTCTACATCACGGCTGTGGTCCTTCTCCTAGTTTGGCCGGTGGTCGTCATTTTATCCTTTCAATTCGGCCAAGGCGTCACGCCCGGGAGGGCATTGCTCAGCATCGGCCAAAGGCTATTCTATTATCCCGCCGAGGACATTTACTATTATTTCGAATACTTTCCCCATCAGCATGACTATCTTCACGGACGCTCGATGGGGAAAATCGCCTGGCTGACGGGCCAGGAATATTTCGACACCCCTAACATGGTCGGCCGTTATGCCCATCCGGAGTTCGTGGAAACGATCAACATGAACGCCGGTTTCATCGGCGATCTCAACGCGGATTTCGGCCTTCCGGGAGTTCTCGCCGGGGGGATCCTGGCCGGCCTGATCATGCAGGGCATTCAGATTTATCTTTGCCGGCGCCGGAAAACAATCCTGACTATGGCCTTATTCGTTTTTATGACCTACACGTTTTGGCTCCTCCACTCCACGAGCCTGCCGGTCGTCCTCCTGTCCAACGGCGTCATGTTCGCCTTCATCCTGGTTTGGCTCGTGGGTCTCGCCGAGAGTTTCTTCGTTGCTTCGGTGAAAAGACTCCTTCCGCCCCGAGCCTCGTGAAGCTGTATGCCCGCCCCGAAAATTTGCGTCCTCAGCACCGTCCATACCTCCCAGGACATTCGGATTTATTACAAACAGTGCCGGACTTTGGGCAAGGCCGGCTACGCCGTGACTCTCATCATTCAAAATGATCGCGACGAAGTCCGCGACGGGATAAAGATCGTGGCTCTGCCTAAAGCCACGAATCGTTTCCAGCGGATGGTCCTCTCGAGCCTGACGGTTTTTCAACGGGCGCTCCGCGAACAGGCCGACATCTATCATTTTCACGATCCCGAACTCATCCCCGCCGGGATCCTTCTGAAGGTTTTAACCCGGAAGAGGGTCATCTATGACGTTCACGAGGATTTGGCCAAAGACATCATGTCCAAGGACTGGATCCCGCGGCCGCTCCGGAGACCCATGTCGTGGGGCACGAGAATAATGGAACGCTTGGGGTCCCGCTTTTTCGACGCCATCGTCGCGGCCACGGATGACATCGCAAACAACTTCAAGAACCATAGAAGAAGCGTAGCTATACGGAATTATCCGGCCTTGAATTTTCCCGACCTTCCCCCGCGGAAAGACGACGGACGATTCACCATGATCTATGTCGGCTTGCTGTCTCCCGAACGGGGGATTACTGAAATTGTCAGAGCGCTGGAATATCTTGAAGCTCCGGAATCGGTCCGGTTAATCCTCTGCGGCGAATTCAGCCCGCCGTCTTATGAGAATAGCCTCCGCAGTCTCGCCGTATCCGATCGGGTCGAGTTTGTCGGTTGGGTGAATCCCATGGAGGCCCGCCAGAAAATGGGTCAAGTGGATGTCGGCCTCGTCTGCTACCATCCCGAAGAAAATCATATGAAGGCCATGCCCAACAAGCTTTTTGAGTACATGATCGCCGGGGTCGCCGTCTTGAGTTCTGATTTTCCTCTCTGGAAAGAGATCGTCGAAGGGAACCGCTGCGGGATGACGGTCAATCCGCTGAATCCCAGGGATATTGCTGCGGCGCTTTCCTATCTTCGGTCGAATCCCGGCCTACGGCTGGAGATGGGGATCAACGGGAAAAAGAGCGTTCTCGAGAAATACAACTGGGACAATGAAGCCAAAAAATTGTTGAACCTCTACCAGGATCTCCTTATAGAGAAAAGGGTCTGAACGGATGATGACCGAGCCGTCCATCGAACGCCCCGGCCTCCCGAAGGTCTCCGCCCTCGTCCTATGCCGCAACGAACGGAATTTCATCGAAGCCTGCCTGGAATCGATCATCGGCCAAGATTTTCCGACCGAGCGCCTGGAAGTCCTTGTCGTAGACGGAATGAGCACCGATGGAACGCGCGAAATCATCGATGGATACGCCCGGGCCCACGCTCACATCCGGCGGGTGGACAATTTGCATAAGTTCATCCCCTTTGCTTATAATATCGGGATATGTAATTCTAGCGGCGATCTGGTTATGATCATGAGCGCCCACGCCACCTACGAACGGCACTACATTCGCCGCTGCGTCGAAGCGTCGGTCGCATTTAACGCCGATAACGTCGTCGGGGTCTGGAAGATCCAGGCCCGCACGCCGACATGGCCGGCCCGGGCAATTGTTTTAGCTATGTCCCACCCCTTCGGCGTCGGCAATGCTTCCTATAGAACGGGCCGCTGCCGCCAACCGATGTGGGTCGATACGGGGGCTTACGGGTGCCTGAAGAGAAAAGTCTTCGACGAAGTCGGCCTGTACAACGAGCGTCTGCTCCGTGGCGAAGACATGGAATTCAATAACCGCTTGAAAAAGAAAGGCTACAAAACACTCCTCATCCCCGATGCCATCGTCCATTATTCCGCCCGATCGGATCTGCGATCGTTCGTCCGGCATAATTTCTTAAACGGGACGTGGGTCATCCTCCCCTTTCAACACACGACCACTCTGCCCGTGGCCTGGCGGCATCTGATCCCCTTGGCCTTCGTCATGAGCCTGATGGGATCCCTGCTGCTGACGGTATTCGTCCCGGCCCTGGCGATCGCACCCCTCCTCCTCACCGCGGCCTATGTTCTCGCCGATCTCTTTTTTTCTGTCAAAATCGCGCTGCGGGAACGACAGCCTCGCTTCCTATTCCTGATGCCGGTCGTCTTCGCCTCGTTCCATATCAGCTACGGCCTCGGCTCTCTTTGGGGACTCGTCAAATCCGTCTTCGTCAAGTCGTTTTGGGCCAACCTCAGAACCATGGTCAAAAGCCGATGAAACGCCTATTCGACATCTTTTTTTCCGGGCTGGGCCTCATTTTTCTCACACCGTTGCTCCTCGTGATCGCCGTTCAGATCAAAGTTTACGATCGCGGGCCACTTTTTTACCGCGGGCAAAGGGTGGGTCGAAACGGCAAGATCTTCCGGATCTATAAATTCCGGACGATGGTGGTCAACGCCGAAAACATCGGCGGACCCTCGACCTCCGACGACGATCCCCGCATCACTCCCATCGGCAGATGGATGCGCAAATACAAACTGGATGAGCTTCCCCAGCTCATTAACGTCTTGAAAGGGGAGATGAGCTTCGTCGGGCCGCGGCCCGAAGTGAAGGTTTATACCGATATGTTCACCGCAGAGGAAAAAGCCATCTTGACGGTCCGTCCGGGGATCACGGACTTGGCCTCCCTATGGAACCCCGATGAAGGGGCCGTTCTCGCCGGAAGTCCCGACCCGGAAAAGACTTATCTGGAAAAGATCCGGCCGGAAAAAATCCGTCTCCAGCTCCGCTATGTCCGGGAGCGGACGTTTTTCAAAGACCTCAAAATCATTCTTCTCACCTTAAGATCGATCGCGGTCCGAAGGACTCCACATCAATTTAGACATCAGGATCCATCATGACCCATTCAAAAAAATTCCTGTTAAGCCTGTATCGTTCCATGGTTCGGATGCGCATCTGCGAAGAGAGCCTCGTCGAGCCCATCCAAAAGAAAGAAGTCCGCTGTCCATGCCATCTCTATTCGGGAGAAGAGGCCATCGCCGCCGGAGTCTGCGCGGCTCTCACGGACAAGGACTACGTGTTCGGTACACACCGGTCCCATGGCCACTACCTGGCCAAAGGCGGTGATATGGCCGAGCTCGTCGCCGAGGTCTTCGGCAAAGAGGGCGGCTGCTGCCGCGGCCGCGGAGGATCCATGCATCTCATCGCGCCCGAATGCAGGATGTTGGGCTCGGCGCCCATCGTCGCCGGGACAATCCCCCTGGCTCTCGGCACGGCTCTGGCCTCCTCCATCCGGAAAGACGGGCACGTCGTCGTCAGTTTTTTCGGGGACGGCGCGACAGGGGAAGGCGTTTTGTATGAAGCGCTCAACTTCGCCTCTCTCATGAAGCTGCCCATCCTGTTCGTCTGTGAAAACAATTTATATTCGACCCACATGCCTCTTCGGGAATGCCGAGCCAAAAACAACATTTTCGAGACGGGCAAGCCGTTTGGCATCCGAAGCTACCGCGGGGACGGCAATGATGTCTTGACCGTGTCTGAGATCTCGCAAAAAGCCGTGGCTTTATGCCGAAAGGGCGAGGGTCCGGTGTTCATGGAATTTATGACATACCGTCTCCGAGGCCATGTCGGACCCGACGATAATATCCAGGGGAGCTACACCGACATCCGGCCGAAACAGGAGATCGAACGCTGGAGGCGAAAAGATCCGATCAAGCGGTTCGAACGATTCCTGACGGGCAGCACCTCGATCGACCGCAAAACCCTCGCCCGGATCGTCCGCCAGGCGGAGGAAGAAGTCGCCGCGGCCCATGGCTTTGCCCGGACAAGCCCTTTTCCCAAGAAAGGAGACCTGACCCACTATGTCTTCGAGGACTAGGAAACTCTCATACAGTCTAGCCATCAATGAGGCGCTCCATCAAATGATGGCCGAAGACCCGGACGTGATCCTGATCGGGCAAGGGGTGAAAAGCCCGTGGTATGTCGGTAACACTTGCCAGGGTTTGCTCGATCGGTTCGGCGCCCGCAGGATCATCGATACGCCCGTCTCGGAGAACGCCGTGACCGGCCTCGCCGTGGGGGCCGCCCTGGCCGGTTTGAGACCCATCGTCGTTCATCCGCGAATGGATTTCATGCTCTATGCCATGGACCCCATCGTCAACCAAGCCGCAAACTGGCGGTATATGTGCGGCGGAAAAGCCTCCGTTCCGGTCGTGTTCTGGGGAATCATCAATCGCGGCGGCGAACAGGCCGCCCAGCATTCTCAGGCTCTCCACGCCTTGTTCGCCCACATCCCAGGTCTCAAGGTCGTAATGCCTGCGACAGCGCGCGACGCCAAGGGGCTGCTGATCGCCGCGATCAAAGATAACAACCCGGTGGTGTTTATCGACGACCGCTCGCTGTACAGCCAAAAAGAAGCCGTTCCCGAGAGGGTCTACGAGGTGCCCATGGGAAAAGCGGCCGTCCGGAAAAAGGGCGCCGACCTGACTCTGGCCGCCATTTCGAATATGGTAAGTGAATCCCTCCGGGCGGCCGAAACGCTGGCAATCGACGGGATTGACGCGGAAGTCCTTGATTTGCGGACGGCGAAACCGTTGGACGAAAAGACTCTTTTAAGCTCCGTCCGGAAAACAGGCCGGTTGATCGTCGCCGACGGAGGGTGGACGACATGTGGCTTCGCCGCCGAAGTTGTCGCTCGTGTTGCGGAGAAAGGTTTTACGGACCTCAAGGCCCCGATACGCAGGGTCGCTCTCCCGGATTGCCCGGCGCCCGCCAGCCGGACGCTCGAGGAGGCCTATTATCGGACTCGGGAGGATATTGTCCGGACGGCGAAGGAGTTATTTTGACGCGTCGCCTGAACGAAAGGACAAATGAGCATGGGCTATAAAGTTCCATTTGTGAACCCTGCGAAGAACTACGCCCTGATCAAGGCCGAAATCGACGCCGCCTATCGGGAGGTCATGACCAAGGGAGATCTCATCGACCGCGCCCAGCTCAAATGCTTTGAAGACAATCTGGCCGCGTTCGTCGGGACAAAATACGCGGTCGGCGTCAACAGCGGCTATGATGCCCTCCACCTCTCGTTGCGAGCGGCCGGAATCGGTCCGGGAGACGAGGTGATCGTCCCCGCCCACACATTCGTCGCCACCTGCTCCGCCGTCGTGAACGTCGGGGCGACGCCGGTTCTCGTCGATGTGGCCAAGGATTTCAACATCGATGTCGATAGAATCGAAGAGGCCATCTCGCCCAAAACGAAAGCCATTCTTCCCGTCCATCTCAACGGCTTTATGGCCGATATGCCCCGGGTATTGGAGCTTGCCCGGAAATACCGGCTCCAGGTCATCGAGGATGCCTGCCAGAGCCTCGGCAGCCATATCCATGGGAAAAAAGCGGGAGCCTGGGGTTTGACCGGCTGTTGGAGTTTCTATCCCTTTAAGATTTTAGGCGGATACGGAGACGGCGGCGCCATCACCACGAACGACGCTGAGGTAGCTCTGTTTGCGACCCGGATGCGCTACAACGGCGAAGACCGCGAGACGGGCGAATACCACGGCCACGGATTCACCTGCCTGCTGGACAATCTTCATGCGGCTTTTCTTGATGTCAAACTGAAGCATCTGCCCGCCTGGATCGTCCGGCGCAAACAGATCGCCGAACGCTATCGAACCGCCCTGTCCGGAATCTCCGACATCGTCCTGCCGCACTACGACAAACCGGGCTTCGATCATGTCTATCAGAATTACGTTGTCCGGTCGAAGCAGGGGGATCGCTTCTCGGACTATCTGAAGAACAACGGGGTCGAAGTCCTTGTCCAGTTCCGGAAGCCCTATTATCGGCATGCCGGGCTCCGCCTCGTCGATCGGGGATTTCCCGAGACCGAGACCCTGAGCCGGGAAGTGTGTTCGCTGCCGATGAATGTCGAGCTGGAGGACGCCGACGTCGAGTTCGTCATCCGGACGGTCCGGGCTTTCTACGGGCTGAGATAAGCGCGCCAGCCGAAAGGAACCATCATGCCGCTTCACATCAGCGAACGGGCCAAGCGTATCGTCCAATCCGAAATCCGGGCGATGCACATTGAATGCGAAAAGGTCAAGGGCATCAATTTGTCCCAGGGTGTTTGCGACACCGAAGTGCCCCTGCCGGTGCGGCGCGGAGCCCAAAACGCCGTCGAAGACGGGGTCAACAGCTATACGCGCTATGACGGCCTGGCCGAGCTGCGAGGAGCGATCGCTCAAAAGATGAAGTCTTACAACGGCATCGCCGCCGACCCGGAAAACGAGATCGTCGTCAGCAGCGGCTCAACCGGCGCCTTTTACTGCGCGTGCCTAGCCCTTTTAAACCATGGAGACGAAGTCATCTTATTCGAGCCCTATTATGGATACCATGTCAATACGCTTCTGGCCGTAGAGGCGCGCCCGGCCTATGTCCGCCTCCAGCCTCCGGAGTGGAGTTTTTGCGGCGCGGATCTGGAGGCCGCGATCACGCCGCGGACCCGAGGCATCGTTGTCAACACGCCCGCCAATCCGTCCGGGAAAGTCTTCAGTCGCAAGGAGTTAGAGACAATCCGGGATATCGCCGTGGACCATGATCTTTTCGTTTTCACCGATGAAATCTATGAATATTTCTTATATGATGGACACCGGCATATCAGTCCGGCGACTCTCCCCGGCCTCGGGGAGCGGACTATCACGATTTCCGGCTATTCCAAGACGTTCAGCATCACCGGCTGGCGGATCGGCTACTCCGTCAGCGATGCCCGATGGGCGCAGATGATCGGTTATCTCAATGACCTTATTTATGTCTGCGCTCCGGCTCCGCTTCAGGCCGGCGTTGCCAAGGGCATCCTCGAATTGCCCCCGGCTTATTACCACGAGCTCCGCACCCAGTACACCGTCAAAAGAGACAAAATTTGCGGCTCCTTGCACAAAGCGGGCCTGATGCCCTATATTCCTCAGGGGGCCTATTATGTCCTGGCCAACGCCGCGTCCGTCCCCGGCGCCACAAGCAAGGACAAGGCCATGACAATTCTGGCCAAAACGCGAGTGGCCGGCGTTCCCGACGAAGCCTTCTTCCATGAGCCTGCCGATCCTCCTCTCGTCCGGTTCTGCTTCGCCAAGGAGGATCATGACCTCGACGAAGCCTGCCGGAGACTGGAGACGCTGCGTTGATCCCACAGACTGCGGAATTCGTGACGGTGACGGAGATCCCGGGAACAATTGGAACGGCTTTATGACCGCTACCGTTTCGCTGCCGCTTTCTGCCGCGATCAAGATATTTTGGAAGCGGCCTGCGGCGCCGGCATGGGCCTTGGTTATTTGGCCCGCACCGCCCGGACGGTCGTCGGGGGGGATATCGACGATATCGTGTTGGCCATCGCCCGAAACCATTATCAAGGCCGGCCCAATATTATCGTCAAAAAATTCGATGCTCAGGAATTGCCCTTTCCCAACCAAAGTTTCGACGTCGTCCTGCTGTATGAAACGATCTACTATTTGGCTAGCCCGGAGAAATTCGTCCAGGAAGCGAAACGCGTCTTGAGGCCGGAGGGCCGGCTGATCATCGGCTCGGTCAATAAGGAATGGCCGGACTTCAACCCCTCGCCGTTCAGCCGGAAATATTTTACGGCCGCGGAGGTCGCCGAACAGCTTCGGCCGCATTTTCGAGAGATTCAGGCTTTCGGAGCCTTCCCCGTCCGCGCCGCGACGCCGCGAGACCGGATTGTCTCGCTCTTCAAACGGACCGCGATCAAACTCCGACTGATGCCGAAAACCATGAAAGGCAAGGAGCTCTTCAAAAGAATCTTTTTCGGCCGGCCGGCTCCGATCCCGCCGGAGCTCGCGGACGACGGCGTCCCAAACACCCCGCTGCTGCCTATTGCGATCGACGCTCCGAATCCTCAGGTCAAGATCTTCTATGTTATTGCGCACCGCTGATATAATGTGGTAAAGTATATGAGAACGCAACGACAACCAGGTATGAGTAAGGTAGGGAATCATTTTGTGGGCGATGAAAGGATTTTTTCGAGAAAAATCAATCAAATCCTGATCGATCTCTCGATTTTTGTTTTTTCGTTTTTCCTCGCTTTTTTTATCAGGTTCGAGGGTCTGCCCGATCCGATCAATCTCAAACAGATGCTCATCTTTTTCTCCTTTATCGCCCTCGCCCGTCATTTGAGTTTTCAGATCTTTTCCGTGTATTCGCTCGCCTGGAGGTATATTTCTATCCTGGACGCGGTCTCCGTCTTCAAAGCCTGTCTTCCCGTGTCGTCCCTCCTTTTTATCGGACGGCTGGCCCTTCCGGTCCGTCTCGTGCTTTTCCGCTTCCCTTACAGCGTTATCGCCCTCGATTTCCTCCTCGTCTTGCTTGGGACCTTAAGCATCCGGATGATCCGCCGGCTTGTTTTTGAGCACTCCGAGCGGGCCCATTTTGAGGATAAGGGCATCCATGTCCAAAGAAAGAGGGCGATCCTCATCGGCGCCGGAAATGCCGGGAATATCGTCATGCGAGAGCTGCGTCAACGGGCGGATTTGGGACTCGACATCGTCGGATTTATCGACGATGATCCGATGAAGCGCCAGACCTTCGTCCAGGGCGTTAAGGTCTTGGGCAACACCGACCAGATCCCGGCGATCGTCTCGGCCCTGAACGTCGATGAGGCCATCATCACTATCGCCAACGCTTCGTCCAAGGACATTCGGCGGATCGTCGAGGTCTGTGAAAGGACCCAAATCAAGATTAAAATCGTCCCCGGGCTGTTTGAAATGTTCGATGACAAGATCAAAATCACGAAGATCCGGGAGATTAATATCGACGATCTTCTCGGTCGGAGCGTCGTCCTTTTTAAGGACTATCTGCCCGAGATCACGGCCCATTATCTGAACCAGAAGATTCTGGTGACGGGCGCGGGAGGGTCGATCGGTTCGGAGTTGTGCCGCCAGCTCTCTGTGTTTCCGCCGAAGGAACTGATTCTGCTTGATAAGGACGAAAACAGCGTCTACGAGATCGATCATGAACTCCGCCAAGATCATCCGATCCTCATTCGTCCGCTCGTCGCCGATGTCCGGAATCTCGCGAGAATGAATTCCATTTTTGAGCGGTACCGGCCGGATATCATCTTTCACGCGGCCGCCCATAAGCACGTACCTCTCATGGAGGGCAATGTTCCCGAAGCCATCCTGAACAATATCGCCGGAACCCAGAACATCTCGCGGCTCGCCGAACGGTGGGGCGCCAAAAATATGATCTTCATTTCCACGGATAAGGCTGTGAATCCGACCAGCGTCATGGGCGCCACGAAAAAGATCGGCGAAATCATCATCCAGGACATCGCCGCCAAAAGTTCGACCCGGTTCTCCTGCGTCAGGTTCGGCAATGTTCTGGGCAGCCGGGGCAGCGTCGTTCCGCTCTTCCAGAAGCAGATTTCCGAAGGCGGGCCGATCACGATCACCGATCCCGAGGTGATGCGCTATTTCATGTCGATCTCTGAGGCCGTCCAGCTCATCATCCAGGCGGGCACGATCGGCAATAAAGGAGAGATCTTTGTCCTGGACATGGGAGAGCCGATCCGGGTCCTCGATTTAGCGAAAGACCTGATCAGGCTTTCGGGATATTCCGAAGACGACTTTGAGATCGAGTACATCGGCCTAAGACCCGGGGAGAAGCTCTTCGAAGAGATCCTGATCGACGAGGAGAGGGCCAAGGTCACCCACTTCAAAAAGATCTTCATCGCCCCTCCGCTCGAAGCCAAAACTACGGAGTTCGCCAAGAATCTGTCCGGGCTCATGCAGGCCGCCGAGTCCGGCAATGAAAAACGAATCATCGAATTCCTGAAGTCGATGAACATCGGCTATCGCGACAAAAACGCAACGAGAGAGCTTCCACCCAAATTCGTTCACTGATGGCTCTCCGGCCAAAGCCCGGTAACCGGATATCCCCTCGCGAAAGGCTCCATCCCGAAATAAATCATTTTTGACCCATGGCTTCTAAAAAAGCGTCCTGGCCGACGATCGTCCTCATGGCGGTTTACGCCCTTGCCCTGGCCAAATTTTTCTTCATCTATGTGCCGCTCGTCGGGCCGTTCCAAGCCGTCCTCGCTCCGCTGTTGGCGCTGACGGCCGTCCTCACCGCGGCCGCGCCGCTCTGGGGAGCGGCCGTTTTCTGCTTCCTCTTCCCCCTCGTCAACAGTCTTCCGTATTTTTTCAAGATTTTCGAGTCAACTCCCCACGCTCCCACGGCGCTCGTTCTGTTCCTATTTTTCTTCCTGGGCTGGCTCATCCGCCGCTGTTTTGACCGGACCGAGCTCCCCGACCGCCCCGGCATTCTGAAGCCCATGGCTCTGTTCGCCCTGCTCGTGAGCGTGTCAGCCGCCATCACGATCTTTCGCTTCGCGAATTTCACCCCCTTCCTCTCGGACGCCATCTATGAGCTTGTCACGAACGTCGTCCAGTTAACGGCCGGCGGGGCGATCATGAGCGCGGTCTTCTACGCTCTGAATTATTTAAGCGAAATGGCGTTCCTGTTCATCCTGCTCCATCTGGTGTCCTCCTTTAAAAATCTCCGTCTCCTATGGACCGCGCTGTTCTCGGGCACGGCCGCGACCATTGGCGTCGGGCTTTATCAGCGTCTCGGCCATATCGATTTCGGCAACACGCCGCTCCGGGTGAGCATGGGGACGCTCAACGCGACGTTCAAAGACCCCAACTCCTTCGGCGCTTTTCTCGGGATGATGCTTCCCTTGATGCTCGGGATTCTTTTCCTCCGCAAGCCGGCGGCGAAAATCTTTTCGGGGACGATCCTCGTCGCCGGTCTGTTCCTTCTTCCTTTTACGGGATCGGGCAGCGGCTTCCTGGGAATCCTCGCGGGTCTCCTGGCCTTTTTCCTGATGTATCTCGACCAAATCAGGAAAAACCGAACGGCCGGTCCGGCGCACCGGCGAAAGCTCATCCGACTGGCCGCCGTCGTCCTCGGCTGCGTCCTCCTCCTCATAGCAAGCCTCATGATCTCAAAAGACTCGAAGCTCTTCTACAAGCTCAAGCTCAAGGTCATCGACCTCCAGAAGAAAAGCTCTTTAGATAATCTCATTCACAAGCGCTGGGCGGACAACTGGGAAAGCGCCGTCGTCATGATGAGAGACTATCCCTTGACCGGCGTCGGCATCGGAGCCTACACCGTTGAAATCTCGAATTACGCCGAAACCCTCAAAAAAAGCTGGCCGATCGGGGAATCCGCCGAGAACTATCTTCTCCAGGCCGGCTCGGAGCTTGGCTTGCCCGGTGTCATTCTCGTTCTCTGGATTTTCTGGGAGCTCATCCGCCAAATGAGGCGGGCGTATCGCGCCAATCCTTGGCCGGGGCGATGGAGATTCGTGCAGCTTGCAACGATCGCCGGCCTCATCTCCTATTTCGTAAACATCCAATTTCACACGTATATCGGAAGCTACGAAATGAAATATGTGTTCTGGCTCTTAGCCATAAGCGTGTTCGTTCAGCCCGGGCCGGATGACACTCCGGCGCCCGAAGGGCCCCCGCGGAAGGCTGGGCTTTCCAAACGAGCCCGGGCCTGGACGGTTGTTCTCGTCGTTCTCCTGGCGGGTATCCACCTCTGGAATTCTGCGCATTCTTTGTCCTTGAAAAGTCGAACCGAAAGGTTTCATTTGAAACAAGATTTCGGTCTTTATCCCGCCGAAAAGGACAATGAGGGGCGGGAATTCCGCTGGACGCGAAACTATGGAGGTTTAACCCTCAAAATCGAAAAGTCGATTCTCGTCCTTCCTCTCCATGCGTCCCATCCGGACATCCATAAAAAACCCATCACGATTCGGCTTTATTTCGTGAAGGATCTTTTCCGGCAGAAAAGGCTCGTCAAAGAAATCACTCTTGCCCGGAACGAATGGCAAGACGTTGTCCTGGCCGTCCCCGAAGAGGTCGGCCAGGACGTCATCCTGCTCATCAAGATCGACCGGACTTGGAATCCCCTTAAAACGAGGGGCGTTCCCGACCCACGCGATTTGGGCATTGCCGTCGGAAATATCACCTTCCAAGACCGCTGACGACCAAATGGCAAAGCCGGACTTTATCATATTGCGCTGATACATCCCTGTAAACTGACCGTCGAACAGTTTTCGGGGACGCGATTCCCTGTCCCAGGCGATGCTTTCTATGATAGGTCAATCATCATATGCTCGACAGCCTCGGGACAGGGTATCGTGTTCCCCTATCTTGAAAACTGTTCGACGGTCAGCCCTATAAATCCCTGACAAGGAATCTATTTATATGTAAATTTATCCTATCGCGTTTTAATTATGGAGGGTCGGATATAGCTCATGTAAAACGGCCTTGTCAGTGAAAGAGAGGATAGTCTTATGAAGAAACGAGATTTTCGGGTCATCGGCGTTTCAAGCCTACTGCTCATCTTTATGCTCCTGGGCACCCTGAAGGCATCCGCCCAGGACTCTGCGCAGGAGACAAAAAGATTCGGATTCGGGTTCGGATTCAACCTCTATAAAGCGATGGACAGCCGCTTTTCGGGGAACGGCAATGTCTTTCTCCTAACATTTAAACTCTCCGAAGATTTCGACGTATCACTCCTCCGGGAAGAATTTATATTGAACGGGAGCGGTGTTCCGTCGACTGGCGGAAAGATGGAGGTCGATATAAACGGTAGTGTTACGGGACTCCGGATCACGCGGCGGATTTCAAATATCCTCCGTATCGGGATCGACATCGGCAATGTCAGCTATTCGAACGGGATCGAGGACAGCTCCCTCATGGCCGGACTCATCGCGACAATAACGACTCTGGAGAGTCGCGACAAACTCTTCCATTCCAAACTGGATATCGACCGCGGCTATCGGATTCTCAACACGGATAATGCGAATGTCTTCAATAATCCCAATAGCCTTGTGACCGATCTCGACAGTTTTTCGATCGGGATGAATTTTAAGGTTTTATTTTAGACTTCTCGCCGAAATTGGCTCTGGGGGTTTATGGGGGGCTGAAGAGAGAAGCTTAAGGCAGTTTTCTTTCGAAGACAAACTGGTTGTTTCCTAAGCCTCGAGCGGGAACCATCTTTTGTAAGTCAAAACCTATTTTTCGGCAGAACTCTATAATTTTTTCCAGCTTGGCGACTTCAAAAGGATAGCCGCCCAGCCAGTCGATCCAGTCATAGAGAACGGACATTCCCCTCTGCTGCTGATATTCTCGGAACCGACGGGCCGGATTTTTCCCCCGGATGACGTCCATGAAAATTCCCGCGATAAAAAACGCCGGGATAAAGGTGCCTAAAACAAAGATCCGGCCCAGCCGGCTTGAGACATAAAGCTTCTTAATCCTTTTCCAAATCCTGGATTGGAGGCCTTGATCGTTATAAATGGCGATGAACAAAAGGCCTTTATCGGCCACAGGGACCGCCGCATTCGCGAGGGCTAGCCAGAGATCTCCCGTGTGATGGAGAACGCCCCAAGAATATACGATATCGAACTTCCTGAGCGACTTCATGAATTCAAGGTCAAGAACGGACCCTTGCCTGATGGTCCAAAGGTCGTCCTGCGGATAAAAGAGGCGTTTCAATTCTCGAGTGCAGGCGACGCTCTGAGGGTCATAATCGAAGGAATAAACTTGCGCACCCAGACGCTTGGCCGCCAGGCTGAACAACCCGCTTCCTGAGCCGATATCCAGGAAGGATTTTCCCTCCAGGCGTTCAACTCCCAACATCATTTTAAGGGATTTTTCCGCTTCGGCGATGCGTTCGTCGGTCAAGACTTTGCGAAAGTGACTCCAATTTCGGCCGAATTCGAAACGTCTTTCCGAGGGGTCTTTCCTCTGCAGAGGGCTCGGCATGTTAGGAATGGAGGACGTCCTGAAGAATGGTGACGAATTGCTCGGCGACGCAGTCGGCGGTATATCGCCGCCGGACATCCGGATCGCCCCAAACCGAATTCTTTTCTAAGGAACGCTGGCGCAAGAACAGAAGAAAGGACCGGACGGCACTCGTCACTGCTTCAATATCGCTGGGATCGGCCACCCAGCCTCCGAGGGACCGAATCACCTCTGCCGAAGCTCCCGGCGGCGTCAAGCCCAGGATCGGTCGTCCCGCGCCGATGTAGTCGATAAGCTTGGAAGGAAGAAAAACGCTCTTTTCCGCGGGGGCATCGATCACGAGAAGGCCTTCGGCGGAAGCCATGAGACCCAGGCTATCCCGGTATGGCACGGAAGCCTTTATGCGGACCAGCCCCTCCGGGAACTTGCCGTTTATTAACGAGGCGGCGCCCGACCTCGGGAGAACGCCGATCAATTCAAACACGACGTCCGCAAGGCACTCCCGATTGGCCTGATGAAGACGCGCGAGCGCGTGAAATAAGGGCTTCGGGCTCCGGCTGCGATAGAAATTTCCGACATGGCGGATCGTGATTTCTGGGTCCTTCATCCCCGGCGGAGAAGGATACAAACCGGGATCGAACGCGTGAGGTAACACGCGAAATTTCCCCCCCCATGACTTCGGATATCTGGTTTGGACGAGATCGACCGTTTGCTGGCAAGTAAAGACGGCCCGGTCCACGAATCCTAAAACCTTTTTCTCCAAGCGTCGGTTGACCGCTTTCGTCAACGGATCCGTTTTGTTGATGGGGTTGTCGGCCCAGGGATCACTGAAGTGGGCCACCCATGGGAGCCGATAGCGCTCCTTCAAGGCCAATCCGATGAGATGAACGCTCATCGGTTGGCCGAACGTGACGAGGAGATCAGGACGATATCCAGTAGCCTCGCAATAACGTTTGATCGCGTTCAGGGCCGCGCGATTCCATGAAATATAACGATCCGGGTTTTTCCATAGGATAGGCAAGGACAATGTTCTGGCGAGTTTTTCCGCCGCGGCCTGAACAGCCGGGAAACGGAAGGGAAGCCGCAGGCATGCCTCGAGCCGCGCTTCCGCATCGGGCTCCAGCGTGGAATCTTTCCTCGCCCTCCTCTCGTCCGCACAGACCAAAACGGTCGAAACCGGCAAATGTTTCAACAGCCTGGCCACCTGGATCGAGCGGGGATAGACCAGAGGAGGGAAAGAGAACGAGACCGCGAGGAGCTTAATCTTTGTCAAGATAGTCGCTGTATTCACGGAGCCAAAGTTCGAGGATAAGGAGAATCCAGATCTTATGAGCAGCCCGGCCACGGCCATGTTTTGCGTCTTCCAAAAGCTTTTGAATCGCCTCCGAGGTAAACATCCTGACGAGACGGCTTTCTCGTCCTAACAGCCGCTCAGACGCCCAAGAAGCGAATTTGGCGTCTTGCAGCCAGGCGTAGACGGGCACGGGAAACCCGCGTTTGGGCCGTCGCAGGATCTTCGCCGGCAATCTTTTTTCGGCAAACCGCCTCAAGACGGCCTTGGTCGTATAGGCACCCAAACCCGAGTGGGCGATTTTCACGCCGCGCGGCTGGCGGTTGGCCCATTCGACAAGACGGTAATCGAGGAAGGGAACCCTCAATTCCAGGGAGGCCGCCATGGTGATCTTATCCGCTTTCATTAGAAGGTCTTCGACAAGCCAGGACTTCTGGTAGACCGAGAGCATCTGGTCGAGCGGATCATCGGATTGGACCGATTGATAGAGGCGTTGAAGGATCCGCAAGGAGTCTAAGCCGGTGAAACCGGGCCATAAGGCCGCTTTTTCCACCTGGCTGAAATAATTAGTCATATGGACGTTGAACGTGGCGTTCCATTGAGATAGAGGCGTGTTTCCGATATGGTCGGCATAAATTGAATACTGTTTGGAAAGCCGTGAGATCGGACCCAGGACCGCGTTTCGCAGGGGCTTCGGGATTCTCTGAAGGTCCCGGATGATGTTCCAGCGTTTCACGGCGGCATTAAAATCATACCCAGCCAGAATCTCATCGCTGCCTTCTCCCGAAAGGACAACCTTGACATGGCGACTCGTCAGGCGCGCAAGCGACAACAGAGGAACAATGGAAAGATCGGCTAAAGGCTCATCTGTCGCCCGGACGGCCTGGGGCAGAAGATCGAGAAAGTTGTCTTGATTGATGAACACCGGATAATACTCCGCGCCGACATGTTCGGCGACGAGCCGGGAATACGGGAGTTCTGAGAACTCCCCTCCCTCTTGAAAACCGACGGAGAACGCCTGAAAACGCTTGTGACCGAGTTCCACGGCCGCCGCTGCCACCGCGCTCGAGTCGAGCCCCCCACTTAACAAGATCCCGACGGGGACATCGGAGGCCAGGAGGCGTATGTTCACGGCGTCCAGAAAAAGACGCTCGAATTCCCTGAGCTTCTTGCCAAAATCAAATGGACCGGCCTCAGAAACGACATCCGTCTGCCAATAGCGCGATATCTCGGGATTTTTATTTGGAGACCAGGAAAGAAGATGGGCCGGCGGGAGCTTCCAAATTTTTTCCCAGATGGTTTCGGGACCCGGGATGTAGCGGAATGTCAGGTAATCCCAGACGGCTTGGACATTGAGGCGGGGTTGTATGAGGCCGGAATTCAGGATCGCTTTGATTTCAGAGGCGAACAGGAAGATCCGCCCATCCCAGTAATAATAGAGCGGCTTAACGCCGAGGCGATCCCGGATCAATAGAAGTTTTTTTGTTCCTTTGTCCCAAGAGGCGGCGGCGAACATACCGTTCCAGGAATGAATAGCGGCCGGGCCTTGACGCCGCAGACTTTTCAGAACGACTTCGGTATCGCTGGCCGTAAAAAACCGAAGACCCTGTTTTTCCATATCTTTTCGCAGGTCTTTGTAATTGTAAATCTCGCCGTTAAAAACAAGCCCGACCCCGGAATCAACGTCCCACATGGGCTGATGACCGGTGACAAGGTCAATGATGGCCAGCCTTCTCATGCCGAAGCCGAATCCGTCTTCCGCCCAGGCCCCTTCATCGTCCGGACCGCGATGGGTGATCGCCCGATTCATTTTTTCCAACGCGGCTGAAACGGCAGAAGCATCGAGCGGACCGCCGAGGCCGACTATTCCGCACATCAGGCTTTATCCTTTCGACCCGAAATCCAGAAGCTCCAGCCGAAACGCCTCGCCCATGCCTTTTTCATGAGCGGGGGGATGAAAAAATAAAGCCCGGGCAAAAGCAGCTTGAGGGTGCTGTCCAGCTCCGTGCCCAGCACACGGATCTTCAGGGAATCGGTGTGCGGACGGAATAAACCTCGGATTTCCTTCTTTGTGACCGGCCAGGTGTGAGGATTGCCCTCCTCGCGGTGACCATCGCCATAGCGGCTGGCCAACCGGAGATCGCTCAAAAAACGTGATTCTCGGTGCAAAAAGCCTTCTAGGTAAGCCACATGATACGCATAATAAAGGGAGTGGCGGTTATAGAGCATCACGCCGAATTCGCCACCGGGCTTGAGCACTCTGAATAATTCGGACAACGACTGCTTCAGGTTCGGCGAATGGTGGAGAACGCCCCAGGAATATACATAATGAAAACTTCCATCTGGAAAGGACAGGGCGTTCGCGTTCTCCTGACGGACGGTCCCAAGGAGCCGAAAAAGAGAAAATCGCCTAGTCGTCTGCTCGACCGCGACGGGATTCAGGTCGGTCGCCGTCATCTGGGCCCCGCGCTGAGCCCAGAGCATCGCCATACCCCCCATTCCGCAACCGATCTCAAGGACAAGCTTATCTTTATATTTTTCATAGGGGAAGATCTTGGCAAAGGGCTGGTTGTGGCGGTGAAGGGGCCGATTCCAGTCATAAAGCTGATCGTCCGCGTGTTCAAAGAACTCTCGGGAGCCAAGCTCGACTCGTCGTTCCCCTTCATCCCGGGAGTAAACCGCCGTTCCATGAGAGATCCCATAGGTCATCGGATTTTTCGCCCACCATTCGGCGATTCGGAATATTTTGTATTTCATCAATCGCGTCCGCGGGCCAAATCCCAAATGACAAGAAAAGGCGAGACGAGAAGGAAAATGAGGCTGAAGGCGATCTCCCCGATCCAGAATCTCTCCAGAAAACGCCGGACGAGATACCCGCCCCAGACGGCCCGGCTGAGACAAAAATACCGGCCTCTTCCGTTAAGAACCGTCACCGCGGCGCCTCGTTTTTTCCAAGAAAATATTTTCCGTTCGAGACCGAACCATCCGTATCCGTTTCCATCCGGCCAGAGAAGGATGATGTCTTCGACATGCTTGACGTCCTTGATGGAGAGATCCTCGGCCTCTTTGAGTTCGACATCCATCGGGATCGCTCGAGCGAGAAGGGACCGCAAGTAGCATAGCTCTCTCGGGTTTCGCCGAAACCGACAGGCCTTGCTTAAAGGATTGAAAGCTAGACCCAGGATCCCCCGGGTCGACCATGCCGGATAGTCTTTCGGGGAAAAAAAGACGCTTAATATCATGACGGACCAAGCCTTAGAGATTGGCTTGGAGAGACTCCGCAACTCTTAAGGCCGTCCGACCGTCCCAAAATTCAAGACGGCCGGTTCTCGGCCAGTCGCCGCTGAGGATTTTTTCGAAACAGCCGTCCAAATCCGAAGACTTGACCAATTTATTCGTGCCTCGCGTTATCGTGATCGGTCTTTCCGTGGTTTCTCGGAGGGTCAAACAGGGAATATCCAAATACGTCGTTTCTTCCTGGACGCCGCCGGAATCCGTGATCACGAGGCGCGATTTTATCACAAAACTCATGAACTCGATATAACGGAGCGGCTCCATGAAGAAAATTCGTCCGCTCTTCTTCAGAATCTGGTGAAGGCCGAATTCTTTAATCTTAGCTTTTGTCCGGGGATGAATCGGAAAAACCAGGGGCAGTCTCGTCGCCAGCCGATCCAGAGCCTTTAAGATCCGCTCCAGCCGGTCTTTGCGATCGACATTGGACGGCCGGTGAAGCGTCACGACGCCGTAAGCCTTGGGCTCGAGGCCGATCTTTTTCCAGGCTTCTCGAGATTCAATCTTCTCCCTGAGCAGCTCAAAGGAATCGATCATAATGTTACCGACGCGGATGATGCGTTCGGCCAGGATGCCTTCGCGGAGAAGGTTTCTATCGGCATCCCGTGACGGTGTCCACAAAAGATCCGCCAGGGCGTCCGTCAGCCGGCGGTTGATCTCCTCCGGCATGTGCCGGTCGAAACTGCGCAGACCGGCTTCCAGGTGGCCGAGGGGCAAGTCAAGTTTCCTCGCGGTCAGGGCACAGGCCAAGGTTGAGTTCACGTCGCCGGCGACGACGACAAAATCCGGACGATGCCGCAAAAGGACACGTTCATAAGCCATCATCACCCCACCCGTCTGTTCGGCATGTGTCCCGCTTCCGACGCCGAGATGAACGTCCGGCACGGGAAGCCTCAGGTCGGAAAAAAACGCAGCCGACATATTCTCATCGTAGTGCTGACCGGTATGGACGAAATAGGGCCGGCTCCATTTTTGCCGGACCAGCTCATGATAGAGTGGAGCGATCTTCATGAAATTAGGTCTAGCGGCGGCCACGAGATGAATTAAAGGTTTATGGCGCGGCATAAATTCCTCAATTGGACGGATTCCGCAACGGCCTGCCAAAGTTCCACCGCTTGATAGAAGCGGCTTTCCTGGCGAACATGCGACGGATCGGCATAGAAGTTCAGAATTCCGACCATCTGAGTTTCCCGACAATAATTCACCATTTTTTTCGCTTCGGCCAGAAAATCATCCGGGCCGAGGGTTCGGTCAGGCGCGGCAAAAAAACCCCACGAATCGAGAATCGAAAGCGGTCTGGAAAACATCCCGGTGACGGGCAACTCGAGGAGCCCGAATTTTTTGAAGGCCGGGCCGTACCGAAAAGTATAATATGGGTCCGTGGACGTCGAGTACGCAAAGCCCATCGGAGCGAGAACGGCGTGCAGTTGCCGAAGGCGGCGCTTCCCCTGAAGCGTGCCGAAATGAGGCGCGCGAAAGCCGAGCGGCGACACCCCGAGCGTCCTGTTCAAGACGTCGGCCCCCCGGCGGATATCGTCTCGGATCTGCTCCCAAGAAAGCGCGTCGTAAAAAAAACAGCTTTCATATCGATTCTTAGCCTGATTCCAAAACGTATGCTGGGCATAGCCATGGTTCAGAAACTCTGCTCCTTTGTCCCGCAGCGTCGAATAAACCCCGGTCTCTATCTCCAGGATCGCCCCCGGAACGGCGTACGCGGGATAGATCCCCAAATCGCGCACTCGGGCATCGACTTCGAGAGCGGCGGCCGTGTCTTCGGGCGTATCGCAATCAAAGGACAGCGCCAGATAGAGTTTGCGGAACCCGATTTTCCTTGAACGACGGTCGACCGTCCGCCAAAAAGAGGCGGGCCGGAAGCGGGCCAACATCCCATAGGCGGTCTTCAGAGAATCACGGACGGGCTTCATGGGATTCCTTTGGCTTTATCGCATCGAGGACTTTTTTATAAAGGGCGACAACCTCGTTTTCCATTCGGTCCGGGTCGAAATGAGACAGAGCATGCTGCTGGGCCTTCCGCCCGTACTCCGACCTTAAGGTTTCATTCGCAAGAAGATTTCGGATGGCGTTTCCGTACGCCTCCGGCGTATTGTCGCATAAAAGGAGCCAATCCCCATCTAAATCGGGAATGGGTTCGACGGGGTGCTTGTTGAGGATAATGGGCAAGCCGGTCAAGGCGGCCTCGATAGTCGTTTTCGAGATTCCCCAATAGTCGCAGTGGGCGACCATTATGTCATAGTCTTTTAGAAGACCGCAAAGCTCTTCGTTTGGCATTGCTTTGACGAATTCGATCTTTTCATGACAGTCCAACTTTTTGGCGAGGGCGACGAGGCGGTCATGATAAAGGCCGTCGCCGACGATGAGATAGCGGCAGTCGATGTTTTGAACGGCCCGGATGATGTTTTCGGGATTTTTTTCGGCAACCTGCCGATTAATAGTGATGAGCCGAGGCGGGCGGGACGGCCGATAATGGGCTTTGATTGAAATATTCCGGCCGGCGACGGCGTTATAGATCAAATGGATGTTTTTTGCTCCATATTCGCGGGCATAACGAAGGATCGGTTGATAGACGGCGATGACAGCATCGGAGTTCCGGAGGGAGATCCGTTCGAACTTTTTGAGAAATATTTTCATAATTTTCTGCCGGGTCGTGATCATCGGGTCCCGGTCCCAGACCCCGTGAAGGGAAATTAGATAGGGGATGTCCAGGGTATCCTTGATCTTTTTGGCGAGATATCCTTCGAGGAAATTATTGTATGTGCGGACCAAGTCGGGAGCGATGGCCTTCGCGAGGCTTATCCCCCGTTCGATCCAGCCTTTGAGCAACAACGGCTGCCACCCGAGCGACCGCTGAAAAAGCTTTCGGCCCGCCGGCAAATTGTGGAGATAGAGCTTCGCCCGGCCCACGGTTTTCTGGAGCTGGACGGCGTCGGGCCGATCATCCGTCGTCGTTAAGAGATGGACCTCGCGGAACAGTTCCCCGGGGTTATAATAGCGGTCGATGATTTCGCCTTTTTCGATGAGCGCCGTCAGGCGGTCGGGGATGATGACAAGGAGCCGGTCAGCTCGGCCGGATACATCGGGCCGGGTCATTTGACCCCCGTGACGATAGCGCATTGTCCGACGATTTCCTGGCCAAGGAGGTAAAACCAACGGAGTCCCCGCCGTATGTCGCGCGCGAAAGGAAGAAGCAACTTGCAATTTTTGAACCCCGCCTGGCGGCAGAGCGCCCTCAACTCCCATTGCGTCCAACACGGCCGCTTCTGGCCTTCCTTTTTTTTCAGCCGTTTCTGCGTCCTCCGGTTGTAATCGACGATGAGCACCCGTCCCGCCGGCTTTAAAACCCGGCAAAACTCGGCTAGGGCTTTTTGCGGGTCCGCGAATTGATAGAGGGCGGATTTGACAAAAACAACGTCGATGGTGTTCCGGCGCACTGGAATCTCCATTCCCGAAGCGATTAAATCGACGAATCGAGGCCGGTCCGCAAGATTCGAACGCGGCACGAGGTCGAAGCCGATATAGCGCGCCGGAGTGGTCTTCCGATAGAGCGCGGGGCCGCAGCCGACGTCGAGAAGAAGACCCGAGGGTGGAACATATTTTTTGAGAAGATATTCAACAAACGGGACGGGCGACGGCCTCTGCGTTTTGGTCGTCATTTCTTCCCCGAGTCCGTTTTCCGGACTTTCATGATCTGGGTCGGCCCGAAATACGGAAACGCCCGCAGAACGAGGCGTTCCATGGCCCGTCGGCTTTCGCCCCCGAAGGAGTGTTCCATGTATTCGAATCCGTTTGCGGCCAACAGCGTCAGCAACAGCGCCGGCGTCCAGCCGTAAAGATGGCGATTCCATTCGACGTTTTTAAAATAAACGAGAGGACGAAGCTTTTTTCTTCGCGCCGGATCCGTTTTCAGGCGGTTCCGCCCTTCGAAGGCTGCAAATGAGAGGATATCTTTCCAGTAATAGGGATTGATCGTCGAAACGATCAGATAGCCGCTTTTTTTCAAAACCCGGGCGATCTCGCGGACCGCCGCGTGGGGCTCGTTCAAATGCTCGATCACTTCCTGGAGCAGAACGCAGTCAAAGCTTTCGTCCTCAAACGCCAGCCGATACACGTTCATCGTCTGAAAATGGTCCTTGAGACGGGGGAATAAAAAACGCGCGATCTTGATGTTCTCTTCGTCGTAATCGACGCCGAGGATCGTTTTATCGGGATAAGCTTGAACGGCCTTGGCGATGAAGCCTCCACCATAGCAGCCGACGTCCAGGACCCGATGGCCTTCGATCATTCGGAGGCATTTTTGCTGACGGTCGGCCAAGGGGCCGGGGCGAAACGCCGTCCGGCATTCCTCCGCGGTCAGATATTTTCCATCGACGAAAAATCGTTCTTCGGAGTTCATCGTTCGCGGAGGCTATCCATTATTAACAAGAACATGATTCAAGATGCCGCGAATCTCTTTAAAAGAATAGGCCCGCATCAGGAAGAGGATGAGCGCATAAAGCCCGCTGAACAGGAGGACATGGACGCCGGCGATGGCGATTCCGGCGTGCGTCACGGACAACAACCGCTCGATTGTGACAAGAACCGCGGCGCCCAGGCCGCATTTTGCCAGAAACAGGACCGGAAACTCATACCTCAGATAACGGGCGGCCAACATCAACTCTGACGCGCCTTGAACTCCGAACGAGCAGCATGTGGACGCGGCCGCGCCGTAAATGCCGAATCTCGGAATCAAGAGCGCGTTAAGAAGAATATTTGTTCCGGCCGCCACGAAATGGGTATAGGTATCGAGCTTCGGTTTTCCTGCCAGGCCGAGGACGACGGCCCCGTATGATCCGATCATATGGGCAGAATACGCCAGGCAAATGAGTGACACCAGCCACGGATCGACGAGAAAATCGCGCGTCGTCATCAGAAGCATCAAAGGTCTGTAGAAAACGATCATCAGGCTGAGGACGAGGATGATGAAGAATCCCGCGAGTTTGATGCTGGAGGCAAAGATCTTCTGGATCTCCGTCCTGTTTCCCGTTTCCCATTCTTTTGTGGCGATGGGGGCGAAAAACATCCAGATCGGATTGAAGACGAGCTGGATGGGAAGGTAACCCAGTGTGTAGGCCACGCTGTATACGCCGACGACGGACAACGGATTGTAGTGGATGAGGAACAGCCTATCGGACAGGTTCAGGATCCACATGGAATAGGCCGTGGGCAAGAGAACCCAGCCGAAGGAGACAAACTTATTGATGATCGTCCGGTCGAGACCCGTAATCCCGAATTTTGCCGCTAAGGCGGCCAGGCAGCCCAAGGCCAGGAGCAGGTCGAAGAGGGCGCCGAAGGCGACGATCTTCAAAACGTCCCCTCCGGCGATGAAAACCGTCAAGGCGACGGCCAGGCTTCCGAATCCCTGGATCACAAGGACAAGGTTGAGGTAACGGACGCTGACGACGACGCGAAAGAAATTTTTGACGTCGTTCAGGAGGAGGGTGGCGTAAATGACGAGTCCACAGACGATTACCAGCTGAAACTCGTTCTCTCCGCCCAAGATCACGCGCGACAGCGGCTTGGCCATCACCCAGAGTCCCGCGGCGCAGAAGGCAGCCATGATCGTCTGGAACCAGATCACGGACCAGAGGGAGCGAACCTGTTCGGAACGGCTCTGGGCGGGAGTGAAGCGACTGAACCCGGATTCGACGCCGATGCCCAGCAACGGGCTGAGAATTCCGACCAGAACCGCGACCTGGGACCAGGCGCCGTAACCGATTGTCCCGAATTTTTTGCTCAAGAGAGGGACGAGGACGATGGCCTTGAGCTGCAGGACGAGATTGACGACCCCGACCCAAAAGGCGTTTTTAAAGAATTTCTGTGTCACGATTAATTCAGACTGAAGGAATGACGATCAATTTCGGCGTTTCAGCTTTCTTTTCAATGACACCAGCGGTGCCAGGACCGTGAATACGCGCCCCTGGCCTCCTTTGCGATACCGATCATATTCGAGATATTGTCCGCCCCACTTTTCCTTGAACCGCCGAATCCCCTGTTCCTTGGTCGTCGCGGGATTCGGGTTGACGCCCGCCAGGTCGAACGTATCGCAGCCGAGGCGCTTCGCATCCAAAAACATCTCCCAATGGAGAAGATCTTGCGCCGGGAGCTTCTTTTGAAACGCCTCGGTCATCAGCCCCGACATGACTTCCGTGGCGACGCCGGCGAAAACGTACATGCCCAGGACGCCCAAGACACGCCGATCCGGCCCCATCGCTGCGTAATAGCGATAGTAGGAGCTCGAGTGCGGATAATTCCAGGATTTCTCTAAAACGTCGCGAGCTAATTTTTTTATCTTTTGATCCAACGTGGACATATAGGGCTCATAAAATCTGGAAAGAAACTCGTCGAATGAGATAATCCGCTCAATCGTCATATTTTCTCGCTGGGCTTTCTTCACGGCTTTCCGGGAAGCGGGCTCGAGCCTCCGCCACACCTCTTCTTCATCCCCAGTCAAATCAACAAGATAGGTGCCCCAAGAATCCTTCCGGTAGCCGAAAGAGCCGAATATCTCGGCCATCCGAGGGTCATGTACGAATCGACTCGTCGTCGCAAACCCTCCCGTTTCGGCAAATCCGACGCCCTTTTTTTTCATATAGTCGTCAAGCCAGCTTAGGAAAAGCGGGAGAATGTTCTCAGCGGACTCCGGCACATGAAAAACTGGGCCGCCGCTGAAGTCCAGCCAGCCATTGCTCTTCCCCGCGAGGACGTGGCGCAGGCCTCGGATTCTTTGGCCTCGGGCACGGTCAAAGGGAATCTTATGCAGAACCAGCAAAGACGCCAGACACTCCGTTCCTTCCCACGCTTGAAGATAGATCGGCTTGGCTCGATCGAGAAGGGCGATCAAGCCACCCCAAAATGCCGTTTGAAGAAACGAGCCTTCTTTCCCCGTCCGGACGAGATTTTCATCCCACCGGTCGGGTGGCTCCGCGGTCTCGACAATCCTCATGAAACGCCGTAATCGACGACTTTATGTCCAGTCAACAGGGTGTAATAAAAAAGGAACTGATCTAAACATGTTTCCCAATCATGGTACTTGAAGACCCAAGCCTTCGCTTCGCGCCCGAGCCGCTGGAGATATTCCCTGTCTCGGCATTTCATGATGGCCGCGTAAATCTCCTCTTCCGAACGGCAATTGAGCACGGGCATCGGTTCGGGATAGAGCAATCTCAGGCAATTTTCCTGGAGATAAATCATGACCGGCTTTCCGACCGACATGGCTTCGATGGTAATCCCTCCGTATCCTCCGACATCGAATTGATCGATGACGACATCGGCCTGGGCGTATTCCGCAAAAAGATCCTGACGCGACAGGGGCGCCTTCCAAATAAACCGGTCGGCAACGCCCAGTTCGTTGATCAAGTCTTTAGCAATATCTCGATCCGGGCCCCGGTCCAGGATGACGCACTCAGCCTCCAATCCGCTTCTCACGGCCCTGGCGAACGCTCTGATGAAGCGGTCGTTACCCTTGGAGGAATTCCGATACCGGCCGCGATCCTGAACTTTCCAATCGAGATGGCTGGGATGGAAAAAACGGAGCTTTTCTCTTTTTTCTGGGAATTGATCGTCCCCACCATACTGATGTTCATAAAAATAGGGATATCTCATGAAAACGACATTTGGCACCCTTTTTTCGATGATGTTCCGTAATGCATATGGATAAAGGGGACACCAGTTCAGGTCGACGAATTTAAGATACTGCCGATAGAGCGTCCCAGAGAGATTTTTTTCGAGGATGAGCTCTGTAATATCGGATCCGGTTGCAATGTTAACCACCGGCGGAAGACCGAGAAATAAACGAAAGGGCCATAGCGATCGAAGAGCGCTTATCAGAGCTCCCGAAAAGCTAATGATAAGGCGACATCGTCGAGCGATTCTCATGAATGATATTTCATCCTGAAGGGTGATGATCTCGTTATCTTTCATGTGGGAAGAACCTTGGTATTCGGCAATAATTTTTTTTGATACGTTCTTTTTTCGGACTCCGACTAAACACCGGATTCCCTTTCGGCTCAAATACTCGGCAAAGGTCATGTTATAATTACACAAATCCCCTACAACAAAAACGTCATATCGATATGTTTTTGTCATCAAAGCCTTACCCATTTCGATGTCGTCACGAGATAATCGTTTATTGCTTTGATATTTCGGACCATGTCTTTATTAGGGGTCTCGTCGGCAGTTGTTGGCGTAAATGATTAGCGATTTGCTCGCCAAAGGAACGAGTTGCGATCAAGACTGCCTGAGTCGGTTTTTTGATCAGATCATCTCTCTTTTCAATTGGAATATTTTCACCTGGTAGATATGTTCCATGCAATAGAGGATTGTCATTGAAAAAGCGACAATGATCAAGTGGAATTCTTTTCATCGTCAGGGCATTAATAGCACGGTACGGCACATATATTCCTAGTGTCTTTCCCGTCACGAAAAGCTGCCGCATGAAACGTTCGAGCTTCTCATTGTTCTTCAAAGCTAATTGCTTAAATTTTCTCGCCTGTTCAATTAATTGGTCTTCTTCGGCATAAAGATGAGCTTTGATTGGGCGGCGCTTCTCATTCGAGTGTCGCACCCGGGAATATAACGATCCTCCAAATCCGGCTCTTTGAATACGGACGCACGGGCCAAAGACGCGGGAAAGGATTCTCTTAGGCGATTTGTGTGTAAAATAACTCCAATGTTCATGAAAAAGAATAGAAACATCTCCGCTCTCAAGATAGGGAGCGCAATCCGGAACGCTAACAAATAGGTCCCCCTCTTGATGAAGGATGTCTCGAACGCTTTTTAACCAGTTCAGCGAGTCCTCGATATGCTCCAACACGCTATAAATTATGATTATGTCGAACTTTCCTTTGTTTATTTTGTTCGAAGGAAAATAGGTTCGGATGATCGGAACTCGATAAACATCAGCCTTATCAAGACCGAGACGGCCCGGCTCGATTCCTAAAACCTCCGCGCCTAACAATTTAAGCCGATAGAGTAAATAGCCCGTGCCGCATCCTATATCGAGGATCCTTTTCCCCAAAAAGCTCTCATTTTTGATTGACGATTGCATGAAACCGATAAAATCGTCGGTATAACGCTGCCCGATATTATTATCGTCCGATAAAGTGCCCGTGATTGCGGAGCCTCGACTATATGCTTTTTTAAGCGCGGATGATACTTGAAGACTAGGAACTTGCCTGAGTGTCATATTTGCCGGATCGACCTTAAGTGAAAAAGGAAGCCAATCCGGAAGGCCACCTCCATTGTAAGGTTTCGAGAGGGGTCGAAAGATAAAAGGAAGATTTCCGACCATAAAAATCTTCGGGACGTCTTTTTCATAACAGATCTCGGGCGGCAGGGATTGAAGAAGGGTCAACGATTTGTTCGTGAAGGCCGCGTAAAATATATCCCGTCCGATAAGAAAATCTTGGAGTGATTTTCTCTCCTAAGAGATGCTTTCTAATGAGCAGATCTGGCTCATTATAGCCCATCATGGCTCTGAGCGATGTCGTCCCCGAAAAACGAGGATTGATTTCAAAAACGTAAACTTTCCCGTCCGCGTAGCGACATTGGAGATTGACGCTACTTCGGCATCCCAAGGTCATCGCGATTTCCTCGCAAGGCTTTGTAATGTCTGGGAACGCGCCGATCTCTCCTTGAGAAATACCGCTGCTGATCGCCAGAAGAGGCCCGAATTTTTTGTTGTCTGTTCGATTCGAGACTCTGACTCGATTACTCAAGCCGGAAAGGATGATTCTTCTTAGAGCGATCGAGTTCAGGAGCTCGCCGTCCATGGAAATCAAGACTCCGACAGTGAACTCGGAATCTACGGTACCGATATATTCTTGAACGATGAATTCGCTATAGAGGCTCGAAAGATACGTCCCGAGCATTAATAGTTCGTTTTTAGTTTGGGCGATCAAGACATTAGCCGAGGCGCCGCTGCCCACGGAAGGTTTCAACACGGCGGGAAAAATATTGATCCTGTCGAGATCCGACACGGATCTTACGACAAACGTCGCCGGGACAGAAAATCCCCTCTCTTTCAATTCCTGCATAATCTTGGATTTATCCGTGCAGAGATGAATGACATATTCGGGATTTATAGGCAGGAAAATACCTTTCTTCAGAATTTCCCCGCGTCTCTGGCTCATGATCTTCAACTCGGTTTCTGATCCGGCGAAAATAGCTTGAACCTGGTGTTTCTCACAAATTGTTAAAACCGATGACATAAAGTCGGAATGAGATGCGGGAGGAAGCACATAGGGATGGTCCACCTCCATAAACCCTTTGCTCGTTGGGGACAAATCGGTCCCGATAATTTCGTACGAAAGCGTTGAAAGCCTGAGAGCTTTTAGGATTTGCTCTCCCAATCCTCCGCCTCCCACGCCCGTCACTAAAACAGGAATTTTTCTCGTCATTCCATCAATCCTTCCATTATCCGACCGAACGGCTTTTGCTTGGGCGTTCTTAATAGGCAACGAGCTACGTCTGAAGAGATATCATCTCCATATCGATCAATCACATCTTGTACATTAAAGGGCACCCGAATGACGGTCGGAGAATCATCGTCTGTATCATAGAGAGCAAAGCTAGATAGGTCTCCCTGATCTCTCGGCAAGCCGCATGAACCCACATTGACGATAGTGATTTTCCCACTTTTTTTGATAAACGGATAATGGGTATGCCCCTGGAAAATGACATCGAAGGGAAGTCGGTTGAAAGCGGACATGCGAAAATCGGGATAAATATATCCGGTCAATGGATCCCAAGGGCTCCCGTGAACGCACAGGACATTTTTCCTTTTTGCTTTCATCAGCAGATAGGGGACTTTCCCTGTCAAATATTTAAGGTTTCCCTTTGATATTTTGTTCTTGATATTTTGCAATTGATAGGATAGGTCCTTTTGATGCTCGATTTTTAAATAGCCCAAGAGCATTGCTTCATGATTACCTATAAGAAATTCCGCGGATTTCCTTTTTAATATGTTTAGGACGTTATTCGGGTCGGGCAAATATCCGATCGCGTCTCCCAGAAAGATAATTTTGTCGACCCCCTCTCGAGAGCAATAGTCAAGGCAATTTCGTAGCGCAATGTCGTTGCCATGGACATCTGAAAGGATTGCGAATTTCATCAGAAAGACCCTAGAGAGAGAGCCCACGGCCGGATCCCCTCCTCTAAGGTTACGGTCGGGATCCATTTTAGTCGGCGCTTCGCTTTGCCGTTGTCGAAGAAAGACCTAAAATTTTCTTGAGGGTCGGGCTTTCCGGTCATTCTTATGCAACTTTTCGTATTTGGGACTGTCTTGACAACGAGATTTGCTAATTTTCTCATTGAAATTGAAGCTCCGCTTGTAATATTGAACCAACCCCCGACTTACGTCCGGGGATTCCTAAAGGGCAAGCTTTGCTTGTCCTAAGTCTTCTTCCGCATACTGGCCATTGTGCCATACCTCCGTGTTGAGATATAGCGGGTCCGTTTTTCACCTTATTGCCCAGTCCAGTTTTTGGGGTCCGGCTCGTCCTTCTTTTTAAGAATGATTATTGTTTAAAAAAATCCACCGGTCCTTTTTGAAGGAAATTATTCTTTTATTATTAAAACCAAAATTATTAATTTTCTTTATTATTTTCTGTTTGTATATTGAACTTAGTGTAAGAATAATAATGTCGCTATTATTAATTATCTCTTCTGAAGGTTTACATATCTTATAGTTTGTATTAGGCAAAAACCTTCCATGAAGTATTTTATTATCGTCTATTATTGTAATTTTTTTTGATGAAAAGTCTATTCCTGAATGATAAATCAACCACATTAATTGTAGTCCTGATCCATATAGACAAATTGAATTGTATGGTTCAATTAATTCCATCATATACGTAGATGCGCTAGTAACTTTTTTTGCAAAGTCGGAATATATCGACAAATCAGAATTAGTAGTCGTTTTATAAAAACATCCTAAAATGCTTGGACTATTCCATTCAAAAATTGCAGAATCAGAGAAGCCATATCTATTAAATAAAATTGATAAAGATTGCTTTGAAAAATAATGAATGTGCTCGTGGGCACCAATACATAAAGTGCCTCCTCTAATAAAATTTAATGTACTTGGTATTTGAATAAAGACCACACCATTCTTACTTAAATCATTTGATAGCTTTTCCATAAAAACATCAAGATCTATAATATGCTCTAAAACGAAACGAGCAATTACAACATCGAATTTTTCTTTAAATTTAATATTTTCATATGTTTGTCCAATTAGAGAAGCCTCGGTCCCTTCAATCGAGGTGCCTGAAGGATCTACTCCTGTACATTTAAAACCTTGTTTATAAAAATCTTTCATCATTTCAATAGAATTACAACCAATTTCTAATAACTTTAAATCTGAAACCGTATCTGGAAAGAATAAATTAAACATCGAGTCAAAAGGTTTTCTATATGTATTATTAAATGCTTCCATATTAATGAAAGGGTAAAACTTATAAAGCTCTTTATATATGCGATCGTTTAATATTTTATTAACTTTTTTTTGAAAAACATGTGAACAATCTGAGCAATAGTTTAAAGTTAAATTATATCTTTCAATACTATTTCTTACATTAGGATCCACAGGAAATAATATCTCCGGTAAATTCATATATTCAATAAAATTTATTACAGAAATTCTTTTACAACAAGGACATTTTTGTGTTTCCAAAATAAGAACTCCTCTGTAACTAATTAATTATTAAATACTTGTGAAAGTGATTTTGTTAACAATTCCTAGAGACCAAATTTGATTTGCAAGAACACGAGCATTTTCTCCAATTTTATTTGACAACTCTTTATTTTTCATCAATAATAAAGCGGCTTCAGCAAATTGTTGGACATTATGTGGTTCAACAAGTAATGCATTATTCTCGTTAATTAAAAAATTATTTACCCAATCCATATCATAAGCAATGAGGGGAAGTCCACATAAAGCTGCTTCACGAAGTGAAGTTCCGGTATAAGGAGAGGCGAATACATCTACCATTTTATAATAATATATCAACTCATTACTGTTTTTAAATCCAATGAAATCTCGCTGTCATATTTCGCGGAAGCATATGGGCCTTGAGGCATGACAGGGGACATTTCGTTCTTAAGAGAATCCGTAAATCCATACACACTTGTGCTTGATGAATAAAGAAGGCGACATCCGGATTTCTTCGAATATTCAATAATCGTATCATCCAGAACTTTATTGATAGCGGCTGCTTCGACAGCTTCGCGGGAATCATAACTTTGCGGTAAAATGGCCGCGCCATGAATGATCACATCAGGTTTAACGGATGCTATGAATTGTCGGGCATCATCATCCAATAAATTTTTTTGAAAGTTGAGGTTTCCATATTTCGGCAACAGGGACTCGGATTTATCGACACCTCGGACATCATGATTTTTTCGAGCTAAACAGGCTTGAATCGTGCTTCCCAAAAACCCGCCTACTCCCGTGATGAGAACTCTCGCCATCGCAGATAAATCCTCAACGTCTGATATTATATATTATCCATGGCCCGCGAAGACACAACGTAAGAACAATCCATCATCGCGAAGCGGGCTTGGCTTCGCCCTGCGAGAAAGCGTTTTTGAGGCATCGAACGATGCTCTTTATCCGCGAGGCGTTCAGGTGAAAATCAAAGGGCAAGACTAAGCCGTGCAAGAAAGCCCATGAAGCCTTCGGATATTCGTTTTTTCGAAAATGATATCTGTCCTTATAATAGGTCAATTGATGGATCGCATAGGCTCCATAATTCGTCTCTATCTCGTGCCGCTTCAGATACTCGATGACGCCGTCCCGATCGATCGCTTCATCAACGAGAACGTAATATGTTTGATACACCATCTTCCGGCCAGCGAATTTCCCGGGAATCGCGATCCCATCGACATCCGCCAACAGCCTGTCGTAAATCCCGGCGATCCGGATTCTTTTCTCAATGATATCCTCGATCTCGGCAAACTGGGCCAACCCAAGGGCGGCTTGAAAATCCGTCAGACGGAAGTTGAATCCGGCCCGAACAAAGTCGGTTTTCCCTCCGGAGACCTGGATTCCGTGATTCCTCAATAACCGGACCCGATCGGCCAATTCATCATCATTGGTAACGACGGCGCCGCCTTCGCCCGTCGTCACGGCTTTTCGGGGATGGAAACTAAAGCATCCGAGGGCACCGAATGCCCCGACTTTTTTATTTTGGCATTCCGCGCCCAGCGCGCAGGCGGCATCTTCGATCACCTTGAGGCCGTAGGATGCGGCGATCGGCATGATTTTTGCCATCTCCGCGGATTGCCCGAACTCGTGAACGGGCATGATCGCCTTCGTTTTTTTGGTGATTTTAGATTCCACGAGATCAGGATCCAGGCAGAAATCGTCGAGCCGGATGTCCGCCAGAACGGGTCTCGCCCCAACGAGCTCGACGACATTCGCCGTCGCCGGGAAGGTAAACGCCGGAACGATCACCTCGTCGCCGGCCTGGATCTCCAAAGCTTTGAGAGAAAGCCAGAGCGCCGCGGTCCCGCTCGATACCAGGATGGCGTGCTTCGTCCCAATATATTCTGCCAGAGCCGTTTCGAAATCGTGAACGAATTGTCCCTGAATCAGATGGCCGGAGCGCAGCACGTCCATCACGCTTTTCAAGGCCGAATCGGGAATATAGGGATCGGAAATCTTGATCATGCGTCCAGAAAGTTCTTATCGATCCAAGCGGCGGTTCTTCGAATGCCGTCCTCGAGATCGACCTTCGCCGAGAACCCCAAAATCCGTTCCGCCTTCTCGACGGAAGGAATGCGCAGCTCAATATCGGCGGAAAGAGGGGGTCGAAAAATGAGCTTTGACCTCGAATTCATGACGCGGCACACCGTTTGGGCCAAACCATAAGTGGTCATGACGGCGCGGGGATTTCCGATATTGAACGACTCGCCGACCGCCAGCGGATGCTCCAGACAGCGCATCAGGCCGTCGACAAAATCATCCACATAGCACCAGGCGCGGATTTGATTGCCGTCGCCGTAGATATGAATATCCTCATTCTTGAGCGCCCGTTTCACGAATATCTGCAGAGCGCCTTCGCCCGTTTGGCCGGGGCCATAGACGTTGAACGGGCGGACGGTGACCGTCGGCAGCCCGAATTCCTTGAAGTAGGCCATCGCGAGGTGCTCCGTGGCCAGCTTGCTGACGGCATACGTCCATCGGGCTTCCCCGGCGCTCCCGGAGACCGTCTCGCTTTCCTCCTTCGCCTTGAAGGCGAAACTACCGAAGACCTCGGATGTCGAAAAATTGATAAAGCGATCGGACACCCGATGCGCCTGTGCCGCCTCCAGCGCGTTGGCGGAGCCTATTATATTGACCTTCATGGTCTGGATCGGGCTCTTGATGACGTTGTCGATCCCCGCGATCGCCGCGGCATGGACGACGATCTCGCTCCCGCGCATGGCTTTGCTCAAAAGGCCAAAATCAAGGACGTCGCCTTTCACGACGGAGATGTTTTTATGATGAATGTAAGGGCTTTTGCTGATGGTGTCCCGGCGAAAATTATCATAGATGACGATCTGGTTTTGCTCGATGAGTTTGGAAATCAGCGCATTGGCAATGAACCCCGCCCCTCCTGTAATGAATATATTCTTCTTTGAAATCATGCCGCACCTTCCCTCGCGAAGCGGGACATTATTATATCATATCGATCCTGCGGGCAGGGCTTTTAGAACCGCTTCGGCGGCGACCTCCTGTCCCTTAGCGTTCCAGTGGCGGTCGATCTTGAAATATAACTCGGAGGCCGCGCAGGTGCGGAAGATCGGTAGAAGGGACACATAGGAGATTCCGAGGGCCCGGACGATTTCGCTTAACACCGCGTCGGGACGGTCGAAGGAAAAGCCTTTATGGATCACGCCGAGAGCGTAGGATTTGGATCTTTTGTCTTCATCGAACTGGCTGATTTCATAAAAACTCCGTGAAACCTGGGCTTTGGAAGGAATCCCCATGACGATGAAGCTAATTCCTTTTTCCTTCAGGACATCCGCGATTCGACCGAGCGCCTGCTTCGTCTGTTCGGCGGCCTCGGCCATCGGTCCATCATAGGTCAGCCGGTAGGATTCCATCTCGCTCAACGGATAGCTGAGCAGGATTTCCTTCCGGCCGCGGGCCGGGAACACAAATTTTTGCTGGATGAAGCGGACGATGCGGCTCGATTTCAGGATGTTCTTGAGGCGAGACGCCAGGCCCGGCAAGGACGCCGGCGCCGCGCCGCGGCCGGTGTCGGCATCGGGCACCTTACTGAAATAGTTATCCCGAAAGTCATTACCCAGGTAGAAGCCCAGGATCACGACCCGGGGATGGGCGGTCATCAGCAAGTCCCGGAGAAGCAGAAACTCTTGAGCGGTTCCGAATCCGTCCATCCCGGCATTATAGACGCGTAAGCCTTTCGCTCTCATCCGGCCGGCCAAGGACGCATCGTCGGGAGTGTTCACGGCGGCGACACAAGAATCCCCTAGGACAATGACCTCGGCCTTGGAGAGCGAGTTTTTCTCGTTTCTCAGCCCGAATTCGTCCGTCCGGAGAATGACATCCTCGTTGTCCTCGTTTTTCGCCGGTATGGTCTTCGAAGGCGGATAGACATAGTATTCGTCTCGCTGGACATACTTGACCGCCTCCCTCTTCTCCGTGAGCCGGAGAACCAGCTCGCTCAGAATAAATCCGATGACGAGGCCCACCAGAATCATGATCGCCTTGGAGAGCAATGGACGTCTCAAGAAATATTCTCCTTTTCGGACTGCATCGAAACCGGGTCTCGGCCCGAAGGCGGCTCATTCAAGAACTGGCCGACGACCCGGCACACCTCACCCTTCCAGTTGAAGGTCAATCTCCGTCTGATGGCCGAGCACAACGACAAAATGTCCGTCCGGATATCGGGGTTGTCTCGCATCTGGGCGATTAGGCCGGCCGCTTTCTCGAGGCCGGCCTCGTCAAGAGAAAAGGTCAGGTGGTCGTATTCCAGGATGTCGCGGATTTCCTCGATGTCGCTGCCGAGGCAGGGCAAGTCATAGCGCAAAGCTTCCAGGAGAGAATTGGGCGAGCCTTCGTGCCGGGAGGGGATGAGAAAGACATCGGCCGCCGCATAGAAGGCGTCCACGTCGCTCCGCCACCCAGTCACGAAGACCCGGCCCCGGCCATGCGCGTCGATCAGGGACGCGAGCTTCGCTTTTTCCGAGGCGCCGGTCAAGGGATCGTCGCCGACGATGAAAAGAAATATATTTTCCGCCCGGATCTTTTCGAGAACCCGGAGAAAGATCCTCAAAAGAAATTCTAAATTCTTTCCAGGATGAAGGCGGCCAACCGAGATCAGGATAAAAGGATGCTCCCCCAGGGGGAATTCTTTCTTGAGCGCGGCCAAGGCTTCGCTTTTCGCACGAGGCGGAAGGGGCGGAATATCGTTGAGCTGGACAGAGATCTTGTCCTTCTTGGAGGGGAACTCCTTCTTGGCTTTCTCCGCCAGGCTTTTCGAGTTGAAGATGATGGCGTCGGAGGCTTGATAGCCGATCCGCCGGACCCACCGATAGGCCATCAGGATGAAAGGCCTGCCGATGCCGGTCCGCGTCTCCGTGAGGCTCTTGAGAAGCTCTCCCCGGGAGAAGAGAATGATCCGAGCCTTCCGAAAAAGCCGGCACGGGGCGGCGATAAAGGAATAGAAGGGGCCGAAGACGACAATAGCGTCGGCGCCGAGGCGCGCTTGGGCCCGGGCCAAAGCGAAGACGGAGACCACGAAGAAATTCAGCCAAAAAAAGACATCCTCCCGCTTCTTGAAAGGCATCGGGATCTTGTGATGATGGATATTCGGATGACGAACGGAAAATTCTTCGAGGCTTAAATAATGGACCTCCCATCCCCGTTCGGCGAAGGCCTCATAGGCCATAGAAAGCCGCTTGCAAAAGCCGCCGGGTTTAGGCCGGTAATACAGGGAGAGGATCTTTTTCATTTTATTGACGAAGCTGTTCCGCGCGAAACCATCTCAAAAAAGCCCCGGCGAAGGCGAGATGATTTGGTGCGGGACATCTAAAATAGCGAAGGACAGTCAGAGTCCTTTTTATATCGGCGCAAGGCGCCGATTTAACTGATAATAAGGGAGGCCCTGCCTAAAAAGATAAGCTACCGCCGTAAAAAAAGCCTTCAGCGTTCTCACTTTTTGCTATAGTAAACAAGAAGTTCATTTTAGAAACATAGGCGAACTTTGTCAAACTTCATCACCTCGTTTTTCTTCCAATCTGATAATACGAGGACCGTCCCCTTTTTATCCTTCAATAAGTGTTTAGCGGGCAAAGGCTTTCACCTCTTGAAAAGTCAGCGTTTTTTTGGCATTATTATGAGCGGCATGAATATGAGCATGAAGCGAACGGTGAAAACACTTCTGGCGCCGCTTTTTATGCTCCTTCTTGGACAGAACGCCGGTTGGGGGGCCGCCCTATCGCGGGAATCCTTGAATGCGCTCATCGACAAGACCGCCGCCCGGCACGATCTTCCCGCCACCTTAATCCATGCGATCATTCGAGCCGAATCCGCTTACGACAGCCGCGCCGTCTCCCCCAAAGGAGCCGCGGGTTTGATGCAGCTCATGCCGGAGACGGCTCAGTTCTACGGCGTGAAAGATGTCTTTGATCCTCAGGATAATATAGAAGGCGGAGCGAAATATCTGAAAGACTTGGTCCGTCTTTATGAGGGACGGCGGGATTATGTTCTGGCCGCTTATAACGCCGGCCAGGAAGCCGTGAAAAAATTCAACGGCGTTCCTCCCTATCCGGAGACGAAAGAGTATATCAAATCGATCGCGGCAGCTTACGAAAATTCGATCATCCGGACCAAGGTTACGATCTATCAATACATTGACGACGAAGGCCGCCTTTGCTTTTCGACCCGCCGGCTTAAATGAGCCGCCCTCCTTGCGTTCCCTATCTTCCAAGCGCTACGAAGTCTTTTGAGTATCCATAAAAATAGCAAAGGACAGCAGGAGCCACATTTTGACGGAATAATCGTCCCGGCCGGACATATGGTCCCGGAAAATCCTCTCGACGACGGCGCGCTCAAACATTTCGTTATTCAGAACCTTTTCGGTAAACAGCGGAATGAGCTCCGCCTTGAACCAGGCATCGAGGGGAACCATGAAGCCCTGTTTTTTCCTGGCCACGATGTCCCGGGGGAGATAGTTCCGGGCGATTTTCTTAAGGATATATTTTCCGGTTAAGCGATGGATTTTGAATTCCAGGGGAAGGTTGAACGCATATTCGACGACGCGCTGGTCCAAATAAGGCGCCCGGACTTCGAGCGAATGACGCATGCTCATCCGATCGACCTTGACCAAAATGTCGTCGGGAAGATAGTAATGGAGGTCGAACCACATGAGCTTGGTCAAATCGTCAAAACGATCGGCCTTCCGAAACTCGGCATACAGGAGATCGTCATAAGCGTGAGTCCGGAGGCGAAGGCGCCGGTCCCCAAAGACGCTTCTCACCTCAGGTTCTTCAAAAATCTGGGGGAGATAAAAGCGTCCCGACTCGATTCTTTGGCTGGCTTTAGCGAACAATTTCAGCTTCTTGGTGAGGCTTGTGCCATAGTAACCGGAGCGGACGCGCAATTTTTTGACCGGATTCTCGAAGGCGAATTTGCGGATTCCAGAGGGGATTCGGGTGAAAAACCGGCCGAGCTTATGAGCGATATATCTCCGGTAGCCGCCGAAGAGCTCGTCTCCACCATCACCCGACAAGGCCACGGTCACATTCTCTCTGGTGAATTGGGAAAGATAATACGTCGGGATGGCCGAGGAATCTCCGAACGGCTCGTCGAAATGGGCGACGAGGGTCTCGAGGATGTCCAGGATTCGATATTCAACATCGAATTTTTTGTGGTCGGTTTGAATCGCCTGGGCGGCGCGCGCCGCAAACCCGCTCTCGTCATAGGACTTTTCCTTGAATCCGATGGCAAACGTTTTGACGGGCGCGTTCGAATGTTTTTTCATCAAAGCTACGACCAGGCTGGAATCCAGCCCTCCGCTTAAGAACGCCCCCAAGGGCACGTCGCTGATCAACCGGATTTTCGTGGCTTCAGATAAAAGGGAGTCAAGCTCGTCCTCCAGGGAGGCTAAAGACCTTCCTTGGAAGCCGTCTTCCCGGACCGGGATATCCCAATATCGGTTGAGGACGAACGAGTTTTTTGAAACTTTGCCGAAATGCCCGGGAGGGAGTTTCCGGATCTTCCGGAAGATCGTTCGGGGCGAGGGGATGAATTGGTACTTGAAAAAGTCAAAGACGGCGTCCGTATCGAGGTCCCGGGAGATATCGTTTTTGAGGACGGCTTTGATTTCCGAGGCAAAGAGGAATCGCTCGTCGTCCACATAATAGAAGAACGGCTTTTTCCCCAGCCGGTCGCGGGCGAAAAAGAGCTCTTTTTTCTCATCGTCCCAAAGGGCGAAGGAAAACATCCCCCGGAGGTCCTCCAGGCAGCGTTCTTGTTTTTCTTCGTAAAGATGAAGGATGACCTCCGTGTCCGTTTTCGTCGAAAAGACGTGGCCGCGCTCGGCCAGGCCCCGCCGGAGCTCGAGATAATTGTAGATCTCTCCGTTGAAAATGAGGACGCATCGTCCGTTTTCATTGAAGATCGGCTGGTGTCCGGTGTCCAGGTCGATGATGTTCAGCCGGCGATGGCCTAGGCCGACCTGGTCATGAACGTAGTAGCCGGCATCATCGGGACCTCGGTGCGTCAGCGAGGTCGCCATCCGTTCCAGGAGAACAGGATCGGCCGGTCGACCGGAACGATTGAGAATTCCGCAGATTCCGCACATGGACGGCGAATAAATCCTTCAGGTTTCCGAGATTTATTTTTTCTCCGGCGCCGTCTTGGACGGCTCGGTCTTTTTTGGCTCTATCGTCTTGAACAGGCTGTTGAATTCTTCGCTGTCGCGGAGAAAAGCAAAATTGGGGTTGTCTCTCATTTCTTCGTGTCCATTCCAGCCGTTCTTGATCGCGTCCTTTAAATGGGCCAGGGTTTGAGCTGTATCTTGTTTTTTTCCAAAAATTTCAGCGAGCTGATAATGAGCGCCCATCAATAGCTGTTGATCAAATTTTTCATCTTTCAAAGTTGATTCCAGATACCGTCGGGCCTCCTCCCATTGCCCTTGGGACAAGGCCATATCTCCCAAGGCTTTTTCGATCAATGAGCTGTGGGGAATTTCTTTGAGCTTTTTCTCCAGAGCTTTTTTATGCTCGAGGAGCTTAGAAAACTTCAAACTGGCGTAATCGAGATACAGATAATCCCTGTCCGGAAAGAATTTGGTCAAAATTTCGAGCGTTTCGAGCATTTTAGCCTTGTTTTTTTCCGCCCGGTAGATGGTTAATAGACTAAAGTAGGCATGCGGTTTAGATTTGTCGATTTTGACGGCTTTAGCCAGGTGGTCTTTGGCCAGGTCGGCCTTCCTTGGAGTCACGTTGTTGAAATAATAATAAGCCAGGCCAAGATGCCCCCAGTAATAGTTTTCGTCGATCTCCAGCGATTTCTTATAGCACTCTTCGGCGGAGCTGCCGACGAGAATCCTTCCGTAGAGATAATTGAACATCGGATCTTCGGGATTTCTTTGTAGGGATTCGAGATATTCTTTGGCGATTTCCGCGCCCCGGCCAAACTGGAGCATGAAATCCTGATAGGCCCGGTGAACTTCGATGACGTTGAGATGGTCCTTGACGAATTGCCTGAGATAGGCGATCTGTTTCGCTTGATCCTTCTCAGCGAGGAGAAAATTGGTCATCTCCGTCAGTTCGGGCCGCTCATGAAAGGGAAACATCGATGGGGCGGAGTTCTTTCGGAGAAAAACGAACGCCAGGACGAGAAAAAGGGTGGCCATTGGAATCGCGATGATAAGCGTTTTTTTGAGATTCATGACGCCTCCTTGAGCAGCGTATCGTGATAAAGGTTATAGTAGGCCTGGGCGGTGGCCTCCCAAGTCAATCCGTTATCCCGGATAAAATGTTTTCCCTGTTCCGCGAGCCTGACTCGAAGTGCCGGATCCTGCACCAAGCGACGTATTTTATCCCTCAAGTCCTCGGCATTTTTTGGTTCAAAGAGCAATCCCGTCACTCCCTCGCGGACAAACTCCTCGTTCTCCGGGATTTTTGAAGCGACGAGCGGCAATCCGCAAGCCAAGGCCTCGAGCAAAACGTTCGACCGTCCTTCGCTCAGGCTCGGCATCACCAAAAGCGTGCTTTTATCCATAAGATGAAAGATTTGTTCTTGGGCGAGACTTTTCAAAAACAGGACCCGGCCGGCGAGGCCGGTCTTTTGAACCAGCGACATCAGAGATTCCCGTTCCGGTCCGTCGCCGACAATCACTAAGGAGAAATCCTCCTCGTCTTTCAATAACGCCGCGGCTTGGACAAGGGTTTCAACGGATTTGTTCCGGGATAAATTTCCGACATAGAGGATGATCTTGCCCGGGACATTCAGAGGATAATGTTTCTTTACGCTGACATCCACGCCGTTCGGGATGACGAAAAATTTCTCGCTCGAAGGAAGGCCCGCCATTAATTCCCGGCCGACGAAGACAACGGCGCTCGCTTCCTTAAGGATCGCCCCGAGGAGAAAACGCAGCGGCCGTCGAAAAAACATCTTGTCGCTTCCCCGGACGGTGACGATGAACGCCTTTTTCCGGACGCGCCTGGCGACCAGGCCGAGGAGGCCGAGAGGGAGCCACTGGCAATGGACAAGGTCGGCCCGTCTCGCTTCGCGCAGCGCCGCCTTCAGGAAAGCCGCCAGGAAAAAAGGCATCAGAAGAAGAAGGAATTTATTCCGGCGAAGATGCGCCGGTATCCCTCCGCCCTCGAAGAGAAAGCTCCGTTTTCTATTTAAAAAAAAAGGAAAGCGGTGAATCTTGATCCCGTTCCGGACCTCATCTCTTCTTTGCCGCCCGTCGTTGGGCGTGACGACGGAGATCCGGCATCCGCGCCGGCCCAGGTGCTCGGCCAAATGGTAGACGAAGACGCCAGCGTAATCGCCGGGAGCGCGGGGGAACGACGTGGTCAGAAAGAGAACCTTCACGAATTCAAATTCCGGTTGTATTCCATGTCGATCCACATCGCGAACAACAGGAACTGGATGCCGGCCAGGATGAGAATGATATCGATCAGCATCCCGAAGGGCGTGCTCAAGGTCATGGCGAAATTCACGAATTTCGACGGGGCGACGATGTCCCGGAGGAAGACCCGGGTGAAAAAAATGAAGAACCCGTATAAAGTCCCTAAGGGCAGGAAAACAAAGCCGAACAGATAGAAAAAGACGAGGGGATGAAAGTCGCGGATGACGTATTTTTCCTTGAGCCTCCAGAAAAAACACTTCAGAAGCAGCCAGCCGATTTTTGGAATGACTTTCCGGAACTTGATCCCGGATTTTTCGCCGATATTGTAAATCGGCCGGACGGGGACGTCTTTGACCCGAAGGTTGAAGATATTCAACATGACGACGAGATGGTTGGGATAGCCGTAGCGGGGATAGAGCCGGTCCAATTCGAGAATACGGAGGGCGTCCACGGTGATAACGCTGTACCCGCACTGAAAATCCGCGATCTGCCAGTAGCCCGAGGCGATTTTCGTCAATAAAGACAAGGAGGCGTTCCCCAAATACCTCGCTCGGGGAATGATTTTCCACGCTTCTCCGGTGATCAGCCGGTTGCCCTTGGCATAGTCGGCGCGACCGTCGAGGATCGGGCGAAGGAGCTTGGGCAGCTCGGTCGGATCCATTTGATGATCTCCGGCCATTACCGCGGCCATATCCAGATTCAGCTCCATGCATTTTTTATATCCGGCGACGATGGCGGCTCCCACTCCGGTGTTTGTCTCCTGCGCGATGAGAAGGATCCTCCGGTCTTTTTCCATATGCTGCCGGACGATTTGTCGAGTCCTGTCCTTGCTTTGGTCATCGACCACGACGATTTTGTCGACGTAATCGGGCATCGTCCTCAGGACTTCGCCGATGAGCAGCTCTTCGTTATGGGCGGGGACGACGACGCCCAGGGTTTTATTTTCGAACATGGACGACTTCCCAATCATGGATGAAATAATTGGCCCGGCTCTTAATGGACGGTGAAGACGTATTGGCCATGATTTTTTTGAAAGTGACCACCGCTTCCGGTTCCCTGCCGGTCTGATAATAGCAAATCGCTCTGTTGAATTCGATCACTTGGTCCAGGCCGAATTTCTCTTCGGCCTTTTTTAAAACGTCCAGGGATTCTCGGTATTGGCCGGCGCTAAGAAGATAAACGGAAAGCTTATTGAGGTCATCCGGGGAGGCCTCCGGGAGATCGGCGGCCATCTTCCATCGCCCCGTCATGAGATAGATGCCGATCAGATTGTTCCGGATGTCGGGATCTTGAGGAAACACTCGCGTTCCTTCGACGGCGACGTGTTCCGCCTTCGTCAGCCAGGACGTTCGGCGCTCCGGGGAGCTCTCTTTTAGGGCCGCCTTGACGTAGGCCGAGGGCAAATTAACATAAACATCGACGTCCCGATTTCCGCCGGCATACCCGGCGTCGAGCACGGCAAAGGCCCGGTTTTCATCGAGCCCGTATTTTTTGAGCAGCTCAGCACCCTGGGTACCCATCTCCTGTACGGTGAAATAATAAACGCTCCCGACGGTGACTTCGGTTTTTGGATCATCCGGATGTTTAGCCAATCCTTGGGCGGCGATTTCGACGGAGGCGTCGAATTTCTTCAGCCGGAGAAGACTGATGCTCAGATTGGCATAAATATCGGGATAGTCCAATCCCATGGCCAACGCTTTTTGATAATAAGGTATAGCCGCCTCATAATTTTTTAAGGCGAAATAACTCTGGCCGATCCCCGAATAGACGATCGGGGCTTTGTCGTACAGAGATAGGGCCTTTTGAAAATAGCTCAAGGCCGTCTCGTATTCCCGGCGCATGCCGTACGTGACTCCCAGATTATGAATGGGGCGGAAATTTTCCGGCGTTTTAGCCGCGTTGTGGCTTAGAAACCGGATCGGATCGGCCCACATCTCGTTCCGGAGAATCGTATTGATTCCCAAATAAACGACGAGGACGCCGAGGAAAACCGTAACGGCCCGTCGGGGGACTTTGACTTTTTCGATAAGATCCGCGCCGAGGAGGACCGTTAAAAATATGAAAAACACCGAGGGCAGATACATCCGGTGCTCGAAGGCGATCTCGAGGTTAAAAAAGGATCCTTCGATGGCGTGGCCGAGCCAGAAGCCCAGGATAGCGAAGGAGAGAATTTTGTTTTTCTTTGCGAGAAAGATCGCGACGGCCACGGTCGCTAAAAGAAAAAGAAGGCTGAAGAATGTCGACGGCGGATCGAAGAGAGAATGGGACGGCGGAAAATTATAATCCAAGATATAGCGCGTATAAAAAGGAAAAAGGGTGAGGGAGATATAATGGGCGAAGACGCGCGGCTCGGTGAGGAGCCGTTCGGAAATGAGATATTCTCTGTTTGCGTATTTATTGTTTTTGAGGCTTTGGATCGTGCCCTTCGCATAATTTCCTATAAAAACATAGGAAACGATCGCGATGATGATAACCGCGAGGAGAAGAACGGCGGTGAACTTTTTCTTGTTCGGCCGGAAGAAAAGTCCTTCGATCAGAATGATTGCGACAGGCAAGGTCGCGGCGAGCTCTTTTGAACCGAGGGCCAAGAGAAAGGCCGCGCCGCTCCCCGCATAAAGCCAGACTTTCTTTTTTTCCCTGGCTTTAAGATAAAAATAGAGCGACATGAAAAAAAAGAGCGTGCAGAGCGAGGTCATCCGCTGAACAATATACGTCACGGCTTGCGTCTGGATGGGATGGATGGCCCAAAGGAAAGCCGCAATAAAGGCCAGAGGAAAAGGCCGATCTTTATATTTTCGGGGAACAGACGGCAGCCCTAAAAGAGTCCGGAGAAACAAAAAGATAAAGGCGAAACCGAGGAGGTGGATGGCGATGTTGACGATATGAAAGAGAACGGTCTTCCCCTCTTTGGAGAGATGATAATCTACGAGCAGGGAAAACACGGCGACCGGCCGGTGATTGACGTTAGAAACGCGTAAGGCGTGAGCGATGTTCTTCAACGAAAGGCTGTCGACTTTCAACGAATCGTTGACGACCTCGATGTCGTCAAAATAAAAAGGAGCGCGGACGCCGTTCGCGTAGATGAGGAGGATAAAAAAGAGGCCGGATAAAAAAAAGAGTTTTTGGTTCTTAGTCATAATTAGGAAACAGAAAAAAATATTTTTAGACTATATCGCTTGAGCGCCGCGGCAGCACTTAAAATTCCTCTGCCGCTGGCATCGGGAAGAAAAAAAGGGGAAGAGTCCTCGCGGACCCTTCCCCGTCATCAAATGTTGCGTTCGATCTTTTTCAGCTATCCGTGTCTTACTTCTCCCACCACGCTGAGTTGGCATTCATCTGTTTTTCGAGAGAGATTTCGGTGTAGCCGGTGCCACTCACATGTAGCTGCGTCCCGAAGGTCGTGCCCGCAGGTGCCCAGACAGTAAAAACCACTCTGCCTTTCCAGGCTCCGGACATCGTCATAGAGGGCGAGAGGAGGGCGGTGTTGCACATATTATAGGCGGTAAGGCTCAGCCTCCCCTGGGCCGGAACTTGTCCGACCTTCACGGATGTTAACGTTGCAGCTCCGTCATCGATCCAGATATCCGCCCAGACCTCCGCGTCCGGCGTTCCGGCTAGGGCATGATTGGCAAACCGGAAAACGCTGTAGACGCCGTCCGTATGCGCCGTAGCGAAGAAGACCGACCGGAAAACCGTGCCGTTCGTATCCCACGTCCAGGCCGTCGTTGCGCCGTACAGAGATCTTCCGTAGAAGCCGTTGCCGGGGGAGGCGGGGGCGAAAGCGCAAGCATCGGTGATAGTTCTGTTGTCCAGCCAGGACGTTCCATTCACCACAAGCACAGCCGAGTTGGCGCCGCCGAAGATCCCGGCAGTGGTAGCGGGGACATTGACGACAACTAAGCCGGTTCCCGGCGTCTTCGTCGTGGCGTAGAACTTAGCATAGGAAATTCCCGTCATATCGCCGCTCGCGGTGTGCGTGAAGTAATCAGTAGCCAGGAGTCCGAGGAGTCCCGTCGAATAATTCTGGGCGGTTTGCGTTGTGGTCACGGTGTTGCCGCCGGAACGATAGAAGGTGGGCCCAAGGGTGAAGCCTTTTCTCTGCAGACCCACGTCGATCGTGCTGTTGCTGTTTGTGATGACGGATGTAAATTCAAAAAAATTGGTAAAGAAGGTGGCTAAGGCGGGCGTGCCGTCAAAGGTAGGGCCATTGAATCCGTCGGTGACGTCGACATTGAGCTTGTGCGCGGACCCGAGAGCGGTGGCTGTAGGAGCAATGGGAGCTTTAACCCCAATGAGACCTGGAGTGGCGCCCGGGTTGGCATTCGTGGTGAGAAGCCACGAGGTGAGCGGGTTCATGAACGGCGCATAGGCGTCGGTTATGCGGAATTGAACATACGCAGACGCTCCGCCGCCCCCGATCTGGCCCCATTCGTTCGTGCCGTTGTTATTCAAGTCGGCATGCAGAAGGCCGTCGCCCCGGCTGCGCCCGACCAAATAGTAGCCGGTTGACGTGGCATTGAACGTGAACCCGCTACCCGCGGTGAAATAGACCTTCATGTAATCGCCGGATTTGTAGACGGCGCCCGTAAACCAAGAAATGCCGTCCGGGGCGAGGAGCCTGGTGGCAACTCCGAAATACTCCTGCGTTCCCGTCTTTGGGGTTGCGACCGTGAGGTGCGCTGATGCCAACACGGTGACGAGTAAAAGACCCACTAACACACTAAAAAACTTTTTCATTCTACCTCCTTTAGATTTTAAGATAAAGATGCCTTTTGACTTTTTTCCATCTTTGCACGTCGAGCTCTCACCTCCTTTTCTGTAATAAAGAGACATTAGAAAATTGTTAGGAGCCATCATCTTTTCTCTACCAAGTATATTTCTCCACTCAAAAATATCGATTCTTCCTGGAAATGTCAAGCTTTTTCATCAATTTTTTTTCGTATTTTTTTTAAAAAAGGCACTCTTCCTCTTTTCCTTATGAATAATATGCAATTTTCATGCCAGTCAAATGCTCGCGATCACGACTTCTCAATTTACATATAATCAATAAGTTAATTAGATTGACCGGACTTCTCATACTTAGATAGCTCCAAAAATTTGGATTTATTCCAAATATTTGGATAGGATTTCGGACTCATATCAAAACCGTATCTCATTCAAACTCATGATTGCCGAAACAAGAGAAATGACAATAAAGCCGATAATGATGCCGACAAAGCAGATGATCACCGGCTCCAAAAGCGAAATGGCTCTTTTCATCGCGTTCCGAAATTTTTCCATATAGAGAGAAGATATCTCGTCCAGGACTTCGGAAAGTTTTCCGGTTTCTTCGCCGACTTCGATCATGTTGACCGCGATTCTCGGAAAAAGATCGACGTCCCGGAGGGCTTTGTGGAGACTATCGCCCCGTTTGAGCCGGCCGGCGACGTCGGAGAATTTCTTTTTCAGGAAGGCATTGCTCATAGCAGCGACGGACATCTGGAGGGAATGGATGATCTCCACGCCGCTGCTGAGAAGGACCGCCAGCGCATGCGAAAACCGGCTGAGCTCGATCTGGACGATAAGGCTCTTAATGAGGGGCGCTTCGGCCAGGAAACGATTGAAGACATACCGGAGGTTTTCCTTCTTTCTTAAGAGCGACAAACCGTAGAGGCCGACCAGGAGAAGGCTCAGAATAACGAGGAAATGGTCCCGGACAAATGTGCCCGTGTTAAGAACCAGCCGGCTGTACAGGGGAAGCTCGACGTTGATTTTTTCCAGGATGATGGTGAATTTCGGGATCACAACGGTAAAGATAAAGACAAGGGCGATGCCGCTCATGGCCAATAGAAAAGCGGGATAGGCCAGCGCGTTTTTGACTTCGGAGGAGATGAGCAGAGCGTGCTCGAGATCCTTGCTGACGTTAAAAAGGGCCTCGGCCAGCCGGCCGCTTTTTTCGCCGGTCTTGATCATGTTGATCGTAGTCTCGGAAAAGTGGGGCTTTTCCTTGTCCAGAGCGGCGGCGAGACTTTCCCCCTGTTTAACATGCTCGTAGATCCGCTCGAACACTTCGCCCAGCTTTTTTTCCTTGTTGGCGTCGATGAGGATGCGGAGGGCCCGCAGGATCGGGATTCCGGCCTTCAGCATGACGGACAGCTCGCGGGTCGCGACCATGAGATCTTCTTTTTTTATGTTTTTCGACTGAAAGAGGGCCAATTTTTTCAGCGTTTTCCTCGTAACCCGCTCCTTGATGTCGAGCGGAAGCAGCTCGAGGGCGTGGATTCTTTTCACGGCGTCCGAGGAATTCAATGCCTGGATTTCTCCCTTGATGATCTCCCGGCCGGAATTCAACGCTTTGTAGGTGAACGTCATCAGGTGACTCGGAGGACTTCCTCGAGCGTCGTCGTCCCTTTCAGCAGCTTGAGGAGGGCGTCCTCCCGGAGGGTTCTCATCCCCAGGCGTTCCGCTTCTTCCTTGAGTTTCTGATAATTGTGGTGCTGAAGGAGAACGCGTTTCAAATGATCGTCATAATTCAGGAGCTCGAAAATCCCGAGCCGGCCGCGGAAGCCCGTCCCGACGCAATAGTCGCATCCCGCGCCTCGCCGGAAATTCGCCTGGCCAATTCCGTACTTTCCGACCATCTCATCGAGCTTGAACTCGCGTCGGATATCGGAGGAGATATTCGTTTCCTCGCGCCGGCATTTCGGACAGATCGTCCGCAGCAGCCGCTGGGCCAGGACGCCCATGAGGGCGGAATTGATTAAAAAATCCTGGACGCCCATATCCAGAAGCCGGGTGATCGCGGACGGCGCGTCATTGGTGTGGAGGGTGGACAAAACAAGATGGCCGGTCAGGGCGGCGTGGATGGCGATCTCGGCCGTTTCCCGGTCGCGGATTTCGCCGACCAGAATGATGTCGGGGTCTTGACGGAGGATCGAGCGAAGAGCGCTGGCGAACGTCAGTCCGATGGACGGTTTGACATGGATCTGGTTCACGCCCCAGATCTGATATTCGACCGGATCCTCGATGGTTATGATTTTTTTTTCCTTGGAATTCAGCTTGCTGATGGTGGAGTAAAGGGTCGTCGTTTTTCCGCTTCCCGTCGGACCCGTGATGAGAATCAGCCCGAACTGGTTCCTGATCAGCTTCAGGAACTGCCCGAGATTGTCCTTTTCAAAACCCAGAGTGGCCAAGTCGAACTCGATCGACGTTTTCTCGAGGAGCCGCATCACCACGTTTTCACCGAAGATCGTGGGGAAGGTCGCGACGCGAATGTCCAAGTCTTTCGAAGCGACCTTGAGGTCGATCCGGCCGTCTTGGGGAAGCCGTTTTTCGGCGATATCCAGTCCGGCCAGGATCTTGATCCGGGTGGTGATGGCCGGATGCATCTTGAGCGGCAGGAATTCCATGTCGTTCAGGACGCCGTCGATACGGAACCGGATCCGACAGTTGTCCTCGAAGATCTCAATATGAATGTCCGAGGCCCGGGAATCGATGGCTTTGGAGATGGTTGTGTTCACGAATTTGATGATGGGGGCCTCGGAGGCCAGATCCTTGAGCTTCTCGACCTCGTCCATTTCATAGGAGATGACCGTTTCGCTCAAGGCGTACTTCTTTTTATAATCGGCCGCGATCTCGCGAAAATCCTTTTCGCTGCAAAGGACATAGCGGATATCCCTCCCGTTCAGGACGTTCTGGAGGGCTTCCAGGGTGAACGATTCCATCGGGTCGACCACGGCGAACACATAGGCGTCCCCGTCTTCTTGAAGAGGAATGATATGCTGCTCCAATAACCAGGACGGGGCGACAGCGCCGATCTCGGGAAAGCTGATGATGTCGGCCCGGTCCTTGACATACTGTTTGAAGAGAGGGATCGACAATTGGGCGGACAGCGCTTCCAGGAGCTGGACTTCGGAAATGATGCCGGAATTGATGAGGATCGTCCCTATCCGGCCGCCGTATTCCTTCTGGAATTTGAGGGCCTTCTCGATCTCTTGGACGCCGATCCCGAACATCTCGACCAGAATCTCGCCCAGCAATTTTTTCTGCATGCGCCCTTCAGACCCGCTTCTTACCTGATTTCCCAGCTCTTGATATCCTTGTTTTCTCCGTCTCCTTCGGGCTTCCCGTCGGCGCCGTAGGAGATGATCTCATATTCCGATTTCTCGGCCGGGCATTTATAGATATAAGAATTGCCCCAGGGATCCAGGGGCACGTCTTTCTCGAGATACGGGCCGTCCCAAGCCCTCAAGCTTTCGGGCTTGATCACAAGGCTCTTCAGCCCTTCTTCGGTCGTCGGGTACCGGCCGATGTCCAGCCGGAACATCTTGAGCGCCGTCTCGATCATCGACATTTGAGCTTGCGCCGTCTTCTGCCGGGAAGACCCGACTTTTTTGAAGAGTTGAGGGCCGACCAGCGAGGCCAGCAATCCGATGATGACGACGACGATCAATATTTCGATGAGCGTAAAGCCGTGCGCCGAGTGGTGTCTATTTTTTCTCATCCGGACTCCTCTTGATTTCCTTTATGGCGATTTTTTTGATTTCGGGCAGGACTTTGTCCCGAAATTCGTCGGTCAGGTAATCCAGGTCCGACTTCTCGGAGAGGATATGGGGCGTGAGGAGCACGATAAGCTCGGTCCGCCGCTCGCTCTGAGATCTCGACTTGAAAAGCTCGCCGATGAGGGGAATCAGGGACAGGATCGGGACTCCCGTCCGGGTGCTGCTGACGTTCTTGCTGATCAGTCCGCCGATGAAGACCGTCTGGCCGTCCCTGGCGATGAGATTGGTCTTGATGCTTCTGGTTAAGATCAACGGCGACTGAATCCCCGCGGAAATCGTATTCGTCTGGGCTTCGCTCACTTCCTGGCTAAACTCCAAAGAGACGACGCCGCCGGCATGGATCGTCGGTTTTACGGTCAGGATGACACCCGTGTTCCGATACTGGATGGATCGGAGCAAGCCCGTGGTGCCTTCGGTCTGGATCTGTCCGGTGATGGCTTCGCTGGTGACGACGGGCACCTCGGTCCCCACCCGGATGACGGATTCTTTGTTGTCGACGCCCAGGATTCTCGGCGAGGAAATGATCTTGATCCTGTTCTGGGAAATGAAAGCGTTGATCGCCGCGCGGAACAGATCATCATTAGCGACCAAGGAGTACAGAAATCCGACGCCGCCCAATCCCAATCCTTGTTCGGTCCCCCCCTGGCCGGTGAAGGTTTTATTGTTCACTTTAATGCCGTAGTTCTTGACGAACCATTCGACCCCCATCCGGAACTGGTCATCAAGGGTCAGCTCACCGATAATCGCTTCGATCAGAACCTGTTTGGCGGGGATATCCAGCCGCTCGAGAAGATCCAGGATGTTCGCCCACTGAGAGGGGCCGAGAACGAAAATCAGGCTGTTCCGGCTTTCATCGATGATGAATTTTTTTGGAATACCCATCAGAGATTGAGAAGCGGGTAATGAGCGCCCCGTCGCGGCTTCCCCGGATTGCCTTTCGGCCGCACCGGCCGGAGTCTCGACCGACCCGAACAATTGGCCGACGATATTCCCCAACTCCCTCGCCGACGTGTTCAAGGGAAAATAGATAAACGTCCGTTCGTCACCGCCCAAGGCTTCCGCTTTATCTAAACTCTCGACATAGAAAAGAACCCGATCCAGCCATTCTTGGCTCGTGGCAAAAACATAAATTTCTCCGAGCCGCGCGATCGGGACGAAAAAGACGCCGCGCGCCTGCTCCCTCGGTCTGAGCATGGGAACGGACTCGATTCTCAGCAGCTCCGTGATCTGCTTGACGAGACCGGCCGGCTCCCAAAACCTGGGTTTGATGACTTTCAGATGGATGTTCTTGAAGATTTCCTGGTCCAAGATGTCCAGAATCTCCAGGATTTTGGCGATCCGGTCCGGAAAATCAAGGATGATAAGGCTGTTCGTAATTGGTTCCGGAAGAAAGGTTCCCGATTTGCTGAGATAACGCCTGATGATGTACTCGATTTGATTCGGGCCGATGTGGTCGAGCGGAATGATTTGAAGAACCATGCCCGTCTCATCCCGGATCGCCGGAGCGACTTTTCCCACACGAAACTCGGGATCGAGCGCGGCGATATCGGCCGCGGAAACCAGAGCATAAACGTCCTCTTTCATGACCAGATAAATATCGTATTGCTTAAGGATTTCCTTGACGAGAGGAATAAGCTTCTCGGCCGGAATGGATTTGGTCATCCGGACGGAAATTTTAACCGGCTGATCCTTGAGCGAAGGCGAGATGGTGTAATTCTTTTTCAGGAACTCGATAAAGACCACCTCGGAAAATTCGACCAAGCTCACATCCTCGAGGTTCAGGAGGATTCCCTGGTTTTCGGCTGAGGCCGGAACGGGAGGGGTCTTTTCCTGAGCTTGGGAGGATTGATCTTTTTTGCCTTCCTCCGCGGCTTTTTGGCCGGCGTTGTCTTGTGTCCCGGCTTTGTTCCCTTTTTTCTCCGCCGGCTCGGCCGGACGCTTCTCGGATTTGGCCGCCCCGCCAAGATCCGGCGGCTGCTTCAGGTCTTGGGGCTGAGTCATGCCGATTGTCGGTTCGACCCCGACATGATCCGTGGTGGGGACGCAGGAGGCCGCGAGAAACACGATAAGAACGATGCAAATAAGACATTTTGTTGTGCTCATTTTTTTTCCATCTTAGGACTCATTTTTGAGTCGCTTTTTTCTCGGTCCCGAGCCGCTTAATATCGACATAAAAGACGTTCAGTCCGGTTTTTTTCCCGCCTTGATTGATTTTAACCGATTTGGCGCTGACATCTTCGACTCGGAGGTTTTTGCTCAAAGTCTTCCCTTTGGGACGAAAAAGAAAACGGACCTCGCCTTTCGGGACCGGCCCGATTCTGGCGAAAAAAGCGAGGGGCGCTTCGCCGAGGAAGATCGTCCCCAGATATTTGAACGTCATCCCCGTCTCGTCATCCCGGACTTCGTTGGGGCCCAAGGGCGGTGGTCCCGTCGATTCGGGCGCGGCGCCGGCGGACGTTTTCGCCGCGGCCGTGGCGCCGATAAAGAAATTTCGCGCCTTGAGCTGATTGACCATCGGCCCGGTATCCGGGAAAACCAAGGCTTCCCGTTGGGGCCCGGCGGAGAGCGCGGCCGGATTCTCCTGGTAGACAAAACGGTTAGGGGAGAAAACAGTGAGGAGGGACTTCATGAAGAAAAAGCCGAAGATGATCAAGGCGAGGATGAAAAGCTTGCTCTCCGGTCTAGGGAATGGTTTTTTCATGATAGCGATAACCCTCGACAATCATCCGGAAGGTCAGATTCGCGTCTCCCCCGAGACTCCGGACTTCCAGATCGGTCACCTTTAAATAATTTGAATGGTGTTCGATCAAATTTAGGATCGTCACCATTTCCTCGTACCGGGCCGTGAATTCGAGGCTGACGGGCAAGGCGGTAAACTCGCCGACCTGCTGGGCCGCTTCGAGCTTATAGCTTTTGATCGAGATACCCTGCATCGTCGCCAGGCCGGCCAGGATCCGCTGGATTTGGGAAAAGGCCATATCATCGGACGTATCGGTGAAGATCTTCGTTTTCATGAACTGCCAGTTCTGGTCCAGGCTCACCAGATCTTTCTCGATCTGATCTTTGTGTTGGACCAGAGTCTGCCGGTATTGCAGCCGGCTGGTGAGCAAACGGACTTCGGCCTCCGCGCTTTGGATGCGGGCGTTGAGAAACCGGCTGACCAGAAAAAATCCGAAGATGAGAAGAATCAGATAAAGGCCGAGCGAAACGACGACGCTTTTCCGGTATTCGGCGCGGAACCTCAGGATCGCCGTCTTGGTCAAAGCTTTGAGATTTTTCATTTTTTCAAGCGAAGCTCGATCGTAAATTTTTCCTTTCCCGTCGCCGGATCCTTCTCGATGGCCGACTTGAATTTGACATCCGTAAAATATTTCGAGGCATTGAGCCGGGCGAGGATGTCCGCACTTTTGGAGCCCAGGCCGGTGAACTCGAGATTGTCCTTATTGAAGCTGTAGCTCTGAAGTAGCGTGTCATCAGGCAGCTGGCCTTGAAGCTCCAGGAGCACGGCGACCTGGGAAGGATAGCGTTCAATATAATCGTGGAGAAAGACGGTTTTTGTCCTGAGCGAATCGATCCGGGTCATCTTGTCTTCCAGGCCCTGACTTTGTTCCTTAATGGCGGCCAAGTCTTTTCTCAGAACGCTCGCTTTCTTGACGTTGGCGAGCAGCAAGGCTGCGTAAAAGAGAAGGATGCCTCCCAGGACGATGAGTAAACCCGGCTTGACGGCCTTCAAGTCGTCCGGCGTGAATAGGACGATCTTCCGTTTCTCGAAGCTTTTCACCCAGGGCGATGACAGAAAATTGGAGCCCCGCATGACGATCTCGATGTCGCTGTCCGCCGGAATCCTGGTCGCCGGAATCCCGTCCGGAATACTTTCGCCATCCCCCGGCGTCCGTCCGACAAATAGGATTTCCTTCAATTCCAATCCGGCCGGGCCGAGTCGTTTGATAAAGTACGCCAAGGACTCAGCCTTCCATTTCGGCCCGGGGATGAACGTGCTTTCTCTGAGTTCATTGTCGACATAGATGAGCTCAACCCCATCTTCTGTCAGGACGGCCGCGGCGGTTTTGGATTTTCCCCTGAAAAATTGCTCATAGCAGAAAGTTTCGGGGACGACGGCGTCGATCTTCAGATTTTTTGCCTTCAGCATCCCGGCGATGTCGTCATATTCCGCCTGGGGGCAGATAGCAATTAAATGCACGACCTTGTCGCCTTGGGGCTGAGAAAACGAGAAATATTTCGAGGCCGGAAAAGGACTCCACTCAGCCATATTGATCTTCAAGGCCTTGTCCATCAAGGATTTCTTGAGCTTAGGGAATTCGACCACCTTAAAAACATAAAAGGACCGGCCCAGGATAAGAACGCATCGTTGGAAATCTTTGGGCCGGATGGACTCCGGGGACGGAATCTCCCGGAACTTACGCTCCTTTCGGTTCAGAGCAAAGAAATCCGTCCCCGTCCGGCTTCGGTAAACGACGAGGACATCCTTTTTTTTAAGAGGGAGGGCCGGGATGTTCATCGGACGATCTCTCTCCAAAAAGTGATATCGAACGGAATCCATGATCCGCCGTCCCGAGAGATCACTCCCTGGCCGCTCTCTTCCAGGCGGATGGTTGCTCCCAATCTTTTTTTGACATGGCTGACCAGGATATATCGGTTGTCCTTGCCCAGGCGGGAGGACGACTGGAGAATAACGGAGAGAGCGGACGTGACGGTGAAAAGATCCTCATAGAGGGAATAATTCGTGGACGTCATGGCCGATAAAGAATCCACGCCGGTGATGAGTCCGGTTTTTCGCTGCTGAATAATTCGTTGAGCGGCCTCAGGCGTCATGCCGGGAAAGGACATGAGGACTTCAAACGGCGCGACATTGAAATTACAGCCAGTCGTGTTTCCCAGGACCAAAAACGGGCGGATTTTCGCAAAAAGGGCCTCGTCCATCCCTCGGATCATCAAGATTTCATCTACCGCTAAGAGGGGCGCGTTTCGCGGACGATATCCGAATGGACGGTAATAATCCACTTCGGCGCCGTTCAGATGGACGAGATTATCGGGATCGATCCAGTCCAGGAGACTGTCGATGAAAATCCGGCGGGTCAGCTCCGGGGCGCCGAAATATTTGAGAAGCCCGTCGAGCAGCACCGGGTTGTACCTGCGGAGGTCGATCAACCCGGAATAATCCTGGAACGAGATTTGGGGATTCTCTTCAAATAAGGGAACGGCCGCGGGCGTTCCGTCCATCCAGTATCTGTTCCCTTCCGGGAAGAATTGGCGGGTCGCCGTCAGAAGTTCCGTCCCGCTTTTCGTCCCGGTCAAAAAAAGACGAATACCATATTGGAGACCGCTATAGGCTTCGAGATGGGCTTGAAACCGATTGAAAAGCGACTCCATGCGCCGAACGCGGCTCTGGAGGACATACGAGAAGGATAGCGAGATGATCAATAAGACAGCCAGCATCCAGAGGACGAGAGGAAGAGCGCTGCCGCGTTCCCATGTTTTCGTCATTCGATATCCAGCCTGATCCGGGGGTCTCTCTCTCGGGCGTTCGCGAACATAGCCGCCACGATTTCGACTTTTTTCCCTTTATAGGAAAACGTCAATTGAACGGCTTTGGGAATTGTCGGAGACTTTTCAGCGTCGGCCTGGTCTGTCCAGGTCCAGACTCCGTTAACCGGGACAAAATAAGAAAACGCGCCATCCTCGATGTCGGCCAAGAGAGGATATTCTCGTTCGAAATTTATGCCGGCGGGACCGAGAAGGATCAAGTCCGGCTTAAAGAGACTTTCTTCCGCATAAACCAGGGATCTCCCCCGGAACTCGAGCTGGACGAAGGACGTAATTTTGTTCCGGCTGAAGAGCGGGTTCGAGGTGATGAACAGAACCTTCTTCGCGTTTCCGATGAAGATCGGCCCCCGTTTATTCTGATAATCGAGCAATATATTTTCCGCGGAATGAAAAACGTCCTTGATCCAGGTGTTGACGAAGACCAGTTGATCGAGTTTGTCGATTTCCGTGTCGGCCCGTTCCCAGAGCGACAGCGATTGAGAAAATGCAAGAAAAACGAGTCCCGTCACCATAGAAAAAATCACCACGGCGATCAACATTTCGACCAGCGTAAACCCGCTATTTCTGCGGGAGACGCCAGCCAGTCTTGTAGAAGGTGAATTCCCGGTAATTGTCCGTACCGCCTTTCGTATTATAAAAAATCCTTAAAATGATCTTATAAAGGATTATATCATAAAGGCCGGATTGGTTTTCAAATCCCCCCGTCATCCTTTGAGCCGGGGAAGCCGGAGCGGCCTGCCATTCATACCTAAATCCCCCGGCGGTTCCCCGTTTTCCTTTGTCGGTTTCGAAATCGCTGATTTGGTTGATATCTTCGAGGAGATTCGTCAGGGTGAGGTACATGTTTTCATACGTGTGCAGCTTGGCCAGGGTCCCGAATCCAAGGGAAAAAATCTGAAAAACGGCGATGATCACGGACGTGATGATGACGATGGCGACCAGGACTTCAAGGAGCGTGAAGCCTTTCTTCATAGGAATTCCCGGCTTATGCGGCCGGAAAAGCTCTCGATGCGGATGACGACCTTAGGTGTCTCCTTATAATAAAGGAGGATCTCTCCTCCCGAAGAAATGCCGTTCGCGGAAAAAAATATTTCGCCCTTAATATCGACGGGAATGTCCGGGATTTCGTCTAAGGCCTGATCCATCCCTTGAACCGTCAGGCGGCGATCCGGGGAGGAGAGGATCACGTTCTTTTGGTAATAAAAGGCCTGGAATTTGATTTTTTGGACCAACTCATAAATTTTTTTGGCTTCACCCCTGAATTTGATCTTGTCATAGCTGCGGCCGATATTAGGAATGACGATCGAGATGCTCAGGCCCATCAAAACCATGACGATGAGGACTTCGATCAGGGTTAGGCCTTTTTTCACAGAAAGGGATTCCTTGAAAGACATAGAAATTGGCTCTTAAGACAAGCTACCGCCATTAAGCTTTAAAAGCGAGCCTGCACTCATCCTTTAAATCCCTCGTCCCTCCCCATCAATAAAAACTTTATTATCTTATTCTTTTTGTCTGTTTTTTGCAATGTTGCGAATGCCCAAAGCGCCTCACGCCGCGTGATGAAATTCCATCGGCGTCAAGACGGCTGACGATGCCGCGAAGTTCGCTTTGCCTTGCTTCACCCCGGTTCGACAGCCAAGGGGATATATTAAAACGTTTTCCGATGCGAATCCGGAATCCGGAAAATTTGACACCTGCTCCGAGTTTTAATATTATGACCTATTTATCCGCATCTTTGCCGGAAATTTTCGGAATATCGGAATGATTGGATAACAAGATACATTCATAAAAGGAGTTCTTTAACAGTGAATATCCCTTTGCTCGATCTCAAAGCGCAATACGCGACCATCAAGGACGAAGTCAAAAAGGCCGTGGACGATGTCATGGAATCCCAGGTTTTCATTCTCGGCCCGCAGGTGAACGAACTCGAGAAGAACGTTGCGCTGTATTCTCAAACCAAGCACGCCGTCGGCGTCTCTTCGGGGACGGACGCCCTGCTGGTGTCCCTTATGGCCCTCGATATCCATCCCGGTGACGAAGTCATCACGACGCCGTTCACGTTTTTTTCCACGGCCGGTGTCGTTTCCCGGCTCAACGCTCGTCCCGTCTTTGTCGATATCGATCCGGTTACCTTTAACATCGATCCGGCTAAGATCGAGCGGGCGATCACTAAAAAAACGCGCGCGATCATTCCCATTCATCTCTTCGGCCAGTGCGCGGATATGGACCCGATCATGGAGATCGCCGGAAAACACCATCTTTCCGTGATCGAGGATGCGGCCCAATCCATCGGGGCCGAATACAAAGGCCGGCGAGCCGGTTCCATCGGGCATTTTGGAATTTTTTCTTTTTTCCCCTCGAAAAACTTGGGAGGGTTCGGGGACGGCGGGATGGTCGTGACGAATGACGCCGCCCTTTATGACCGAGTCAAGATCCTCCGGGTCCATGGGTCGAAGCCGAAGTATTATCATAAAATCGTCGGCGGCAACTTCCGGCTGGACGCCCTCCAGGCGGCCGTCTTGAACGTGAAATTAAGATATTTGGACGCCTGGTCCCGAAAGCGGCAGGAAAACGCCGACTATTATGATCAAAAACTCCATGAAGCCGGGCTTACCCGGAAAGGGGTGGTCCGGACCCCCGCCCCGGTCTACCGGAACGGGGGCGACCGGAATTACCATATCTATAATCAATACACGCTCCGGGTCAAAGACAGGGACAATCTTCAGGCGCATCTGAAAAATTGTGCCATCGGAACGGAGATCTATTATCCCCTCCCTCTCCACCTCCAGGAATGCTTCCAAGACCTCGGCTACAAGAAAGGAGCCGTTTCCATCACGGAAGAGGCGGCCGGAGACGTGCTGTCCATCCCGATCTATCCTGAACTCTCTCAGGCCCAGAAAGATTACGTCATCCAAAAAATCAGCGAGTTTTATCCATAACATCAAGAGACCAGAATGAAAATCGCCAGCATCGTCGGGGCGCGTCCCCAGTTCGTCAAGCTCGCTCCTCTCGCCCAGGCCGTTGAAGAGCGCAATCGGGCCCGCGGCTCGAAGAAGATCGAACACGTCATTATCCATACAGGCCAGCATTATGACTATCAGATGAACAAGGTTTTTTTTGACGAACTCGGCATCCCGGAACCCCGCTATAACCTCAATGTCGGCTCCGAGACGCACGGGCGGCAGACGGGCGAAATGATGAAGCAGATCGAAAGCGTACTCGTTCAGGAACGGCCGTCCTGGACGTTCGTTTACGGAGATACGAATTCCACGCTGGCAGGAGCGATCGCGGCGGCCAAGCTCGGCCGGCCTTTGGCCCACGTCGAAGCCGGCCTGAGAAGCTATCGGCGGGACATGCCGGAGGAAATCAACCGCGTTCTGACGGATCACTGTGCGGACCTTCTCTTCTGCCCGACGATAACCGCCGTCCGGAATCTGCGGAAAGAAGGCTTTGCCAACATCTTGAACAACGGCGAATTGATCAGCCGGTCGTCTCTGACGCGGGTTGTGCCCTCGGCCTCATTTCCGGTCGTCGTGAACGTCGGCGACATCATGATTGATGCTTTGCGTCTCACTTCGGCCACCGCGGAGAAGAATTCCCGGATCATGGAGACGATGGGATTGAGGCCCAAAAGCTATTTTTTAGCGACCCTCCATCGGGCGGAAAACACGGATCAGCCTGAGACCCTTAAATCCCTCATGACGACGTTCGCCGAGATTCACACCGCAGAGAAACCCCTCATTTTTTGCCTGCATCCGCGAACCCGAAAAGCCTTGAAAAAAAATCGCCTCTTTACGAATGTGGCGCGCTCGGTGATTTTAATCGATCCGCCTCCAAGCTACTTCGACATCCTGATTTTGGAAAAATACGCGGCCAAGATCCTGACGGATTCGGGAGGCATCCAAAAAGAGGCGTATTTCTTCAACGTCCCGTGCATCACCCTCCGGAATGAAACGGAGTGGGTCGAAACAACGAAGCACGGGCGAAATATCATCGCCGGGACGAACAGGGAGCGCATTCTCAAGGCTGTAAATGAGAAGCCTGCTGGAAAAGCGATGAGCCCGGAATTGTTTTACGGGAGAGGAATAGCCAGAACGCTGATCTTGGATGTCTTATCCAGGTTCCGCCCGACTCCGCTTTGAGGAGCCGATGTTCCGCGGCCGGGAATGACGTCGGGCAAAGAATCACCCGGATCAGAGGCGAACAATATTTTCAAATATGAGGAATCCGGTTGAAAGAATTCCATCGTTTTTCGTTGACAGACAAAGCTCAAATCGCTAAAATCCTTCTTTGCTCGGGATGAGAACCGAGGAAAAGGGTTGAACATCGAAGGACACGTCCATTAAGTAAATCTCGTAAATCACAAAAGACTCACCCATGAACATCTCAAAAAACCTGCGACAAAAAATTAAAAAACGCGAGGCCGTCGTCGGTGTCATCGGCCTCGGATATGTCGGTCTCCCGCTCGTCCTCCGCTTCCATGAGGAAAAGTTTTCGGTCGTAGGCTTCGATATCGACCCGATCAAGGTCAAAATGCTCAGCCAGGGCCAAAGCTATATCAAGCACATCCCGGCGGAGCGGATCAAGGGCCTCGCCAAATCCGGCCTCTTCGAAGCGACGACGGATTATTCCCGGCTCAAGGAAGTGGACGCCGTCATCATTTGCGTTCCGACCCCTCTCAACAAGAACAAAGAGCCGGATATGAGCTATATCGAAATGACCTCCGATGAGATCGCGAAGACGCTTCGCCCGGGCCAACTCGTGTCGCTGGAAAGCACCACATACCCCGGCACGACGCGGGAGATCCTTCTCCCGAAATTCGAGCGGCGCGGCCTCAAGGCCGGACGGGATTACTTCCTGATCTTCTCTCCCGAGCGGGAGGATCCCGGAAACCCGAATTTTCATACCCAGAATATTCCCAAAGTCGTCGGGGGGCTTACGCCCTCATGCCGGTCCCTTGGGACGCTTCTCTATTCCCAGATCGTGGACCGGGTCATTCCGGTCAGCTCGCCGGAAACGGCCGAATTCACCAAGATCCTCGAAAATACGTTTCGCGGAGTGAACATCGCTCTTGTGAATGAGATGAAGATCCTGGCCCATCGGATGAACGTGGACATCTGGGAAGTGATCGACGCCGCTGCCTCCAAACCGTTCGGCTTCATGCCTTTCTATCCGGGACCGGGCCTCGGGGGCCATTGCATCCCCATTGACCCCTTCTATCTCGCTTGGAAAGCCAAAGAGCTCAATTTCAGCACCCATTTCATCGAACTAGCCGGAGAGATCAACACCAATATGCCGTCCTATGTCGTGACCCGGATCGGCGACGCTTTGAACGGAAACGGCAGGTGCCTGAAAAGCGCGAAAGTCCTCATTCTTGGGATCGCCTATAAAAAAGATATTGACGATATGCGCGAATCGCCGGCGCTGGAGATCATCGAGATCTTGCGGGAAAAAGGGGCGAAGGTCTTTTACAACGATCCCTTCATCCCCCAAATCCCGAAAGTCCGAAAACACAATATCCAGCTCAAATCTTCCCGCTTGACGGAAAGGTTCCTGCGGTCGATGGACGCCGTGGCGGTCGTGGCGGACCATTCCTCTTATGATTACGACTGGATCGTCGCGAATTCCCGGCTCGTCGTGGACACGCGGAACGCCACGCGCGCGGTTAAAAGAAATCGTAAGCGCATCGTCAAAGCTTAGCTCGGGCAGGGAGGATCCATTGGCCAAAAACGTCGTCGTCGTCGGAACGGGATATTGGGGAAAGAATCTGGTCCGGAATTTTCATGAGCTCGACGCGCTCTACGGGATCTGCGACGTCGATGACCGGGCGCTGAAAACATTCAAGGAAAAATATCCGGAGATCGCGACCTTCACGAATCTCAAGGCCCTCCTTCAAGACCCGGCGGTTGAGGCCGTGGTCGTCTCCACCCCCGCCGAAACCCATCATGCCCTCGTCAAGGAGGCCTTAACCGCAGGGAAGGACGTCTTCGTCGAAAAGCCGATCGCCCTGACGTACAAGGAAGGCGCCGAGCTCGTCGCCCTGGCCGAAAAGAAAAAGAAAATTCTCATGGTCGGACATATCCTCGAATATCATCCGGCCGTGGCGAAAATGAAGGAAATGATCGACGCGGGCGAATTGGGAGATATCCAGTACATCTATTCGAACCGGCTGAATCTGGGAAAGATCCGGACCGAAGAGAACATCCTCTGGAGCTTCGCCCCGCACGATATTTCCGTCATCCTTTATCTTCTGAATGAGATGCCCGAAAAGGTCGCAGCCCACGGCGGCAATTATCTCAATCCCCACATCACCGACGTCACCATCTCGACGATGAATTTTCCGAGCGGGGCGAAAGCCCACATCTTCGTCTCCTGGCTCCATCCGTACAAAGAGCAGAAGCTCGTCATCGTCGGCAGCAAAAAGATGATGCTGTTCGATGACGTCAATCCACAGAACAAGCTTCTCGCTTATAACCATAAGATCGACTGGGTCGGCGATCTGCCCGTCCCGCGACCGGAAGACGCTCTTCCGATCGAGATCGAGAAACGGGAGCCGCTCAAATCCGAATGCCGGCATTTTCTCGAGTGCGTCGCCGGCCGGACAACCCCCCAAACGAGTGGACAGAAAGGATTGAAGGTCCTCCAAGTCCTGGAGGCCTGTCAAGAATCTTTAAAATCAAACGGAAAGGAAATATCCCTCATGAGCACCGAACCCAAAAAGAATTTCTTCGTCCACAGCCTGGCCGTCGTCGACGAAAACGTCGAGATCGGCGAGGGAACGAAGATCTGGCATTTTTCCCACGTTCAATCCGGGGCCAGGATCGGCAAAAAATGCGTCCTTGGCCAGAACGTCAACGTCGGAAACAATGTCGTCATCGGGAATTACGTCAAGATCCAGAACAATGTCTCGGTCTACGAAGGCGTGACCCTGGAAGACTATGTATTTTGCGGTCCCTCGATGGTCTTCACGAACATCACCGACCCTCGGAGCAAATATCCCCAGGTAGGGGCGGAGTTCTATATCCATACGCTCGTCAAAGAAGGAGCGTCGCTCGGGGCCAATTCGACGATCGTCTGCGGCCATACCATCGGCCGCTTTGCTTTTGTCGGAGCGGGAACCGTCGTGACCAAAGATATCCCCGATTTCGCCCTGGCCGTCGGAAATCCAGCCCGGATCGTCGCCTGGATGAGCGAGGCTGGAAAAAAGCTGACCTTCGACAAAGACGGCTTCGCGTATTGTGAAAAGTCGAAGAAGCGCTACAAGCTTAAAAAAGGGATCGTCAAAGAAGTCGAATAAGCCGGAATAAAACTCTCCGGCCTAAAGGCCGGAGTTTCTTGCCATGCAGATGATTGACCTCCGCTTCGCTCCGGGATGCCATTCATCCCCGAGGGAAAAATTCGGTGACATGTTTGCTAACCTGAATTATTTATAAATTGCGTCGTTTCCTCGAGAAGAGAATTCGCAGATGGCGCCGAATTCAAGACGAGGGGGACACGATCCCAAATTCCGGAGAATTTGGGTCATGTCCCCGAATTCGGCGCCCGTCTGCAAATTCACGACCGGGAGAAATAACGTAATTCATGAATAATTCAGATTAATTCATTTTCAGTTTATCGGGGAGAGAGGTCTGGTTTTTGAATTAAGTGATGTGCCGCCGATTTCCTTGTCTATTCCCTTCCCGCTCGAGCGCCTTCAATAATTCCTCGGGCGAGCAGACGGCCGTGCCGATCTTTCCCACGACGACGCCCGCAGCGGCGTTGGCCATGGCCGCCGCTTCCTGGATCGTCGCGCCCGCCAGAAGCGCCAGGGCCGCCGTCGCGATCACGGTATCGCCCGCGCCCGTGACATCGAAGACCTCCCGGGCAATGGTCGGAATGTGAACAGGCTTTTTTCCCTTCTCGAAGATGGACATGCCCTGTTCGCCGCGCTTGATGATCAAGTAACGGCTCGCCGCCTGGGCCAGGATCTCCCGCCCCGCGCGCTCGATGTCCGCGTCCGAATGGCAGGCGTGATGGACAATCCGCTCGGCCTCTTGATGGTTGGGTGAGAGGAAGGTTACGGGAGAATAGAGTGCGAAATTCTCCACCTTGGGGTCGACGAACACCGGGATCTGCCGCTTTTTGGCGAAAGGCAGCACGCGTTCCATCAACGTCCGCGTCACGATGCCCTTGTTGTAGTCCGAGATGACGATCCCTTCGCATTTTTCTTTCTCGATGAAACCGGCGATCTTCTCTTCGATCTCGGACGCGACGGGCTTCTTTTTCTCCTGGTCTACCCGGACGACCTGCTGGTGGTGGGCGATGATGCGCATCTTGACCGTCGTCGGCCGTTCCGCGTCGATGAATATTCCGCGGCTTTCGCCAACGTGGCGCTTGATCCAGGCTCCTTCCTCGTCATCGCCCACGACGCCCACGAGGAGCGGCGACGCGCCCAGGGATCCGAGGTTTTGGCTGACGTTGCCGGAGCCGCCAAGGCAGGAGGTGCTCTTGCGGACCTCCACGACGGGCACCGGCGCTTCGGGCGAAATGCGGGAGACGTCGCCCCAGATATACCGGTCGAGCATCAGGTCGCCGAGGACGAGCACCCGCCGGCCCCTGAATTTCCTGATGAGACGTTGAGTTTTTTGGATATTCAAAGAAAGCGCGGTCATGGATTTTCCCTTCCAAAATATATCGGATTGGACAGGATCCACGGAACGCCGGGGGCGAGCGGCGTCCGCTCACGGAGATAGACTTCGGCGCGATAGACGCCGGGTCCGCTGAGAGGGAGCGTCACCTCGTTTTCGCGCGTCCGGTGGATCATTTTGCCGTCATGAATGATAACTGTTTCGTGGGCGAAAAAAAAGGGCGCGATGGCGCGAAGCGAGCCGGCCTCGAGCCAGAAGCGGAAGCCGCGCGCGTCAGCGGCCGCGTCCACCGCGCTGTAAAAGCTGCCGCGGCGGAGTGCATCGAAGACCTGCCGCCGGGCCGTCTCAAAATCCGCGGACCGCGGTTTGTCGAGCAGGACGTGCAGATGAAAGACCGGAAAGATGGCGCCGTAGAGCAGGTGGGCATCGGCGCTGAAAAAGCCGAGGGCCGGCCGCCGGCTCAACAGCTGGTCCCACTTGCGCAGAGCCTGCTCCGGCGGGTCGATTATCTTTAGCAGGGCGAATCCCGGTTTGATGAGAAGCGCGGGAAGATAGGACAGAAAACGGACCGGATGGCGTCTCAGCATGCTGTCCGCATCGATGATCTCAATGCCCCCGTATTCGAAGAGATCGCCCCACGACCAGCGGACTTTGGAATAGGGGTGGGCGATGATCGCGAAGCCGCCGAGGGCTCCGATCTCCCGGACAGCGACTTCCGCGTCCTGGGAGAACGACGTGGAGTTTTCGGGGCGGTCGAATCCCAGGACGACCAGATGTCCGCGGTTCGTGGAGAGCTCGGAACCGGCCAGAACGAGCAGGCCATGGTTCCATCCCTGGGCATCGAGCGTCGCGTAGTTCGGCTTGCCGTGATCGGCGAGGATGATGAAGTCCAGCCCGGCGCCGGCGGCCGTTTCCGCGATCTTGTCCACGGTCTTCCGGCCGTCCGAATAGCGCGAATGGATGTGATAGACGCCCGAGAATTCGTAAAGAGGAGGAGCGGGCAAGGCTGCCTGCGCAGTTGTTGAGATGGGGGATTCGTATCGCTTGAATCGAATGATCTGCCAGCCCAGCCAGAGGACATAAAGTCCAAAAGCGGCCAGGACAGTGCGCCCGAGGATTTTTTTAATTCTCATTTATTGTCCCTGAAGGATTTCATTGCGAGGCGCTTTGCGCCGCGGCCACCTCGCCATTTATAAGCCGTTCCAAGGCGAACGGAATGGTGATGATGAACAATAAGAGTGTTGAGACTTCCGAATCGCCGAAGTTATACTCGAAAAAGCCGGCGGCGATGAAAGCCGCCAGCGCCGCGAGCGCGCCGGCTGCCGGAGCCGAAAGCCCCTTCGCCTTTTTCTTCACCAGCCTGGCCAACGAAACAAATGCCGTCACAACAAAAGTCAGCCAGGCGAGAAGAGTCACGATCCCCCGTTCGGCCGCGATCTGAATGATGTTATTGTGGAGATGGACGTTCCGCTTATAACTCTCCTCGAGGCCGTACTTCGGGTTTTGAAAGACCATGTCCACGGTGTCGGGGCCTGTCCCGAGCCAAGGAAAATCTTTGATGATCTTAACCCCGGCACGGATATATTCGACGCGGGCCATGTTGGAGAATTCGCGGGGGCTGAAAATACTCAGGGCCCGGTCTTTGACCGGTTTCGGGCTGATGAAGAAGACGAGCCCGGCAAGGACGGGAACGAGGATGAGCGTTTTCGGCTTCCAGAGGAGAAGGCCGACGCACAGGGCCACGGCCAGACCGATCCATCCGCTCCGCGTCAGGGTCAGGATCAGGGCGATCGAGGAGAGGACGAGCCCGGCGGCCCAAAGAAGCCGCTGGCGGCTCCGGCCCAAGAAAATAAATCCCATGGCGACCGCCCCGAACAGGATAAGGAGCCCGGCCTGGGTCATGTAATGGCCCATGAATCCCTTGACCCGCTGGCCAGGATTGGCCTTAAAAATAAAATAGGCGATGGAATAGGCGGTGTTGATGAAACCCGAGCCGAGAAGGGCGACGAACAAAAGTTCGATATCATCCCGGCGCGTAAAGGCGGTGAAGACGATGAGGATGAGGACATAGAGAAGGAGCTCCCGCGAATCCTTGAAGCTTATTTCCGTGTTCACCGAATAGATCGAGGAAACGAGGGACAGCCAGGCGTAGACGAGGAGAGGCCAGAAGAATGAAGGAAAAGCGAGCCGGCGCTTTTTCTGGAGGAGAAGGAGGAGCCAGGATAAGAGAGCGAGGGTCAAAAAGATCTGGACGATTGAGATCGAGATCTGGGAGAACAGGAGACAGATTGCGAGGGAGAAAAGAAGCGAGATTTCCCAAGGGGTCTTGCCGGTCGTGAGCTTATGGAAATATTCTCTCATGACCCGCCTATTATATCATTTTATGTCTTTGCGAATAAAAGGAGCTTTTTCATGGAAACCGTTGCAGGATACCCCGCGGCTTGCCGCGAGGTTGTTTACTTTAATTCCAGAAAATGAGACGCTTCCTTTTCGTTTTATTCTCCCCCCTTTTTAAAGAGAAGAGGAGGGATCATAGATACGGCCGGCAGGCGGCGAAAACCTCTTCGGGCGTGATCGTGAGCAGGCACCGGAAATCGTT
>Ga0315291_10000123_pt1 | contig 86612 bp, 82 predicted proteins | sample YL17G12_20_MG_FD_203070 | JGI IMG/M metagenome (GOLD analysis project Ga0315291, IMG submission 203070) | Sediment microbial communities from Yellowstone Lake, YNP, Wyoming, USA - YL17G12_20 | ecosystem: Environmental > Aquatic > Freshwater > Lake > Sediment | place: USA: Wyoming | collected... | reverse complement strand
GTGTGTACCTACCTATACTATACAGGGATGTTGCGAAGTTCCCCGGCTGGATGGCAATTAGATTTGATCTTTATAGATGAATTCCAGGACAGGTTTTAGCTTGCGGTATATTTCCAGCCAGATGGCATCCGTAGGTTTTAATAAAATACCTTCGCATTTTTCCCTTTCTTTCAATAAAAATTGAGGTTTTGAATGAATTTTCCCAAAAGGTTCGAAAAAGACCGGCGAAACGCGCGCCCGCGCTCGCGCGTTTCGCCGATTCTTGATGATGATTTTTTTAAAATGAGTGGTCGCCTGCGCGCCGCTCGCTTTTTTGCCTGATCCCTGCTGGAAGATAGGCTCGCGGCACAGCAGGCCTCATTAGAAATATAGTTGACAACTACTGTAACCAGCAGTAAACTATTTTCCGCTTATGAGCAAAGAACAAAAGATTTACAATATGACCGAATTGGCGGGAAAACTAAACATTTCTCGGCAAGCTATTTACAAGTGGATAAAAAAGGGTTGGATCAAGCCAAAAAGAGATTATAGGGATTATCCTGTGTTTACAGAAGAGGAGGTTAAAAAAATTATTAAATGGAAAGCAACAATAAAATGAAAGTAGCCATCTATATACGTGTTTCTACCGAAGACCAAGTCCGCGAAGGATATTCGCTCGATGTCCAGCGCGAATATCTTGCTAATTTTGCTAAACAGCATGGATACGAAGTTTTCGAAGTTTACTCTGACGAAGGTATCAGCGCTGGCTCAACCGATCGTCCCGCATTACAGAAGCTCCTAAACGATGCCAAAGAGAAAATGTTTGGTTTGGTCATAGTTTATAAAATTGACCGCTTCAGCCGTCGGCTTAAGGACCTCATCGATTTGGTCGATCAATTAGAAGCTTCTGGGGTAGGGTTCAAATCTGCTACCGAGCCATTCGATACTACAAATTCGGCTGGCAAGTTGATGTTCCAGCAGCTGGGTAGTTTCGCCGAATTTGAAAGGAACCGCCTTGCTGAAAGAGTATTCCCCGGAATGGTTAAAAGTATTCAAAGCGGCAATTGGCATGGTTCAAGATATTGCCCAACCGGTTATACATATAACAAAGAAAAGAAATTGCTGGAGATCAATGAACGTGAAGCGAAAATCGTTCGCCTTGTTTATAAACTTTACCTTCAAGGGAAAAGTACTACTGACATTGCGGATTATCTTAATAGAAGTAAGCATGAAACAAGGGTAGGCCGATACTTTTACCCGAAATATATCAGGGATATATTAAGGAATCATATTTACATCGGGGAGATCGTCTGGAATAAGTACCACTATGATAAAAAACAGAAAGTGGGCAATAACTTCAAGTATGTTAAAAACGATCCTTCACAATGGATTGTTGCCAAGGGGAAACACCAGCCGATTATTTCGGTCGAGGATTTTGAAAAGGTCCAGAAACTATTAGCCGAAAGGAACCTCGTTCCTGTTCGCAGGTCGCAAAAGGGTAAATTTGCTTTTAGCCGATTGCTTTATTGTGAAAAGTGCAGTCACCGCTTCTTTGGAATATCAAGTATTTCGAATCATCGAACTGGCGAACGAAAGATCTGGTATCGCTGTGGCGGACAGCAATTGCATTACGTCAAATGCGGCAGCCAGTCCATAAGAGAAGAATTCCTGGAGGGAATCATCCCGTCGGCTATCCAGAATATGCTGGATTCGGATAAGTTTAAAGGGGGCAGATGGATGTGTATGACTGAAGCCCAAAAAGATCAATATCCGGTCATTTCTAATGCTGACCTTGCCAGCATTAGAAATGGGATAAAATCGAACCAGGAGAAGCAGCTAAAGCTGACAGATTTATACCTGAAGAATTTACTGTCAGAAGACACCTTTAAGCAGAAAAATGAAGCTTTACGGCAGGAGGAAGAGGAATTAAGGGTAAAATTTGCCAAGCTCGAATTATTGCTGTTAGAAAAGGAAAAATCAAATGATTATTTGGATAGAGTAAAGCTTTTTTTAACTAATTATGAGCCGGAGAAAATAGAATTGGACGCCGCCGGAAAAAAAGAAATTTTGGGATTGATATTTAAAAAAATCATCATCAAGAATCGGCGAAACGCGCGTGCGCGGGCGCGCGTTTCGCCGGTCTTTTTCGAACCTTTTGGGAAAATTCATTCAAAACCTCAATTTTTATTGAAAGAAAGGGAAAAATGCGAAGGTATTTTATTAAAACCTACGGATGCCAAATGAATGTGAATGACTCCGAGGTTGTCGCGGGCCTTCTAGAGGATGCCGGGTACTCTGAATCACCTTCTCCCGATACTGCTGATATTGTCCTGATAAACACATGCTGCATTAGACAGAAAGCCGAAGACAAAGCTTTCGGATACGCTTTGAATCTCCTCTCGCATAAAATGAGAAATCCAAAACGTATTTTGGGGTTCATCGGTTGTATGGCGGAAAAAGATAAACACGATATATTCAGGAAACTTCCTTTCTTCGATCTTGTCGTCGGCCCCGGGCAGGAAGCAAGGATCGTCCAGCTTATCGAGGAGTCGATGTCAGGAAGCGAAAAGATAATATCGACAGGCGACTTCTGCGGTGAGTATCCCGAGAAACAGGCAAAAAGAAAACCGGCGACACAGGCATTCGTCACGATAATGATCGGCTGCAACAACTTCTGCTCATACTGCATTGTTCCATATGTAAGAGGAAGGGAAATAAGCAGGCCAAAAGAAGAAATATTGGAAGAAGTTAGAAATCTGGATAAGAATGTTTTTAAAGAAGTGATCTTGCTGGGGCAAAACGTAAATAGCTATAGAGATGCGAGATGCGAAGTGCGAGATGAAATCCCATCTCCCATCTCACATCTCTCATCTCGTAAAACTTATGGATTAGCAGAGTTGTTAACGGAGGTCCATAAGATCGATGGCATCGAACGTGTCAGGTTCTTAACTTCGCATCCCAGGGATATGATAGATGACATAATCGATGCCGTAAGGGACCTGCCGAAAGTCTGCGAGTATTTTCACCTCCCGCTTCAATCAGGTGATGACAAGATATTAAAAGCAATGAACAGGGGATATACATCCGATCATTATCGAAAACTGGTAAACAAAATAAGAAAGAAAATTCCCGAGGCGGCGATTACATCGGATGCGATAGCCGGATTTCCGGGGGAGACAAATGAACAGTTCCAGAACACTCTTAAATTGATCATGGAGCTTGAGCTCGATCTTGTTAATACCCTTGCCTTCTCGATAAGGCCTGGAACAACGGCTGCAAAAATGGATGGCCAGGTCCCGGAAAAAGTCAAAAAGGAAAGACTTCAGGAACTCATGAAAGTTGTTGAAGAAACCGCAGGCAAGAAGAACAAAAAACTGAAGGATACTGTGCAGGCAGTCCTTGTGGAGCAAAGCCTTGACGGCAGATGGTTCTCAAGGACAAGGGGTAACAAAGTTGTCAGGTTCGCAAGCAAAAACGACCTTACCGGTAAGCTCATCAAAGTAAGAATAACAGAACCCGGTCCTTTTGTTCTTGAGGGCGAGCCGGTAAACTGATATAATCAGCTTGTTTACAAATGTCAGCAAGGAGGGTCCAATGACACCTAAAAACGAGGAAATGAAGATATTCGCGGGCACTTCTCATCCGGAACTTGCGGATAAGATCGTGAAATACCTTGGTGTCGAGCTTTCAAAGATCAATATTTCAAGGTTTTCCGGCGGGGAGATCTATGCCAGGATCCTCGAGAACATCAGGGGCATGAGCACTTACGTTATCCAGACGTGCACCCAGAACGTGAACGAGGACTTGATGGAGCTTTTTATCGTGATCGATGCCCTTAAGCGCGCATCCGCAAAAAGCATCACAGCTGTAATACCGCACTTTGGATACGCAAGACAAGACAAGAAATCGGCTTCAAGAGAGCCGATATCAGCGCGGCTTATTGCGGACCTTCTTACTACAGCAGGCATCGACAGGATAATCACAATGGACCTGCACTCGGACCAGATACAGGGATATTTTAACGTGCCAGTTGATCATCTGACGGCAATGCCGCTGCTGGCCAATTATCTTAAAGAAAGAAATATAAAAAATCCGATAGTTGTCGCTCCTGATACCGGCAGGGCGAAGACAGCGAAGAAGATGAGCGACAGGCTTAATGCCCCGCTCGCTATTTTGCACAAGACGCGGCCCGAACACCAGAAAGCCGAGATAATGCACATAGTCGGCGATGTAAAAGGCAAAAGCCCGATACTTGTGGATGACATGGTTGACACGGCGGGAACCGCGACGGGTGGGGTTGAAATTCTACGCAAGCAGGGATGCATTGACGAGATCTATTTCGCCGCGACCCACGGGATATTCTCCGGCGGCGCCATAGAAAAGATGAACGGCGCAAAGTTTGCGGAAGTCGTTGTGACCGATACCCTCCCGATGGCAGGAAAGAACATCAAGGGGCTGAAAATAGTTTCAGCGGCTCCGCTTTTTGCGGAAGCCATAAAGAGAAGCTACGAGAACCTCTCGATAAGCTCTTTGTTCGATTAATATGTCCAATAAAGTAAAGATAGGCATTATCGGTCTGGGGACTGTGGGAGCTTCAGTAGTGAAGGTCCTCAGGAAGAACAGCGCCCTGATAGAGAAAAAGTCGGGCGTAAAGCTCGAAATAAAGAAAGCCGCCGATATCCGGAATAAAAAGAGCGTCGCGGGTAAAGCGTATACAAAGAAAGCGCTCGATGTGATATCCGATCCCGAAATATCGATCGTTATTGAAATGATGGGCGGAGTGAACCCCGCGAAGAAGTATGTCCTTGCAGCGATCAAGAACGGCAAACATGTCGTTACCTCAAATAAGGAACTCATCGCCAAACACGGCAAAGAAATAATCGAAGCCGCGCGGAAAGCCGGCGTCCAGGTGCTTTTCGAAGGATCCGTCTGCGGCGGGATCCCCATCATAAAGCCCATAAGGGAAAGCCTTGCCGCTAATAACATTCGCGAAATATCAGGCATAGTGAACGGGACGACAAATTATATTCTCACAAAGATGACAAAAGAGGGAATGAGCTTCAAATCGGCGCTGAAAGAAGCGCAGGCAAAAGGATTCGCTGAAGCGGATCCAAAAATGGACATAGACGGCAGCGACGCCGCGTATAAGGCTGGGATACTTGCTTATGTTTCGAGCGGCTCTTTTATCGACCCTTCCAAAATATATCGTGAAGGTATCTCGAATATTGCCGCGGAGGACATCGAGTACGCAAAAGAGATCGGTTACGTGATAAAACTTTTGGCCATCATAAAAATATCCGGCGGCGAGCTGGAAGTCAGGGTGCATCCCACACTTATCGAGAAAAACCATCCTCTGGCGCAGGTCAATGACAATTTTAATGCGGTGTTCATAAAATCCGACGCGATGGGTGACGCGATGTTCTACGGGGAGGGGGCAGGCGGGCTGCCGACGGCTTCATCCGTCCTCTCCGATGTCATCGATATTGCGCGGTGCACTTCATGCTGTTCCGACTGCTGCTCTTATTATCCTCCGGCGAAGAACCTGAGGATAAAGAACATCGGAGAAATAAGGAGCAGATATTACATAAGGCTTGAAGCCCCGGACAGGCCGGGAGTGCTCGCGGGAATATCAGGAGCATTCGCGAAAAAGAAGGTCAGCATCCAGGAAGTGGTTCAGCGGGAATCAAAAGGAAAGACAGCGCAGATAGTCATAATCCTCCATGAGAACAGGGAGAAGGACATTCAGGACGCGCTTAAGATGATATCAAAACTTCCTGTAGTGAAAAAGATCCGCAGCATTATCAGGGTAGGGATCGAGTAGTTATTTTCCCCCGCCGAGTTTCTCTCTTCGTTTTCTTAGCGCTCTCTCGGAAAGGGCATAGACCTCGCCCATAAGGAACGGCTTCCTAAGATATTCCATCGCGCCCAGCGTTATCGCGTTTGCGAAAGATTCTTCAGAAGCGTAGGCAGTGACGATTATGACCTCCACGGTCGGGTCAGTTTCCTTTATCCTCTTCAAGACCTCTATGCCGTCCATCTCCGGCATCTTAAGGTCAACGAAAGCAAAATCATATTTTGCGGTCTTCATTGATTCCAGGGCTTCTTTTCCGTTAGAAAAACCGGAGACCTCGTAATCCTTTATTCTCAATATTTCCTTGAACGATTCAAGGACGCCATTATGATCGTCAACTACAAGCACTTTTGCTTTTTCAGCCATGATTTTCCCTCCCGTTAATATGATTTTATCAAACAATGTTTGATATTGCAATCATCATTGTGTATAATTTCAACTCGCGATTTGAACATGAACATTTATTTTGAATTATTGCAGGCCGTCGTGGCGTTTTTTATAATAATCGATCCCCTGGGGAACCTTCCGATATTCATAGGGTTGACCGAAGGATTGACGCAAAAGGAGAGGAAGGACACTTTTGTCGAGGCTCTTTACGTGGGATTCCTGCTTCTGTTGTTTTTCACTCTCGCCGGTACCGGGATCTTGACGCTTTTCAGGATCAGCCTTGATGATTTCAAGATCGCGGGCGGATTGCTCCTGCTGGCCATTTCCATATCAATGCTTGTAAGGGGCCATTTTGTTGAAATAACTGATAAAAAGGACATCGGCGCGGTGCCGCTCGGGATACCTTTAATGGTAGGACCGGGAGCGATAACCACTGCGATGGTCCTAATCGGAATGTACGGCGTAAAACTGACGGTGATCGCCGTTATCATCAATTTTTTTATTAGCGGTGTAATCTTTTACTGGTCTGATGTAATATATGAAAAGCTCGGCCATACCGGTTCGATGATAATCGCGAAAGTAATGGCCATAATACTTGCGGCCATAGCAGTGAAGTTCATAAGAGAAGGCATCGCAGGTTTATTCCGTTTCTATGCGTAAGTCCTTCGACGAGTTCAGGACGTGGCTGGGTAGCTCAGTTGGTTAGAGCATTCGGCTCATACCCGAAGTGTCGGCAGTTCGAATCTGCCCCCAGCCAATTTTAAAAGGAGAGAAAAAGTCAGTTGAACCTGTTAGTTCCCGATAAGATATTTTTGACGAAAGGCGTGGGGCGCCACAAGGAAAAACTATCGAGTTTCGAAATGGCCCTGCGCGATGCCGGCATACAGGCGGTCAATTTTGTCCAGGTCTCCAGCATCTTCCCCCCGAACTGCAAATTGATCACGAGGGAAACCGGCCTCAAGCTTATCCATCCCGGACAGATCACATTCATGGTCATGTCAAGGAACGACACGAACGAATCGCACAGGTTGATATCCGCGTCCATCGGAATGGCGCTTCCCGCGGATCCCAGTTCCTACGGGTACTTGAGCGAACACCATGGCCTGGGCATGACGGACGAGGAATGCGGCGACTACGCGGAAGACCTGGCGGCGCAAATGCTTGCGACGACTCTTGGCATCCCATTTGACGAGGATTCCTCCTGGGACGAAAGGCAGGAAGCCTGGAAGCTTTCCGACAAGATAGTAAAGACCACTAACATAACCCAGAGCGCGATAGGGCAGAGAGGCGTTTGGACAACGGTCATATCCGCGGCCGTCCTCTTGATCAACACAGAAGGCAACAGTCATGTGAAAGAGCCGGAAAAACCAGCAGTGATGAAGGAGCCCGAAAAAGTCGAGATCATAAGGGAAGCCGAAAAAGGCAAATGACCGAGGAGAACAATTTATGTATTCGAACATGACAAGTGACGACAAGATCCTGGCCGGGTTCGCTTACGCGGTCGGATTCCCGTCGCTTTACATTATATTATCCGATAAGAGAAGGGACCCGTTCGTCGGGTACCACGGCGCCCAGGCAATGTTCATGTGGATCGCAATACTCGTAATATGGATAGGAATAAGGGTATTTCTTAATTTCATGGATTCGGTGGGGATATACTTTGCGCTTCTGGATTCCCTTTCTTCCATAGCGATATTCTTTCTATGGATATACGCGCTTTACTGCGGATTCAGGGCTTATAATGGGGATTATTTCGATATCCCCTATATCACCGAAGTGACGAAGAAAAATTTCTGATCCCGTCAAAGACCTTCTTATGATCGAAGACAAAGTCCTTAAAACCATTCAAGACCGAAATATGCTCTCATCCGGCGACAGGGTCGTTGTGGCTTTTTCGGGCGGTATCGATTCCACCGCGCTCATCTACATATTGAATTCACTCGGCAAAAAGCTGAAGATCAAATTATTCGCGGCGCATCTCAATCATCAGATCAGGGGCAAAGATGCGGAAGCCGATGCGTCATTCGTCAAAAAAACATCGGAGAAACTTGGCATACCCTGTTTTATTGAAAAATTCGATGTTCCCGGATTCGCGAAACAGGAGAAATTGAACCTTGAAGATGCCGCAAGGCGCATGAGATATGAATTCCTTGAAAGGATCGCCGCAAAAGCGGGAGCTAATAAGATAGCGCTTGCTCATACCGCGGATGATAACATCGAAACATTTTTAATGAGATTGATCCGCGGCACGGGAATGAAGGGATTAGAGGGCATACCTCCTGTGAGGGATAAGATCATCAGGCCGATGATCGAATTGTACAGAAAAGAGATCGAACGATATTTAAGTTCAAAAAAGATCACAGCAAGGATAGACAAGACGAATTATGAGACAAAATACCTGAGGAACAGGGTCAGGCGAAATCTTATTCCCGCGTTAGAAAGCTATAACCCGAACATCAGGGAATCCCTTATCCGCGCCATTTCGGCTGCGAATGCCGTACAGGATTTTGTGGAATCTAAAGCAAAAGAGGCGTTCAAGAAGGTTGTTTCACTTAAAACGAACGATGAAATTCGCTTCAATATCAAGGAGTTCCTCAAGATCGATGCCATGCTGAAAGGCGAAGTCCTAAGGCTGGCGATAGTAGCGGTAAAAAAGGACCTTGTTGATATTTCCCGGGTCCACATTGACGATATCATTGATCAGCTTGAAAAAAAGAGGGCGGAAGTCGATCTTCCCGGAATATATGCAGTTGTGAACAAAGGAGCACTTTCAATATCCAGGGAAAAACCTGAAAAGAACTTATCGAAGTCTTTCATGCGGAAACTTGAAATTCCGGGTGAAATAAATGATGCAAACGATGGATTTATAATCGAGGCTGATGTGATGGATTCCGTCCCTGTCTCGGAGCTGCACGCTAAAAATCCTTACCAGGCATTTCTTGATTATGATAAGATTGCCAAACCTTTGATAGTAAGGAACAGGAGAGAAGGGGATATCTATTCCCCTCTCGGCCTTAAAGGAAAAAAGAAGCTCCAGGATATATTTGTTGATGAGAAGATAGACATAGATGAAAGAGATAATATCCCGGTGATCGAGGATGGGAAAAAGATCGTTTGGGTCGTGGGATACAGGATGTCGGAAGAAGCAAAAGTAACCCCTGAAACAAAAAAGGTGGTCAAATTAAGTGCGAAAAGCACCCGCTAAAGAACATTTAATATCGATACTGGGCCTTGATGAAAAAGATCTCAGGAATGAGATGCAGAGAATGGATGTCCATAAAGCCGGCATATCAATAATGATGCCAAAAGCGCAGTTCAGGGCGATAAAAATAAAGAGCGTTCCGGTCACCAAGGCGAACATCATAAAACAGGACATGCTTTCTTTCGGCGGCGAAGTCGCGACCGCCAAAGGTGCCATAAACCATTCCATAAAATATACGGATATTCTTATCTTCGGAACGATCCATCAGATAAAGAATTTGATATTTAAGCTCAAGCGCCAGTATTTCGGGCTGAAAGACCTGGCTGTCCAGATTGAAAATGCTCTTGCGAATTACAACGGCAGTCCGGCGCCGATCAAGATAGGCGGAAAGACGTTCAATTTCGGCAAACGGACATACATCATGGGAATATTGAATGTTACTCCTGATTCTTTCTCGGACGGAGGAAAATTCATCAACTTTGGCGATGCGGTTTCTCACGGCAGGAAAATGATCGAAGAAGGCGCGGACATCATCGATGTGGGAGGGGAGTCGACAAGGCCGGGAGCGCTGCCGGTGACTGCTGACGAAGAAATAAAAAGGGTCATTCCTGTAATAAAAGAGCTTTCAAAGATAAAAGGGGCGGTAATATCCGTCGACACTATGAAATCAAAGGTCGCGGAAGCCGCGATAAAAGCAGGCGCTTTGATGATCAACGATGTTTCGGCGCTAAGATCAGACAGAAAGATGGCGAAGGTCGCGGGGCGCCGTAATGTGCCCGTTGTCCTGATGCACATGCTCGGGAATCCCAGGGTAATGCAGGAAAATCCGCGTTATGAAGACCTTATTTCCGACATAATTTCCTGCTTGCAAAACAGCATAACTCTTGCTATAAAGGGGGGCGTTCAAAAAAGCAGGATAATTATCGACCCGGGATTCGGTTTCGGAAAAACGGTTGAGCATAATTTGGAGATCCTGCGCAGGCTTAGAGAGCTGAAAGTGCTCGGGTGCCCGGTGATGATAGGCACTTCCAGGAAATCGACGATAGGGAAGATCCTGGACCTGCCTCCGGACAGGAGGCTTGAAGGGACATCAGCGACGGTAACAACGGCAGTATCAAGCGGGGCTGATATCGTAAGGGTCCATGATGTTGCGGAGATCTCGAAAGTCGTTAAAATGTCAGACGCGATATACAGGGGTTAATTATGGCAAAGAAGAGCTTGTTCAAGAGATTAGCGGAAAAAGTATTTAGTGGAGGTAAAAAGACCATGAAGAAGAAAAAAATAAAAGCAAAAAAGTCCAAAGCAAGGAAAACAATAAGAAGGCCCGCAAAAAAGATCGTCAAAAAATCCGCAAAGAAGAAATTGATAAAGAAAGCGGTTAAAAGGCCGGCAAAAAAAGTAGCGGCAAAAAAAACAAAAATCGTTGCAAAAACAAATATCATTTCAAAACCAGTTTCAAAGAAAGAACAAAAACCATTAAAATTGAAGAAAGGGCCGCATATCGCATACCTCGGCCTTGGCTCTAATGTGGGCGACAGGGAAGAATACATAGAGCAGGCCATATTCCTTCTTTCAAAGACGCCGGGAATAAAGATGAGGAAGAAATCCGCGAATTATGAAACTGAACCGGTAGGCAATACGGATCAGCCTCAATTCCTTAATGCGGCGATAGAGATACAGACGGCTCTTGACCCGTATAAGCTTCTTTCGGTCCTTCAGGAAACAGAGAACGCGTTGGGTAGGGAGCGGGATGTGGAGTGGGGACCAAGGACTATCGACCTGGACATACTTCTTTACGATGATCAGATAATAAGCGATGACAAGCTTCAGATACCCCATGCCCTGCTTCATGAGAGGCTTTTTGTCCTTAAGCCGCTTTCGGAGATCGCACCGAAAGCGATCCATTCGGCACTGGAGAAAACGATCATAGACATATACGAGGAAAGAAAGAACGATATCGGCGAAAAATACGACGATGAGCTGCCCGGGTTCAAGGATATAAAGAAGGGCGCGCCAGACGACTACGAGCGCTGGTGATCGCGACAAAGAATTATAAAGAGACGATCCTTCTCGGCGAGCGCATAGGAAAATCCCTCAAACCTGACGATATTGTCGCCTTATCCGGAGAGCTGGGCGCCGGAAAAACCACTTTGATACAGGGCATTGCAAAAGGCCTGGGCGTCCGTAACTGGGTAACAAGCCCGACATTCACGATAATCAATGAATTTGAGGGCAAGCTCAGCTTGTATCACATAGATCTTTACAGGATCGAAAATATCGATGATGCTGAAGACCTGGCGATTGAAGAGTATTTCATAAAAGGCGGGGTCACGGTGATAGAGTGGGCGGAAAAGATTACCCCCATACTGCCGGAGAAGACAATCAGGATAAGCATAAAGATAATTTCTGATAATGAAAGAAGTATCGATATTAAAGGCATAGAGATGAGAGATGTGAGATGAGAGATGTGAAAATACTGGGAATAACTTCCGCTATAGATGTTGTGGGCGCGGGGATAGCGAGCGATGAAGGAGTCCTCGCGGAATGCTCGATCTCCTCGAAGATAATGAAGTCCGAAAAGCTAATTACTCTTGTTGATGACGTATTAAAAAGATCAAAATTAAAGATCAACGATATCGATGCGGTTGCGGTCACGACCGGCCCGGGTTCTTATTCGGGTCTGCGGGGGGGGCTTGCCACCGCAAAGGGCCTTGTAGAAGCCCTTGATATCCCGATAATATCGGTTTCCGCGCTTCACGCGATAGCGTTCAACTTCGTCGATATTGACGGAACTGTGGCCATTGCAGTTAACGCGTGCAGGGATGATTATAATTTTTCCCTCTGGGGATCGAATAACGGGAAGCTTAAGAGATTGACAGGAGATATCACCGTCAAGATAGACAGGATAATTGATAAATTATCAAATGTTAGGGGAAGATTGACGCTGGCGGCCGATGAAAACTTGAGAAAAAAGATAAAAAACGATAATATAATGCTTGCCGAACCGAAGAACTTGTTGCCGTGGGCTGTGAATGTGGCGCGCATCGGGCTTGAAAAGTTCATGAATAAGGAAGTTGAGGACTATATAAAGCTCTCGCCTTCATATTCCCACAAGCCGAATATAAGGGAGTACAGGAAATGATACTTGATGAGATAGTGAAAGAAAAATTAGTAGAGGTTGAAGCCCTGAAAAAGAGATTAAAACTTGAATTCAAGAAGAAAGACCTGCCGAAAATACGCGACTTCAAGAAAGCGATAAGCAGGCGGGGGATCAATCTCATAGCCGAGACAAAAGCTGCATCGCCGTCTGCGGGGGTCATGTTCGATAAGTACGTGCCCGAGAACCTTGCAAAAGAATATGAGAAGGCCGGCGCGGCGGCGGTATCGGTCTTGACCGACCTGACATATTTCAACGGGAGCATGGATGACCTTGAGAGAGTGAGGAACTCGATAAATCTCCCTGTCTTGAGGAAGGACTTTATAATAGACGAGATCCAGATATTCGAGTCGCGGCTTGCGGGGGCGGACGCGATACTTCTTATAGCAAGGATACTCGGCAAGGATGAGCTAAAGAGGTTCATAAAGCTCACGGAAAAACTCGGGATGGACGCGTTGGTGGAAGTACATTCGATAAAAGAAGCGAGATCGGCCCTTGAGGCCGGTGCAGAGATGATCGGCATAAACAACAGGGACCTTAATACGCTCAAAGTCGACCTGAGCAATACAATCAATATCATCAGTGAACTGCCCCAGTTGAAGAAGAAGGTCCTGGTATCCGAGAGCGGGATAAGCGAAAGGAGCCAGATAGACATCCTTAAAAAAGCGGGCGTGAAGGCCGTGTTGATAGGCGAGACGATACTTAAAAGCACTGATATCGTAAAAAAGATAAAAGAATTAGTTGGTTGAAATCCATAATCTCTTTGTTATAATCTAGCCATGAAAAAAGATAAAACAAGCGTCCAGTTCATAGTCAATAACGGCATCATCTACAACAAGAAAGACATGCTCATGCTCATCAGGGACCTTGGAAAAGTATCATATTTTGAGATAGTGGAGGGCAAGGTCGTCAATAAGGGCAAGGGCTATGTGATGAGAGTATGCTCCAATTCGGAGGAGCCGACATTGTTCCTTGCGGGGCGTATCTATATCAATGTTGGCAGTTTCAATTACATGAAACTTAAGAAGATAAAAGATGCGGACAACACTTTATTTGAGCTCGTAAGCGATGAAAGAACTATAAAACTTGTTCCAGACACGTCAGAAAAGCCGTTGCTGTCGCCGGAAGATCTGGCCGACAGTTTCATTGAACTTGAAGGGATGTTCCCGCCCGATTTCGACGCACCCGTAAATTAACTACAGTTAATCGGATAACGTAGTAAAATAGATGGGGTGCAGGTCCGACGAGTCAATTAACTGTAGTTTATCGGATAACGTAATTAGATAGATGGGGTGCAGGTCCGACGAGCAGTCGGACCGTTGAGGGGTGAAACCCCTCAACATTCACAAAGCTGAAGATGACGTATCAACGTGGGGAGAAGTTTAACTCACCAGGCGAACTCTCCCCTCTTTTTTTGAGGGCTTGTTTAACTCCGTCAGCGATCGCCTGGGAAGTGATAGTGGCCCCTGTTATCGCGTCGATGTCTTTCCTCGCTTTTAGCGGGCTTCTGGAAGTTTTCCCAGTGAACTGCCTCAGGAATTTCGATTCGGACGCTTTCATTCCGAGCCCGGGAGTTTCATTCATTGATATTATCTTTATACCGGCGACCCTGCCTTTAAGATCAATGCCGACGACCATGTCGATGGTCCCGCCGTATCCCTTGGGATAGACCCTGAACGCATAACCGATCTTCATGTTCTGCTTGTTCAGTCCGATGAAATAGTCCTTTTTTCTCTCTATTGAACAAGCGCCGGGGATACATTCATTTGAAAGGGCAAAATTCAGCTCCGCCGTTTTCTGCTGCTCTATCTTTCCTTTGGTCGCGACATAAGTGACGGAGAGCGCCGCGGCGGCAAGAGCGCACGCGACAGCAAGAAAAACCGATAACTTAATTATGTCTTTTATCATTATTATTCCTTTTCTTAACTCCGTGGCCGTAAATGCGATCTATTATATAGCGATCGATAAGTGGTGTGAATCCGTTCATGATAAGTATAGCATAACAGACTCCCTCGGGATAACCGCCGAGAAGCCTGATGACAACAGTTAACGCTCCGCATCCTATTCCGAATATCCATCTTCCGGACCTTCCTATAGGCTTTGTAACGGGATCCGTTGCCATGAAGAAAGCGCCGAGGATCAAACCGCCTGCAAGGATTTGAAATATCGGGTCAGCGCCGAACAGCGCGGAAAGGGCTGCGACGGTCAGGATGAATCCTGTAGGGATCCTCCAGTCGATCACATCTTTAACGAGTAGAAATATTGCTCCGACCAGGAGCGCGATCACGGAAGTTTCCCCGAGACATCCCGCGCGGTTTCCGATTAAAAGCTGCCAGTAAGTATTGATATGGCCGGGCATGTTCGTTATGGACATCTCGAGCGCTTTGCTTTTTACCAATGCGAGGTGGGTTGCTCCGGTGACTATATCAAAAGGCCTGGGCCAAGTCGTCATTATCACGGGCCAGGAAGCGAGCATGAATGCCCTCGCGGCAAGCGCCGGATTGAAAATGTTGAACCCGAGCCCGCCGAAAGCATGCTTCACTATCGATATCGCGAAGATCGACCCGATCATTACCATCCACCATGGAGTCGCGGGAGAAACTATCATCGCAAGGAGAAGACCGGTTATAACTGCGCTCAGGATGTCGGCAGGAATTGCTTTTTTTCCTCTGAAGAAAAGCATCAGATATTCGGTAAGAACGGCGGCTATTATTGAACTGACGATCAGTACTATCGAATTTATCCCAAATAGATAGATGCCAACTATCGATGCCGGAAGGAGAGCAAGTATCGTGTATGTCATTATCCTTGAGCTGTCTTCTTTTGCCCTTATATGCGGCGCGTATGTATTAGAAAATTGGCTCATTTTTTTCCTCTTTTTTCTTTAGCTGATTTGATCCAGTGAACAAGCTCTCTTCTCGTGGGGCATACATACGAGCATATTCCGCATTCTATACAATCCATAGCTCCTTCATCGACGGCTTTTTTGAACATCTTGTTCTGGGAATAATCAGCGAGGAAATTCGGCATCAGCTGGACGGGGCAGGCATCAACGCACCTGCAGCATCTTATGCAGGACTGTTCCTCGAATAATTTGACGTCATTTTCATCAAGGACAAGCACGCATGTCGTGCATTTCGCGACGGGGGTTTCAAGCGTCTGCTGGCATATGCCCATCATCGGCCCGCCGATTATTATCTTTTTCGGCTCCCCGGAAAATCCCCCGCAATCATCTATCAGGTCCGATATTCTTGTGCCGACTTTCACCCTTAAGTTCGACGGATTTTTAACGGCTCCGGTCACGGTTATTACTCTTTCCGTCAGCGGCATGCCTGTTTTCTGCGATCGGTTTATCGCGTGCGCGGTAGCAACATTCGAAACGATGCATCCGGTATCAATGGGAAGTCCGCCGCTCGGCACTTCTCTCTTGAGCAGAGCATAGATAAGTTCTTTTTCCCCGCCCTCCGGATATTTTGTCTCGACAAGCTCGATTCTGATACTATCTTGTCCGACGATCTCTTTGATCTTGCAGTAGGCATCGAGCTTATTGTCTTCTATGGCGATGATGCCTTGTTTGGCTCCTACCGTGTTCAAGATATTCATCAGCCCTTCAACTATCGATAGCGGCTCTTCCAGCATCAAGGCATGGTCGCAGGTGATATACGGCTCGCATTCAGCGCCGTTTAGTATCACGGTATCGATTCTATGGCCCATAGGGGGTTTGAGTTTTATATGGGTCGGAAATGATCCCCCGCCCATCCCGACAATTCCCGCATCCCTGACAGATAAGTTCATTATCGGCTCGATCGATACGTTCTTGCCGTCGGATTCGATATAGACGGCTTTTGATACAGCTCCGCTCGGGTGAGGCGCGTTCTCTATCGCGGTGACTTTTCCCGAAACGCTCGAATGGACCGGCGCGGAGATCAGCTTACCGCAGTCGCCGAGTTTCTGGCCGGATTTAACAAGATCGCCGACTGCTACTATCGGATCGCAAATAGCGCCGCCCTGGGAAAGATGGATAACTGCAACTTTCGGCTCTTTTGCGTTCCTGATCGGCTTTCCAGCCGTCAGTTCCTTGTGGTAATCTAGATGTATTCCGCCCTTGAATGTTTTCATAATTAAACCAAAGTAAGATTCTACGTTTTTTAAATGTGCTTGTCTAGAGAGAAGAGTTTTCGCTTTATTTTTTCTAATTCCGGATGTTCTGTGTTTTTCCTTGCGAGCAACTGTTCGAAGCCCTGAAGCGCAAAGCGCTGAGGGGCTGAGTTTTGCGAGCTTGAAAGGGGGATACATAAGGGGGATTCCCCTTATGCGAGCTTTCTTTGCCCTACTTTCTTTTCTCGTAAAAGAAAGTGGGAAAAGCCTTTGTATTTAAGATGCGGAAGGCTGTAGATTATCGTATAATCTAAACTGAGGTGGAAGTATGAAAAAAATGTTATCGATCTTTATTATTTGTTCCTTATTTGCCGTGACAGCTTATGCCGAGATATTCAATGTAATATATGTAAGCAAGAAGCCGACAAATATCACTACTTACAACAAGGACAGCGGAAAAATGGTATGGCGCAGCAGGAACACAGCAGCAACTTTTAAAGCGGACGGAAAGAATTATCTCCGCATAGTAGAGGAAGGCTCAGGGCAGTACGGAAACGACAAGAAATACAAGACATGGCGTTCAGAATCCGTCTATTTTTATCAGAATAACACAATGGTCCCCCAGTCCTCCCGCTTGGAGTTCAAGGATAAGGACAACGTAACAGTGAGCCTCATGACCACGGTCTATGATCAAAAAACAAAGACCGTAAAATGCAGAATGCTGAACGATAAGAAGGAATTCGAGCTCAAGGAGGGAATGCTGGATAAGAACGGGCTTGGCGTGGCGCTTGAAAATTATCCCTTCGAAAGAAAAAATGACTTTATATTTCCGATGATGACGGACGAGCCGGCTTTTTACAACATGACGCTGGTTAACAGAGGCACTGAAGAATTGACGGTCAACAGCAAAACTATCGAATGCTATAAGATCCAGATGGTCCCGGACCTTGGTTTTCTCGGGATATTCGCGCCTTTTGTCCCGAAGACATATTTCTGGTATAAGGCGGCTTCACCTCACGATTTTGTCCGATATGAAGGACTTGAGAGCGGGCTTAACACGCCGTATATAGTAATGAAAGCGGAAGATTAGCTAAAAATTTACACTTTGGTTCCGGGGCAGACGATGCCTATTACCTCTTTTAATATCTTAAGCGATGTCTCGGTATCTTTCGGCTGGATATTCATCATCATTACCAGCGTTACGCCGTTCTTCGGGTTCCTGACAACAAAGCTTATGCATCCGGGAAGCCCGCCGTTATGCCCGATGAAGCCGCCGAAAGTAAAGACATTATAGCCGTATCTTGCGGTCGGGAAATCATCCCTGCCTTTGCCGGAAAGCTCCACCCAGGAACTCATCCTTTCCCTCTGAAGGTCTTTTGAAAGAAGGGATCCATTGGTTACGGATGTAACGAACGTCTTGAGGTCATAGATATCCGATATCATCGCTCCGGCAGCCCAGCCCCAGGAAACGTTCATTTTTGTCCAGTCCTCGATCTTACCTTTATCATTTAACATGTAGCCGCGGCATATTTCCCCGCCGGTCTCGGCACCCCTGGGGAAATATGTTTTTTTCAGCGCCAGTTTATCGATAAACCTGTCCTTTATCTGACGTTCAAGAGGGACCCCCGCTACCTTGCCGACGATCATCCCAAGGAGGACGGTATTCGTGTTCGAATAATGAAAGCCCTTTCCCGGAGGGAAGTATGGTTTGTTCTTGATAGCGAAAGCGACTAACTGCCGCGGGGTGAACGGGTGCATTATGTCCGCCTCCAGGATCCCGCCGAATTCCTTGTCCTCCGAATAGTTAAAAAGCCCGCTTGTGTGGTTAAGGAGCATCTTAATTGTGATGTTTCCCGAATTGGGAACGAATGGATAGAATTTGCCGAGCTTGTCGTCCAGTTTTAATTTTCCCTCGTCGACAAGCTGAAGTATGACTGTCGCGGTGAATATCTTCGTATTGCTCCCGATCCTGAACCTGTCGGAAGCTTTTAGCTTTTTGCCGGCATTGATGTCGTCAAGACCTTTTGCTTTTATGTAAGGTTCCCTGCCCGGAACCCATACGGCCAGTATCATGCCCGGGGCCTTGTATTCCGACATAAACGTTTTCATCAGGGTATCGAGCTTCTGCTGTATCTCTTTGCTTGAAGGATCCTCCACGCGCGAGCAGGATGACGCAAAGAGCATGATCGCAAGTATCAGGACCAAATTAAGGAACTTTTTCATGGGTTTATTATAACATGATAACCCACCCAATCGCTTTCACTAAAACCTGCATTATTGTATAATCAGCATCATGAAGATAGCTCTAGCTCAAATTAATCCAACTGTCGGCGACCTTGAAGGGAACGCCAAGAAGATCATCGAATACATCGGAGAAGCCAAAAAGCAGGGCACGGACCTTGTCGTATTTCCCGAACTTGCCGTAACCGGCTACCCTCCGGAAGACCTGGTCCTAAAACCCCAGTTCATTATCGATAACCTAAGCGCGCTGAAAGAGATAGTTAAGGCCTCGAAAGGCATCGGTGTTTATGTCGGATTTGTCGATAAGAAAGGGAGCGACCTATATAATGCCGGCGCTTTCATCAATAACGAGAAGATCATCGAGACATATCACAAGAATAATCTACCGAATTACAGCGTCTTTGACGAGAAAAGATATTTTAAGGAAGGCACAAAAGCATCCGTAGTAAGCTTTAAGGGCGTCAAGATCAGCCTCGGTATATGCGAAGATATATGGGCGGAAAAGGGCCAGTACAAGGGTGGAGCAAAGATAATCCTTAATATAAACGCTTCGCCTTATCATGTGGGCAAGATGGGTGAAAGGGAAATAGTCTTGTCTAAAAGGGCAAAAGCAACAAAAGCCCACGTCGTCTATGTCAATATGGTGGGCGGACAGGATGAGCTTGTTTTCGACGGCGGAAGCATGGTGTTCAACAGCAAGGGCAAACTGATCGCATCAGCTTCGCAGTATAAAGAGGAACTCCTTATCATCGATGAAAAAGGCGGTAAGATAACGCCGAAACTTGAGCAATCAGCCGAAATATATGAAGCATTGATAACGGGCGTCAGGGACTATGTCGAGAAGAACAAATTCGGCGGCGTGATAATTGGGATATCCGGCGGGATCGATTCAGCCCTTACGGCTGCTATTGCCTGCGACGCGCTGGGAAGCTCCCGGATACATACCATTTTTATGCCGTCGGAATATACGGCCAAGCAGAGCCTTGATGATTCAAGGTCTGTCACAAATAACCTCGGAATAAAAATGGACACCATTCCTATAAATGGCATTTTTTCCCAGTACCTGTCGACATTGGCCCCTAATTTCAGGGGAAAACCCGCGAACATTGCCGAAGAGAACCTGCAGGCAAGGATAAGAGGTAATATACTTATGGCGCTTTCGAATAAATTCGGATGGCTTGTCCTGAATACCGGCAACAAGTCCGAAACCTCCACCGGCTACTGCACCCTTTACGGGGACATGGCGGGTGGCTTCAGCGTACTGAAGGACATTCCGAAGACCCTTATCTATAAGCTGGTCAATTGGAGGGACAGGAAAAAGACGGTCATACCACGATCGATAATCAACAGGCCTCCTACGGCGGAGCTTAAGCCGAACCAGTTGGATCAGGACACGCTTCCTCCATACGAGGTCCTTGATCGTATCATCAAGGCATATGTGGAGGAGAACAAAAGCGCCAAACAGATGACCGCAAAGGGCTTAAATAAAGCTGTCGTTTCAAAGGTCATTTCCATGATCGATCGCTCCGAGTACAAGAGAAGGCAGTCCGCTCCCGGGACAAGGATATCGCCCAGAGCATTCGGCAAGGACTGGAGATTGCCGATAACGAATCGGTATAAGTCTTTATGACAAAACGATCCTTTCGTAAAGAAATAGAAACTCTCGGAAAAGTCAGCAGCACTATCGTTTCCGAGATGTACCTCGAGGACATACTAAAGATAATCGTCGCAATGACAGCAGAGGTCATGGGATCGAAAATATGCTCCCTCATGCTGCTGAACGAAAAAGGCGATGAACTTCAACTCGCGTCCACCCAGAGCCTGAGCAAGGAGTATTTAAGCAAGCCGAACGTGAAAGTGGGCCAATCCATAAGCGGAAGGGCTGTCAGCGAAAAGAAACCCATAATCATCATTGATGTCAAAAAAGACCCGAAATACATGTTCCCCGAGATAGCAAAGAAGGAGAACCTGTGTTCAATGCTCGCAGTTCCGCTCATGCTGAAAGGAAAGGCCATCGGGGTCCTGAATTGTTACACCTCAAAGAAGCATAAGTTCACCTCCAGAGAGATCAAGCTTGTCTCGGCTGTAGGGAACCAGGTCGCGATCGCGATACACAACAGGAAACTTATCGAGGAAAAAGAATCGCTTACGACGAAGCTTGAGGAAAGGAAATTTGTCGAGCGCGCAAAGGGCATATTGATGAAGGAAAGAGGCCTCTCGGAAGACGAAGCTTACAGGAAAATGCGGAAACAGAGCATGGACAGCAGAAAGTCGATGAAAGAGATCGCTGAAGCTGTCATAATGACATATGGAATAAAGAGCGCGCAATGATATTGACAGAAGCGCCCGTTCCGTGATAAAATAACAATGTATCAAAGATCAAGATATCAGTCAGGCAAAGGCGCCTTACGTTTAATTAAGACAAAGAAGTATTGATTGAACGAAGGCGTTTTTTATTTATAGAAAGGGAGGGAATAACATGTCGACAAAAGTGAAGGCGTTCATGGACAAATTGATAGCGGATAACCCGGGCCAGCCGGAGTTCCACCAGGCGGTGGAGGAAGTAGTAAAATCGCTCCAGCCTTTCCTGGATAAGAACCCGAAGTATGAAAAAGCGAAGATCCTGGAAAGGATCGTTGAGCCTGAAAGGATAATAATGTTCAGGGTGCCGTGGATGGATGACAGCGGGGAGGTACAGGTAAATAAAGGTTACAGGGTTGAATTCAACAGCGCGATAGGCCCTTATAAAGGGGGCCTCCGCCTTCACCCGACAGTGTATCTGGGATTATTGAAGTTCCTCGGATTCGAGCAGGTATTCAAGAACAGCCTGACAACGCTGCCGATGGGTGGCGGAAAAGGCGGATCCAACTTTGATCCGAAAGGAAAATCTGATAATGAAGTAATGAGATTCTGCCAGAGCTTCATGTCGGAACTTTTCAGGCATATCGGACCGGACACAGACGTACCGGCGGGTGATATCGGCGTTGGCGGAAGAGAAATAGGTTTCATGTACGGCCAGTACAAGAGGCTTAGAAATGAATTTACCGGCATATTGACCGGTAAGGGCCTTAATTGGGGCGGCTCATTGATAAGGCCGGAAGCCACGGGATACGGTTGCGTATACTTTGCGGAGGAAATGCTGAAAACAAGGAAGCAATCCTTCAAGGGCAAGGTCGTCACGGTATCCGGTTCCGGGAACGTTGCACAGTATGCTGTCGAGAAATGTATCCATTTGGGAGCGAAGGTAATAACGCTTTCAGATTCCGAAGGTTATATACATGATCCGAAAGGTATCGATGAGGAGAAGCTGGCTTTTGTTCTGGACCTTAAGAACAACAGGAGGGGAAGGATAAAGGAATACGCGGCAAAATACGGATGCAAGTTCGTCGAGGGCAAACGTCCTTGGCACGAAGCATGCGATATTGCTCTCCCGAGCGCGGTACAGAACGAGATCCACGGCGCCGATGCGGAAGCTCTGGTAAAGAACGGATGTATCTGCGTTGCGGAAGGCGCGAACATGCCGTCAACCCCGGAAGCGATAGAGGTATACATGAAGGCGAAGATCCTTTACGGGCCTGGGAAAGCCGCCAATGCTGGCGGAGTCGCGACATCGGGGCTTGAGATGAGCCAGAACAGCATGAGGCTGTCGTGGGGCAGGGAAGAAGTGGACAAGAGGCTTCACGAGATAATGATAAATATCCATGAGAATTGCGTGAAGCACGGCAAAAAGGGCGATTTCATAAATTATGTTGACGGCGCTAATATTGCCGGATTCATAAAGGTCGCCGACGCAATGCTGGATCAGGGCTTAGTATAGTATAGATTCAAATTTACGGCGCTCCGTCTTAATGCCGGGGCGCCGTTTTTTTTATTTATTCCGATTGCCTAAAATTTTGCCATCATATATAATCAAAACATCTTGAACAAAGGGAGGCGTCATCATGGCATTATCAGCATTGGCTAAAGAGGTTCTGGCAAAGGCAAAATCCGACAAAATAAAGTTCATATTCCTGCAGTTCACGGACATACTCGGGGCGATAAAGAGCGCCACGGTCCCAATAGAAAGGCTTCCCGACATACTTGACAAGGGCATTTGGTTCGACGGCTCTTCAATACAGGGCTTCGTTAGGATATGCGAATCGGACATGATCCTTGTGCCGGATCCTACTACTTATCAGGTCATCCCTTGGAAAGAAGAGGGGAAGGAATCGGCCAGGTTCATATGCGATGTGCATACTCCGGAAGGCCAGCCCTTTGAAGGCGATCCCAGATCAATATTGAAAAGGGCTATCGGCGAAGCAAAAAAAATAGATTATGATTTTTATACGGGACCGGAAGTTGAGTTCTATCTGCTTAAGAGGGAGGACGGCCGCACAACTATCACACCCCATGATATCGGCGGTTACTTCGATTATCCGGCCAGGGACCTTGCAAGCGATGTGCGGGAAGATATCATATTAGCGCTTGAAAAAATGGGCATGGTCTCCGAAATGTCCCACCATGAATGCGGCCCGGGGCAGCACGAAATAGATGTAAGGTATTCGGATGCGCTGACTTCTGCAGACAATACGATCACTTTGAAATATGTGATAAAGTCGGTAGCCGCATCGCACAATCTTTATGCGTCTTTCATGCCAAAGCCGTTATACAAGCAGGCCGGCAGCGGGATGCACGTCCATCAGTCGCTGTTCACAAAAGGTGAAAAGAACGCCTTTTTTGACCCAAAGGACAAGTATAAGCTTTCGGAGGTCGCCTACAATTTCCTTGCAGGTCAGCTCTTTCACGCAAAAGCCCTCACAGCCATAGTCGCGCCGACCGTCAATTCCTACAAAAGGCTTGTGTCCGGATACGAGGCGCCGGTCTATATCTGCTGGGCGCAGATAAACAGGTCAGCGCTCATAAGGATACCAAGATATTCTCCGGGAAGGGAGCAGTCCACAAGGCTCGAATTGCGCTGCCCCGATCCTTCATGCAATCCTTACCTTGCATTTGCCGCAATGCTTTATGCCGGACTGGACGGGATCAAGAAAGGCATGAAACCTCCCAAGCCTGTGGAAGAGGACGTGTACGAGTTCGATGAAGCAAAACTTGCAGAATACAAGATAGACATGCTTCCTCTGTCCATCGCAAGAGCCGTAGACGAGCTGAAAAAAGACGAGGTCGTTAAAATGGCGCTTGGTAAGCACTCGTTTGACAGGTTCGCGAAGGCAAAGATGTCGGAATTCGATGACTACAGGATGCAGATAACGCCCTGGGAGATCAATAAATACCTGGAAACATTATAATTCCGCGCCGGGAAGCCAAATTCCCGATCAACCCGATCGCTTATAGTTTGGATAGTTGTCGAGAGCAGAAGAGCGGCATATTCGATCGATAAGTATTTAATGAATAAAAGCAACCTTCCAATTCAGTAGAAATCCCAATTCACTTCTTCCCCTTTTTAAGCCTTTTTAAGCCCTTTTTCACATATTTTTCCATGCAAGTTTTTGGCATTATATCCCGATAATATAAGTGTACGGAGGGATAATAAATGCCGATACCGGAAAAACCAGTAAATTTAGGTCAAAAGGTAGATATTGCAGTGTATGTGAATAATATGCAAAAGAAGTACGCTACCAATCCGCATGACGTTCAAAAAACACTCGCTCAGATCTTAAAAGACTTTCACAGTGTAACAAATGCGGACCTGAAGCTTCTTGATGTGATCGTACACGACGAAAAGAATCCTAACGGGAGAAAGATGTCTCTACAGGAATTCGGCAAGGAAGCAATAATGAACCATGATATGGCCATAATAATGGCTCTTGGGAAAGCGTTGAAAGACCCTAAATTCGTAACAGGAGAAGTCCTGCCGAGGAAGTCGGAGAACGATTCAAGATTGGGGAGGAATCCGGATGCCGACCTAATGAGGATGGAGGTAGTTCTTGGGCCAAAATCTAAAACACCGACCACAAATGTCGTGATGGGACCCGCTCAAGTAGATCCGCGAAGCACGAACAACTTGAACGGAAGGGTCAATAACCTAAATCAATCTTCAGCACCGCAACAAATGGCGGAAACGATCAAATATGATAATTTCAAAGGATTTATAATAGCGCTTAGTGAAATGGGATTTTACCCAGAAGTTTGAGGGAAGCAAAATGATGCAGAATGAAGAAGATCTTTACAAACTGGAAAAGGCAATAAAAGCTTTCTGGAGAGAGCACGGCAAGCCGATTGCGGTCAACGCAAAACATACCTGTGTGACCGTTGAGCCGAAATTCATAATCGGCAACAGGATAAATCCGGCAATAGCAAAAAGGATCATAGGCGTGTACCTGTCGCAGATAACTTCCGACAAAGTGGTCAATGAAGAGATATTAATAAACAACGACGGGGTAAAGATGTTCGATAAAGGCGAGCTTGTGCTTGAGATCGTCAACGAGAGGTTCGTTGATTCAATATCCAACAAGGTCACTTCTCAGGTCGGGAATGAGCTAACAAAAAAACAGAAGAAATCAGGCGGTACATATATTGGATCAGGTGAAAAGGAGACATTCACTTTCGGCGAAATTAAACAGGCGATGGCCGAATTCCTTATGGACGAGGAAAAACACGATTCAAAGAACATGCTTAAAGACGCTGTGATGCTGCTTGCGAAGTGATCTCTAAAACAATTTCCCCAGCTTTTTGTTCAATATTATCTTGGCGTTAGCTTTTTCTTCCTGAAGGTCCTCCATGTACTGGGTGCGGCCTTTTTCCTTTAGAAGGAACTTCCTGATGCCGTCCTTGACATCCGCGAACTTTGTTTCCCTTGCGGGAAGGGTCTCCAGGACCTTGAATATGTAATATCCAGCTTCGCCGGATGTTATATCGCTTATAGCGCCCTTTTTAAGCGCGAATATCTGCGAATCATCATAGACAGGGAGCTGTCCTCTCTCTATGAACCCGAGGTCCTCTCCTACGAATATTTCAGCGGTGCCGAGTTTTGATTCCTCCGTTTGAATGTCATTTAGATCGCTGCTGAATATCTGCTGAAGGTGGAGCTTCTCTTTCTGGGAATAAAGATCGATGTTCTTGTCATAAAAGGTCTTTATTTCCTCATCCGTTACCGCGACCGCTTTAGATCTCATGTCTATCAGCTTGTCGATTATGATCTGCTTTTTTATGTCCCTTTCAAGGTCAGCAGGGGTCATTCCCTGCTCTACGAGCGACTTGTGGAATTCCTGCGCGGTAGGAAATGGCTTCTTTATCTCGGTTATTTTCGCCTTGATCGTCTTGTCATTTACTTCCAGGCCCTCTCTTTCTGCCCACTGGAGCAGGATGACCGCTTCTATCATCTGTTCAAGGATGGCTTTCTTTGTTCCCTTTATTAATCCTTTTTCCTCCGCGGCTTCAAGGCTTATCTTTTTAGTTATGTCTTTGATCGCCATGTCAACTCTCTTGTTATAGAGGTCCAGGGAGATAATGTCGCCGTTCACTTTGGCAGCCCATTCAACGGGTTTTATTTCCGCAGGCTTTGCCGCGGCGGCTTTTGGTTTAGGGGCTGTTTTCTTGGGGACGGATTTTGCTGCGGCGATCGCGGGAAGCGCAGCAATGAGAAGGATGACAACAAAGACAGCTAACTTATTCTTCATTTCGGCAATAATTTATCATATGTAGGATGTTATGTAAAGTGTTAACCGGGCAGTTGCATTATTTTATCCCGGACAAGATCGAACCAATCCTTTTTCAGCATGCCTTTGGTCTTGATGAGTATCGTTTTTTTCAGCTCGAACTTGATCTCGACCAGCTCCGATCCTCCCGTTATGCTTGCAATACCCTTCTTTCCCGCCTCTATCTTCAGAGTGATGATCTTAAGCAGGGATTCAAGTTCCCGCGGGATCTTGCCGAACCTGTCCGTCATTTCTTTCCTCAGGTCATCAAGTTCACTTAAATTGTTCAGGAAATTCATCCTCCTGTACAGGGCGATCCGCTGTTTATCATCCGTCACATAATCTTTCGGGATGAAGGCATCTATCTTCAGGTCGATGAAGACCCTTTTTGACGGCGCTATTTCAATATGTTTCAGTTCCCTGACCGATTCCTCAAGGAGGTCGCAGTACATGTCAAATCCGATATTCAGCAAGTGCCCGTGCTGCTGAGCGCCAAGAATGTTCCCTGCACCCCTTATTTCAAGGTCTGCCATTGCCAGCTTGTAGCCGCTGCCGAGAGCCGTGAACTCCTGAATCGCATTAAGCCTTTCGAGCGCTTTGTCGGTAAGCACTTTTTCCTTATGATAAAGGAGATACGCGAAAGCCCTTGTTGAGGACCTTCCGACGCGGCCCCTTATCTGGTATAGCTGGGAAAGGCCGAAATCGGAAGCGTTATCAATTATCACGGTGTTAACAGAGGGGATATCAAGGCCAGATTCAATGATACTGGTGGAAACAAGCACATCAAATTCCTTGTTCACGAACTTCACCATTATTTCTTCAAGCGAGGATTCGTTCATCTGTCCGTGCGCCACGGCGATCCTGGCTTCCGGAACGACCTTTTTGACCAATGCGGCGATCTTGTCTATGCTTCTTACGAAATTATGGACAAAGAAAACCTGGCCGCCTCTCTCGATCTCCCTTCTAATGGCCTCTTTTATGATATTTTCGTCAAACTCCCTTAAATATGTCCTTACGGGCGACCTGTCCAGGGGAGGCGTCGCGATTATGCTAAGCTCACGGACGCCGGAAAGGGCCATATAAAGAGTCCTTGGGATGGGGGTTGCGGTAAGGGTTATCACGTTAATGTTCTTTGTTAACTGCTTAAGCTTTTCTTTATGCGTTACGCCGAATTTCTGCTCCTCGTCTATTATCAAAAGGCCCAGATTCTTGAATTTAACGTCTTTCTGGATAAGCCTGTGCGTGCCGACAACTATGTCTACTGCCCCGGCTTCAAGCGATCTTAATGTCCGTTTTTGTTCATCTTTGCTCTTGAACCTTGACAGCACATCTATGGTGATAGGGTAGGGCTTGAACCTTTGGGCAAAAGTGTGGTAATGCTGTTCGGCAAGCACGGTCGTGGGGGTTAGGACCGCCACCTGCTGGCCCGCTAATGCCGCCTTGAAAGCCGCCCGGAGAGCGACTTCCGTCTTACCATATCCCACATCCCCGCACACGAGCCTGTCTATCAATTTTCCGCTCTCCATGTCTTTCTTTATATCCCTTATCGCCTTTGCCTGGTCCGGAGTTTCTTCATAAGCGAATGACCTATCGAATTCCGTCTCCCAAAGGGAATCCTTTAGGTACCTGAACCCTTCCAGCTTGTGCCTGGAGGCATATAGCTCAAGAAGCTCCTCGGTGAGGTCCTTTATGGACTTCTTTGCGCGTGACTTTATCCTTGTCCATTCGTTTCCCCCGAGGCGTCCTATCTTCGGTTTATAATCCCCTCCGCCTGAATATTTCTCAACAAACCCCATCTGGTGGAGAGGGACATAGAGCTTGTCATCCTGAGCGTAATCGATCTGTATGTATTCCTGCAGGGCTCCGCCTATCTCAAGTTTCTTTAAACCCCTGTATATGCCTATGCCGTAATTTGAGTGGACGACATGATCGCCGAAATTAAGCTCAGCGAGGAGTTTTTCCGAGACACCCTCGCTTGGCTTAGGTGTGAACTTGAGCCTTGAGGGGGCTTCGCCGAACAACTCCCTGTCGGTCAGGACCTCTATACCGTTGCCGGAAAATCCTTTTCCGAGCTCTCCGTATAATATGTAAATGCCTTTTTTAAGGTCTGCCGGGACTTCATCGATCTTTCTGGATCCGATCCCGTTCTCGGTCAGCAATTCATGGACCCTGTCGGCCTGCTTGGTTATAAGGAATATCGAGCCGTCAAGTTTTCCCTTTGTAAGCCGGTCCATCAGGATGTCCAGCTTGCCGAAATAATCCCTGGGGGGCTCAAATCCAAGCGATACTTCTCCCGCGCCGTCACCGCGCTCAATGACCTGATAGGAAGAAACGAGGCTTCCGAATTCGCCGGTCTCCAGATAGTATTTTCCTTCCGCCTGTCCCCTCAATTCCTCGATATCTTTTATCAATTTTTCATGGGAGAGCTTTTGTGTCTGGCGGCTATCAAGGATAATAAGGGTGTCTTTCGGCAGGTGATCGAATATGCCGCTGAAACCGGGGTATTTCTGGGGGATGGCCAGCTCGATCCCGTCCTTGTAATCTTCCGCGTTTTCAGGGATCACTTCATGAAGCGGGAATACCTTGATACTGCCGGCATTGGACCTAGATCTCTGGTCAGCCGCGCCAAAGAACCTTAAGGATTCGATCTTGTTGCCGACAAGGTCTATTCTCACGGGATCCTCTAGATTAGGGGCAAAGATGTCGATTATCCCGCCTCTTACGGAGAATTCGCCGCGCTCCCCGACGATGTCCCTTCTCTTGAACCCGAGTTTTACCAAAAGTGTGACCAAACTTTCTCTTTCGATAGTTGCTCCGGCCTTTAAGGAGAAGGTATTTTCCTTAAGAACGGCTTTCGGAATTGCGCTTGTCACGGCTGACCTTATCGAGGCACTGATGACCATGCTTTCTCCTGAAAGCAGCCTATCCAGTATCTTTAATCTTTCCCCGATTATTTCCGAGCTTGGGGAAATATCCTCGGTAGGGTAGGTGTCCCAGGAAGGGAAATATGATGTTCGGTCATTTCCGATAAAAGCCTTGATATCGCTGACCAGCGTTTCGGCATCCTGGGATATGACAAAAATGGTTTTGCGGGTTTTCAGGAAGAGTGCGGAGCAAAAAGCGGCGGCAGCGCTGCCGAAGAGGTTTTCAACGGCTGTTTTTCTGCTGCCGATCATTCTTTCAAGCCGCGGATCGTCAGATAATATTTCAGCTAGTCCACGGAGGTTCACTGTATATTGTATTTGTTCATGGCCGCTTCAAAGCCTTCCTTTATTATCAAAGGCACCGCTTCCGCGGCCAATAAGATGGCCTGGTCGATGGCTTCTTGTTCTTTCCTTGGGATATTGGCCAGCACATAATCGGAGCCGTTCTCTTCGGTCATTATTTCGTTCGGCTTGCCGATGCCTATCCTGACCCTTGCGAAGAAGGTCGTTCCCAGCCGGTTGATCAGCGATTCAACACCCTTGTGCCCGCCGGAATTCCCTTTCGGCCTTATCCTTAACTGTCCAACATCCAGGTCAAGATCATCATAGATGATAATGAGCTTGTTCAGATCGATATGGTACCAATTTTTAAGTTCCAGAATGCTGTCGCCGCTCAGGTTCATGAATGTTTGCGGTTTCGCGAGGATGATCTTATGGCCATCGATAGGCCCCTGTCCGATCAGGGCCTTGCACTGGCCTTTTGAAACGGGGATATTCAGGTCTCTTGAAAGCCTGTCGATCACTCTGAAGCCGATGTTATGGCGGGATAATTCGTATTCTTTTCCCGGATTGCCGAGGCCGACGACAAGGTACATCAATTCACCTCAGGGACATTCTAAATCCTTAAGGCGGATGTGTCAATTATGCCGTTTTTTATTGTAAATAAAAATTCGTGTTAAAAGTATAGTTAAGCCCGAAACTCAGGTCTTTCTGCTCCCGGGAAGTCCTGTCCTCATCAGGCGAGCTCATATTGAATACCTTGGCAGTGATATAACAGCTCATGTCCGGGCCCGGGATATATTTTAAAGTTAAATCGGAATAGACGGAAGTGGAAGTCGCCTCTTCAGAGGCATCCTTGTCCGGCACGTCTTTCCTGTAATTAACGGAGCTGGCGAGATAAAAGGGGCTGTTCATTATCTGGCTTTCAAAGATGTCCATCCTTGCTGATATGGCCGATGGATTGACCGTGATATCGGTGCTCTTGAACAGCTTGAAGGTATTTTCTACCTCGTAATTCAAATGGATGACATCGAAAAGCGCTATGTTTATGCCGGCGATGTTCTTGTTCTCCGTGTAAGATTCTTCGGACGGGCTTAAGCTCTCGAACCAGGTCGGCTGGTTCCTGAAATAGACCGAATTCCTTGTGAGGAGGTAGAACTGCTGTGTTATGTACATCATTTCACCCTCGGTGATGCCGCCCCTGTCATAAGCCGATTTGTCGTTCCTCCAGCCCGAATATCCTATGCTTGTTCCCGAATCCATGTTGTAAGTTATGTCGCCCCTTGTGTCAAGGTTTGAGACTTCCGGGGAGCCGTTCAGCCTGTCAAAATAGCTGTCGCTTTGAACATTTATCGAAAGGTTGTTTGAAGGTCTTATCCCGAGAGATGAATATGTCCCTTTCATGCCCTTGTGGCTGACGTAGTCGAACGGCACGACATATGTCGGATCAATATCCCTGTAGACTGTGCCTAAGGTCAACCAGTTATTCTGATATTTCACCTCGCCGTTCAAAGCTTTTCCGTCCAATGCGGAGCCGTATTCGGCGGAAAATTTGAGATCGTTAAAAATATATTCGCCTCCGTAAGAGAGGACATCGGTGCCGCCCGGGGTCGTCAGGTATATGGCGGAGAAGCCCAGTCCCATGCCCGGGTAAAAGACCGTCTTAACGCCGGTAAAATTTTCTTTTGTCCTTGTGTCCCTCATGACATCGGCTCCCCACATCCCGCTGCCCCGCGTACCGCCCACCACCGACATGGTGAAATTGCTCGAGGGCTTAAGCGTGACGCCCGCGCCCTGATAAGCCATACTATTCAAAGTCAGGTCGGAGAAGTTCACGACATTGTCGCCAAGGTCTATCGAATATGTGCTGCCGTACAGGTTAAAACGCGCGTATGTCAGCCCGGTTTTGTAATCACTTTCTCCCAGCTGTAATTGTGAAAACAGGCTGCCCTGCGGTATGTCCCCGGACAGGACAAGGACATGATATTGATACGTGTACGTCCATACGTTTTCGACGAAATTAGAGTCGGACGCTCCCGCGCCTGTTCCGCCCGAGTACGTAAGAGACAAAGGATTGGCGCAATAAGCAAGCGAGCATGCCTGCAGCATGATAAAGGCAAAAAATATTAATATAAACGATGCTTTATGCATAGTTCCCCTCTATATACTTATCGTAATAACAAAGCCGTTTCTTGTATTGTTTTTAGCTTTAAAACAATAAATATTTGGCTTTATATCAGCAATAAATATGCCTGAATCTCCCCTATACTATATTATCGTCAAAAAGAGGGAAAAATTTCTATTTTTGGATGGATTTCTTGATGGTGAAATCTGATTGGGACTTGAGGGTTTTGTCATCATACTTCAGCTCAACCTGGGCTTTGTAATTTCCTTCTTTCAGCGGCTGCTTGATCGTAATAGTGCTTACTTTTGTGTCTCCCGGGAGCGTGTTCATGTTCATCGCCTGAGTTTCAAAGGCCGTTTTGCCGCCATCCAGGATCTTTATGCTCGGCTTCGCGAATATATGCGAATTACCGTTGTTATTAAAGGAAATTTTGATGTTTATAGGCTGGCCTTCCTCGGAAGCCTGGACCGAAAATTCCTTTATCTCTCCGGATCTCTTAATGTCGCCTTCGGTATTCTGGTAGATTATGGCGCCGATCCTTCCCGAAACGGCGATACCCTCAATGCTGTTTATGACCGATTCAAAAAATATCACTGAAACGTGCCCCCCCGAGGCGTTGCCGGGAGAAGTTATGGTGTATTTCACTTTTTTGCTTTCCTTGGAGGATAGGTCGAATTTTTCGGGATCCAGCTTTATCCAGGAAGAGCATGAATATACCGAAGACCCCGATCTCATGAAGACCTTGCTCCCGTCCGAAGAATAGATCCAATCCTCCGTGTATGCCTTAATCCCGATCTTGCTTCCTCCAAGATTCTGGACCAGGATCTCGCCGTCCTTCGTTTCGCCGGGCTTTAAAATAACATTAATGTTTGATGGATCTATGTTCAGCGATAAGGCATGTGCAGGGGAAGACAAAATGACAAATGACAAGATCCCGATGACAAATAAATGACAAAATCCCAATAATAAAAACTTTGTTTTCATATTTTACTCCGTCATGGTGAACAGTACGGTCGTTGTGTAATCACCGGGCTTAGTGTCCTCCGGCACGTGCAGGAGGAACTTGAACCTGTTCAAGACCTTTTTCACCTCGTTAGCTTCTTCCGCCGTGCTAATATATGCGGCAATGTTCGGGTCGGCAAGGCTTTTTTCTTCCGTCCCGTTCCAGATGCCTTCTCCCTCGCTTGAGCCGCGCCATGTGAAGTTTTCATTCGGGATAAAATTGCTTCCCGAGGTCAAAGGTTTTGTTGTTGATACTTTCAGGTACCACGGGTTCCCGCCGCTGGATGATCCGGCAACCTCCACACCCTCGGCCCTGTTCATTTCTCCGGTTTGCCCCGCCGCGAGACGCGCGAAATCGAAGGAATCCGTGTTAACTATTAAGTTGAAAGTTCCCTGCACTGTGACAATAGCGGTAATTGTCCCCGTGGCCTGCAGAGCGAAAGCGGGAAGACACGCGATGCCGACCATAAGGAACAATATCAATATAAAATTAAATTTTGCCATAATTACTCCGTCAATGTCAGTTTCACGGTTGACATGTATTTGCCGCCAGGCTGGCCCCTTGGTATGGTCAGCTTGAATTTCAAGTGATTGTTCGTCCCGTCGGGCATGTTGTTCTTTTCGCTGACGCCGCTCGCGTACATAAGCTCGGGTGCAAAGGTCAACGGATTCGTTCCCGTGCCGTACCATGTGCCTGCTCCGTCCGTCCAGCCGTACCAGATGAAATTCGAATTCGGGATCACGTAAGGCCCCGAGCTGAGAGGACTGTCATTAGATATCTTTAAATACCAGGGGTTTCCCGTGTTTGTTTTGGCCGTGACAATAATGCCTTCGCCAGGCACATTATCCTTGGCCTCCCCCGGCTTCATGCTCCCGAAATCTATGGAGCCCCTGTCCACCGAAAGGCGGAAATAGTTGCCGACGACCACTCTTATGGGGCAGCTGGCGTCATATTGTGCGGGAGCATCAGTTATAATCCGATATTTTATTATCCCATCATATGTACCTGGGGGAGTATTATTGGGGACCTGGATCGCGTACTTGAACTGGCATTGTATTTGCACGGTGTTTGGAAAGGCGGGAGCCTCTGCCAAGGAACAATAATATACTTGAGTTTGAGCTGGCGGAAAGTCCACATATTTCTGATAATTGGTTTTATCACCCGTTCCTTCTCCGTTATTCGGGTCAAGGTTGCCGTAATAGGCGTAAACATATGATAACATGTACTTTAAGCTCGAAGCCGGGAAGGTATATGTTCCAGATGTAAGAGGGGTATCAAGCCATATGTACGCGCGGAACCTGTTCGTAGTATTGCTGAAGAGCAAAGTATTTGAGTAATTCCCGTTTGCAGAAACAACTTCTCCATTTTCTTTCCATTCACTTGGCAGCACATTTGAAATTGTCCTGATAGTTCCGGTAAGCACATTACTTACGCCGCCGGACCAATCGGCAGGAGGCGCAACCGCGATCTCGTACCAACAGTATGAATGTGAAGCCAGAATAATGCTGACAGCTATTGAAAATAGTGCTATGTGAAAAGATTTAGATGGCATTTATTTTACGTTTATTTGTTTACCAGTGAAATGTTGTCTATGTTAAATCTTATATTCCCCAGCTTTTTAGGTCCGATAAAGACCAGCTGCGTCTGTATCAAGCCGCCGGAACCTCCGGTTTGATCGGGATTCCAGATATCATCGCCCACTCCGGGGTTTTCATCGATAAAATCGGCGATCGGGATGGAGACCCTTTTCCAGCCCCTCCAGTCAACGACCACGTTGTACGCGAACTTGTCATCATATATGTTCGAATAGTTCTTTTTCGGGTCCTGCTCTACTTGCCAGTTGCCGTTATCGTCATCGTTCAGTTCCACCTTGATAGTTCCGCTTCCCGCGCCGTTCCCGTAAACATCCATCTGGAAATAATTATACATTGAGAAATCGACGCCTTTCCTTGCCGTGTAGGTGCCCATTCCGCCGCAGTACCAGTCGGTGCAGGTGCCGTTCGCGTTCAATGAGTATTTTTTGATCTCATTCAGGGATGCTTGATCGCCGTTCTGGTAATCGGCGTTGTCCACGACTTTCAGTGTAACATTATCAAATTTCCACCATTCGGGGTTCGAGGAATAATCTCCGTCCTCGAAATCATCGATCATGTAGACGTTCGGGCCGTAACCGGCTTTGCCTTCTGTTTGAGGGGCAGGGCCTCCGAAACCGCTGGCCAGACATCCGATAAGCAGGATCCCGAAACCAATTGAAACCAATCCCAAATATTTTTTCATAATTCCCTCCAATAAAAATGCAGGCGTAATCCTACCACATTCGGGCTTTTTCGTCAACCCGGAAGCATGCGCTCCGCTTAACTTCGGGGTCAATCCTCAAATTTCAGGATCCCCCAGACATCGGGGTCTTTATAGAAAAGATAATCCCCGCTCCATACGAATTGAAGCTTTCTTTCCCAGGTTTGATCGGCATCATCGACCGCAATGTCAAATGGGATAGATCCGCCCGATTTCGGCTGTACTGAGCCGATCTCTTTCCAGGGTATTTTTGCTTCAAGTATATAACCGGTCGGGTCCAAGGCTTTTGCCGCGAATATTTTGCCGCCTGCAGAGGGCCTGCTTTTCTGCCATATCCAAATTATCGGCTTGTTCGCCCTACCGTCGCCCGTCCCAAGACCTATCTGGTAGCCGGGGAGCGCTATCTCGATCGCATCACCGTTCCAGACGTCACCGTTCGTCTTACTGTTAGCGAACGGGAAGCTGTCCGTCACCTTTGCGTAAACATAAAGAAATTCGTCATCCCACATCAGGTATATTTTTGCGCTCAGGTCTTTTGGCCCGCTCCATCCGGATCCTTCCTTCAGGAACTGCGCGCTGTCCATGATGATCGGGACCGCGCCCGAGAACGGCTTAAAATTGCCGTCGATATCTATTGACCCTGAACGTTTTTTGGCGACCGCGACCACTTTTTCAGCCGGAAGCTTTGCGGCCGCAGCCGATTGATTTACCAGCCCTTCAGAAGAGCTCAAGAAATAAGGGTCTTTGAGAATGGACCTGTAAGCTTCCTCTGCCTTTTTGGATGAAGTCGTCCTCCAGTCGCACTCTTTTTTTGTGTCGAACAGGATCATGGCCTTGACCTGCGTCATGCTTATCTTCATTGCCGAAGGGATATCTTTCACCCAATTGGCCTTGTTGCCGCCATCTTCGCAGGACCCAAATTCGGCTATCATGACCGGCTTGCCGGGGTATTTCTTTGAAACCTCCCTGACCTGGTCGCGGAACATTTCCTTGAACGACTGCCACCCGCTCCACGATTGGCTTGTGCCCCAGTTATAGCCGTCTATGCCGATCCAGTCCACATATTCATCCCCCGGATAGGCCATGTCCCAGCTGTTCCAAGGTTCGTTCGGGTTCGGATAATTATTGAAGCACCAGATCCATTTAACATTGGCGGCGCCAGCTTTCTTGAATATGTCGTGAACGCGCCTGTATGCTTTTACGTATTTTTCCGGGATCCTCCCGTTATTGATTATGCCCCACGGGTATTTTTCTATGTTGAATTCGTGCCCCCATCTAAGGAAAACGGTTTTCTTGAAAGCCTTGATGTCCTTTGCCCACTCTTCAATGTACCTGTCCCATTCTCCTTTTATTATGTTGTCCAGCTTTATTTTTCCCTCATCCCCCCAGATCCAGGGCTCCCATACTATTTGCGGGACAGCCCCGTATTTATATACATCCTCGCAGTCCTCAGCCGGGAAATCGGAAGAATAATCCGCATACCACATGATCATTGCCGGTCTTTTATTGAACGTCTTTTCAAAGCTCTTTATATAGGCCATGTTTTGCGGCGCGCCCTCCCTGAACAATCCTAAATAGCAACTGTTCAAAGAAGCTGTGCTTGCTGGCTGGGAAAGGCCGAAACATGCTGCTCCGATCAAAAGAAACATCAAGACACAAACTAAACGCTTCATTTTTTCCCCCTTCTATTTCAGCCTTTTACGGCCCCGGCTGTCAGGCCCTTGATTATGTATTTCTGGAGCATGAAGAATAAAACCATAACAGGGATGGTGGCGACGGTGGCCGCAGCCATCATTAGATCGAACCTGTTCTGGTAATTGCCGACAAAAAGCCTTATTCCCACAGGGATGGTCAGCGTGTCGGCATTGCACAGGACCCAGGCGAACATCAGCTCGTCCCATGCTGTAAGGAATATATAAACCCCGGTGGCAATGATCCCCGGAACCGCTAGAGGGAGCACAACGTGCCAGAATACCTGGATCTGCGTGCAGCCGTCAATGCGGGCCGCTTCCTCAAGCTCTTTTGGTATTGCAGCAAAAAAACCTCTCAATATCCAAATGCTGAAAGGGATGAAGAAGGCCGAATATATCAGGATGATCCCCACCAGAGTGCCTTTTAACGGGATCCCCGTCACCTCATTGAACTTGACGAACATTATATATATGGGGATCAGGTACATGATGGCCGGTATCATCTGTGTGGCAAGTATCAGGTTGCCGAAAAGGTCGGCGCCGGGAAATTTAAAGCGGGAGAACGCATAAGCTGCCATGGTCGCGAAGATCATTGCGATCATCATTGATATGCCGCAGATAATGAGGGAGTTCCTCAGGTAAAGGCCGAAATCAATGTTGTACCACATATCGACGTAGTTCATCCACCTGAAAAGCAGGTGGCCCGGCTTGATGGTTAAAGTACTATTGATCTTATAATTGTCCAGACCGAGGAACGTAAGCCTCCCGTTGGTCGAGCCGAGCATCAATGTGCCGTCGCACTTGTATATTGATAGAACATCGCCAGAAACGTAGCCATCGTTTTTCTTTTTGCCGTTGCCGATCCTGGAGAAGACATCCTCAAGATTCTTTACCGCGCCGGTCCTCCTGTTAAGTACGGATAGCCCGCGGTTAGTGCCAAGATACATATTGTCGCCGTAGATCTTTATCTGGCCTACCTGGCTTGAAATTAGGCCGTTATCCGAAGAATACCTTTTAAGGTACCTGCCGCTTTTGAGATTGAAATCAAGCAATCCCTGCGACGTGCCGAGATAGAGCTTCCCGTCGGTATTGACTATCCTCCAGACCCTTGTTGTGGTGGAATTGACCTCAAGAGGATATGTTCTTGCGACTTTCCCGGACTTCAGGTCCACCGAAAGCAGCCCCTTATCGCCGCCCACAAGAAGATCGTTGCCGGCCTTTGATATCGTAAGCACCTGGAAAGGCGTCATGCCGCTCTTGATGTCCATTAGACGGAGAAATTTATTGACGCCGGCATCGAATTCCAGGACCCCCTCAAAGTCCCTGAGCTCCAAACTTATCCAGATCTTGTCGCCTTCCTTGAAGATGACGCTTGAGGCGACCTTGTTAACGTCTATGCCGTGAAGCGGGTACCTGAAAGTCGCTACTTTTTTCATGGTGTCCCGCTTTACTTTCGCGAGCCCCTTGTTCGAAGTGGCTATCCATATATATTTGTCGTCGAACGCGAACGATGTCGCCGCGGACCTGATGGACATGCTTTTCAAGGTCCTGTTCTTTTCATTCATCTTCGTGATCTTGCCGTCGGCCGTGCAGATGTAATAATTTTTCCCGTCGGAGTCGATGGCCGTGATATTGCTGGCGGCGCGGGAAGGCCACATTTTCCCGGTCAGTATGTCCGTGTTGTCCTTGAACGAGCAGTAGACCATCCAGAAGATGGGGAAAATAGTGATGATAAGAAAACCGACCATAAAGACATCTATGATGCGCTTAATGATCCTTTGTTTCATGTAGTAAGAGATCTGAAAATTCATCTAATATTCCAGACTAAAGGATCTTGATGGATAAAAATACCCATAAAATCCCGATCACAATAATAACAACAAGCGCCGTAAGTATCAACTTGAATATTTTGTCATCTCCGTAGGACGGATGTTCAAAGTCTATTTGGTGGATGGACTTATCAAGCATGTTCACCAGAAGGATCCCGTAGGGCTTGTATGCGAATTTATATTCAAGAAGCTGCCTTCTGGTGGAGGGTTCGTTCGGGTCCGAGACAAGCTCCCCGGCCTTGACCTCCGCCACATATTTTTTGCCGTTCTTCTCGACTATGAGGTCGGCCTGGACAAATCCGAGGTTGGGTTTTCCGTCGACGTAGGTTATGATATCCGCCCGCTTTTGCTTAGCAATGATCCTGTATCCTTTTTTCTTCAGGAGCGATTCCGCCTCTTCTTGGGAGAACTGGGCAGTTTCAACCCTTCTGGACATCTTAAGGCTGAGAAGCATCCTGCTTAAAAAGTGGAAAAATATCGATCCGATGACCGCTCCGCCCAGGGCGGAAGATAATATCAATATGAAAATATATGAAGACGCCACTATTTTCTCCTCAAGTGCATGAAGAATTCAACATTCCCGTCTTTGCCGGTGATAGGGGACCGGGTATCGCCAAGGTATTCGTATCCCAGGGCTTCAGCTCCTGTCCTTACATTATCAATGACCTTTTTATGGATGTTGGCGTTCCTTACGACGCCGCCTCTCGGGACTTCTTCCTTTCCCGCCTCGAATTGCGGCTTGACCAATGTTACCACATCTCCGCCTCCCTTTAAAATATCAGTGACGGCAGGAAGTATTTTAAGTATCGAAATGAAAGAAACATCCATGACCACAAGGTCCACCTTTTCGCCGATGTCTTTCTGGGCAATGTTCCTCGCGTTCTTTCTTTCAATGACGACCACGCGATGGTCGTTCCTCAGTTTCCAGTCTATCTGACCGTATCCGACATCAACGGCGTAAACTTTTTTTACGCCCTTCTGAAGGAGGCAATCCGTGAATCCTCCTGTTCCCGCGCCGATATCTGCTGCAGTAAGCCCGTTAACGTCAAACTTGAAATCACCAAGAGCCCTTTCAAGCTTGAGCCCGCCGCGGCTTACATAGGGGCATGCGTTGCCGAGCACCCTGATAACGGCTGTTTCCTCCACTTTTATTCCCGGTTTTTCTACCTTCTGTTCATCCGCCAGTATCAGGCCGGCAATGATGGAAGCCTGCGCTTTTGTCCTGGATTCAAAAAGGCCTTTCTTTACGAGGAGTTCGTCCAGGCGGATCTTCACTATACTTTTGTTTCCCTTAAGAATTTTGCGGTTTCTTCCGGTATGACCGTGTTTATGTAGATCCCCGAGCCCATTTCAAATCCGGCTACTTGCGCCACGCGGGGAACTATCTGGATATGCCAGTGGAAGTATTCAAGGTCTTCCTCATGGCACGGGGCGGAGAGTATCATGAAGTTATATGCTGGATTGTTCAGCGCCTTATGCAATTTGCCGAGAGTTTGCCTCATTACAAAACCCAGTTCTTTAATGTGGACATCTGTGATCCGCTCGTAGGATGATGAGTGGTCCTTCGGCAATACCCATATTTCAAAAGGCGACTTGGCGGCAAACGGGACAAATGCGACAAAGTTCTCCGTTTCCAGGATCAATCGCTCCTTTAAGAGTTCTTTTGACAAGATCTCGCAATAAACGCACGTGCCGTTGTCATCAAAGTATCTCATCGCCTCTTCAATATAGTGCCTTATGTGGTTCGGGGTTATCGGAGCAGCGACGATCTGGGAATGGGGATGCCTTATGGACGTACCGGCGCCTCTTCCGTGATTCTTGAATATAAGGATCATTTCGAACCGGCCATCCTTCTTCAAGGCGCAGTATCTTTCCCTGAATGCAAGGAAGATCTCCTCGACCTGTTTCTGGTCCATTGTGGCCAGCGATCTTTCGTGATCGGGGCTCTCTATGACTATCTCATGGCTGCCGACACCGTCCATGTGCCTGTAAAACCCCTCAAATTGCATCCTTTTAACATCGCCTTTCGGAACAAGGGCAGGATATTTATTCGGTATTACCCTTATCCACCATCCGGCTGAATTGGGTTTTGTCCCGTATGTTCTGAAGGCAAAAAGCTCGTCAGGGGTGGAGGATTCATTCCCGGCGCAGAACGGGCAATCCTTTTTGTTTTGCGGGGTTTCTTTTTCTTCCGGCGACTGAAATTCCTCCGGCCGCTTCGCGCGCTCCGTTGCGATTATCACCCATTCCTTTGTTGCGGGATTCTGTCTTAACTGCGGCATGGGAATATTTTAGCATAAAATCGCGGTCGATTGTCATGCATATTAATTAATGTTAGAATCTGAAGCCAGGCGAGGTGAAATAAATGAAAAAGATGTTTCTGGTCTTATTGCTTTTGTTCTTCGCTTCCGGTCCGGCTTTTGCTTTCGGGATAGGCCCGAGGGCATTGGCAATGGGAGGGGCTTATACCGCTTTGGCGAACGACATAACCGCCGCTTACTGGAACCCGGCAGGGCTCGTTCATGGCAACATCAAAATGTTCGACGCAATGGCGCTAAAGGGGATAGATGCAAACTTTGATTTTGATAAAGTGCCCGAATTCATAAATCCGAACAAAATGGTCATTGATTATTGGAACAGGGATGCCGATTTTAGCGGCAGCGTTAACGGCATGTGCGGCATCTCTTTATGCAAGATCGGGGTCAGCTATATTCCCTGGGCGAATGTCAGCTTTTTAAAAAATACCGCGAATACCGAGGTAAATTACGACGGGGTACTAAAGCGCTCATTGGCGCTGACCTTTGGAACGACATTCAATACGGCATATCCGTTCCTTTCGCGCGTCTCGCTTGGCGCAAATATCAGGTATATTTACGGGCAGCTTTACAGGATAGAATATTCCGGCGCGCCGCCGGTAAGGGTCACTTACGCCACGGGACAGGGAGTGGGCCTTGATCTTGGAGCCCAGGCTGATGTGGCCCCCAACACAAAAGTGGGGATAGCGCTGCGGGACCTTCTTTCAGGCTTTCCCTGGTCGGGCAAGACAGATCTCTATACGGCCTACGGCATCGGGGGCAAACTTACCGTGCCGTATGCAAAAGAGGATTTTGAAGAAACCGAAAAATCTCCCGCGCACATAGTGCTGGGTATCGCGAGCGATATCCCTGCCGTTGCGCTCCTTTCCGCGGACATTGAATACGCGGACCCTTACAGCGATATCCATTTAGGCGTTGAAAAAAAATTCTTTGCCGACATTTTCGCCTTGAGAGCCGGCTATTATACGGAAACCATAAACAGCACCTCCAAACTGACGCTTGGATGCGGGCTTGACCTCGGGATAGTCAATGCCGACGTGATGATCGGGCAGGATAATGTGAGAAGCGACGACAGGATCTCGGTAATGTCCGTTTCCAGCGTTTTTTAAACATGTTCAAGATACTGAATAAACAAAGATTGTATGAGAACATCGTGAAGATGGAGGTTGAAGCCCCTCTTATCGCCGTGCGCGCGAAAGCCGGACAGTTCGTCACACTCCGGATCGATGAAAAAGGCGAAAGGATACCCCTCACCATTGCGGATTCCAATAACAAGAACTCCGTCATTTTGGTTTTCCAGGAAGCCGGGGCAAGCACGAAAATGCTGGGGAGATTAGAGATCGGAGAATCGATATTGGATATTTTGGGGCCTCTCGGCCATCCGACAGAGATCGAGAATTTCGGGACAGTGGTATGCATCGGCGGGGGAGTAGGCGTCGCGGTAATCCATCCTGTCATTAAGGCAATGAAGGAAAAAGGCAACAAGGTCATCACCATAATCGGCTCAAGATGCGAGGACGCGCTGATATTCAGGAAAGAAAATCAGGCTCAAAGCGATGAATTCCATATCACGACTGACGACGGCAGCTGCGGGAGGAAAGGATTCGTGTCGGATGAACTTGCGCATCTGATCGGGAAAGGGGCCAGGATCGACAGGGTCATCGCGGTAGGGCCGGTCCCGATGATGAAGGCGGTTTCAAAAGTCACGAAACAGCACAATATCAAGACTATCGTGAGCCTGAACCCTATTATGCTTGATGCCACCGGGATGTGCGGCGTTTGCCGGGTCACCATCGGAGGAGAAGTGAAGTTCACCTGCGTCGACGGGCCGGAATTTGACGCGCATCAGGTTGATTTTGATGAGTTGGCGACAAGGCTCAGTCAATACAAAGATAAAGAACAGATAGCTGTGGAGAAATGTGAAAAGTGCAAATAAAATGACCAATGGCCAATTTCCAATGTCAAATTAATGAACAATGGCCAATGCCCAATTGGAAATTGGGGGATTGGGAATTAATTTGTAATTGGTCATTGGTAATTGGAAATTAGGAGTTAACTTATGCGTCAGGAAATGCCCAGGCAGGACCCGAAGATAAGAGCGGAGAACTTCAATGAAGTCGCCCTCGGTTACACTGTTGAGCAGGCGATAAAGGAAGCGAAACGCTGCATCCAGTGCAAAAAGCCGTTGTGCACGGCCGGCTGCCCGGTCGAGATCGATATTCCCGCTTTCGTGGCCTTGATAGCTGACGGGAAATTCGACGAAGCCGTTAAAAAACTGAAGGAGAAAAACAATCTGCCGGCGATCTGCGGAAGGGTCTGCCCGCAGGAAACCCAGTGCGAAAAAGTATGCGTCCTGGCAAAGAAGAAAGACCAGGTCGCCATAGGAAGGCTGGAAAGATTCGCGGCGGATTATGAGATAAAAGCCTCACCCCTACACCCCTCTCCATTACATGGAGAGGGGAATGAATCCCGCCGAAGGCGGGAGAAAGGGGTGAGGATTGCTGTGGTTGGTTCGGGGCCGGCGGGATTGACGTGCTCCGGCGACCTTGCAAAGGCGGGGTACCGGGTGACCATGTTCGAGTCGCTCCACGAGACCGGAGGAGTATTGACTTACGGGATCCCCGAATTCAGGCTGCCGAAGAAAATAGTTCAGTTCGAGATAGACGGAATAAGAGGTCTCGGGGTCGAGGTGAAAGTAAATACATTGATCGGGAGGACTCTGACCATCGAAGATCTTCTGGCCCAGGGATTCAAGGCCGTTTTCATCGGCGCCGGAGCGGGGCTTCCCCAATTCCTGAAAATACCGGGCGAGAATCTGGGCGGGGTCTATTCCGCGAATGAATATCTGACAAGAGTGAATTTGATGAAAGCATATCTATTCCCAGAATACCTTACGCCGGTGAAAATAGGCAAAAAATTGGTCGTAGTGGGCGGCGGCAATGTGGCGATGGACGCAGCGAGAGTATCCTTGAGATTGGGAGCGGAGGAAGTCACCATTGTTTACAGGAGAAGCGAACAGGAAATGCCGGCGCGGGTCGAGGAGATCGATAACGCGAAAGAAGAAGGGGTTAAGTTCAGGCTGCTTACGAATCCGACCAAAATAATCGGAAAGGACGGGTGGGCCTCCCAGATGGAGTTGCTTAAAATGGAGCTCGGAGCTCCCGATGGATCCGGCAGAAGGCGGCCAGTCCCCATAAAAGGCTCGGAATTTTTGATGGATGTTGACACGATCGTGGTGGCCATCGGGAATAATCCGAACCCATTATTGCCGAAAATGATCAAGGGCCTGAAAGTTGAAAAATGGGGCGGAATAATAGCGGATCCGGGAACAGGCCAGACTTCCCTTACATATATATACGCCGGCGGCGACATAGTATCCGGCGCTGCAACGGTCATTGAAGCCATGGGAGCCGGAAAAAAAGCCGCAAAAGCTATAGATAAATACCTTTCTGGCCACTAAAAACCACTAATATTCACCTACGGAATATAGTTGGTTGCTGTCAAAATAAACTACAAGTGACGATGGTCACTATATTAAAACCTCGCTTTTTCCTTTTAAATTGTTTGGCGGGAAAGTTGCTGGATAGCTTCTTATGAAAAGAGGGGTGTTGAAATATGGGAAACGAGAACAATAAATATCCAAATCCCAATTGCCAATGTCAAATAAATGTCCAATGACCAATCAAAGAAAATATGATATCAAAGAAAGAAGTTTGGCTTTTGCAGTTAGAACGGCAAAATTGATCGATAGTTTCCCTAGAAAGATCACGCTCCTTGAGTACAGTAAACAATTAGCCAGGGCATGCGCCTCAATTGGAGCAAATCTGGAAGAAGCTGACGGCGCACTATCAAAAAAGGATTTTTTGAACAAGATAGGAATAGCAAGAAAAGAAGCAAAAGAAACAAGATATTGGCTTCAGTTGATCAAACAAATAAGCACGAATAACCCTGCGGATTTAGATCCGCTAATTAAAGAAAGCGAAGAGATCAAGCTGATCCTAAGCAGCATAATCAATAATACTAAAGCCAACTCTTAATTGGAAATTGTACAATTGGCAATTTATTTGGATTTGGGAATTGGTCATTGGATATTACGATATTTCTCCTCTTTTACCTGCCACTGTGCCTTTTTATAAGAATTTGCTGGACATTCATTTATGAATAATGTATAATAACAAGGTATAATTCAGTTAAACAGGGTTAAATAGAGTTAAGGAGCGACCTTTAAGATATGAACCGAATGTTGACTGTAAAAGAAACCGCTGATTTCCTCCAAATGAGCCCGATGACCATTTATCGCTTAGCTCACAAAGGCCAAATACCCTGCTTTAAAATAGGCGACCAATGGAGATTCAGGGTAGAGGCTATTAACCAATGGATAGACAAGAAAGAAAAAAGCAACGGCAATAAAGATAAGATAAAAGTGTCTTGAGATCGTAATTTAAATAGAGGAGAGTGATTTAAATGTTGAAAAGGATATTTGTTTTGACATTGTTGCTGGCAGGGGTGATCTTCTGGTCTTGTTACGCGGCGATACCGCAGATAATAGGCTACGAAGGGAGGCTGACAAATTCAAGCGGGGATCCCGTGATCACTTCCAAGACTTTCACTTTCAAGATATACAGCGTGGAAACCGGCGGCTCACCCGTCACGAACGGCACGTCAATTGAAACGATCACGCCGGACAGCAACGGCATATTCAATGCGGCCATTGCTTTCCAGTCAGGTGTTTTTGACGGCGCTAACAGATGGATGGGTGTTCAGGTCGGCTCGGACAGCGAAATGACACCGAGGATCCAGATAGCGAGCGCTGCTCACGCATACAAGACGCTCCAGGCAGACCAGGCGGACAATTCAACAACAGCAGCCGGAAAATCCATAGCTGCTTATGGGGGCGATATCATTCCGTTCACTGCTAGCGGTTCTGGAAAACTCGATTCTCGAGTTATACCGGCAAACGTTACAGGGATATCTTCATCCGGCGCGACGGTCCTGACCGGCGAGGTGACTTTAGTTCCCGGAAACAATGTAACGTTAACGCAGATCGGTCAAAACATAACGATCACGTCAGCAGGAACGGGAGGCGGCGGGGTCACTTCTGTTAGCACAGGCAGGGGATTGCAGTCGACCCCGAACCCGATAACCACGACAGGAATAATTTCCATAGATTCCACTGTTCTGACAGTGGATGCAGCAACGCAGGGAGACATCCTTTATTATGACGGATCTAAATGGGCAAGACTGGGATACGGAACGAACGGCAATTTCCTTAAGACCCAGGGCGTAAGCGCGAATCCCACGTGGGCTTCTCTTCCCGGCGGCGGGAACATGAGCACTTCGGTATACGATCTCCAGGGCGTTGCCGAGCAATTGGTCGGCACATCGGCGGCGCAGACGCTGACGAACAAGACGCTGACAACACCGACCATCGAAAGCTTCGTAAACGCTGCTCATGATCACTCGAATGCAGCAAATGGAGGAAGTATTCCTGAAAGCTCAGTGTCAGGTTTAACATCTGATCTGTCCGACAAAGCAACTAAAGCTTCTTTGACCGGTCATACCATAGAAGCACATGCGGTTCACGGATTGGAGCCGGGATCTGCTGTTGTAGGTACATCGGACGCGCAAGTTCTTACTGGCAAGACGATAGATGCGAGCCAGTTGGTCAATAATTCAATAACCGCATCTAAAATGGGCGCCAAATCGGTGACTCAAGCCGCTATCTCTACTGAAGCAGGTCCAACAGGCAACCAGTTTTTAAGATGGAGCGGCAGCGCTCTTGAATGGGCAACCCCGGTATCGGGCGGAGGCAGTGTAACGGTTGATGCTATGACTATTAATTATACCAGTTATCCTTCTCTTGAAGTTATGGATAACGGCATAACCGCCTCAAAGATAGCGAATAATACGATCACAGTGGACAAGATGGCCAGCAACTCGATCACTTCTGACGCGATAGTAGCCGGCGCGGTCACAGCTTCAAAACTTGATCCTAATATCAATTTCACTACGAACGGCGTGGTAACTGCAGCTGCATTCAGCGGGAATGGGGCGAAACTTTCCGGGGTTGTTACTGGAGTGTCTTCATCAGGCGCTACAGCTCTTACAGGAGAGGTATCATTCGTTCCCGGTTCAAATATTACCATTACACAACTCGATCATAACATTACAATCGCGACCGGAGCAAGCGTGGGGACAGTTACCAGTATCACTGCCGGCAGAGGATTGCAGTCGACCCCGAACCCGATACAATCGACAGGAGTGATCTCCATAGATTCTACTGTTGTGACCACGGAAACCGATCCGGTTTGGAGCGGTGATAAATCAAGTTACTCTACTACAGCAGTTGCAAATGGATTATATCTCGGTTTAAATGCAAAAGCTGCGAACTCATCCTCATTAGAGGGCCACAATGCCGCATATTTCCAGGCAGCCGGAAGTTATGTGACCACTGAAACCGATCCGGTTTGGAGCGGTGATAAATCAAGTTACTCAACTACAGCAGTTGCAAATGGATTATATCTCGGTTTAAATGCAAAAGCTGCAAACTCATCCTCATTAGAGGGCCACAATGCCGCATATTTCCAGGTAGCGGGAAGTTATGTGACCACGGAAACCGATCCGGTTTGGAGCGGTGATAAATCAAGTTACTCAACTACAGCAGTTGCAAATGGATTATATCTCGGTTTAAATGCAAAAGCTGCGAACTCATCCTCATTAGAGGGCCACAATGCCGCATATTTCCAGGTAGCCGGAAGTTATGTGACCACTGAAACCGATCCGGTTTGGAGCGGTGATAAATCAAGTTACTCAACTACAGCAGTTGCAAATGGATTATATCTCGGTTTAAATGCAAAAGCTGCGAACTCATCCTCATTAGAGGGCCACAATGCCGCATATTTCCAGGTAGCGGGAAGTTATTTGACCCAGGAAGTGACGGATACATTATATCTGGGGATACATGGCACAGCTGACAACTCATCTTCATTAGAGGGCCACAATGCCGCATATTTCCAGGTAGCGGGAAGTTATTTAACCAAAGCAGTTGCAGATGGATTATATCTCGGCACAACAGAGACAGCTGCGAACGCATCTTTACTGCAGAACCACAATGCCGCATATTTCCAGGTAGCGGGAAGTTATTTGACCCAGGAAGTGACGGATACATTATATCTGGGGATACATGGCACAGCTGACAACTCATCTTCATTAGAGGGCCACAATGCCGCATATTTCCAGGTAGCGGGAAGTTATTTAACCAAAGCAGTTGCAGATGGATTATATCTCGGCACAACAGAGACAGCTGCGAACACATCTTTACTTGAGAACCACAATGCCGCATATTTCCAGGTAGCCGGAAATTATGCAACTACGGGTTCATTGACCGGTCATACCATAGAATCAACTGCAGTTCACGGATTGCAGGCGGGCTCTACTGTTGTAGGGACTTCGGACACTCAAACATTGTCGGGCAAGACGCTAACGACGCCGACGATAGCGGACTTCACAAACGCTGCTCATAATCACTCGAATGCTGCGGGGGGAGGAAGTATTTCTGGAGCTGCAATCACATCAGGAATAATCGGCGGAACAGCCGGGATGAATACGACAGGCGTGGTGACCGCAGCGGCGATATACGGCACATTCGAGGGAACGTATACCGGCGAGGACATAAAAAGCGCTGCATTTATATATCCTTACGCGACCGCGGAAGCTAGCATCCGTTTGCCATTTAACGCCACGATAACATCATTGGAAGTTGAAGTGGAAGGGACAAATGGCACGGCCGTTACGGGAAGAGTATCAGTAAATGAATCTCCTATAGGCACGGCCGCCCCAACCGCAACAGGAATAAATTCGCACGTATGGGCTGTTGGAGCTGTAAGCAATCCAGCCTATGTGAAAAATCAGAATTTGGAATTTGAGATAATCAATGTAACAGGCGCTCCTCAAAGCGCAACCGTGCTAATAAAATACAAGAGAGCGCCATAGGAACAATTTAACAGTTAAGGAGGGGTCGTTTTATGGAGGCGAACATGCTGAGAAGTCTTAAATATGTTTTTTGCGCCATCCTGCTTGTTTTCATGACAGCTTCCTCTGCCCATGCCGCCTGGTATGCATCAAGCGAGGCGACGAAGGTATGGACGAACAGGCAGAAGATAACGATAAGCGGCGCGAGTGTGGAAGCGACTCTGACAAACTTCCCTATGCTGGTCCAAATAACCAATCCTGCCAACGATGTATTCGCAATTGCCCAGTCGGACGGAAGGGACATACTTTTTACCGGCTCCGACGAGGTGACAAAGCTGAACCATGAAATAGAGCTTTACAGCGCCACAGGCACCTTGGATGCGTGGGTAAGGATGCCTACACTGGTCAGCACTTCCGATTCGACAATATATATGTATTACGGATGTACGAATGCCACCACCCAGGAGAATAAAACGGCAGTATGGGACGCAAATTACAGGGGAGTCTGGCACTTGAAAGAAGCGACAGGTTCAAATATGGCGGATTCCACTTCATACGGCTTGACGTTAAAGCAATATAATTCGCCTGTGCAAAAATCCGCTCAGATTGACGGCGGATTGCGCTTTAACGGAAGCAATCAATATGCGTCCAGGGAATCAGTAGCCACCACTGAAGTAGCCAATTGGACAATTGAAGGATGGATGAATCCAGTGGTATTGCCCCAACCAGCGTACTGTATGGTCACATACAATGGAAATGATAGTGGAGGATACGGCTTTGGAATAAGTAATGGTTCAGGATCTCCAGGAAGCACATTAGAGGGATTATACGGCGGAGTCACTGGGATGAACACCACCTATAGGTTCGCTTCAGCAAACACATGGTATCATGTTGCTATGAAAAGAACTGGCGGAACAACATATTTCTATGTGAATGGCGCCCAACTGGCATATACATCTTCCTCTATTCCAAACACGCCAAGTTCTCGTTATACAATTGGTTGTCAAATGACTGGTGCTAATGTTCCCACTAGATACCTCAGCGGCGAGGTAGATGAAGTCCGCATCTCAAACACAGCCAGAAGCGCTAGCTGGATAAAAACCGAATACAGGAACCAAATGTATCCAAATTCTTTCTGCCAGCTATCAGCAGCGACAGGCAGGCCGAGCGTGACTTTGACCGAAATATTCAATGACAAAGCAACACCGGGAGGCAAAAGGAAAAAATCATGAGTGTTTTGCGAAACTCGGCGCGCCATTTTAAAGCATTCTTGCTTGCTTTTGCATTTCTGCTTTTTGCTTTCAACTTTGCTTTTGCCGCCACCAGCGAGAGCTACGTGATATCCGCGGAAGTCATCGACCTTGGCGGAGATTCCGCGGCGTCCACCCACTATCAATTGACCAGCAAGCTGAGGGAAGTCGTTCCTCAGGTGACGACAAGCTCGGGCTATACCCTGGAGGGCAGGTTCATGGGAGTTGTTTACGGCACCGGAGCTTTCTCAACATTTGAAACTCCCGTCATCACATCAATAACTCCCAATCAGGGATACAACACCGCGTCATACGAGGTCGTAATCAGGGGATGGAATATTTCCTCTGACGCCATCGCCAGCCTTACCGGCAGTTTGAGCCAGCCGACCATTTACGGGACCAATATCACGGTGGAAACCTCCACAAGCATGGAATGCAAGTTCGACCTGACCAACGCCGATCCCGGAAAAAGGAATGTTCTGGTGACCAACACGGGCTACGGAAAGAACGGCTCCCTGGCCGGAGGGTTCACGGTCAAAGGCCCGGGAAAAGTGGAGATAGTTGGGACCCCGGTCAACGATCCGAACCCGGTGATCCCGTCCGCCGGCCCGACCCAGATAAAATACACGCTCAATACTTCTGCGACGATCACTCTTTACCTGTTCAACCAGAAAGGCGAGCTTATATGGCAGAAGACGATACCATCGGGCCAGAACGGCGGGTCTGCCGGAAATAACTCGGTCCCATGGAACGCGATCTCATCGTTCAATGAAGAAGTGCCTACCGGCGTTTATTTGCTAAGCATCGTTTCAAGGTCCGACGGCGCCACAAGAGAGCTCAGGCGAATGAAAATAGCGGTACTCCGCCGATGATCAAGTAAAATATTCCCCGCCAGGGAAAGCCTGCAGGTATTTTGAACCCTTCCTCCGCGCATACATAAACGTATAATACAATATAAAAACATATAAAATAATATATAATAATATAAATATATAGATAAATATATAACTATATAATATAATATATAACAATATAAATCTATTTAGATGTTGACAAAACTATACATCATATATAGAATCAAGCCGATATGGAAGCTAGGAAGACATATAACAAAATTGAGCTGGCAAAAAAACTGAACGTTCATTACCAGACCATAAATTATTGGATAAAAAAGAACTGGATCAAGCCGATGCGCGATTACAGGAATTATCCGGTATTTTCGGAAGAGGATGTGCAAAAGATAATCCAATGGAAACATTCATTGAAATGAAAAGATATTTTGACGTGAACATTGAACGGGAAAAGGGCAGGAGGACAGATTGAAAAAAGTCCTATCAGCATTAATTATTGCTGTTACTTTTTATTCCGCAGCTTACTGCGGGGTCATCTATTACGATGATCCGATATCTGTCGGCATTGGCGCCCGGCCGATAGGCATGGGAAGGGCTTTTGTGGCGGTCGCGGACGACCCCAACGCCATGTATCTGAATCCCGCAGGGCTCGGATCGCAGAAAACATGGCAGATCACCACATCAGGCTCGAATTTCCTGGACGAATATCAATATACGATGTTGAGCGGAGTAAATCCCACTCCATCAGGCGTTTTCGGGATCGGGTATGTCCTGTCAAAAATATCAGGCATTGAGGTCCTGTCCGGCTCGACCATAGGGACGGTGGATTTCTATAACCAGGCCCTGGTGCTGTCTTACGGAAAGAACATAGGGGATAACCTGCCGTTCCTGGGGAATAATCCCGAGCTTTACGGCGGAGCGGCCCTTAAATATTACTGGAAAGGGTATACCGGCGTAATTAACCTCAACGCCACGGGATATAACCTTGACCTGGGATTAAAATACTCGCCGGAAGAACGCATGTCATATGGATTGACCTTCCAAAATGTTATCGGCGGGTCCCAGATGACGGGTGATTTTGACCCCGAGGATATGCCTTTTACCGCGAAGATCGGGCTGGCATACAACTGGCTGGAGCAGAACGTCACTATCGCGCTTGACAAGGACATGTACCCTGACAGGCCCAAAGTCCCCTGGCCGATGCACTTTGGCGCAGAATGGAGGGTCCACCCGAGTTTGAGCCTGAGGGCAGGCTATGACCAGGTGGCAAGCTCCGCGGACAACGGCGACCTGACGAACAATACCACGTTCGGGGTAGGCCTTGATTATTCCGGAGTAAAAATAGACCTGGCATACATGCAGAATTATGCTGCGACAAATTTGGCTTCCAATGTTATTTCTCTTTCGTTCTACAGCCAGCCGTTCTATACGCAGGCTCCGTCGCCAGAAAAAGGAGCTGCTCCAAAGCCTGCCGCGCCGGCAGTTTCCGCCAAGACGGTAGACAAGAAGATCTCGGTCATACCTTCCAGCGATCTGTATACCTTGAACAGCAAACAGGTCTTCAGCGGAGCGATAGATTTTGACGTGACGGATGTCTGGATAGACGGAAGGAAACTGCAAATAAGGAGCGACAGGGCTTTTCAGGTATCTATTCCTCTAAATGTCGGCAAGAACGAGAAGATAATAAGAGTAAGGGACACAAGCAGCGCAGAAGGCGAGATCAAAAGGAAGATAATCAGGTTCTGTGTTCCCCTGGACCTGTCATTTGAGGAAGTGACGAAAAAAGATTTCGCTTATAAAGTGATCTACACGGAGATCTACCGATACCTTGGAAAAGGATACAGGACGGACCATGCTCTCTCAAGAGAAATTCTAGCGCTCATCATTTCAAAGGCCAAAAAGCTGAAGCTCAGGGTGACGCCGGCATCGGTATCCAGCGACGTGGACGGCGCGTACTGGGCGGCAGGATTCATCAGAGCGGTAAAGTCCGCGGGCATAATGAGCGATTACTCGGACGGCACTTTCAAGGTTGACAGGCTTGTCACAGGCGCGGAACTTGCGGATATAATGGCAAAGGCGGGGGATATAGATAAAGCCAGCATTATGGTGTATTTGGCCACAAAGTCGCCTGAAGTTGACGCCTCAATAGAGGACCTGGTCGAGTTGATCTATCTTTCCGGAATGCTCGAAAAAGACATAGATAGTTACAAGGCTTTTATCGGCGCCGAGGGTTTCATGGAGGAAGCTATCCCGCCTGTTAAGGAAGCTGTTCCGTCAGCCCCGGAAATTCCGATCCCTCCTACTCCTGAGGCAGAAAAAGTCCCGGCAAAACCTATCACCGACAAGATAAATATAGTCAGCCCGCAGGACAAGACGGATACATTTGACAGCGAGATAACCTTCAACGGCAAGGTGGACCCTGACGTGAAAGAAATATGGATAAACGATAAAACGATCCCGTTCAAGCCCGACGGGACCTTTTCGCAAAAAGTTCCTCTCGAATACGGCAAGAACCAAGTGATAGTAAGGATCAAGGACGCGGCAAATAATGAAGGAACGATCTCAATTAACCTCGAAAGGCATTACCTGCCTAAAGGCGTAGCAACAGAAGAGGCGAAAGGCAAATATATCGATAAAACGATAATACAAACAAAAGTACATGATCTACTGGGGAAGGATTATTCCCCCAATGACCGCATTTCAAGGGAACAGCTTGATGCCATTCTCAAAAAAATAAAGGAACGACAGGCAAAATAGGATACATATTTAGGACTGTATTGCAGAAGGATAAGGTTGGCCGGAAATGATCAAGGGGAAAATCATAATAGTTTTGTTGCTTGCCGTCTGCTTAAGCGGCCTTACGGCCGGGGCGGTGACCATTGAGGCAAAACATTATCTAACAAGGGACGAACTCGCAAAGATAATAGCGGAAGTTGTTGGGGAAAAAAAAGGCGAGATCTCCGAGTTCATGTTCAGCAAGGGGCTTACGAACGAGGCCACAATGGAGGACCTGATAGAGATCTTATTTCAGGCGGGACTGCTTGATAAGGAAGTAAAAGAGGACAAGGCCTTTATAGGCAAGCCGATCAAAAAGATTTACAAATAAAGCGGTTTAGTGCTACAATCATCAGGCTTAGGAGGTGTTCTATGGTGAACTGGGATGAAGTAATGGGAAAACTCTCGGACTTTGGAGATGCGGCAAAAAAGACCTTTTCCGCGGCGGCGGACAAAACACAGAAGGGCGCGCGCGTAGCGTCCCTGAAGGTCAAGATAGTCATGGAAGAGAACAAGATAAACAAGGCAATGGGAGAGCTTGGCAAAAAAGTTTACGAGCTTATCGACAGGTCGGAAACGAATATCGCGGACAATCCGCAGGCCAAAGAGATCGTCAAGATAATCAAGACGTCAAAGCAATCGATCGCAAGCATAAAAGAGGAGATCAAAGCCATCTAAGCGACTCAGGGAATAGTCATAGGTTTAGGTTTGGATGCGGGTTTGAAGGTGGAAGTTGGGAATAGAAGTTAATGACCGATTACCAATTCACAATTACAAATTAATTTCCAATTGGTCAATTCCCAATTCCGGCGTTAGCCTTCGTGTTATTAATGATTTTACTAATAATTAACTTGATCTCCCTGCTCTCAATAAGAAGCCAATTAAGTTCAGTTAAGCAATCAGGAGAAGCATTATCAACTACTTCTTTGACTAAGATCAGCCAATAATATGTTTCTTTTGCTTCTTTACGTGAAATGCCTAATTTATTCAAGAAATCTTTTCTTGACAAAGCCCCATCAGCTTCCTGTAAATTTGCTCCAACCGATGCGCTTGATCGTATCAGCTGCTTACCATACTCAAAAATTGATTGCTTGCGTGGCAAACGATCCACTAATTTTGCCGCCCTTATGGCAAATCTTATGGATCTCTCTTGGATATCTATTTTTCTTTCATTTGTCATTGGACATTGGTCATTAATTTGACATTGGAAATTGGTCATTTGTCATTGTAGGTAGCAATTATCATGCCGATCTTGTGAGCGTAAAAATTTATCAAAAATGTAGTAATGATCGACAGCTGCAGTCAATCCCAACAACAGTGGTTCAAAGAGTGTATTTAAGAAGAGAGGGCGGTTATTTCAGCTCTATTACTTCCGGCGTAGCGTTGGTCAAGAACGGCTTCCAGGGGTCGGCTTTGCACCAGCCTTCGAATGAATATTTTCCAAGGAACACCAGGTCGTAGAACACCTTGAACCTGTACCATTTCTTGTCCTTTGATATTCCGGTCAAAGTTATCTCTATCGGGAACACGAATGCCGCCTCCGATTCCGGAGTGGGGGTCTTTAAAAGCTCTTTCACCCTTATGTTAAGCGGGTAGTACTCGAATTTTGAAGCGGCTTGACATATCGGCAGGAATATCGACAGAAGCAGTAATGCAACCAAAATCTTTTTCATAAAACAATTATAACATATACTAAAATAAACAATATACAAATCACAAATTACAAGCAAATCACAATTTACAAAGAATGAAAATCAGGACAAATAAGCCGTTTGTATTTTGAAAAATTGTATATTGTTTGTGGTTTGTGTGTTGTAATTTGTGGTTTGTTTTACTTCATATTAATATAGTATACTAACAATATACATGTCGATTGCCAAAAATCTTCAATCGGTAAAATCTCGTATCGAGCAGGCAGCCAGGCGTGTTGGTAGGGACCCTGCCGAGATAAAGCTTGTCGCGGCCACGAAGGATGTTCCCGCAGATCTTGTTAAAGAAGCGATAAAAGCGGGACTGACCGACATCGGCGAGAACAGGGTGCAGGAAGCGAAACAGAAATTCGGCGCGCTTAAGGAAATGCCCGTGACCTGGCACATGATAGGCCACCTGCAGACTAATAAGGTGAAAGCGGCCCTCGAGATATTTTCCGTTATACAATCCGTTGACAGCGAAAAATTGGCCGATGAAATATCAAGCAGAGCCCCAAAAATGATCGATGTTTTCATCGAGGTCAACACATCAGGGGAAGAAAGCAAATTCGGGATAGCGCCTGACAGGGCTATCCAGCTTGCCAAACACATTTCAGGCCTCAAAAATCTAAGGTTGGCAGGCTTGATGACCGTGGGGCCATTGACAGGCGATGAGAAAGCCGTCAGGAAAAGCTTCAGGCTGCTAAAGGGCGTTTTCGACCAAATAAAAGGGTTGAATTTGCCGGGTGTTGAGTTAAAATATCTGTCAATGGGGATGTCCCAGGACTTCGAAGCGGCCATTGAAGAAGGATCGAATTTAGTAAGGATAGGCAGGGCAATTTTCGGGATAGAACACCAGAGAACTTCATTATAATCCAACCAAAGGAGATGATTTGAGTGGCAGACAGTTTGATCAAACGGGCAAAAGCATTCATAGGTCTTGAGGAAGAGGACGAAGGCACGATAGAGGGCATCACAAGGGAAGAAATGAACGTTGAAACGGCGCTTCGCCCTAAGAAAGGGAAAAGTTCAAATTCCGAGTATGAAATAGTGATACACGAGCCGAAGGTTTACGAGGACTCCCTGAACATTTCATCGCAGCTGAGGAGCGGCAGCCCCGTGATAATTAACCTGAAGCACCTGGACCCCAATGAAGGCACGCGCCTGATAGATTTCGTCTGCGGCACGGCATACGCCATAGACGGCCACATGATAAAGATAGGCGAATCGATATTCCTGTTCACTCCCAGCAACATAATCATTGCCGACGTGGAGGAAAGAAGCATAGAGGAAAACGTGATGGCCGAAGAGAAACCGCTTTTCGGCAGAAGATAGGGATGCGATGAAGTTAGGGTTTATCGGGGCAGGCCGGATGGCAGAAGCTATTCTGCGTCAGCTCATATCCTCAAAGGCCTTTTCCAAGAACAACATAATTATTGCTGACAAGGATGCCGCACGTCTGAAGCAGGTAGCCAAGAAATATAATGTGGCTGCCGCGGAGGGCAATGCCAAGGCCGCAAGCGCGTCGGACGCGATCATCCTGGCGGTAAAGCCGCAATCCATGCACCATGTTCTTTCGGGGATCGCGGGCAAGATCAGTTCCGGCCAGCTCGTGATATCAATAGCAGCCGGCATCTCTATAAAGAGCTTGGAAAAATATTTAACGAAAGTTCCCGTGGTTAGGGCAATGCCCAATAATCCCTGCCTGATAGGCGAAGGGATAACCGCCATCTGCGGAGGCAAATATGCGCAGGAAAAGGACATGAAGACCGCCGAAAAGATATTTTCAAGCGTCGGGGACACGATAAGGGCGGAAGAAAAACAAATGAACGCCATAACGGCGCTTTCCGGGAGCGGGCCCGCATTCATTTACGAGGTGATCGACGCGCTGACGGACGGCGGGATAGAGGCGGGACTTCCGAAGGACCTGGCGGCAACGCTCGCATTGAAGACGGCGCTTGGTTCGGTCAAGACCATCATCAAAACAAAAAGGTCGCCCGAGGAATTGAAGAACATGGTCGCGTCCCCGGGCGGAACGACGGTCGCCGGGCTTAGGGTGCTTGAGGAATCGAATTTCAAGGGCGCGGTAAAGCGTGCCGTCATAAAAGCGTCGGCGAGGGCGAAAGAGATAAGCGAAGAGTTCGAGAGGTCTTTATGAGAATGATAATCCTGACATTTATAAATATCATTTTTGATATATCTTATATCCTTATCGTCATCAGGGCTTTCCTGACATATCTTCCGCACAACCGTTATCACCCGATCATTAAACCGGCTTATGACATGACGGAGCCGTTACTATCGATCATAAGAAAAGGGCTGCCTCCGGCAAAGATAGGCATGGACGCATCCCCGTTCATTGCTATTATTCTTCTTTACTTGCTTCAGCAAGTTTTGCTTAAATTATTATCTTTGATCTGATCGGTGGCCCGGGTCCCTATTTCAATTATGCTCAAGATCTCAATAAGAGGAGATAGATAACATGACAGTCGCGCAAATAAAGATCCCCAGGTCAGTGGTGCATAAATACCTTGAAGCAAAGGAGGGCAGGTCCATAAAGATCCTCAGCTACGAAAAACTCGGCTCCGGATGGCACGGGACGGGATACAAAGTAAAATTCTCCGCATCCGGCGGAAAAATCAAGGAAGTTGTCCTCAGGACATTGATGCCGGCTAATTTTTCCCATGACTGGACCTCTGACAGGGCGAAAGTATTCGTTCTCCAGCATGAATTGGCACAGGCGATACCGAACCACATCAAGTCATTCGATGTTTCCGGCTATACAAAAGGCGGAGATCTTGTATCGCTCGGCGACATAAAGGAATACTTCCAGATAGTCGAAGTGGCGAAAGGAATATCATATTCCAATGACTTCCAGAGGATCATGGAAGGCGGCAAATTGACCGACGGTGACATTAAGAAAGCGATAGCGCTGTCTGATTACCTGGTCAACCTCCACGGCAGGAAATTCAAGGGCTCAAAAGAAGAGCTTCGCTCCATCAGAAGAAGGCATAGCAGGGACGCCCTCGGACACGGAGAAATGATGATCGGAGTGGTTGATACGTACCCTGATAAATTCAGCTTTATAACGAAAGCCGAACTTACCGATATAATATGTAAGGCGGCTAAGTTCAGGGAGGATATCAAAGATATTCCTTTCACGCCCTGCAGGATGCACGGGGATTTTCATCCCGGCAATGTCCTGTTCGAAGGGAGGAAATTGATCCTGCTTGACGCTTCAAGGGAGGTTTACGGGGACCCCGCTGATGACGTGACGACAATGGCGATAAACTACATATGGTTCGCCGTAATGCAGTGCGGAAAATTCGACGGTCCTTTCGCGAAGTTATTCAACGCTTACTGGAACAATTATTTCAGGAAGACGAAGGACAGGCACATATTGAAGACGGCCGGGATATATTTTGCTTTCAGGGGCGTCGTGGTATCGCACCCGGTGTTTTACAGCCTCCAGAGCGACAGCGTGAGGAAAAAGATGTTAAGGTTCGTGGAAAACGTGCTTGGCGCAAAAGCTTTCGATCCCAAGAAGATAAATAAATACCTGAGGTGATGCAATGGCCTTCGCTGTGTGGATAACCGGCCTTCCCGGAAGCGGCAAAAGCACTATTGCCAAGGAACTAGTGAAGGGACTAAAGGACGTTGAATACCTCCGGCTTGACGAGATAAGGAAAAAATATATCAATAACCCTAAGTTCACCGATGAAGAGCGGGAGCTGGTCTATTCGAAATTCATTGATGAAGGCGTATCAAAGATCAAGCAGGGCAAGAATGTCGTCTATGATGCCACGGCCCATAAATTAAAATGGCGCAGCGAAGCAAGGGCAAGGATAGATAATTTCCTTGAGGTGCATGCTAAATGTTCCCTCCCGGCCTGCATTGAAAGAGAAAGCAAAAGGGGCGGGGGCCTTGTCATCGCGGACCTATACAAAAAGGCGATCGAGAGAAAGAAAACAGGAAAAAAATACGAAGGGCTGGGTCAAGTGGTAGGTGTGGACGTTCCCTTCGAGGAGAATGAGAGCGTAGAAATAGAGATAGATTCCGAAAAGATAGCGCCGAAGGAGGCGGCATCAATAATTCTAAAGGAAATAAAAAAGAGAGGGTGGGCTTAAAAATGGATAATTTCGAGGACTTCAATTCGGTAGGAAAGGACCTTTACATGCTGGGGCTTGTTGATTCAATGAGCGGCAGCCTGAGCGTAAGGAGCGGCGATAAAATATATATAACGAAAAAGGACGCGATGCTCGGGCACCTTAAGAAGGAGGACATAGTGGAGGTCCCGCTTGACGGCAAGGGCGAGGGGGACGATCTCGCGGCAAAGGAGATCCAAGTCCACAGGGCGATCTACAAGGAAACAAATTTCAACGCGATCGTTCACGCGCATCCGCCTTACGGCATAGCTCTCTCGATAAGCACCGAGAACAAGATAATTCCCCCGGACATGAAGGGACAGTCGGTGATAAGGTCCATCCCGGTGGTCAGGGCAAAAGCATCGTCGGAAGAGCTGGTCAAATTCCTTCCGCCCGTCTTCAAGTCGGGATACCTGGTCTCGCTCGTGAAGGAATACGGCAGTTTTGCCGTTGGCGCCGATCTTTACGAAGGGCTGCGGTACACGACATGCCTTGAGGACTCGTGCAAAATATTCGCGGTCAACAGATCTTTGGCCCCCGTTGAAAAACAAAAAAGGCCCGAGCATCACGAAAGAAGGACGGCGATACCACCGAGCATTGGAGTAATGGGCCGGCAGAGAGGCGGCAGCAGAGGGTTCGGGAGATAAGAGAGGGGAAAGAGTGGCAGACACTTCGGATCTAATAGCGAAAATAAGGACGTATAATCCTAAAGTCGACGTTTCCTTGATCGAGAAGGCCTTCGATTACGCAAAACAGCTTCACGAGGGCCAGATGCGGCTTTCCGGGGAGCCGTTCATCATTCATCCTGTTGCCGTGGGAGAGATCCTTGCGGATATCGAACAGGACCAGGTAACCATCGCCGCGGGGCTTCTCCATGATGTCATCGAGGACGGCAAGGTTGACAAAAAAGCGATCGCTGAAAGATTCGGCGAAGAAATAGCATACCTGGTGGAGGGAGTGACGAAGCTCGGCCAGATAGTTTTTGAATCAAGGGAAGTGCGGCAGGCCGAGAACTTCAGGAAAATGCTCCTAGCCATGGGCGAGGACATAAGGGTCATAGTGATAAAGCTCGCCGACAGGCTTCACAACATGCAGACGCTTGAGTATCTGCCGAAGGAAAAACAGATCGAAACATCCATTGAAACAAGGGAAATATTCGCTCCTCTCGCGCACCGCATCGGGATCTGGCGGATAAAATGGGAGCTTGAGGACACATCCTTCAGGTATCTTGAGCCGGACAAATACGAAGAGATAAGGTCAAAGGTGGCGCAGCGAAGGGCGGAGAGGGAGGCGCGAATAGAGGAATTCATCTCTAAGATCACAGATATCATTTCAAAGGTCAACATCAAAGCGGAGATGAACGGGCGTCCGAAGCATTTTTACAGCATCTACAGGAAAATGGTCGAGCAGAACCTTGAGTTCGAGGACCTTTATGACCTTCTTGCGGTAAGGATCGTCGTTGACACGGTGAGAGATTGTTATGCGGTCCTCGGGCTTGTCCATGCGGCATGGCGCCCCATACCCGGGAGCTTCACCGATTACATAGCAATGCCCAAGCTGAACGGATACCAATCGATACACACCACGATAATCGGGGAAGGGGGGCACCCTGTTGAGGTCCAGATAAGGACAAAGGAAATGAATAAAGTCGCCGAATACGGCGTCGCGGCGCACTGGAGATACAAAGAAGGAGGAAAACCCAGCCTTCTTGACCAGAAAATGGAATGGCTAAGGTCCATCCTTGACTGGCAGAAAGACCTTTCTAACGCAAAAGATTTCATGGAAACCTTGAAGATAGATCTTTTTACCGACGAGGTATTCGTTTTCACCCCGAAGGGCGCCGTGCACGCCCTTCCGGTCTCGTCAACGCCGGTGGATTTCGCTTACACGGTCCATACCGAGGTGGGGCACAGGTGCACAGGCGCAAAAGTGAACGGAAAGATCGTCCCTCTTGATTACAAACTCAAGAACGGGGATATAGTGGAGATAATAACAGGAAAGACCGATGACCCGAGCATGGGCTGGCTCAATTTCGTGAAGACCTCCGCGGCGCGGACAAAGATAAAATCACTCTTCAAAAAGCAGAAGCGGGAAGAAAATATCAGCAGGGGCCGCGCGTCGCTTGGTGAAGAGCTGAAAAAAATGATGCTTGAGCTTTCGCAGGTGCTGGTTGACGAGGTCTCCGGGCCTTTGCTTAAGGAATTCAATGTTGCTTCCCTGGACGACCTGCTCGTTCAGATCGGTTACGGCGAGCTTTCCCCGTACGTTGTCGCAAAAAAGATAAGGAGCATATGGGAGAAGCATCACGGTGTTGCGCCGACGGAAGAAGAGCTCGTACGCCCGATGTTGGCCCCGAAAAGAAAAGGCAAGAAGCATATCGGAGTGCAGGTCATCGGGGCAAGCAATGTTCTTATCAAATTTTCCAAGTGCTGCAGACCTCTTCCGGGAGAGGAGATAATAGGTTTCGTCACAAAGGGAAAAGGCGTGACCGTTCACAAAAGCGATTGCCCGAACGTGAACCAAACGGAGGGAACCGAGGGAAAACTCGTTAAGGTGGAGTGGAACCCGGATAAGGAGCAGGTCTTCCCCGTGGAAATAGAAGTTGAAGCTTTCGATAGGGTCGGCGTGCTACACGACATCCTTGAAAAGATCGCGGAAACAAAGACCAATGTTAGCGCCGCGAACGTGAAAACGAAACGCGGCAGCATGGCGATCATAAAATTGATAGTTGACGTCAGGGATGCCGCGCACATGTCCTACGCGATAAAGATGATAAGGTCTGTTTCGGACGTTTATAACGTGACCAGAAAGATATCTTAAGGAAAAAGGTTGTTATTTTGGTATAATATGATAACGGTGGTGAAATTTGGAGGACATATCAAGAAAGATCCTTTTAAGCGTTGCTCTGAGCGGGAGAATACCAAATGCTTATCTGTTCGTCGGCGCTGATACAAAAGCTTTACTCGATGAGGCAGTGTTTTTTGCAAGAATACTGAACTGCACCTCAAAGGGGAAGCTTTTTCCTTGCAATTTGGACAGCGAAGGATCATGCGATAGTTGCAAAAAGATAAAGCGGAACATCCATCCTGACCTGCTTTTGATCTCCGGCACAGGTAAAAGCAACAGCATAAAGATAGACCAGATCAGGCAGAACGTTCGCGATTTCGTGAAATTCGGCCCGTCAAACTCCAAATGGAAAGTGATCGTGATAGACGGTGCCGACCGCTTGGAAGAAGAAGCATCGAACAGCTTTTTAAAAATGCTTGAAGAGCCGCTCGATAATATTTTGTTCATCCTTACAACCGTAAGGGAAAGCAAGATCCTGAAGACCATAGCATCCCGCTGCCAGAAGTTCATGTTCCATGATGAAAGAAAAAATTCCGATCAGAACATTGAGGGCCTTACGGAAAATATCTTAAATATCAACGAAATGAGCATACCGCAGATGCTGGCTGCATCCGATGAATTGAGCTTTGACCCCGACTTGGAGGAAAAATTGAATTCCGTCCTGTATAACTACCGGGATAAGGTGGATCTTATGTCACCAAGGAAGATCCTTGCGACCAGGTATATATTTAATGCATTGAGAGGGATAGAAAGAAAAGCCAACAAGCGGCTCGCGCTGGACGCCATGTTCCTGTCACTTAAGGAGGGAGCTTAAGATCAAGAACTTAGCCATAAAATTAAGGAAATTCGGCCAGGTCTGCCCCATTGCCGGATACAGGGAAGAAGCAATTAAATTAGGGGCAAAGGTCATAGTCGAGACCGACCGCGGAATTGAAGCAGGACAGATAATCTCCTTTGAAAAAGGATTCCCAAAGAACTTGAGCCGCGAGGTAAGGCTGAGAAAGGTCATAAGATACGCGAATGCGGAAGACCTTAGGCATATAGAGAGCCTTGATGAAAAAGAGGAAAAGGCCATGAGGATAGGCATGCAGAAAGTCCGCGAACACGAGCTGCCGATAAAGATCATAAATGCGGAGTATCTTTTTGACGATAAAAAAGCGCATTTTTATTACAGGATCACCCAGCAAAAAAAAGGATTGAACACCAAAGAGCTGACAAGAGATCTTTCATCAACACTTAACGCGAAGATCGATATGCACCTTGTGAGCCCGAGGGATGAGGCAAAGATAATCGGGGGTCTTGGGCCGTGCGGCCGGCCTTTGTGCTGTGTCGCGTGGCTCGACAAACCGAGGCATGTTGCGGTGAAGGCGTTGAAGGAGCAGGGAATATCAATAAGCCCCACCAAGACGTCGGGCATTTGCGGCAGGCTCATGTGCTGCCTCCAGTATGAAAGCGAGGGCGGCAAATGAGCTGCATATTCTGCAAGATAGCGAACAAGGAGATCAAGAGCAGCATCTTGCACGAGAACGATAAGGTGATGGCGTTCGATGACATTGCTCCGCAGGCCCCTGTCCATGCCGTGATAATACCGAAGGAGCATATCACGGAGATATCGGGACTGAAAAATGTCCTGACGGAAATATTCAAGGCGATAGATGATGTATCGAGGAAAAAGAGTGTACAGGATTCCGGATACAGAGTGGTAATGAATAAAGGCAAGGACTCGGGGCAGGCGGTGGATCATTTGCATTTTCATTTGCTTGGGGGCAGACCTTTGAAGTGGCCCCCGGGATGACGGGAGGAGGTTTACAATGGCAAAAGTTGAGGTAAGGAAGGAAGAATCCATAGATAAAGCGCTTCGAAAGTTCAAGATGAAACTGAGGAAAGAGGGCGTTCTTGACGAACTGAAGAAAAGAGAATACTACGAGAAGCCGAGCGAAAAAAGAAGACATGGCCTGGAGAAAGCAAAAAGGAAAGAAGCTAGGAGACGTCAAGAAGAGTGGTAAAGACCCTGGATAGATATATTTTCTTTGAACTGGTGCCGCCTTTTCTATTGGGCATCATAGGGTTCATTATGATCATGCTGACGGACCTCCTTTTCACTTATACGGACCTTATAATAAACAAGGGGGTACCGCTTCTCGTGATATTGCGGCTGCTTATTTTCAAGCTGCCGGCCATCATGGTATTGACCTTTCCCGTGGCCACCGTGTTCGCGACATCAATGGTCTTCTCCAGGATGTCAAAGGAGAACGAAATGGTGGCGCTAAGGACGAGCGGCATAAGCCTTTTCAGGATAAGCGCTCCCGTTATATTGATCGCGGTGGCGGTTAGCTTCATGTCCTATTTCACGAATGAAGTCCTCGTCCCCTGGTCAAACCACACTTCCGAGAACATAATAAGGCAGATGATCCTGCGCCAGCCGCTCCCGGAAATCAAAGAGAATGTTTTTTTCCGCGATTCAAGCAACAGGTATTTTTACGTGAAGAAGGTCGATCAAAAGACCAATTCGCTCGAAGATATAATGATCTACGAGATAGGGCAGGGAAGGTTCCCGAGGGTTATAATTGCAAAGTCGGCCAAATATGACGGAAAGAACTGGCTGCTCTCCGACGGCTTCATTCACAGGTATGACGATAAATCAGGAGGATTGGACTATGAGGCGAATTTTTCCGAGATGCAGATATTGGTGAACGAGAACATTACGAACTTTACCGACCAGAAAACCACTTATGAAATGAACAGCAGAGAACTTTCAAGCCTGGTCTCCATGCTGGAAAAAGGAGGCGTTGACGCAAAAGTCCTTCTGACGGACCTTTACATGAAGGTCTCTATTCCCGTGACGTGCCTCATATTCGCTCTTCTGGGGATACCCTTCAGCCTGCCGGCTGTCCGCTCCGGAAGGGCTTTCGGCGTGGTTTTTTGCGTTGCCCTGATATTCACATTTTATGTCGTTGCCTCCGTGTTCAGGTCGTTCGGGCACGGCGGGATAATCGCTCCATTCATTGCGGCCTGGCTGCCGAATGTTTTCTTCGGGCTCCTGGGAATCACCCTGATAATAAAGGATAATTATTTAGTATAATGAAAACAGAGATCGAAAAATTTAAAAAAGAGGTAAAAAGGCACGGGACGAACCCCCAGGACATGCTGCGTCTCGGGCAGGTCCACCTTTCGAAGGGGGATTTCAAGGAAGCCCGCCTCAAATTCAGGCTCGCGCTTTTGTACAATCCGAGACTCGCTTCAAAAGTGGCACTTTCGTACGAGAATATCCTGGATGAAGAGCTGGAGAACATAAATGTCAGGCTTTCCCTTGCGGACCTGCATCTGTATCTCGGCGAGGTTGATGGCGCAATAAGCGAGCTTGAGGAAATCCTGGATATCGCGCCGGACAGGGCGGATGTTTACAACATCCTCGGCAAGCTTTACCTTAAGCAGGGGGATATTGACAGCGCCATAATGGTGATAGAGGCCGCTTTCAAGTCAGATGTCAAGGATACAAGCTTGAACGAAATGCTGGCAGGGGCTTACATAGAAAAAGGCCGGATCAATGACGCGATCACGCTTTATAAAAATCTTTTGATGAGCGACAAGAACAACAAGAATTATTTAAGGGTGCTGGGAGAGCTTGAAGCAAGGATCAACATGCTTGATGACGCGGCGAACAGTTTTTATTCCATGCTTGATGCCGACATATCCTGTGCCTCAGAGGTGATCTATAAATTAGAGGACCTGAAGAAAAGGCAGCCGGGCAATCTGCACGTAAAAGAGATCCTCGCGGATGTTTATTTAAAAGCTATAAAGCCTTCTCTTGCAGTTGCCGAACTTGAAGAGATCGTATCGATGGACAGCGGACGCCTTGACGCCGTGATCTCAAAATTCAGGGCATCACTGGATAAATATCCTGACGAGCCGTCCACCCTTAAAGCGCTGGGAAAGGCGCTTACCATGAAGCATGAATACAGCGAAGCCGTGAATGAGTACAGGAAATTAATGAGATACAGCAGCCAGTACATAGATGAAGCCATAGCCGGATTCAAGGAAGTGTTGTCGAGATTCCCCGGCCAAGTGCACGCTCATGAGTCCCTCGGCGACGCTTATCTAAAGCTCGGGCGCATTGAAGAAGCTCTCCTTGAATATCTTGAAGTGTTGAAGCTTAACAGCAGTTCAGCAAAGGCCATAATAGACAAATGCCTCAAGATAGCCAAAGAAACCCCGAACATGATCCTTGTCCACCAGGTGCTCGGGCAGTCATATATCATTTCGGGGCAGGGGGCGTTGGCGATAGAAGAAGCGGAATTCATGACCTACCTGGACAAGAACTGTGCTCCCGCCCATCAAATAATGGGAGAAGCTTACATGAAAATCGGCAAGCCTGCTAAGGCCCAGAGCGCGTTCATTTCCGCGATGAACATAGATCCTTTCAATATAACTATCCACAAAAAATACGAGGAAGCGAGCATCGCTCTTCTAAAAGAGGAAATAGAGCGCATAAAAAAAATGATAGACGAAGATCCGTGGAGGCTTGGCACTCACCTGGATATCGCAAAGGTCCATCTAATGGTCCGTGATTTTGACAAGGGGGTCAAGGAGCTTCAGGTCGCGGTAAAGGATAGCGCAAGGGCCCCGTTCGCCTATAACCTGCTTGGGATCACTTTTATGGAGCTTGGAAGGTTCGATCTTGCGGCCATACAGTTCGAGCGAGCGATCGAGGTCATGCCCAAGGAGCTGGGCGACATAGCCAAGACGATGAGATTCAACCTGGGTTCTTCTTATGAAGCAGCTGGGAACGTTTCAAGGGCTTTGGCTGAATACGAAATGGTCCTTGCCGAAGATGTTGAATTCGCGAATCTTCAGGCGAGGACCAGGAATCTTGCGGGGATCAACCCGGAGTCGCAGAGGAACAAATTGATCGCGGCCGTGATAGAGCGGTTCGGGGAGAACGGACTTATCGGCATGTGGGGTCCAGATCTTCGCCACGGCGAAGCCCCCGGGGACCTTTTGAACATATCATTCGGGCAGGAGCACAATAACGCGGGCTTTGAGCATTTTATAAAGGGCCGTTTCAAGGGGGCAACGGAAGAATTCGGCCTGGCGGTACAGCTTGACCCGAAATTCTGCGCGGCATTGAACAACTTGGCCGTCATGTTCATGTGGGATGGGCATCTTGAGCAGGCTGAGACGCGTCTTAATCTGGCGCTTTCAATAGACCCCGGCTCGGCCGTGATCCGCAACAATATGGGGGTCTACCATTACTTAAAAAAGGACATTGAATCTGCCGTAACGGAATTGAACAAGGCCCTTGAGAGCGACCCCGGCCTTTCGGCGGCGTATATCAATCTAGGCGACATCATGTACCTTAAAGGTCAGGCACAGAACGCGATCTCTCTTTGGGAAAAGATCAAGACGAACGACCCTCTGTCTCCAATCGCACAGCGCCGCCTGGCGTATAAGACCATAAAAAGCTGAGCTGTGGCGCGAAACATTGCTCTCGCATTTTGCTTCTTCCTTTTTTTCTCCTATTCGGCCCGATGCGAAGAGGTGCCTGTCAGGGTAAAGGCCGAAAATCTTAAATTTGACCAGGAAGCGGGGATAATTACTGCGTCAGGAAGCGTTGAAATATTCTTTGAGGGCATCACCATCGAATCCGATTCCGCAAGGATAGACACGAACGCGAATGTCGCCACCGCTGAAGGACGCGTCAAGATAAAGCGGCCCGAATACGATATCAGGTCTTCAGACATAACTTATGACATTTCAAATGAAGTAGCTGTTGTCTTGAACCTTAAAACGGTCTTTTATCCCAGCGACGTCAAAACCAACCTTTATGTGGCGGCTAAAGAGCTGACGGACCAGCCGGACATGAAAAAAGGGCAGTACGGCTCTCTTACCACCTGCGATTATGACGAGCCTCATTATCATATAAAAGCCAGGTGGTTCGACTATTACCCGGATGACAAGCTTGTCGGATACTGGGTAGTTATGTATGCGGGCAGCGTACCGACGCCCTTCATGTCGCCGTATTATGTTTATAACCTGAAGAAAAAGCGGAGCCCCTACAATTTCATTTACGGGCAGAACGATGTTGAGGGCAGGTTCCTGAAGACTTCGTTTGACTACTTCATAAACAACAGCGCGAACGGGATGCTCTATTTTGACACGACCGAGACAAAAGGGGCAGGCTACGGCATATTGCATGATTACAAGCTGAACGATCAGAACTCGGGCAGTTTGTATTATTACAGGATGGATGAGCGGGATACAAAACTTAATGATTACGTCTTCAAGCTGAACCATACTATCAACCTTGATAAATATTCAAAGCTGACCCTTTCGCATGATTCCGCGTTCATTTATCAGGTCCCTTCAGGAAGGAAATACGATACGAATTCGTCGGTAAACTACAGCCTGGATAACGGCCTTCAAAAATTGACCTCCAATTACAGTTCTTCTGACAACAAATATACTTTCCGTAATTCTCAGGCATTCAACATAAACAGCAGGTACGGCAGCTACAATACGGGATTTTCATGGGACGAAAGCCAAAGCCTTAAAGGGCCCAAGTGGAAAAACTCCCACGACAGGTTCTTCCATGAGCAGTCGCTTTTCACGGACGACGCGAAATTCTCAATGAACGTGAATTATTCAAGCTATGCGACGGATGAAGGATTTGCCGCAGATGAGAAGCTTGAGCCGAGGATCGACATCACTTACAAGGGCTCGTTCTATTCATTAAAAATTACCGAGAACTGGTATGTTGACGTGGACGGGAACAAGTACCGCAGCGACAATAACTACGAATACCTGGAGAGGTTGCCGGAGATGCAGATAGCATTCAACCCGATAGACTTGAGATATGCCAATTTAAACCTGACCGTGGGTGCCGCAAGATATCACGAGGCGAAATATGTCCCCGCATTCTTGAGGATCAGGAATATGACAACGAACAGGTATTCTATGGGAGCTGGCCTGTCCAGGACAGATAACCTGGGGCTGGGCACCACCCTAAGGTCAGGACTGGGGCTTGACCAATTTTCATATGAAACGGGGGATCAAAGATACCAATTAAAAGAATCATTGAAAATGGAAACGAACCTGGGAGGTTTTTTCAGGAACAACATTGACTGGGGCAGGGCGAGGGTGGACGGCAACACGCCGTTCTTCTTCGAGAGCCTCGGGAGCCAGTACAATTACATAAATGACAAGATAACCCTTTATTATCAAAACAAGGTGACATGGGACATATCAGCAGGGTACAACTACCAGAACAGCACCTATAATGACATGGTAACGAACCTCCTGATTACGCCTGACGAGAAATTCACATTCAGGACCACGACAGGCTGGAGCATAGAGGATCAAAGGTTCAGGGACCTGGTCAATTCGGTAACTGTCACGCCTTTTCCGAAATTCACCAATACCGCCAGCCTTGTTTACGACATGAACATTGGGAAACTCCTTTCTGCCAACAGCCTTATTGACCTGGAAATAGGCGAGACATGGGAGGACAGGTGGCATTTCAAGATGGGGCATTCGTATGATGTCTTCATGGATAGGTACATGCTCAGGGACCTGGCAATAGTAAAGGACCTTCACTGCTGGGAAGCCGTGTTCACGTATAATGATTATCTTAAGGAATACAGGTTCGGGATGACGTTAAAAGCGTTCCCCCAGTTCCCGCTTTCATATGTCTCGAGCGAGAACGGGAATTATTTCAACAGCTTCATGAACAATATGCATTTTGAGCAGGAATCGCCGAAGAGGTACTAATGAGAGATGAGAGGTGCGAGATGAGAGATGCGAAAAGGGCCGGGACTTATAGTCTCAGCTTCCGGGCATTATTTGTTATCTTGATAGTGTTTTCAACAACTATGTTGTGCGGATGCGCGAAGGTCGTGACGCCCGTGTTCACGGCCGGGAAGCATTTAACGATAGAGATCAATTACAAGGGGAACATTGATACTATCCTCTATAAATATTATTTAATATTCAATAACAACGCCGCTCCACAAATTCCGTTCATGCCGAACCAGTTCGTTGAGCCGGGAGAGACCCCGGAGCAGCCCGAGATCGATTACTACGGCCAGTATTACCCGACATGGAAAAACTATGTGGTGCTGGACGGCAATGCATTTTCATTGATAAAAGGCACTTTCACTTCAGAGGCGACGCCTACAAAAGAGGTCATTGCCACATGGAGCGGAGCTGATTCAAGGCAGATCCTTATCACTTTTGAAATGAGCAGGCTCGGTACACTGACAGAGCGGCTCAATTTTGATTTTGTTACAGTTGACAAATCGTCAAAATTGGTCAAAGATAATCTGTCCCCGTTGAACAGTTCTCCATCGACTTCCTATGTTTTCACGATAACGGACTCGACAGCGACCGGAAGCGATGAGGAGACCTCCGGCATACCGGAAAGCGTGGACATACTGAACTGGAGGATGACGGTGCAATGATGAACCTGATATTGGCTTTTGTTTCCGGCATTCTGATGACATTGATATTCCCCAAATTCAATCTTTACTTTCTCGCTTATGTCGCGCTTGTTCCGCTCCTTGTGTCGATAAGAAGATCAAGGTCATATCTTGAAGCGGGTCTTTGCGGCGCCCTATGCGGAATCATATTTTTCGGGGGAGTCCTCTCATGGATTAATATCCTTTCAAAGTGGGCGGGCGCGTGGGCCGCCCTGGCATGGATATCAGTGGTGGTTTTCCAGGCGGTTTTTATTGCGGCGTTTGCCGTGGCCGCGAAATATGCTTCAGGCAAATTCCCGAAGTTAAATATTATACTTATGCCGGTCATCTGGACAGCTGTGGAGTGGATAAGATCGCTCGGGCCTTACGGGGTCACAGGCGGGGGGCTTGGATATTCTCAAACCGATCTCTTGCCTATCCTGCAGATAGCGAATATCGCGGGGATTTACGGGATCTCTTTTTTGATAGTTTTATTCAATGAAGCTTTAGTTGAGGCTTTTCTTGAAAAAAAATCCGGGAACCTTTGCATTGCGGTCTTGATATTGATGATAGCTTTCATTTTCGGGTGTTACCGGATCAACACATTCAAGGCGTCCGGAAAGGCGATCAGAGTCGCCATAGTTCAGGCGAACATCCCCCAGGACGTAAAGCTTGATTATAGGCGCGCTTCCGAGATAGTGAACATGCATGAGATCATGAGCAGAAAAGCCATTTCTTCGGCGCCGGACATAATAATTTGGCCTGAAACCGCGGTCACCACATATCTTTTTGAAACAAAGACCATGCTTTCGAACGTGCAGGATTTGATCGCCGCCGGCGGGGCATATTATTTGATCGGTACGCCGTATACGGAAAAAGGAAAGATCTACAATTCAATCGTGGCATTTTCCAGAAAGGGCCGGATGATCGGCAGATACGACAAGCAGAGACTTGTTCCATTCGGCGAATACCTGCCTCTTAGACCTATTACTTACAGATTGTTGCAGGAAGATCCTCTTTTCGCAAATGATTACAATTCAAATCCGGATCCGAAGCTGATCGATCTGGGCATGGTCAAAGCAGGGATAGTTATATGTTTTGAATCTACCTTTCCTTATCTGGTAAAGGATAAGGTCAATAAAGGTGCCCAGTTCATCCTGGTCGCAACGAACGATGCATGGTTTTTTAACTCATCCGCGCTGTACCAGCATGTCCAGGCCGCGCAGATGCGCGCTGTTGAGAATGGAATATATGTTGTTCAAGCAGCGAACACCGGCATATCCGCGATAATAGATCCGCTGGGAAGGGTCGTGAAAAGATCGGATATCGGGCGGTCCTCGATATTAACAGGGAAGATCTACGTTCACTGAGCCGACTTGTTCAGGATATACGCCCCGATACCGCCCGTGATCACGTTCGGAAGCCAGGCAGAAACGACAGGCGATATCAATCCTAGTTCTCCTATGGCCATCGTGGCAAATGTAAGGAAATAGTAGAAGAAAACTATCAAGACCGAAAGTCCAAGCCCTATCGAAGAAGAGCTCCTCTGCGGAGACAGGCCGAGCGGCGCTCCGAGAAGAACGAACACGAGGCAGGAGAACGGTATCGCCCCCTTGAGATAGTATTGTATCTGAAGATCGACAGTTGCTTCGCCCATCTTCTTCTTAAGCTTTATGAATTTTTTGAGTTCAGACATGTTCATTTCCTCGGGTTTCCTGTCGCCTATATAAAAATCAGCGGGCGTGTATTTTATCGTCATGTACTGTTCCTTGAACCTGATAAGATGTTTATATTCTCCTGTATCGGACAAAAGGTAGATTATCCCGTTCGTGAAAAGCCACGTGTTCTTGTCCTTATCCCACCTGGCTTCCTGGGCATTTATGATCTGAGAGAGCTTTCCTTCCGTGAATTCTTCAACGACCACGTCTTCCATCATATTGCCCTTAAGGGAGCCGGCAAAATACATCCTTTTTAGTGCGTCATTTTCCACTTCGGGTATAAGGATGTTCTTTTGGATCTTCGGTGATTTCTTTGCCTGCACCTCCACCATAAGGTTCGTCGCGGCAAGATTGGCCCTTGGGACAACGACTTCATAACATAAAAGAGTGACCAGGCTTACAGAAAGTCCAAAGACAAGGACCGGAACGATGATCCTGTAAAGGCTTATGCCTCCGGCCTTGAATGCGACGATCTCGCTCTGCGAAGAGAGCTTTGCGAATGAAAGCAAAGCCGCGAGGAGCGTGGCCATGGGAAATATGTAAACCGCTGTGCTGGGAAGCTTGTACAGGAATATCTGCGCGGCCGTGAGGACCGGCATCCCCCGCACGACAACAGCGCGGACCAGGTCGAACAGGATCATGCTTGCGGAAAGTATCGCGGTGAAGGCGCCAAGCCCGAAAAGGAAAGGATCGAACAGTTCTTTAATGATGTATCGGTCTAATGTTTTTATCATTACATCTTGAATTCTTCGCCAAGATAGAATTTTTTCGCGGTCTCGTCCTCGGCGATCTTTTTGCTTGAGCCTGCTATCAGCACCTTGCCTTTATGTATAATATAAGCCCTATCGGTTATGGCAAGGGTTTCCCTTACATTGTGGTCCGTTATCAGCACCCCGATGCCTTTGTCCTTGAGCATTTTGATTATCTTTTGAAGGTCAAATACGGTCTTCGGGTCCACTCCGGTGAAAGGCTCGTCTAAAAGCAGGAACGAAGGGTGCGTCGCGAGCGCCCTGGCGATCTCAACGCGCCTTATCTCCCCGCCGGAAAGTTCATAGCATTTCCTTTTTTTCAAATGTGATATTCCAAGTTCTTCTAGTATCAGGTCAAGGTTCTGATTGTCCGCCATGTGCGGCATTATTTCCCAAAGCACAAGTATGTTCTCCTCGACGGTCAGCTTCCTGAATACCGACTGCTCCTGGGGCAGGTAGCCAATGCCGCTTTGGGCCCTGATATGCATGGGGATATGGGTTATTTCTTTTTCGCCAAGGAAAACACCGCCGGAATTAGGGCGGACCAGGCCCACGACCATGTAGAATGTCGTTGTTTTCCCGGCTCCGTTCGGGCCAAGAAGCCCGACTATCTCTCCCTGCTTTACCTCGATAGAGACCTCATCGACCACTCTCTTCCCGTAATACGCCTTAACTAATCTGTCTGTTTTTATGTGCAAACTGCGCTCCTCCTATGAATTGGTGAATTTTATCAGCTCTTCGAGCTTCTTGAAAGCGGCTCCTCTGTCTATTGCTTCTTTTGCTTTAGCTATTCCCTCGTTAATGTCCTTTGCAATTTGTCCGACAACCAGCGCCGCGGCGGTATTAAGCAATACTATGTCCCTTTTCGCGCCCGCTTCAATGCCCTTCAGGACATCGTTCGCGATCTTGATGTTCTCGTTCACAGTGCCGCCGATCAATTCTTCTTTCGTGCAGCGGTTCATCCTGAAGGACTTGGGCTCGATGAAATAATTTTTGATGTTCCCGTTCTTTAAATGGGATATTTTGGTCCTGTCGGTAATGGTGATCTCATCCATTCCGTCCATTCCGTGGACGACCATTACCTCGGTAGATCCGAGGTTCTGGAGAACGAGCGACATCAGTTCCGTCAGTTTCTCGCTGAAGACCCCCAGCAGTTGATGTTTTGCCCCGGCCGGATTCGTCAGGGGCCCGAGAATATTGAATATGGTCCTGATGCCGATCTCCTTGCGTGACGGGCCGGCGTATTTCATGGCCGGATGGAAATTCGGGGCGAATATGAACCCTATGCCGATTTCCTCTATCGATCGCTTCACTTTATCCGGAGGAAGGTCTATCTTCACTCCCATTGCTTCAAGTATATCCGCGCTGCCGCATTTGCTTGATGCCGAGCGGTTGCCGTGCTTTGCCACCCTGGCTCCCGCGGCGGCCGCAACGATCGCCGAAACGGTCGAAATATTGAACGTTCCCGAGAAATCCCCGCCGGTGCCGCAGGTATCCACTATATTGCCGTACTTCGTGCTGATCTTGACCGCGTTCTCCCTCATCTTAGAAGCAAAGCCAGTCACCTCATCAGCGGTTTCGCCTTTCATCCTGAGCGCGGTAAGGAGGCAGGATATCTGGGAGGAGGTTGCTTCTCCGCCCATTATCTCTCCCATTACGGCAGCCGATTCATCGAATGAAAGATCTATTTTATCGACAACTTTTTTTATCGCGTCCTTTATCATTATTAAGCTCCTTTTACGCTGCAGGTGGAACAAGTCCCGCTTGTGCAGCTTGAGCAACTGCCGCTCTGCTCGCTTCCTTCGTTATCAAGAAAAGCGGATCTAGAAGGCGCGCGCCTGAAAACGTTGAATTTTCTGGCGGTTTTCTTGCTTTTGCAGAAAGGGCACTTTGGATGAACATTATCGTTCATTCCCTTTTCTATCTCGAACGTTTTATTGCAATCCCCGCATTTATAATCGTAGAATGGCATAACGTGACAATTATACAGCTATAAAAGGCGCGACTCAACAGATTAGTCTTCCTTGCGCCTCGCGCGCTCGTTCGCGGTGAGAAGCTTTTTTCTCAGCCTAATGCTTTTCGGGGTTATCTCCACGAGCTCGTCTTCATTAATGAATTCGAGCGCCTGTTCCAGGGTGAGTATTATCGGAGGAGTGAGCTTTATCGCGATATCAGCGCTGGCGGCCCTTATGTTCGTCATTTTCTTTTCTTTTGTCGGGTTTACCGGCATGTCCTGCGATCTGGAATTTTCGCCGACTATCATGCCTTCATATACCTGCATACCGGGGCCGATAAAAAGCTGACCCCTTTCTTGTATATGCGCTAGCCCGTATGATGCCGTTTTGCCGGTATGCGAGGATATAAGCGAGCCGTTCTGGCGCATGATTATTTCACCTTTATAGCGCTCATATTTTAAGAACGCGTGATTAAGTATGCCTTCTCCCTTGGTATCCATTATGAAATCAGCGCGGAATCCCAGCAGCCCGCGGGTCGGTATATTATAAATAAGCGTTGTTATCCCGTTCTTGTTGCTCATCTCAAGCATTTCCCCTCGCCTGCGGCCCAGTTTTTCTATAACGGTACCGCAGAACTCCTCGGGGACATTGATGATGGCCTGTTCAATGGGCTCCATTTTTTCGTTATGGACCATCTTAAAGATAACCTTTGGCTGGGAGACCTGCACCTCATAACCCTGCCTTCTCATGGTCTCAAGGAGAATTGAAAGATGAAGCTCACCCCTTCCGGACACTTTATAACCCTCGGTCGTTTCAAGCGGTTCGACCTTCAATCCGACGTTCGTTTCAAGCTCCCGGAACAGCCGCTCTCTCAGGTGCCTTGTTGTCACGTATTTGCCTTCTCGCCCGGCGAAAGGGGAGTTGTTGACCATGAATTCCATGATCAAAGTCGGCTCATCGATCTCTAGAAGCGTCATAGGCTTGGGATTATCCACGGAAGACAATGTTTCCCCGATGGTGATCTGCTCGATCCCCGCAACCGCAACGATATCGCCGCATTGGGCTTCATCCACCTCGATCTGTTTCAATCCCTCAAATATCGATAACTTAGCGATCTTTCCATGTTCAATGGAACCGCTCCTTCTGCACACTGAAACAGGCATCCTCTTGTCCAAGTGTCCGCTGCTGACCCTTCCGATCGCGATCCTGCCCACATAATCATCGTATTTCAGGTTCGTGACCTGCATTTGGAGCACATCATTGCTCTTGTCGGGGTAGGGCGCGACATGCTTCAAAATGGTGTCAAAAAGCGGGGTCAGGTCATTTGAAACATCATCAATGTTGTATTTCGCGATACCCTCTCTCGAAATCGCGTAAACGACGGGGAAGTCGAGTTGCGCGTCGTTAGCGTCAAGCTTGACGAAAAGATCGAATACCATGTCAACCACTTTTTCCGCCCTGTGGCCGACCTTGTCGATCTTGTTGATCACGACTATGGGCTTAAGGCCGAGCTTCAGCGATTTTGACAGGACGAATTTTGTCTGCGGCATGGGGCCTTCCTTCGCATCAACAAGGAGAAGGACGCTGTCCACCATCTTCAGCACCCGCTCCACCTCGCTGCCGAAATCGGCGTGTCCGGGAGTATCAACGATGTTTATCTTGCAGTCTTTATAATGTATAGAGCAGTTCTTTGAGAATATGGTTATGCCGCGTTCGCGCTCCAGGTCGTTGCTGTCCATGACCAGCTCGGGGACCTCGTCGCGCTCCCCGAAAGCTCCCCCTTGTCTTAGCAGATGGTCGGTAAGTGTTGTCTTGCCGTGGTCCACGTGCGCGATGATGGCTATGTTGATTATTTTCTGCATTGGATGAGAATTATAGCAGATAATGGCTTTTTTTCTTACATATATGATGTATAATTACCGGCGGTTTCATTCGGAAGGAGAAGAACTGAATGTATTTCCAGGACATAATATCTAATCTCTCCGGTTTTTGGGCAAAAAAAGGCTGCGTCATACAGCAGCCTTACGATATGGAAAAAGGTGCCGGGACAATGAGCCCACCCACTTTCTTCAGGGTGCTCGGGCCAGAGCCATGGAACGTTGCCTATGTGGATCCCGTAAGGCGGCCGACCGACGGCAGGTACGGCGAGAATCCCAACCGATTATTCCACTATTATCAGTTCCAGGTGATAATGAAACCGTCGCCGCTTGATATCCAAAATATTTACCTCGACAGCCTCCGCGCGCTGAAGATCGAGCCGTCAAAATTCGATGTAAGGTTCGTCGAGGACAACTGGGAATCGCCGACACTGGGGGCCTGGGGGGTTGGCTGGGAAGTATGGCTGGCAGGCATGGAGATAACGCAGTTCACTTATTTCCAGCAGTGCGGGGGATTTGACGTGAAACCGGTCAGTGTTGAGATAACTTACGGTCTTGAAAGGATCGCAATGTTCATACAGAAAGTCGACAATGTTTATGATGTCGAGTGGGCAAAAGGGATCAAATACGGCGACATCCACAAAATGTCCGAGATTGAGCACAGTAAATACAATTTCGAGCTTGCCGACACGAAGATGCTCGACAACCTTTTCGATCTTTACCAGAAGGAAGCGTTCAGCATGATAAAGGCGAACCTTGTGCTTCCTGCTTTTGATTATGTCCTTAAATGCTCGCACGTGTTCAATCTTCTTGACGCGCGCGGGGCGATCAGCGTTACCGAGAGAACAGCTTATATCGGAAAGATCAGAAGATTGGCGAGGGAATGCGCCAAGTTATATATCGAACAGAGGGAGAAGCTGGGATACCCGTTAATGAAAAATTCAAAATCCAAATGACAAATAAATCGAAGACAAATCCAAATATCAAAATAAATGCATTATTTGAGGTGGGACTTGAAGAAGTGCCTGCGAGATTCATGCCGGCAATTCTTGATGACCTGAAGCAAAAAGCAGAGAAGGAACTTCAAGCATCAAGGCTGCCATGCGGATCGATCTCCACTTACGGGACTCCAAGAAGGATAGTACTGTACATTGAAGGGCTTCCAAAAAAGCAGGAAGATATCACGAAAGAGGTCAAAGGCCCGCACAAGCAGGCGGCTTTTGGGAATAACGGCGTCCCGACTAAAGCAGCCGAGGGATTCGCGAACAGCCAGGGCGTTCGAGTCTCCGACCTGAAAATAAAAAAGATCGGGGACAAGGAATTGGTTTTTGCATCGGTGGCCGAAAAAGGCATCGAAACCGAAAAAGTCCTCGAGATATTGTTCCCAAGGCTCATCAAGTCACTTTATCTTCCCATATCCATGAGATGGGGAGATGTTGATTTCAGGTTCATCCGCACGCTTCACTGGATACTGGCGATCTGCGGGAGCAAGACTTTGAATTTTGAGATCGCGGGAATTAAGTCCTCGAACAGGACGTCCGGCCACAGGTATTTCAGCTCTAAACCGACGGTCATTAACGCCGCAAAGGGCATAGATATCAATGCTTTCAAGGGCATCCTCTTGAAAGGAAAGGTCATACTGGACCAGGACGAAAGAAGGGCGAAAATATCGGAAATGGTTAAAGCAGCGGCCAAAAAGCTCGGGGCCGAGGCTTTACTGGACAAGGACCTGCTTGAAGAAGTGAATTACCTTGTTGAATGGCCGGTTGCGCTTTCCGGCAGCTTGAAAAAAGAATATTTAAGCCTTCCTAAAGACGTTCTGGTTACCGCCATGAAAAAACACCAGAAATATTTCTCCGTTACCGATTCAGCAGAGAGGATACTGCCGTTCTTCATAAACGTGACGAACGGGGTGAAGAACGAGGACCTGAAGAACGTGAGGGAAGGCAATGAAAGGGTCCTTGCCGCAAGGCTTAGCGACGCAAAATATTTCTTTGACGAGGACAGGAAAAAGTTCCTTGAGGATCTTGTGCCGGATCTCACAAAGGTCGCGTTCTGCGAAAAGCTCGGATCGGTCTATGAAAAAGTCGAGAGGATCGGAGCACTGTCCGACTGGATAGCGAAAGAGCTTAAACTTTCTCCCAGCCAAAAAGAGAACATAAAGCAGGTCGCGAAACTTTGCAAATCTGATCTTTTAACTCAAATGGTCTATGAATTCCCGGAGCTTCAGGGAATAATGGGCAGGGAATACAGCCTTCTTGAAGGAAAACCAAAAGAAATAGCGAACGGGATATTTGAACACTATCTCCCGCGGCATTCAGATGATCAATTACCAGTCTCGGTTGAGGGCGCAGTCGTTGGAATAGCTGATAAGATCGATTCGATAGTTGGATGTTTCAGCATAAACCTTATCCCTTCCGGTTCTGAAGATCCCTATGCGCTAAGAAGGCAGGCTCACGGCATAGTCAGCATCCTTTTGAAAAGGAAAATAAACCTGGAACTGGATGATTTAGTCGAAAAGTCATATAAATTATACGAACCATTGTTTTTGGGTGAAATATTCACGGCAGGAAAGGTAAAATATAACGAAATTCAAAGGGTAATGCCGGATGTCCTTTCATTTATTGCAGCCAGGATCAAAGCGATACTCCTTGAAGGAAAAATTCAATACGACGTTGCCGATGCCGTCCTTTCTAATTTTGCCGATGTCCTTGATTCCTGCGAGAAGTCAAAAGTGATCTCAAGGCACCTGAAGGATGAATGGCTAAAGGGAATTGTTTTCACGGCTGACAGGATAACGAGGCTGGCGGTCAATGCTGCAAGAGAGAACGTAATGGAAGCTGACTTTATCCAGGATGAAGAAAGATCATTGTACGCTCTTTATCTGGACATAAATGCGAAGATCGGCCAGGCCATCGAAAAAAATGATTATGAAACGGCATTAAAGGAACTTTCAAAAATGACAAAGCCCGTGGATGACTTTTTCGTGAAAGTCATGGTCATGGATAAGAACGAAAAGGTGCGAGCGAACAGGCTGGCGCTCCTGAAAACCCTTGAGAGGATGTATTCGGAGATAGCAGATTTCTCCAAGATCGTGATGTGATACTGCAATTCTCTCATATTTGCCGTAAAAACGCCAAATATCATAACTTGTAAGTTCAAGGTTTTTCCTGTATAATACCCATGTTTCTTGATTATTCTGGCAGGGGTGGTTGGGAAAAAGATGAAGATGTCACGATTGCTTGCCCCCACGCTACGCGAAGATCCTACTGAAGCGGAGATAGCTAGCCACAAACTGATGCTGAGGGCAGGCCTTATTAGGAAACTTACTTCAGGAGTCTATACATATTTACCTCTTGGATGGCGGATCGTACAAAAAATCGAAAATATCGTAAGGCAGGAAATGGACGGAGCCGGAGCGCTCGAAGTGAAGCTTCCCGCTATTCTCCCATCCGAATTATGGAAAGAAACTGGAAGATGGGATGTTTATGGCAAGGAGCTTTTCAGGATCAAAGACCGCCACGATAGGGAATTCTGCCTTGGCCCCACGCACGAGGAGATAATCACAGACCTTGTCCGTAATAATGTTAAGTCATATAAAGAACTGCCTTTAAACCTTTACCAGATACAGACGAAATACCGCGATGAAATAAGGCCGCGCTTCGGCGTGATGAGGGCACGCGAATTCATAATGAAGGATGCTTATTCTTTTGATAGGGATGATGCGGGACTCGAAAAGAGCTACAAAATAATGTATGAAACATATAACCGGATCTTCGACAGGTGCGGGCTCAAATACAAGATCGTACATGCTGATCCGGGCCCGATAGGCGGAGGATTCTCACAGGAATATATGGTTTTATCGCTGACAGGAGAAGATGAGATAATGCACTGCGATAAATGCGATTATGCAGCGAGTAAAGAAATGACGGAAATAAAGAGATCAGAGATGGGAGATGAGAGACGAGAGAAGAAAATTCCAAAAATAGAAAAAGTAAAAACTCCAAATATCAAGACCATAGAGGAGCTCGAAAAATTCCTTAAAGTATCCCAGGATAGAATGATAAAGACACTTCTTTATAAAGCAGGAGATAAAATCATTGCTGTTCTTATCCGCGGCGACCATGAACTTAATGAATCCAGATTAAAAAGGATCCTTGGCAGGGAAGATATAGAGATGGCTGATGTGACAACTGTTGAAAAAATATCGGGCGCGCCAGTGGGATTTGCCGGGCCGGTTGGATTAAAGGGCATAAAGATCTATGCCGATTTGTCAGTGACCGAGATCAATGACGGGATCACGGGAGCAAATGAAAAAGATGCGCATATCACCCATGTCCAGTACGGAAGGGATTACAAGGCTGATGAGATCGACAACCTCTGGCTTGCGAAGGAAGGCGACCCGTGCCCTAAATGCGGGGGGAAGCTGGTAATTACCAGAGGCATCGAAGTAGGGCATATATTCAAGCTCGGAACGAAATACAGCGAAAAAATGAAAGCGACATACCTTGGCGAGGACGGGAAAGAAAAACCATACATAATGGGATGTTACGGGATAGGGGTTTCAAGGATAGCCGGCGCGGTGATAGAGCAGAATTACGATGAATTCGGGATAAAATGGCCGCTTTCGATCGCTCCATATAAAGTTGCTGTCATTCCCGTGAATATCAAGGAAAAGGAGCAATCAAGGGTTGCGGAAAAGATATATGATGACCTGGCAGGCGCCGGTATCGAGGTGATCCTTGATGACAGGGACGCATCGATAGGTGTCAAACTGAAAGATATCGACCTTATCGGTTTCCCGATAAAAGTGATAATCGGCCCGAAATCCCTGGCGGAAAAGAAAATAGAGATAAAGATGAGATCCGATGGAAAGACCCAGTCGATAGATGTCGACAAGGCAGTAGATAAGCTTAAAGAGTTATGCCGGTAGTATCGGGATCGATAAAGATAAGCACAAAGGGCAATGACGACGTCGTTGACATAACTTCGAAAGTTGCAGAAATTGTGTCGGGCTCAAAGATAAAAAATGGATTGGTGAATGTTTTCGTTTCCGGCTCGACAGCATCGGTCACCACGATCGAATATGAACCGGGACTGATAAAGGATATAAAGGTATTAGGCGAGAGGCTCGCCCCATCAAAGGAAGATTATTCGCACAATGAAACCTGGGGCGACGGGAACGGTTACTCTCATATAAGGGCTTCGGTCATCGGCCCGTCATTGACAGTTCCTTTTACAAAAGGAAAGATGGCGCTGGGGACGTGGCAGCAGATAGTGGTCATCGACCATGATAACAGGGCAAGATCGAGAGATATCGCAGTTCAGATAATGGGAGAATAAAATGAGGGAATTCTGCGGAGTATACGGCATCTATTCATATGAAAGCGATTCGCTTTCCAAAATGACTTATTACGGCCTATATGCACTCCAGCACAGAGGGCAGGAAAGCGCGGGGATCGCGACATCAAACGGAAAGGACATAAAGATCCATAAGGGAATGGGCCTTTGCGCCGTCGTATTCAATGAAAAGATATTGAGCCATCTTACAGGCCACATTGCTTGCGGCCACGTCAGGTATTCCACGACAGGCGGGAGCACGCTTGAGAATGCCCAGCCGATCGTTGTAGATTCAAAGTTCGGCCCGCTAGCTCTATGCCATAACGGCAACCTCATCAACTCATGGGACCTGAGGATGGAACTCGAGGAAGAAGGGCATATTTTCCAGAGCACCACCGACAGCGAGGTCCTTGCGGTCCTGATATCAAAGTCAAAAGAAGAAACGCTTGAAAAAGCCATAGCTGACGCGTGCAAAAAAGCGATCGGCGGCTTCTCCCTTGTAATAATGACAAAGGACAAGCTTGTTGGCGTGCGCGATCCGAACGGCATAAGGCCTTTGTGCATAGGCAGGCAGGGGAATTCATACGTGATATCTTCTGAATCGGCAGGATTGGATGTTATCGGCGCTGATTTTACCAGGGATGTTTCAAACGGCGAAATAGTCACAATCGATGAGGACGGTCTTAGATCAATGACATACGCTCCCAAAGCGAAAAAGGCGATCTGCGCTTTTGAATTCATTTATCTTGCCAGGCCGGACAGCAAACTCGAAGGAAGAACGGTTTACGAAGCGCGGACGATAATGGGAAAATACCTTGCGAAAGACAATAAGGTTGACGCGGACATCGTCATAGGCGTGCCGGATTCAGGGGTTGCAGCTGCGATAGGTTATGCCCAGGAATCAAAGATACCTTTTGCCGAAGGCCTTATCAAGAACAGGTATATCGGGAGGACATTCATCCAGCCCAGCCAGGCAATAAGGGACTTGGGAGTAAAATTAAAGCTGAACCCGATAAGGGACGTGGTCAGGGGCAAAAAGATCGTGATAATCGATGATTCGATCGTTCGCGGGACCACAAGCAAGCAGATAATCAAGATACTCCGCGAAGCGGGAGCGAGGGAGATACATATGAGGGTCAGCTCACCGCCGATACTTTTCCCGTGCTTTTACGGGATCGATACACCTTCCAAGGCGGAGCTTATAGCTTCCACGACCAGCGTCGAAGGCGTCCGCCAGTTCTTGGAAGCTGATTCTCTCAGCTATTTGACGATAAGGAACCTTATCAATTCCATAAATCTTCCGAAGAATAATCTCTGTCTGGCATGCCTCAACGGGAACTATTGCGTGAAAATACCTGAGCGCGTACAGAACCTGAGCCTGGTCTTCAGATAGAAAGAGGAGGGAAAATGTTCAAAGAAGCATGCGGGGTTTTTGCAATTTCATCGAACGGGGTTGATATCCTTGATGACCTCTATCTTGGTACTTTTTATCTCCAGCACCGCGGGCAGGAATACTGCGGGCTTTCCACTTTTGACGGCAAGGACATAAAGATAAGGACCCACAAGGGGCTTGTAAGGGCGACTTTTGAGGATGACCTGCCCGGGCTTGAAGGAACTTCGGGAATAGGGCATGCCTCCTTGAAGGACCGCCAGCCCATTAAATTCTACTCAAAAATGGGCGAGTTCACGATCTGCTTTTCAGGCAACATTATCAATGCAAAGGAGCTTATTGATAAATTCAAGGCGCAGGGCCACAGTTTCTATTCGAATGAGGACATAGAGATAATCGCTAAGCTGATCGCGCAGGGCTCTAACTTCGTAGAGGGGATCGAAAAGATGGCAGAAGAAGTAAAAGGATCTTATGCCATTGCCCTGCTCTCAAAAGACGGGATATTCATAGCGCGCGACAAGTTCGGCTACAAGCCGATGATAATCGGACAGCGCGACGGCGTGATAGCGGTCGCATCCGAATCATGTTCTTTCAATAACCTTGGAATATCGATAGTGAGGGATGTTAAGCCGGGAGAAATAATCTATCTGAAAGACGGAAAGATGAATACCGAGAAGGTGGTAAAGAGCGATATTACACAATTCTGCACGTTCGAGTGGATATACTTCGCGGAAATGGCATCGATAATGGATGGCGTATCCGTAGCCATCGCAAGGAAGAACATGGGAGCATGCCTTGCAAAAAGGTACCCTGTTCCTGCGGATGTGATATCGCCTGTCCCGAATTCAGGAATAGGCCACGCCCTCGGCTATGCAATGGAGTCAAAGATCCCTTATGATTATGTTTTCGTCAAATACGGCTACTCGAGCAGGAGCTACACGAAGCCGACCCAGGAAGAGCGCGACAGGGAAGCGAAAATAAAACTCATAACCATTGCTCCGAATGTAAAAGGCAAAAGGATAGTCCTTTGCGATGACTCTATTGTAAGAGGAACTCAGATGAAAAATGACCTTGTAGTGAAGCTGAGGAATGCCGGGGCGAAGGAGATCCATGTAAGGATAGCTTGCCCGCCGTTAAAATCCCCATGCAAGTACGGCAAATCTACAAGGAGCAAAAAAGAGCTGGCAGCTACATCAAGGACAGTGGAAGACATCAGGAAATATATCGGCGTTGACAGCCTGGGATATAATACACTGGAAGATCTTGAGAGTTCGCTCGGCATGACAAGAAAACAGATTTGTACATCATGCTGGATGGAAGGAGGGTAGTTTTATGGAAGAAAAGAGTTATCCAAAATGCCAGAAATGCGATAAGGGGGAACTGGTCCCGCTATCGGATTTCAGCAATAATCAGGTGGCGATAAAATACAAAGCGTGGGCCTGCACGAATTCTACATGCAGGTTTTTCATAGTCCTGCGCGGCGGAGATGTTTATTACGGAACCGCGTCGGCGGAACAGGCGAGATAATGAGATCGATAAATTACAAACAATCCGGAGTTGATATTGAAGCCGGATATGAGGTTGTAAGGCGGGTAAAAAAACTTGCCAAGTCGACCAACATCAAAGGCGTCCTAGGAGAGATCGGTCTTTTCGGAGGCTGCTTCGAGATAGACAAGAAAAAATACCGGGAGCCCGTGCTGGTATCGGGCACGGACGGCGTGGGCACAAAGGTCAAGATAGCTTTCGACATGAACAAGCACGATACCGTGGGCATTGACCTTGTCGCTATGAACGCGGACGATGTGGTCTGCCTCGGCGCCAAGCCGCTTTTCTTCCTCGATTACATAGCATGCAACAAGGTCGAGCCGGATATCGTAGAGAAGCTGCTCAAAGGGATGGCGGAGGGCTGCAGGCAGGCGGGATGCGCGCTTATCGGCGGCGAGACCGCGGAAATGTCCGATCTGTATGGGAAAGGCGAATACGACCTAGCTGGTTTCGCTGTCGGGATAGTCGATAAAAATAAGATCATCAACGGGAGCAAGATAAAGGCTGGCGATGTTCTTATCGGGCTTCCTTCATCTGGGCTCCACAGCAACGGATACACGCTTGCGCGAAAAGTATTGTTCGAGGTAGCGAAACTGAAGGTCAATAGCAGGGTAAAAGGATTGAACGGGACAATAGGAGAAGCGCTTCTTAAGCCAACGATAATTTATTCGAGGACGATATTGAAGGTCATCGACAAGATCAAAGTTAAGGCTATCGCCCACATAACGGGCGGCGGGCTTCCGGAGAATGTAGGAAGGATACTGCCAAAAATAACAAAAGCGGAGTTCCAGAGCTCTTCCTGGAAAATACCTAAGATATTCGATGTCATAAAGGAATGCGGAAATATTCCCGACGCGGAAATGTTCAATGCATTCAACATGGGCATCGGGATGGTCCTGGTCGTTGATAAAAAAGATGCTTTGGCTGCGGCAAAGCTATCAAATGGTGTTGTTGTAGGAGACGTAAAACCCGGCAGCGGCCAGGTGGAAATAATATAATGCTTAAGATCGGAGTTCTTGTTTCCGGAAGAGGATCAAATCTTCAAGCG
>Ga0315291_10000122_pt1 | contig 86780 bp, 74 predicted proteins | sample YL17G12_20_MG_FD_203070 | JGI IMG/M metagenome (GOLD analysis project Ga0315291, IMG submission 203070) | Sediment microbial communities from Yellowstone Lake, YNP, Wyoming, USA - YL17G12_20 | ecosystem: Environmental > Aquatic > Freshwater > Lake > Sediment | place: USA: Wyoming | collected... | reverse complement strand
CGGGACAATCATTAGAATACGTTAAGAAATTCGGATTAAGCCTCCCTTCCGCTTTGTCGATTGCTAAACCGGCAAAACATCCGGAAACGCTTTTGGCACACATGGTGAAGTTTTCCGCCGCACTCCAAGGACATTTTGCGGGTGCGATTGGCTGGGATGCGGTTAACCTTTACTTTGCACCATTCTTAGTTGGCATGAATGATCGAGATTTGCGTCAGTTGGCTCAGATGCTGATTTTCGAATATTCCCAGCAGAACGTTGCACGGGGCGGGCAGGCAATATTCTCGGATATAAACCTTTACTGGGAAATTCCCAAGCATTTTGAAAACACTCCCGCGATTGGACCGGGCGGCGAATATACTGGAAAAAAATATGCCGATTACTTACCCGATGCCCAACGTTTTGTTAAAGCGATCTTTGATGTCTATCGAGAAGGTGACGGCACTGGTCGTCCTTTCTTCTTTCCGAAACCACTAGTACATATCACGGAACGTTTCTTCCAAACTCCGGGTTGGGAAAATTTCTTAAATCACATCTGTAATGTTGCCAGCGAAAAAGGGAATACTTACTTTGTTTTGGATCGCGGCGAAACTGCAAAAATTTCTGAATGTTGCCGGCTTTCATTTAAATTAGAGCAATCCGATTTAGATGATGCAAATACACCCTGGAAGATGCGGTACTCAGCTTTACAGAATGTAACCTTAAATCTACCAAGAGCTGCTTACATCGCAAACTATAATGATGAAAAGTTGTTTGCCGAAATTAAACGCCAAATGTATTTAGCGGTTCAGGCGCATATCCAAAAGAAAAAATTCTTAGAAAAACTGCTTGCGCTCAAGAATGACGGACCATTAGCTCTGCTGACCATGAACCGCGATGGCGAATCTTATTTAAGAATGCATCGCGCGACTTTCCTAATTGGAATGTTAGGTCTAAATGAGATGGTCGAATATCATCTTGGTAAAGAACTTCACGAAGATGACGATGCATACCGCTTCGGCATCAAAACCATCGCATTCATCAATCGCGAAACAAAACGGTTATCAAAAGAAATCGGTTTACGATTTGTCTTACAGCAAACGCCGGCTGAGTCGACTGCATTCCGATTTGCCAAGTTGGATATGGAACATTACCCTAATCAAGCATCACAAGTTATTAAAGGTAGCCCGAGAGACAATGCCGTCTATTATACGAATTCAACTTATCTTAATGTCGGGCTTCCAATTGACCCGATTGAACGGGTCGAAAAAGAAGGACGCTTTCATGATATGATTGAAGCCGGCGCGTTAACCCATATTTGGCTTGCCGATGCGAAACCGTCTCAAGAAACAATTGCAAATTTTGTCGTTAAGACCTTTAGAAATACACGCAACGCCCAGATTGCATTTTCGCCTGAATTTACCTCCTGTAATAACTGTTTTAAAACAACCCGCGGGTTAACCGACACATGTCCGTATTGCGAGTCAAATGATGTCGATCACATCACAAGAGTAACCGGATACTTCTCCCGTGTTTCAGGCTGGAACTTAGGTAAAAAAGCTGAACTCAAAGACCGCTACAAAGGCGGTATTCGCGAGTAAACGAACAACTGACTAAATTACAAAGGACGGGACATTTCCCGTCCTTATTTTTTCCCCATCCTCGCTTACAATTGTATCACTTGACGCTTAGATAGAATTATGTATAGTAAAACAATGCAAAAAATTGGATTTATTGGTACTGGACGGGTTGGAACTGCTATCGCATATGCATTAAAAAGTAAAGAATATCAAATCATTGGTGCGAATGACCAAAATCAGAAGAAAACCAAAGCATTTTATAATTTACTAAAACTTAAACATCAACGTACCACCAATCGCGAAATTACTCAAAAAGCCGATATTATTTTTATTACAACCCAGGATTCAGAAATTGAAAAAGTCTACAACAAAATTTTCCCCTATTTAAGAGAAGACCAAATTATCATACACTGTAGCGGTGTCTTAAATAACTCCATCTTTAAGGACGCTAATAGAAAAGGAATCATGACTATTGGTCTTCATCCGATTCAAACCTTTCCAACAATCAGACAAGCAATTGGTGGCACTAAGAATATTTATTATGCAATAGAAGCTACTGGTAGAGCAAAACAGATTGCTAAAAGAATAGTAAGAGATTTGGAAGGTACGCCTGTATTCATTTCAGGCAAAGATAAACCTTTGTATCATACAATGTGCGTGTTCGCTTCAAACTATCTGGTAGCTCTAATAAGTGCTGTAATCGATATCGCTACACAATTAAAGATAAAACTGCATATTGCTTTCAGAACCCTTGAACCATTAATTACTCGAACTTTACGGAACGTAAAGAAAGATGGAATAGAAAAATCATTAAGCGGTCCAATTGCACGAGGCGATGTTAATACAATTACATCTCATCTCGCTGTACTAAATAAGAAAATTCCTAAATTATTGCCTTCGTATTATGCTTTAGGTTTAAGAACGCTGGATTTAGCAAAATGGGGATTAAATAAAAAAACAATCGTTACGATTGAGCGGTTACTTAAAAGATAATTGTGTACAGGTACAGCCGTCAAAATATTTTCTCATCTTAACTCCCTGAATACCTACTTTATTATCTGCTCAAATATTTATTCAATTATCTGTTATGCCCCTTGCTCTATATCCTCTTAAAATTCCTGATATCATTCCAAGTAGATTTTTAATTACATACTCTTATAGATAATCTTTTATATGAATAATTATGAACCTATTTATGAACCAAATTTTACAACTAATCCCCAATCCCTTACCCCCAAATTCTCCAAAACCTGCTCCTTGGCGGTGATACATCCCCTATCTCGCATCGCTTTTACCATAGCTATAATGAAATCAACGAATTAAATGAACTTTTCGGTCTATAAATACTCTACCTGCAGATAGAAATATTTACCGTTTTAAAACCCATGAATTATACTAATATACGAATTGTATAAATCAAAGCTTTGTGTTAATTTTTATCTTACTGCTTTTGAAAGTGTCTCGTATTCGTGTTATTTATTTACACTCGAACCAATTATAAGTCGTGGGAGATAAACCATAATTTTTAGTGCATATGGTAATAGGTGCGGGATTCATGTTCTATAGTATATGATTAGTTTTTGCTTGACTTTATTAATTATTCTGAATAGAATTTTGCTCATGCAAAAATATTTTTATCTTATTCTCGGATTATCATTATTATCTATCTTCTGTGCTAAAAAAATGCTTCCGCCCAGTCCGGACCGATTTCCTCCTCATCTTATAGAAATCGAACCGGTTAATCGCGTCAAAATCAATTTAACCTTTGATGAAGAGATTAATATCTCAAAACTTGCCACCCAAAGTTTCACAATTACAACGGTTAACGGCGAGAGCTTAAAAATCAAAACATTAGGACAAGAAAGAAGTCAAAATATAATATCTTTATTTACTGAGCCAGCTAAACCTGAGCAATATTACCTTTCCGGCAGTTTTGAAGATAAGCAAGGTAATGTTACGACTATTAACAATAAAAAATTTAAAGGAAGCAGTGCCACCGACACATTTCCACCAAAAATCGCGGAGACCGCACCAAAATTAGGTACAATCGCTAAATTCAAAAACGTCATTATTGACTTCAATTTTTCTGAACCGATGGATACCGCTTCAGAAGTGATTTTTATTACAACACCTTTAGATAAAAATAAAATAAAATGGAACTGGCGTTATGACTGGCAAAATATTACTTTTGGCTATTCCGACAGTTTCGAGCCGAAATCAGTCGTCTATTTTATTTTACTGCCAACATTAAAAGATTTAGAAGGTAATGAATTAGATCTTGCTGGTTATACGTTTTTTGCCACTGAATCAATTTTACCGTCTAAAAACATTTTTGGAAATCTTAATTATCAAGCTAAGCCTTTTAAAAATGGTATAATCGTATTTTCCAATGACAAAACAAAAGTACTTGCAGTCTCTGATGTATCGGGAAATTTTTCAGTACGTTTAGATACCATATCGTATAAAGCCACTGCGATTGCGGATACCAATTTTGATAATTTTGTCGATTTATATGCTGAAATAATTAATTACAACCCTCAAGATACCACGAAGCCAAAGTTAAATCTGTTACCGATTTTAGAAGGTCAGGAAATTGATAAGTATATTCGTTAGTCTTGTTTTAATCGGACTTTTCGTCTTCCTTATCCTGAAAGAAAGAAAAACTCCTGGGTATAAATCGCCCACGATATTTCGTTTAATTATCGTCTTCCTTTTAGTGTTGACTGTGATTGCTAATATATTTCGTTTTTCTTATAATCAATCACCTAAAATTCCCGTATTAGTCTTAGTTGATGCATCAAGAAGTATTAATGTTGGTGATAATATCGCCCAAATTAAAGGTCTTATCGATAAGATCAAGCAAGAACCTTTTGGTAAAAAATTCTACTCGTTTTCCGACTCAATTGACCCGTTAGAGAATTACGAAAAATCTTCAGGCAACCGAACTGATATCGGAGAAGCGGTCAGGTTTGCTAAGGACAAACAACCCGGCGCGATTATTCTGATATCGGACGGTCAGCAGAACACTAAAACTGACCCAACTTCGCTATCCCAAAGTCTTAACGCACCGATTTACACGATCGGCATCGGCTCTGAGCAAAAACAAGATATATCAATCCAAAGCATTCGTAAACCGATGCGAAGTTTTCTCGGCGATTCAATGGACGTAACCGCTCGCATTCAAAGCAGAGGATTCGAAAATCAGCAAGTTAAAGTCAGCTTAGAACATAAGGGAAGATTAATTGCATCCAATAATATCAATGCCACCGGTCGAGATTTATTACAGGAAGTAACTTTTAAAATTGTGCCTGAAACAATCGGAAAGGTAAATTATACGATAAAAATAGACAACCTACCAAATGAAGCAAACTATGCCAATAACCGTAAGGATTTTAGCATTGAAGTATTAAAAAATCGCTGGCAGATTCTGTATCTGACTAATTCGCCGTCATTTAATACACGGTTCATCATTTCAACTTTAGAAAACACAAATGGAACGGATACAAAATCAACTAATACATTCAGTGTAATTCCAGTCGTCGCATTCGTCGGCAAAGAATTAGCGATACTAAAAGATCTACCGATTGATAAAGCATTTCAGAATGCTGATGTCGTAGTATTCGACGATATTAACGAATCATTTCTAAATAGTGAATTAATCGCAAGAATAATAAATCTGACTGACCAGGGCAGAGGATTTTTAATATTAGAAGGTGAAAATTTTAATGCCGGATCAATTTTAAAAAATATCTTACCATTCGAATTCACAGCAAAAAATACTCAGAAAAAAGATATCTTTATCGAATTATCCGAAACTGGCGCGGCATTACCAATATTCTTTAATGAAACCGGTGACTATCTTTTGGATAATACTCCTCCATTATGGGCTATCGCAACCAATCAAACAATAAAACCCGATGCATTAGTTTGGGCAGTAGCAAAAGAAACAAAACAACCGTTAATCGGTTTTCGCCAGTATAAAAATAGTAAAATTGTTATGGTCACTGCTTTCCCTTTATGGCGGCTCGGTTTCTCATCAGTTGAAATGCAAAATCAAAAGCAGAAATTCGAGCAATTCTTAAAAAACATGATACGGTTTTTAGCAATTAAAGAACTCGAACAGTTTAAACTCATAACTGACAAACCAAATTATCTGTCTGGTGAAGATATTATCTTTAACCTCTTAGCAACGACACCGGATGGCAGAACTTGGTCAGGTTTAGATATTAAAGTCGAAATACCGGCAATGAAAGTATCTCTGCCCTTATATGAAACTAATCAAGGTATGTATGAAGGCAGTGCTAAAGCATTAGCATCTGGTGAATACGAAGCTGATGCAATAATTAGCAAAGATGGTAAGTCGATTGGTAATGCTAAGGCGACTTTTTCCATTACACAGCAAAGCATTGAAGATATTACGGGTCTTAATAGTGATTTACTCAATCAATTATCTAATGCAACGGGTGGTAAATATTACTCTCCCGATCAATTTATAAACGAGGCATTTATCCCTAAAACCGTTAAGTATAAAAAAACTATAAACTTGGCTTTCCATAATAATCCATATATATATATTATCATAACCGCTTTATTTGGCATTGCGCTATTTTTAAGAAAGAAGCGGGGATTTTTATGATATTAAAATTAGCAAAAATTGGAGGGCGTGAATGAAAAGAACAATCATTTGCTTTATAATAATTGAATTAATCGCGATTTCATGTTTGGCGGAAACGCAGAAAGACCTTAGAAACCCACAAGAGAAGTTAGTTACTGCTAACAATGATTTCGGCTTCCGACTCTTTAGTGAGCTAACCAAAAATAAACCGCTGGACAATATTTTCATTTCTCCGCAAAGTATTACATTTGCTTTGACTATGACCTATAATGGTGCTGTTGGTGAAACAAAGGAAGCGATGGCGAAAACTCTTGGTATTAAAGATGTTGCTCTTAATCAACTAAATGAAGCAAACTTAGCTTTGAATTCAAAGTTAAAATCTGCTGACCCAAAAGTCACTCTTAATATCACCAACTCACTCTGGGGAAAAGCTGGCATTGAATTTAAACCGGATTTTCTGGAACGAAATAAAAAATTCTACGATGCTAAAATAACCGCATTAAATTTTGCTGACCCGAAAGCAGCTAATGTTATCAATAACTGGGTAAAAGAAAAGACTAATAATAAGATTACTGAAATTATTGGACAAAATGACATTGACCCTATCTATACAATGTTATATCTAATTAATGCGGTCTATTTCAAAGGCAAATGGCAAATCGAGTTTAAAAAAGCTAAGACACAAGAAAGAACATTTACGCTTTTGAATAATAAGAAAAAAGTAGTCCCCATGATGTCACAATCAGGCAATTACAGTTATCTCAAAGGAGATAAATTTCAGGCGATAAGTCTTCCCTACGGACAAGGAAAGGTTAGTATGTATATTTTCTTGCCCGACGAAAATTCCAATCTCAACGAATTTCTAAAGACCCTTAATGAGAAAGATTGGTCGAATTGGATGATGCAGTTCCGATATATGAATGGAAACATTTTTTTACCGCGATTCAAACTTGAATATGAGAAATCATTAAAAGAGATATTAAAATCTTTAGGCATGGAAATGGCATTTAATCCGGACAGCGCTGACTTCTCAGATATGCTGTTCAGTCCCCCTGCCTTGTATATTAATGAAGTCAAACACAAAACCTTTGTTGAAGTAAACGAAGAAGGCACTGAAGCAGCAGCGGTAACTTCGGTAACAGTTGAAGCGACGTCATATCAACAACCAAGAAAGTTTACTATGATTGTCGACCGTCCGTTCTTCTGTGCGATTCGTGATAATGAAACAGGTTCGATTCTATTTATGGGAGCAATAACTGAGCCAAAATAAATTCCTTTCTGTTGTCATGTTGGTACGAAGCAAGACAGCAGTCTATTTATTTCAATCATAACAGACCTTAAAATAGTCGTTCGTCGTTTACTTATTCGTATCGTAGTGCATCAATAGGATTTAAGAGCGCAGCTTTACGCGCTGGATAGAATCCGAAAGTTAACCCAACAATAACCGCAAACGAAAACGATAGAACAACTGCAACCGGGGTAATAACCGTTGGCCAACCAGCAAATTGGCTTGTAAGCTTGCTTGCTAATATACCAATAACAATACCGATAAGACCTCCGCTCAATGACACGATAACCGATTCAATCAGGAATTGACCTAAGATGTCCCATTTCTGCGCACCAATTGCTTTACGGATACCGATTTCTCTTGTTCTTTCAGTCACCGATACAAACATAATATTCATTATCCCAATTCCACCAACAAGCAGACTAATTATGGCAATACTGGCAAGTAATATCGTAAATGTTTTGCTCGTATCCTGCACCGTAGTGAGAATTTCTGCTTGAGATCGGATATTGAAATCATCATCCTGCCCTTGTCTAATATTATGCTTATCGCGAAGAAGATCGGTTATTTCGCTAGTAGCTTTATCCATTACATCTTGAGATTTTGCCTCGATGTTGATTGTTGATACATAATCTACTCCGAATAATCTTTTCTGCGCTGTCTTCAATGGGATAAAAATAACATCGTCTTCATCCCGGAACCCACCAGTACTGCCTTTTGTGCTCATCACGCCAATAACCTGGAAGATAATGCGGTTTATCTTGATATATTGTCCGATCGGGTCTTCATTGCCGAAAAGATTTGTGACAACGGTTTTACCCAAAACCGCGACTCGCCGCATAAATATGTTATCATCTTCAGTTATGAAAGTACCGCGATCAACCGGAAAATTTCTTACTTCCGGGAAATTTGACGTAACTCCATTGATAGTTGTATTGGTGTTCTTGTTACCATAGACTACCTGACCATTTCGGGAAAAATTTGCATCAACTTTATCAACGAATTGAGCATCACTAGCAATTGCTTGTGCATCGTCATAAGTAAGAGAAGTGCGGCTACCCGCGGCTGACCGGACACCGCCGAACTCGGCTGCACCCGGACGCACCATCAAAAGATTTGCCCCCATCTGCTTAATACGCTGAGTAATCTGAACGCTAGCTCCTTGACCAATCGCGATCATCGCAATCACCGCTGCAACTCCGACAATAATACCCAGCATAGTCAAAAAACTGCGCAGTTTATTTGAGAAAATTGAAGAGACAGACATAATCGCACTCTCTCTAATTTCCGCAATCGTGAACCTTCGTTTTTTCTTAATATTCTGGGTTAGTGATTTATTCTGGGTCCTGCCTTCTATTTCAATTTTTCTTTGGTCTTCTATGATCTCACCATCTTTTAAACGTATAATCCTTTGCGCAGAAGCTGCTACTGAATTATCGTGCGTCACCATAATTATGGTAATACCCTTATTATGAAGCTCGGTCAGAATTGACATTATCTCTTTTCCCGATTTGGAATCAAGATTACCAGTTGGTTCATCGGCAAGAATTATTGACGGTTCATTTGCCAAGGCGCGGGCAATTGCAACACGCTGTTGTTCACCGCCAGATAATTCTTTGGGTCGGTGTTTTGCTCGCTCTTCAAGATTTACCATGCGTAGTGAGTTAATCGCTTTTTTGCGCCGGTCATTGTGGTCGCCCGAATAAATAAGCGCAAGCTCAACGTTCGACAGAGCGTTCAAGCGGGATAAAAGGTTATAGCTTTGAAAAATAAAGCCGATTTTTTCATTTCTAATTTGGGCAAGCTGGGAGTCAGAAAATTCGCTGATATCAATCCCGTCAATCAAATATTGACCACTGGTCAAAACATCAAGACAGCCTAAAACATTTAATAGAGTTGACTTACCCGAACCAGAAGGTCCCATAACTGCAATAAATTCACCATCTTCTATTTTGAGTGACGCGTCTTTAAGAGCCGGCACATAAATTTCGCCCATCTTGTAAGTTTTATTGCAATTTCTAAGCTCGATCATCAATGCCCCCCCATCATCGGACCACCAAATCTCGGACGTGCTGATGGCAGAGAACCGTTGCTTTGATTTTGTGAGTTTTGTACATTACTGGTAATTATTTTATCACCTTCGTTCAAACCGCTTAAAACTTCGATTTTCTTACCATCAGTAACCCCAGTTTCAATCGTTTTTGGTTCAACTCGATCTCCTTGCTGCGTCATAACAATTATCCTTCCATTACGATCTTTTAATGCGCTGTTTGGTACTGTAAGAACGTTCTGCTTGCTAACAACCACAAACGACACGTTAGCAGTCATTCCCGAAGACCAGTGTGATGGCACTTTTAGCGGTTCGACCATAACATTATAAACTACTACATCGGTAACCGTGGTGCCTTCATGGGCAATTTTAGTCACTTTTCCCTGGATAATTTCATCTGGGTAAGCATCAAGAGTAATCACTGCGTCTTGACCTAAAAATATCTTGCCGATATCTGCTTCATCGACTTGGACACTTGCAACAAGTCGGTCAGAAATCACAAACAGGACAGTTTGGGTAGTAACATTCTGTCCGCTTTCGCAGGAACGATTTATTACTTGTCCCGATATCGAATTAGTAAGCGGAACTGGTTTGTAGGCATTGTCCGCTATCTGTTGGGCTAACTTAGCTTCATTAATTGCAACCGTATCACCTTTATTTTGAACATCTTCTAATTTCGAACGCGCCGCGTCCAATAGCGCGATTCGGTCTTCACTCGAAATCCAGGCAAGAATGTCACCTGGCTTGACGGCATCACCTTCGTCTACCTGTACTCGGTCGATTCTGCCACTGACCGGTGAATTAACTTCGACTCGCGTGTATGGCTGTACTGTTCCAGTCGCGAGAACCTTAACTTCGATATCTCCTCGTGCCACTTCGGTCACTGTAAATTGAGGTTGTTTCGATTTATTCGTTAATCTCTTTCGTAATAAGAAGAAACCGACGATTAAGACAATGATAATTATTATTCCGATTAATATTTTTCTCATTAGTTACTCCTTCCAATTGCTTTTTCTAATGCAGCACCTGAGGCACGCAAATTAAACAAAGCATTGACATAACCGTTTTCTGCCTGAGTCAACTCGCTTTCCTTTTGCTGTAAGAAGAAATATGATGTTCTTCCCTGTTCATACTGAAGCTTACTCAACTGGTAGGCATCTCGAGTGGCTTCCAGAGTTTTACTGCTTACCTCAAGATTTTTGGTTCCCAATACCCAGTCCGAGTGAGCCTGACTGACTTCTTCGATTACATTATTTTCTAAATTCTTAAGTATTAAATCCTCTTGTTTAAGTGCAATTGTGGCTTGTTTAACTTTAGCGCTGGTCGAAAAACCGTTAAAAAGTGGCATCGAAAGGTTAACGCCTGCACTCCAGCTGGCAGACTGCTTTAAGAAATCATCGCCACCTAATCCATACGAAGAAGATACAGAAAGCGCGGGTAAATAATTGCTCTTTGCTTGGATAAGCTGTGCTTCGACAACTTCCCTATTAGATTTTTCACTAATAATTTCCGGTCTTTGGTTCTTTGCGGTTTTAATTAAACTGTCCAGCAAAAGAAATTGTACAGTTTTTTCTACATACATAATATCGATGTTTGATTCAGGTCGGTTAAGCAGTAAACTCAATCCCAGCTTAGCCAAAGCGAGATTTTGTTCTGCTCTCATGTAGTCATACTCGGTTTGATTCAAACTCGCTTCCGCTTGCGCTACATTGGGTTGATTCTCCCGACCGACACTATAATTTAATTTTATTAAAGTAAGGTTTTCATTTCGTCTTTTTAAAATGTTATCAATGAGAGTAATCTGCTCCTGCGTTTGCAGGATTTTATAGAACGCCTGATTGACCGAGAGAAGCACCTCTGCTTCTTTTTGGCGGTAATTTTCTTCTGCAATTCTAACTCTGGTTTTCGCAATTTTTGAACCCGCCCGTATCGACCCGCCTTTATAAAGCGTGTATTGCGCACTTAATCCACTTGAATAACTACCTGATACATCATCGGAAAAATCTCCACCTGTTCGATATCCACTCGAAAGTCCAAGACTCGGGTAATATGACGAATTCGCCTCACTTCGCACGGCGCGTGCATTATCGATATTCATCTTCGCTTGAATAAGCTCAAGATTGTTTTCTTTAGCCAACAAAATACAATCATCTAAAGTCAATGTATCAGCAAAACATTGATAACATAAAACAAATAAAATAGAAACATATAGTAAACTGTACTTTATCTTCACTTGTTCTCCTTCGGATTTTCTTGTCCGGTTTGTGAACTTCTAACAAGGTTGATTTTTATCCAGAATTCCTGTTTTTTTGACATTTGCACTCCATTGTTTGGTGACGGAGGGTTGCCCGGATTATTACCACCGCCCATTCCAGGACCTCGATCCTCCATACCACCACCTTGCATTCCTCCACCTGGAGGCATACCGCCAGGCATCTCTGGTCTCTCACCATCCTTCGGTCTCATACCTTTGAATTCGTCAAAGTTCATCCCCAGTTCTGCACCAACGCTAATCGTTTTACCTAACGACGCACCAAAGATATATGGAATGCTATCACTCTGCTCAATCGGAATTCTAATCTCATGGCAATAAAATCCCTGCTGATAACTTGTCGCAACTTTAAATCCGTGATTACCATCAGCAGTTCGTAATACCAATGTGTCTTTCTTATTTATTACACGAATTATATCTTGCATTTCTGCAAGCATCGGATGAAATTTTTCTACCGAGTCGGGCACATTATTTTCTTGCTGCGGGGGACAACCATGATAACGAACCCCAAACTCTTTTTTATTCTTTTCCGTTTTATCCAACCAAAGTGTTACATTGCTCTGCAAAAACTTGGTCGAAGATTGGTCTTTAAAGTTAAGTGTAAAATATATGTAATCTGAGTCATTCATCACACCCAAAGAAACATTTGCTTGCTTAAAATATGCCATCGGAGACTCACCCCAATCTTTCGGGTTGCCGTCAACGTCAATGAGACTGTCTCTCCACTGGCTTTGCATTATAATATCACCGCCATAGCAAATTGTATAAGATACAAATCCCGTTGTAAATAATAAAAGTAATAAACTTTTTTTCATCTAGTTCTCCATAAAAGAAATACGATAATTATAAATAGTAAGGGATAACATTTAATAAAAAGTTATCCCCTTTTTATTTTATTGCCCCTTACTGTCGGTTATGACCTTGGTGATGGTAATTGTTGCATTGCTGCTGATTTCTTGCTTGTTCTCGATTCATTCTGCGATAGACATTTCGTCTAACTTGACGTCCTATCTGCTTTCTTCTAATCGGTCGGTGCAGTCTATTAAGAAAACCTGCCAAGTTCCATCTTCGATGTTGTCTTCGTACCATTTCCTGACGCACCATTGGTCGTCTTCTGTGTACGGGGGCTGGGTCAGCAAAAAGAGTCGGTGTTGTTATAAGCAAACCCAATAATATTATAATGATTGCAGTAAGCTTCCTTCTTATTTTATTCATTTTTTCCTCCATCCTCTATTAAATTTGACCACGCAATTCCACAAGATACTCTTTCTCGTGATAATTTGTGACAGCTTAAGGTTTTATTCTTCATTATTAATAATTGTATTCTTTTGTCTTTTTTTCTCATACTTATTATTAGACAAAAAAAATAACAAAAAGTTTAATTGACGATTAGGGAACCTTCGGGATTGCTACACTTAAATTATGTTAAAAAGAATAATAACTTAAAATTATTTTGCCTTTTACTTACAAAGTATCTGGGTTTTACTTATAGTTACACTCACTTCATTACAAATTATCTAACAACTAACTTTGTAGTCTCTGTTCCGTATTGTAAAATATAAACTCCTGGTTTTATATCTTTGAGTGAAACTCTTAACTCCCTGTCTCCAAAACTCTCTAACTCTTTAACTAATTTTCCTGACACGTCATACATTTTTAATGCGGCGCGACCAGCGGTTTGCGGTAAGTGGATACTAAACCACGACCTTGCTGGATTAGGATACACGTTAAACTTACTATTTTCAATTTCTAATTTCCAATTTCCAATTGAGTCCTCTATCCCCATTGCATCTCTAAGCACGGATATGCTCGAAGCCCAGTAGTTCGTAACATAAACGCGATTTTGCACTGGATTATGAATCATTGCACTGGGTTCTTGTTCAACTGGAATCGTAGCGACTACCGCATTGGTTGTGCCGTTTAATACGCGAACATTATTACCATCACTGCTACAATATACTTTATTGTTAATCGGATTATGTTGAAATGCATAACTGATAATTGGCAGAGTTGCCGATACCGTATTGGTTGCACAATTAATCACTGATGTTGTATTATTTCCATTGGCACAATATATTTTATTATTGGTCGGATTATACGCCAAATACGGTGAACCGCCAGTTGTAATCGTGGCGATAACAGCATTGGTTGCACCATTAATTACACTAATACTACCGCTCGTTGTATTTCCGCAATACACTTTATTATCAGTCGGGTTATAGACCAATGCCTCCGGGTCAGCACCGACCGGAATTGTCGTAATTCTCTGATTGGTTACACCATCAACAACCGTGACCTTATTTTCAACACCGCTAGTAGCATATACTTTATTATTTACTGAGTTCCAACATAACGCATATGTTGAGGTACCTACTAACGGAATTTTTGCAATCTTTTGGTTGGTTGCACCATCAATTACAAGCATGTAAGGACCATATTTTCCCGCTACATAAATTTTATTACTGGTGTCATTATAGCAGAATGCAGTCGGTTCAAAAACACCACCGAGCGTTCCGTCAGGGACATTAATCGTGTGCTCTAAATATTGAGCACTTAAATTTGTAATAACTAACAATACAAATATACAACACAATTTAAAACATTTCATTATTCCTCCATTCTAATATTAAAATAAAAATGTAACCGAAAAACCAACTTTGTCAAGAGATTTCGACTTATTCGACTTAAATTTAATTTGTCTGAATCGGTTTTAGTAGACAATAAATTGTTGACCCTGTTAGAAATCCAAGGAAAGATGTATAAAAAACACAAGTCCAAATTAGCAAGTATTACAAAGTAAATTTCTAACAGGGTTGACATTAGCATAATTTTCAATATCTTTATAAAGTGAAAGCTTCTAAAATCGAGAATGAGACTAACTTTATCGTCTTTTTAGGCACTGGCGGCGCTCGGATTGTTGTTGCCAAGCAACTCCGCGCAACTGGTGGTATGTGGTTTTCAATTAATAATACGAACTTTGTTGTTGACCCTGGTCCTGGTTCATTAGTTCGCATCACATCTTCAAAACATCATCTTGACCCAAGCAAAGTCGATGCGATTCTGCTCTCGCATAAACATCTTGACCACTCAGGTGATATCAATATTATGATTGAAGCGATTACTACCGGCGGTACAATCAAACGTGGAACTCTCTTTTGTCCTAAGGATGCGCTTGAAGGTGAAGACAGGGTAATCTATCCTTATTTAAAAGATTTTATCGGCGAGATTGTTATATTAACCGAAGGCGGAAAATATAAGATTAATGACATAAAATTCTCAACTCCAGTAAAACAACATCATCCCGGTGAGGTGTACGGTTTTGTTTTTAGTACGGGCAATATAAAAATATCATATATTGTCGATACAAAATATTTCCCTGAGCTTACCGATATTTACAAAGCCGATATAATGATTTTTAATGTAATTCGATTAAAACCAACCGCACTGGAACATCTATCTTTAGACGACGTCAAGACAATTATCAAGAATGCAGAGCCGAAAACTGTAATTCTCACTCATTTCGGAATGACTATGCTCAAAGCAAAACCATGGGAACTCGCTGAACAACTAAGTCAAGAACTCGGCATTAAAGTCATCGCAGCTAGAGATGGAATGAAATTTAACATTAGCGAATGATAAAAAAATACCACCGAGGCACTGAGTTCAAGAGAACACGGAGACATTTCTCATTCTCTTCTCTGTGTCTTTGTGGCTCTGTGGTGAAAGCATGAATAAAGTTAAGATTTTAGCTGAAGAGACAGTCCGCAAGATTGCCGCGGGTGAAGTCATCAATCGCCCTGCCTCGGTTGTTAAGGAGTTAATCGAAAACTCAATCGATGCACAAAGTCAGAAAATTATTATCGAATTAAAAGAGGGTGGTAAGAATCTTATAAAAATTATCGATGATGGGGTTGGGATGTCGCGTGACGATGTCCGACTTGCGGTTCATCGCTATGCAACCAGCAAACTTGAAAATATTGATGACCTAAATACGTTAAAAACCTATGGTTTTCGCGGTGAAGCTTTAGCAAGTATCAGTGCGGTTTCCCGAATGAAAATCGAAACCAATACCGATGAAAAATCAGTCGGCACCACACTCTCGGTCGAAGCTGGCAACATTATCGAAATTAAGGAAACCGCCCGGGCTCGCGGTACGACAATATCGGTCCAGACATTGTTTTATAACCTGCCGGTCCGACGAGGATTTCTAAAATCCGACAGTTATGAGACAAAGCTTATCATCGAAACCATCTCAGCGTATGCGATTGCCTATCCTAATATCCATTTTGTAATATTTTCCGACGGCAAAGAAATTCTCGTCTTACCCAGAGCTGAATCGACAAAAGAACGTCTAAAAGTATTTTTAGAAAAATCGGTCTTTTTAAATCTATTTGAATTTCGTTTTACGAATCCGATGCTCTCGTTCTGGGGATATATCTCCGCACCCGAAACTGCCAAAACATTTTATGAGCTCCAGCAAATCTTTTTCAACATGCGACCAGTGCGAAACCGGACTGTAGTCAAAGCAATTTATGAAGGATACTCCGGAACCTTAATGGGAAAAAATCCTAACTTTGTCGTGTTCTTAGAAACCACCCCGGAAAATCTCGATGTTAATATCCATCCGACAAAAAATGAAGTGCGCTTCGCTGACGAACGATTCCTTTTCGATTTTGTCTCGGAAGCAATTCGCAAGACCTTAGGGATTCAGAAACGGGCGGAAATCTCCGAAGAGACCGTGTTGTTCCAGCGCAGTCTATTAGATGTGGAAGGCATTGGCCAGGGGTTCTGGCAACTTCATTCTTCTTACATCTTTGCTCAGATTCAAAGCGGTTATTGTATCATTGACCAGCACGCCGCTGCCGAGCGGATTATTTTCGAAGATATTATCAAACAAGATGAGAAGGTCGCAACTCAAGGGCTACTCTTCCCGATCATGATCGATCTCTCACCGGAAGAATTTGCCATTTACGACGAAATCAAAGAGACGCTTCTTGTTTTAGGAATTGAAACGAAAGTTTTTAGTGGTCGTAGCGTTGTCTGCGAAACGATTCCTGCCAGCACGGCATTAACTAAAGAAGATATTAAAGACCTTTTCTTAGAACTCTCAAAGATAGACAAAGAACAACTCTCCCATAAAGAAGAGATTGCCAAGCAGATTGCCTGCAAAGGTGCGATAAAAGCCAACCAAAGATTATCTCAGCCTGAAATGGAAGCTCTGATTAACAAACTCTTTGCCTGTAAAGACCCGTATTTCTGTCCACACGGCAGACCTACCATTATTAAAATGACAAGAGATGAGTTGGATAAAAAATTTGGAAGATAAAATAAATAAAATACGAAATTCGAATACCGAAATTCGAAACAAATTCAAAACTCTAATATCTAAATCCAAAACCGTTTTAAACATTTGGGTTTTGGTCATTAGACATTGTTTAGGATTTCGTGCTTCGGATTTATACTAATTAATTGCTAATGGCATTAAATATATTTACATTGGTCGGTCCCACCAGTATCGGCAAGACCGCGCTTGCGACTGAACTCGCTCGCAAATACGATTTAGACATTATTTCGGCTGATTCCCGTCAGATTTATAAATATATGGATATCGGCACTGCGAAACCCCCGTTAGCAGATGGCAGATGGCTAATCGCAGATGGCAAAAAGGTCAGATTCCATCTTATTAATATTATTAATCCGGATGTATTATATTCCGCCGCCGATTTTGCAAGAGATGCCCAAAAAGTTATCGAACTCTTAACACTACAAAAAAGACAGTTTATTTTAGTGGGCGGTTCTGGATTATACTTGAAAGCATTATTCGAACCCTTTTTCTCGGCTCCGCCCCGTGATTTGTCGATTCGGCACAATCTGGGAAAAGAATCATCAGAAAAATTATACGGACGACTGAAAGTCGTAGACCCTACCTCGGCTGAACGAATTAAGCCGGCTGACCGGCAAAGAATTATTCGGGCATTAGAGATATACCAGCAGACCCGCAAGCCATTATCTGTGCAGATAAAAAACCAAAACCAGAAAACCGAGTATTCTCCATATTATGTCGGATTAACAATGGAGAGAAAATTACTGGCGGAAAAAATTAACCAACGATTTGAACAGATGGTTGACGATGGTTTGGTTGATGAAGTAAAGAATTTATTACGGATAGGTTACACCAAAGAAAATAATGCTTTAAATGGTATCGGTTACCAGGAAATTATAAGATTTTTAAATAAAGAGATTTCTTTTATGGAAGCGATTTACTTGGCGAAAAATCGTTCCCGCCAATATGCCAAACGCCAGATGACCTGGTTTAAAAAAGTCGAAGGGATTAAATGGATTGAATACACTTCACCCGAAACGGCCTTCTCCAAACTCATCCAGCAATACGAAAAGTATCTAAATTAATTTAATATAGTAAAACAAAAAAAAGTCTATAACTTCGCAAAACATCAAATGAATAAATATAACATTTTCAATATACTACGAAAAAAATATTTTAAATTTGTATTATTGCGGTCTCTTTTTGAATTAAATCTGAACTTTTCTCGATTTCTATTTTATCTAGTGATAATTAATTTTTGGACACTCGGTCCCTTATCAACCTTTATGAAATAAATACCTGGATTAACATCTACTAACGAAACTCTTGCTGCTTTTTCTCCATCATTATGAATAACAATCTCTTTTACTTGTTTTCCTGTAACATCGAATATTTTCAGTATTGAGCGGCCAGTAGTTTGCGGTAAACCGACTGCGAAGTATGACTTTGCTGGATTAGGATAAATACCAATCATTTGATTTAAAATGTTTGGTAAATTAACTTCTTCAATCGATTGCGATTGACGATATTTTATTGTTGCACAGTCATAATAAGTTCCTAATCCTGTACTCCGTCCGGTAACATAAACGTTGCCTGAGTTATCAATATCCATAGCACATGCAATCTCAAAACTGTCGCAATAATTATATCTTGCGGTCTACTGAGTATCACCAGCAGGATTATATTTTATCGTGATAAAATCATTTCTCGTGGTTGAACCGATTTGTCGAGTAATTCCACTTAAATAAATATTACCTGACAGGTCAATCGCCATGCCATTTTGTCCATCTTTATCAATAGGAAAATCATACCCGGCAGGAGCATTGTACCTTGATACCCATTGTTCGGTACCTGAAGCATTATATTTAATCAGAACAAGGTCCGCGTTGGCACCGCTAGTACCATAACTTGAGCCATACACATAAACGTTTCCTGAACCGTCAACTTCAATCCAATATCCTGCATCCGTTGCAATGGTATCAGGATTATTATAAATTCTTATCCATTGGGTGTCACCCGAAGCATTATATTTGATAGTCGCAATGTCATTGCCGGTGCCTGAACCAGCAATCATCCCGGTTACATAAACATTTCCTGAATTGTCAAATGCAATACCGCGCGCATCATCATTACCGTTAGCATGACTATCATATGTTCTAACCCAAATAGAATCGCCGTTTGATGAATTATATTTTGCTGAAACGTAGTCAGTATTTCCACTCGCGTTTCTTGTTTTGGATACGATGTATGGATTTCCACTGTTATCGAGCCCCAAGTCGGCTGGGTAACTAAGACTGCCAGCACCGCCAAAACTATCTCTTCTTGCCCATAATAAATTCCCTGAAGAATCGTATTTCACTGTTGCATGAGTATACCTGCCGCCGATCTCCTGGCTATATCCTGAAACATAGACATTTTCTTGAGCGTCAATTACTAATTTTCTGGCAAAATCATAACCAGTATAAGGACCATTATATGTTCTTACCCATGCCATATCGCCGTTAGGAAAATACTTTACTGTTAGGTAATCGCCGTTGCCAGTTTCCATTGTATAACCGGTTATATAAACATTACCTAAATTACCGACCGCGACCGAGCGCGCCATTTGTGAACCAGTTCTTACTGGGACTCTTGTCCAAACTGTATCACCGGATGCATTATACTTTATTGTTAGCAGGTCAGAGGGAGTGCCTAAATAGTCACTTGAACCTGTAATATAAACATTTCCAGCATTGTCAATCGCAAGACCATATACGTAATCAGACCCAGCTCCAGCACTTGTATATCTTCGTGCCCACAGTGTATCAACGTGAGCAAAAGCTATTGAAACGAACGCTACTGATAAAAGTAAAGATATTACTTTTGATTTTATCATTATTTCCTCCTGAATTAATTATATTGTATCTTCTCTTGTAAGAATAACCTGATATTTTAAATGTGTCAAGGTTACAGGGGAAGCGTGTAAAGTTGGATACAATATAACGACACCTTACAGATACTCTATATTTTTTTGATGAAAAATTATTATTGCGAAATAAGCAAATGATTATATCAGATATTTGTTGACATTGTATTAGACAAGAGTAACTTGAATTTGGTATTTTATAATTGTTGACATTTTCTTGATTTTGATTATATTATAAAAAAGAGCATTCGCAAAGTTATTTGACATTTAGGATTTTGATGGTGCGGGGTGGAGCAGCCTGGAAGCTCGTGAGGCTCATAACCTCAAGGTCGCTGGTTCAAATCCAGCCCCCGCTACCTAATTATATTACATATTAAAAATCGAATTTCAAAAATAAAATCGTGTTATCTATAGTTACCCGTGGCTAAAATAAATGATTAAAGCTCCAGTAGGTAAAGAAATCTCCTGTAAAAGTTGGCATCAAGAAGCAGCAATGAGAATGCTTATGAATAACCTTGATGCCGAAGTTGCGGAAAAACCCGAAGAACTAATTGTTTATGGGGGTTCGGGCAAAGCCGCTCGCAACTGGGATTGTTATAATGCAATCGTCGAATCTCTAAAAAATTTAGAGAACGACGAGACACTTTTAGTCCAATCTGGAAAACCAGTCGGTATCTTTAAAACTTTCCCTTATGCACCGCGTGTTTTAATTGCTAATTCCTTATTAGTACCTGCCTGGGCAAATTGGGACTATTTTAGAAAACTAGAAGCATTAGGTCTTATCATGTATGGTCAGATGACCGCAGGTTCGTGGATTTATATCGGTACTCAGGGAATTATCCAAGGCACTTATGAGACATATGCCGAATGCGCTCGCAAACATTTTAGTGGAAGCTTAAAAGGTAAATGGGTTTTAACCGCTGGCCTAGGTGGAATGAGTGGTGCACAACCATTAGCCGTCACGATGAATGAAGGTGTGATTTTAGATATTGAAGTTGACGCACAAAAGATCAAACGGAAAGTAAAACAAGGTTTCTGCGATACAATTGTTACCGATTTAGATGAAGCATTAAAACTAGTTGACCAAGCAACCAAAGAGAAAAAACCTTTTTCTATCGGCCTAGTTGGCAACGCTTCGGATATTCATCCAAAGTTAGTCCAACGAGGAATCATTCCGGATATTCTAACTGACCAGACTTCAGCTCATGATGAATTAAATGGCTATGTCCCTGGTAAAATGACTTACGAGGATGCGATTGAACTGCGAAAAAAGAATCCGAGTGAATATATCAAACATTCATATGAGTCGATGGCACGCCAGATGGAAGCGATGCTTGAAATGAAGAAAAGAGGAGCGATTGCATTTGATTATGGAAATAATATCCGCGCTCAAGCTCAAAAAGCTGGAGTAAAAGATGCTTTTAATATTCCGGGTTTTGTCTTAGAATATATCCGTCCCCTATTCTGTGAAGGTAAAGGACCATTCCGCTGGGCAGCATTATCCGGTAATAAAGAAGATATTTATATAACCGATAAATTAGCATTAGAGCTATTTCCGAAAAATGAATCATTAAAACGTTGGATTAAACTTGCAAGAGAAAAAATTCCGTTTCAAGGGTTGCCGGCCAGAATCTGTTGGCTTGGATATGGCGAACGGGATAAGATGGGTTTAGCAATGAATGAACTAATTCGCAAAGGAAAGATTTCCGCACCAATTGTAATTGGCAGAGACCATTTAGATGCCGGTTCAGTTGCTTCGCCCAATCGTGAAACCGAAGGAATGAAAGATGGCTCAGATGCGATTGCTGACTGGCCTATCTTAAATGCGATGTTAAACATCGCATCTGGAGCATCCTGGGTTTCGGTTCATCATGGTGGAGGGGTTGGTATTGGTTATTCAATTCATGCTGGCCAGGTGGTTGTGTGTGATGGGACGCTAGAAATGGATAAACGAATCGAGCGTGTCTTAACCAATGACCCGGGTATCGGTATTGTGCGGCACGTTGATGCTGGTTACGAAATCGCAATCAAAACCGCCAACAAGTACAATGTAAAAATTCCGATGTTAAAAAATAATTAATTTTTTGTAAAATTAATATATTTACAACTAACTAAGGAAATAATAAAAAGTGAATGATTCTGAAAATAAAATCCCCGATTATTTGCACCGTCTTATTTCTTACAGTAAAAAGTTGTCAGGATTGGTTGGAATCGTAGATTTTGATTTATTACAAGTAGAAAACCAAAACATAAAATCAAATTTTGAACCAATTTGTAAACCGTTAGAATCGGCTCCATTTATTTGGATGTCAAAATTGGGAAGTATTACAATCGGATGTTTTTCAAGATGGCGACAAGTTGGCGATGTTATTGCAAATTCGAAAGACAGGTTACGAATATTAGCTTATACCGGCAACCTTGACTTTCGAAAAAATGACATAATAAAAATTCTTGATGGGGATGAGACGTTAATCAAAAACCTTAATGAAATCTTTAACCTTGCTTTATGGGATCAAATTAAAAATGAAATATTATTAGCCACCGACCGTTATGGTAATCTTCCATTGTATTACCAATATAAAAATCATCGGTTAATTTTTGCTACCGAAGCAAAGGCTATTTTCCTTATTTCTAAACAAGAAATCTCGCTTAATCAAGAAGTTATGCAGGAAATACTCTGGTTCGGCTGTCCCTTAACAGAGAAATCTTTATTTCAAGGAATAAATAAAGTTGCTCCCGCAACTGTATTAAGATTTTCTCGAGAAACCACGAAAACAGAAAATTATTGGAATATAAAATTTTCATATTACGATTCTGTTGAAAGAATAAATCTTTTGGGTAAAGCTGAACAAGCATTTCTATGTACTATGAAGCAAGCTTGTTCACTTTCATCTAAAAGTGCTGTGGCTTTAACTGGTGGCATTGATACAAGAATTATGCTTGCCGAAATTATGAATCTGGGCGTAAGAGCTGATAAATTCACAGCAGGATTGGCTAATTCTGCTGACATGAAAATAGCATCCCGTCTCAGTCATTTTGTTCAAGGTAAACATCATAAGCTATTTATTGATAATAGTTTTCTTGAAAAATTTTTAAAGTATGCAAATGACACAGTTTGGTTAGGTGAAGGAGGGATTTTAATTCAAGACAATCAGCTTATATATTTGAATGAATTCTGTTGTGAAAGATTTAACCTTTTGATTGATGGCGGTTGCATTGAAATAAGTAAACGGGGGCCGCTAAAAAGAATCAGTCGCTACCTAAAACCAGATGATAACCTATGCGAAGTTTTAATGTACAAATGGGGTAATGACCAGTTACTTGGCATGTTTTTTGATTCAACGAAACTTAGACTTATTACATCCAGAATACAACAAACATTAGAAACGTTATTATCTCAAGTAAAACAAAATACCATTGGTGATACAATCGACGCTTTTTTTCTGCGCGTTGTTTGGCCAAACCGATATGGTCCACAGATAGCGCTGCAAAATAACTATCTTGCCAGCCAATTACCTTTCCTTGACTATAAATTCATGGATGCAATTTTACAACTTCCATGCAGTTGGCGAGAACAATGCTTGTTCCATTTCTATGTTATAAATAAGAATGCCCCAAAACTGAAAGAATTTGGAAGAGTCTATTGTGACTTGATTATACCTTGGACCGATAATTACTATATACGATATTTAATACCGGCATTAAACTTAGTATGGCATAGACTTGGTATGCCAAGCTTTGAACGACCAAATTTCTCATATAGAATATGGTGGCGCAGAGAATTAAAAGAACCAGTAGCATTTGCATTGAATTCATTTGCGCAGCGTGGTATTCTAAATCCAAAAGGAATTAGCGAAATTTTAAAAGCCGAAAGTATTAATAGTAATATTTATGACATTGCTGCAAGTCGGTTGTGGATGTTAGAATTATGGTGCAAAAATTTTCTCGATACTAAAGAAATTTTCGGTTAATATTTTCATTTCTTAATTTCTTTAAACCTTAAAATTCAAATATGGTGATGCAGTATTTTAAATAGTTTATTATAATTTATTCCTACGACGGTAAGATAATCTGTGGCTTTAAAGATTCTGGATGTGAAACAATATGTGGACTGATTTTATAAACTTGCCTGATAATTTCGTTACTGATTATTTTCTCGGGTGCATCACATGCAACGATTTTACCATCGGACAATAATAGTAGTCGATTGCACAGTAAACTAGTAAGATTTATATCGTGAGATAAAAAAATAATCGTTATCCCCTCTTGATTTAGTTTTTTTAGTATTTTGGCAATCTCGATTTGATGTGTGATATCAAGGTAGGCAGTTGGTTCATCCAAAAGTAAAATCTTCGGTTCAGATACTAAAGCTCTTGCTAAGACAACTCGCTGGCGTTCTCCCGAAGAAAGCTCAAGAACGTTACGGCCTTTTAATTCTAATGCATCAGTAAATTTAAGCGCTTCGATTGCTTTATCAATATCACTTTTTTTCGGACGTTCCATCTGCTTAAGATAAGGATGCCGTCCGAAAAGAACCACCTCTAATACCGTAAAACCAAAATAGAAAAAGTTTTCCTGTGGCACATATCCAAGCAACTTCGCTCGTTCAGCTATTGGTATATTGTTTAAAGACTCCCCGAACAGTTTGATGTTGCCGTTACTAAGTTTTAACAATCCAGCGATTAGTTTTAGCAAAGTCGTTTTTCCAGCGCCATTCGGTCCGATGATTCCGAAGAATTCTCCAGCATCAACTTGAACCGACAAGTTCTCTAAAACTCTCTTTCTATCATAACTAAAGCTTGACCTTTCCACTTCAATAGCAACCATAAATTTATAATCTTTTTTTAAGTAGATAAATAAAAAACGGTACTCCGAATAATGCCGTAATAACACTTAATGGTAATTCAATCGGTGCAATGCTTCGAGCAACTAAATCGGTAAATATTAAGAGACTCGCTCCTAAGAGAAATGATAATGGCAAAACCTTATAGTGGTCTGGTCCATAAATAAGACGGATAATATGCGGTACGCAAAGTCCAATAAAGCTGATTGCTCCAGTAAAAGATACGACCAATCCAATCAGAAATGACGATGCGATAAAAATATTCCTAGTTAATTTCTGCGTGTCGATTCCTAAACTCTCTGCGACTTCTTCATTCATCGAAAGAATATTTAACGACCGCCATTTGCTAAAGAGGTACATCATTACCGGGGCTGACAAAATAAATATTATGATGAATGATATTAATAATTCGTTCGTGAATACAACATTTAATCGTCCCATTAAAAGATAAATAATTTCAGTGAGCGGTTTTCGGGTTAAGACCATTAGTAACATTACAATTCCTGAAAACAGAAAACTCATAATCACACCAGCCAGAACTAAACTAACCTTAGTAATTCTACTTCTTACTAAAGCTAAGTTATACACGATGAACATTGTTACCAAAGCACCAAGAAAAGAGAAGACCGGCACCGTAAAGACACCAATCCGACCAAACATATATCCGATAACCGCACCGAAACTTGCCCCACTGGCAATTCCCAGTGTATATGGATCAACTAACGGGTTTTGCAGTAGCCCCTGCAATGATGCACCAACTAATGCTAAAACCCCACCCGCAAAAATACCCAAAATAATTCTTGGTAATCTTACTTCTAAAGGTATTGTTAAATCAGATAAAGAAAAACCAGTTGGTCCTATTCCAAATGATAAAATAATAGCTATTACGAGTAATATGATTAAAATAAACCAAGATTTGGATTTTTGCACTACTCTATCTTCTTTTTTACCCAAACTCCATGAACAATGTTTGACAAATCTTCAACCCCATAGATAAATCTCGGACCTGGTCTAAAGAAATAGTCGGGGTTTAATTCAGTGTAAATACGAGCTTTTTTAACTGCAGTTATTTGTGACCAACCCAATCTCTTTTTCACCTGTGTTTTTGTTACCGATGGGTGCAATATGATAATGATATCTGGATTTCTTTGTATAAGCTCTTCGCTATTCGTTACAAAATACTCGCGACTCATATCTGCAAACACATTTTTCGCTCCCGCATAACGAACTAAATCATTCACATAGGAAAGATTACCAACTGTCATTATTGGTGTTCCGGCAATTTCAATGTAAACTTTTGGTGAATCGATAATATTGGGATTATTGTTAGCGATCTCGCTTAGTTTGTTCTTAAGTACAGTCAATAAAATATTTGCTTGGTCATTTGCATCGAGTAATTTGCCGATCTCAATTATCTCTGCAAATAAACTATCGACTGATGTGGGTTTACTGGTGAAAACTAGAATTTTATATTTCTTTAACTGTTCAACCGTATTTTTCTGCTCGGGCAATGTTGCGAATACTAATGTTGGTTTCTTTCTAATTATCTTTTCCCAAGAAGGGTTAGAAAAATCGCCAACTTTATAAACCGCTTTTGCCGCTTCCGGATAATCGCAGTAAATTGTATTCCCTACCAATAGACTCTCTTTACCTAATGCGAAAATTACTTCAGTGACGCTGGGAACCAATGAAATTACCCGTTTTGGGGTAGTAGATTTCTGTTTACTTGAACAGCTAAAATTAAAAATTAAAAACCAAAAACTAAAAATACAAATAAAACATTTAAAAAATTTATTACGGATTTCTGTGCTCATCTGTTTTATCTGTTGTTAAATTACTTTCCGGTTTTTGTGCTTTCTGCGCAAAAATCAAATAACCCGTGTGAGATATCATTCGTTCGGTTGGTCTTGTGCCAGTAATTCTGACTAACAATTCTCGTTCTAAAATTTCCAACGCTTTAATTCTGACAAAACCTTCTACTTCCATAACTGCTTTTGTCTTTCTAATCTGTTCTGTATTCGGACTTAAAGATACGAGCGAATGTCCGCCTTTTAATGCATCATAAGCATGTTTAATCGCAATCCACGGTTCGGGTAAATCAATAAAAACCGCATCAACATCCTTTTGCTTAAATCCTATTTTTTCGATATCGCCACAGTAAAACTCTACATAATCAGCAAGCCCAACCCGCTGGACATTAGCTTTTGCATTATCGGAAAAATCTTGTCTTGCTTCGTAAGAATAAACTTTTCCATTAGGTCTGACAAAAGTAGCAAGAATCGTTGTTAATGCACCACTCCCTGTTCCAGTTTCAACTACTCTAGCACCGGGAAAGACAAAACTTTTCATTAGCATTAAACCGGCATCTTTAGGGTAAATGATAGTCGTTGTTCTCCGTACTTTCATGGATAGGTCAGCTAAGGTTGGTTTTAAGATATAGAAAGGTGTACCAGTATGAGTATTGATAATATCGCCAAAATCCTTTAGTAGAACTTCAGGAAAACTAATGTTTCCTTTATGAGTTGAAAAATGTCCTTTTTCTTGTAAAGCTAAAAGATATTTTGCCCGTTCGTTATGATAGAATAATACCAAATCACCGATATTAAGCATTTTTCTATTCTATTGCTTACATAACAAAAGTCAAGGAATAATAAACTAGCCTCTTCTCCAAATAGGTCTCTAATTAGCATGTCAATATCCTGTAAAGTCAATAATACATTCCTAATTAGGAAATAAGAGGGGTTAACCCTAGACATGCCATCGGTTGTTAGGGCTGTCCTAACCCAAGTTTACCCTATATTCGGATTAGGAGGTCACATACCAACTAGCAGTTTATTATAGCTTATAAACTGAATATCGGGGATTATAACCTTTTTGTCGGGCCGAACTAATAAGGATTGCTAATGAGGCATCACAACCTTAAACTGGCAAAACAAGCCAACGTGCTTATGAATTAATGTCAAAGCGAACGGGTCAAATAACAGAAAACAGAGCATATGCCATCATAAAATTATCCCTAAATAGGGCATATCAGTAATTTTGTGATTTATGTCTTGCTATACTTTGGGGTAAACTGTAAACATTAACCTTGACAATATGACAAAAATTAATATCTTAAGTAATAATTATATTAATTCTTATAAAGGAGCATAAATGAATTCAATGATTGCTTATTGTGGAATAAATTGTAGTGAGTGCCCTGCTTATATTGCTACCCAAAAAGATGATGATAACGAAAGAAAAAAAGTTGCCGAAATGTGGGCAAAGCAGTATAATCCCAACATCACCATTAAAGACATAAATTGTGATAGTTGTACTTCAAGTAGCAAAAGATTATTTAGCTGGTGTTTGGAATGTCCGATAAGAAAATGCGGGAGAGAAAAATCCGTAGTGAGCTGCGCTTATTGCGATGATTATGCTGCTTGTGAAAAAATCGCAGAATTTTTTAAGATGGCTCCAAATGCTAAAATCACACTTGATAAAATCAGAAGTCAATAAACTTAAAAAATTTATTATGCGCCTATAACATGAATAAAAATATACTAATCTTGTTTACTTTATGTGCTCTGTGCTCAGTGCAAGCTAAAGAGACAAAAAGCATGATGTTACCTCGATATAAACTACCAGTGGGCAAGAAATTATGTTATAGCTCGAACAGTGAATTCAAAGGATCAAACTTCTCGTCTGGTTCAAACACGCAAACCCAATTCTGGGCTGTGAATAAGAATCCTGACCAGAGCTATCGACTTATCATCAATCGAACTGCAACTGGTTACAGAGTTTATGGCGACACTTTACGTAAAGAAGAAGAAGCAGATATAACCTGGTCTTACTGTGACATATTCCCTGACGGCAAAATAGTTCAAAACGCTTCTTTAGAAGTTTTTGACCCATCAACGATTTTCATTCCCATCCCCGATGACACCTTGGTCATCAGGCAAGGGTGGGAAAATTTCAATCCCGATAACCAAGAACGCAATAAGTACAAATTAGAAAATAAAAACTTAACTGATAGCAGCTGGTCGGTCGAGATTGTTAATGAAACGCCACTTGATATTATCTATGAATTATCGTCAAGTTCTTTTGTGTATATAGATGTTAGGAAAGGATTACCGGTTCGTAAAGAAAGCGAATTCATTCGAGGTTTCGGTTATTCGGCTGGAAAAACTACGACAACGACAACATTAGATTCGATACAACCTCTGGATACGGTTCGTATAAAAAATTTCGTTCAGGAACTGACATCTCTTTTTCATACGGATTCCATATACAATGCTCTGATGGATATGGCAGAACCAAGTGTACCAAACAAGAATAAGTTTATCAACAACGCAGAGAGCGTATTAAATGAAGCAATGAAAAATACAACTGATTCGACGATTAAGTCACTTTTAAACGAGAAAATAAGTTACCATCAGCAGATTGTTAGTAGTATCAGTGATGATTTTGCATGGTTTGCTATGACAATTGGCAAAAGAGCTGAAGGATGGAAACTCGAAGATCTTAATGGGAAAACACACACGCTGAAGCAGAATCGAGGAAAAGTCATTGTCTTAGATTTCTGGTATCGAGGATGTCCTTGGTGCATCCGGGCAATGCCGATGATTAATCAAATCGCTGAATATTTTAAGGATTTACCGGTAGTCGTGTTCGGTATGAACGTGGATAAAAATAAAGATGATGCATTGTTCGTTGCCGATAAATTAAGACTTGTCTATCCCAGCCTGCAGGCATCAGGAGTTGATGAACAATATAGCGTAACCGGATTTCCTACACTCTTTATTGTCGACCAGAAAGGAATTATCCGAGATATTCATATCGGTTACTCTCCAGATCTTGGAGTGAAAGTAACGAAAAAGATCGAATCGCTACTGGAAAAGAAATAAATGAAAATTAATCAGAAGCATTTTGTAATATTATGTGTACTACTTGTTCTGATAATCATTGTAACCGGTTTAACCATAGATTTTAAAGGGTATCTTGGCAACATCTTGGCGGAGATTGCTGGATTGATTATCAGTATTCTCGTTGCGTTACTGCTGGTCGACCGGTTTACCGAGATTCAAAGGAAAAAACGCTGGCAAAAGGTTCGCAATCTAACCCATCGCTCTATTTCCCATCATTTAAGTAATATACTACTTGAACTTTTTAACCATTTTCCGCTGCCCGACCACAGTGTAGCCAATACGATTCTCATTTGTCGCGACCAGCCCGATACCAAACCGACTGAAGCAGTAAATAATTTAATTAAACAAATAAATACACTGCAACAACAAGGAAAAACAACCAGCGAAATTATGATTGAATATTTCAACTCCACTAAATGGGATATCAGTCAGATACGGCACGATCTAATACCAAGAGTGATTCAAAGTTCGGATAACCAAGATTTAATCGATGCGCTGGTCGCATTTGACGACATCGTTCAGGATTTGCAGAATGCCATTATATTGCATAAACGCTTCGCAAAACAAGAAGCTTTGCCCGATATTATTTCACTATTGGAAAACATCCTCGAGATTTATCAACACTTATAAATAATGAAGAAAGTTCATATCCTAGGGCTTGTCGGCAGTCCGCGGAAAGGTAAAAATACTGATTCGTTGGTTCAATGTACATTAGATGGCGCTGAAGGTGCTGGTGCGAAAACGACAAAAGTTTACTTAAATGACTTAAAAATAAAACCATGCCAAGCCTGTTCGAAACATCCTTTTTCTCAGTATTGTGTCTACAATGATGGAATGACAAAGTTATATAAGCTATTTGAAGCCGTCGACGGAATTGTTTTAGGAACGCCCGCGTATTACGAAACAATCTCGAGCCAAGTTAAATTGATGGTTGACCGCTGCAATTGTTTATCGATGATTAAAAGAAATTCCAGCGGTGGCACAAAATTTTTCCGTCGGATAAAGAAGAAAAAACTTGGCATATTCATTTGGGTCGCTGACAGTTCTAATGATATTAATCCTGCCTTAGCCTCAATCCGGTTCTGGTGTCGGGATGTCAATCTGAAAATCATACAAACAGTTAAAATGCTTAGCTCAGACCGTGAAGATAACAACAAAGAAAAACTATTAAATAAAACTTACAAAGCTGGGAAATATCTTATTAAAGAAATTAATAAAACAAGAAAAAAATAAATATGGGGAGGTACTATGCCTACTTATATCTTGCTAACAAAATTATCTCCGGAACTAACTAAAAGAGTTAAAGACCGTTTTGAAATTGGTCACACCTGGCTTAAACAGATAAACGAAAAATATCCTCGAGTAAAATTTGTTGACCACTATGCTTTATTGGGACCTTACGATTTCTTAGATATTTACGAAGCCACCAATGAAGAAGAAGCGGCAAAAGTGTCTATAATAAGTCAGCAACTGGCGCTGTCCAATCTGAATCCTGAACCGCGATTCACTATAAACGATTTCTTGAATTAACTAAGGAGATTTAAATAAACTTAGATACCAATAAATTATTTCGCTACCGTAAAATGTAGCGATTATTGCACCAAGAGCAAGAAATGCACCAAATGGGATATATTCTTTACGAGTCTTTAATTTTAATAGAATAAGCATCGTCCAGATAGCAACTCCTGCAACAACACCTAAAAATAATGCTAAAATACCATTGCTAAGCCCTAAAAATGCACCAATCATTCCTGCGAGTTTAATATCCCCCCAACCCATCATCTCTTGCTTTCTAATAAGAAGCCCTGCCTGACGAAATATCCAAAGTATCGTCGCACCGATTAACGCTCCCAAAACTGCATCTGTAATATTCTGATAGTTTAAGATTATACCTAACACTAAACCTAGAATTGAAACGACATTAGGAATAATACGATGCGAAAAATCAGTAAAGGTTGAAATGACTAAAAGCGAAGTAAATATAATAAATTTTAGGAAAACTAAAGAGAAACCGAATTTTAAATACAGCAAGATAAAGAGCATACCATTTAAAAGCTCTACTAATGGATAACGCCAAGGTATTGGCTTTTTACAAGCACGGCATTTCCCACCAAGTATTATATAACTTAAAACTGGTATATTATCGTACGGTTTTATTGGTACTAAACAATTAGGGCAAAAAGAACCTGGGAATACTATTGATTTTCTTTTCGGAATACGATAAATGCATACATTTATAAAACTCCCAATAAATAATCCAAATAAAAATACTACAATTAACACACAAAATGATTTAACTGAATTAATCGAATAATTATTTGACTGCTAGTTTTTAGAATCTTAATAAATCCCTTACTTAAAAGCGGTGAAGTTCAACCGTTACTATTTAATAATATGAGGAATAATAAAAATTATTAAATCGGTTTTTTCTTTCGTTATTGTAGTTTTACTAAATAACAAGTCCCCTAAGATAGGAATATCTCCTAGGATTGGCAGTTTCGTTTTTACTCTTGATTCTTCGTCCTTAACTAATCCGCCCATGACCACCACTTCTCCGTCCTTAACTACGACTTGGGTCTTTCCTTCCCGGCGAACTGTAACCGGTCTCAAATCATCCGCTGTACCTTGCCAACCAGTTATAGCTTCAACCTTAGGTTCAACTTCCATGTTTATCATTCCATCGCTCGTCGTATGAGGCGTAACTTTTAAACCAATTGGAATGAATTTTTCAGTCCATGTATAAGTACGCTCCCGAGTTTCCGGATCGATTGAGTATTGACGTAATGGCACTGAAATACCCATATTAATCTCCGCGGTCTGGTTATCAAGCGTCACCGTCCGGGGATTAGCTAATAATCTTGATTTGCCACGACTCTGCATAATATCTAATGCTGCGGACAACTGGCTAATCGATATTTTACCCAACACTAATTCCTGAAACCTAATCGGTATTGCCATCTCACCTGTTTTGGGGGCGGATGCTGTTGCGGCTGAACTGAGTGTCCAGTTAATACCGTACATATCTTCCGCGGTTATACTTGTTTCAATAAATTTCGCTTCGATCGAGATCTGCGACACTGGCTGGTCTAGTTCAGCAATTAACGAATTTATTTTATCTAAATATTCAGGATAATCTGTCACAAGTATCGTTGAAGTACGTTTTGAGCCTCCGCCTTCGCCCACGCGGCGATAGACTACCTCCGCATTACCCTTGCCCGAAAGTACTTTTTTCAACGCTTCTTTAACATCGGTCGCTTCTGCGTAATCTAATTCAAATATCTTTGAATCTAATTCACCCGAAACTTCTTGAGTCTTTGGCTTAACAAGAATAATTCCTGATTCATATTTAATAAAATTGCAATTTGCCGCTTTTACTAAAACATCAATTGCAGTCATATAAGGTACATTAGTAAGCTGCACCGTAACTAACGATTTTACGTCTGGCGCAATTATGATATTTAGATTGAATTGAGTCCCAATCATGCGCAACAAATCAACAATATCCGCATCTTTGACATACATTGTTACAGTTTTTTCCGGCTCGGTTTCGGGCTCCGGCGTCGTTCTTAATACTTTCTTTTCTATATCAATAATCACAAACCCCTGTTCTCTCACTATACTATATTCCGCTTTATTTTCTAAATCAATTGTGACACGCACTATCGGGGGTTCTTCCTGCCACTGGCTTGTGCGAATATTAAGAACCGGGAATAGATTAGATTGAACATTATTAATATCTGGAGCAAGACGTGAGTCGATTAAATCAACAACTATCCGTTCTGGTTCGCTTAAAGTAAAAGCTGAAACTGAAGGCGTGACATCGCATACTATTGTAATTCTGATTTTATCAAGAAGTGATTCACAATTTATTGAGTTGATTTGAACAATTTGAGGTGCATTTTGCGCGATAACTGATATATTATTAAAGAAAATAAACATCATTAATCCTATTAATAATTTCTTCATCATAGCAACTCCTTCCTTCAATCTATACTCTTTTGTATTTCCATTTTTATTGTTCTCCCAACAGGAGCGTAAAAGTTCTACCGCCCTGTTCCAGTATTACTTTGTCTTTTTCAATGAAAGTAATTGATTTACCTGCAATTACTTCTCCAACTTCTAAAATTTGATCATTAATTAGCGCATATGCCTTTTTGCCGCTTAATGTAATCGCCTTAAGTTTTAAATCTTTAATTTCACTGTTTAGTATCCATTGGCGAACAAATGGATCGCTACCCCAATTAAGCACTTTGGTTGATTCTTGTTCTAATTGATTTGTTGATATCTGATTTAGTTCAGGTGTTGGTTGTGACGGATTGACCGTTTGGGTGACGGTTTTCTCTAATTGCGCTATTTTCTTTTTTGAATTGTTTGTTTTTTCTTTTACCGTAGTAGCTTTTTCCTTAATCGCTGTTTTTGAATTAGTAATATTTCTCGATATTGATGGTCGTGTCACTTTTTGCCTGATAAAGAAAGTATAAATCGCTAATAGTACTACGATTGCTATCACAATAAATAATATTCTTGATCTCAATTTAAATCACTTCCTTCTTAATGATATTCTTAATAAATATTTTTTGATTTAAGCATTTAATCATCTTTTTATTTTAGGTATACTTGTTTGTGGCAAAACTGATTCTCCAATCTTGACTTCGCGGGTTCGTCCAAATTCATCAATAATAATTCGGTCGTTTAGAATGTCAAGAACCTTACGACCCATAATGTCATCATTTTTTGTTATTCTCCTGCTATCAATAAGTGCAAACTTTTCCAAGCCAATGGTAACGATCGCCGTTAATTGATACAGTTGGACCGTTTTCTTGCCATTTTTACCTTTCTGTCTACTTAGTCTTCGTGCTTGTACTTCCTCGCGTTTTCTACGCTTTTCTTCTCTCCGCCTAAGTTTTTCTTCAGCTCTTATCTTCTTTTTTTCTGCTGCGAGTTCTGCTTTTGTTTTTGGTTTAATTTGACCAGCCGTTTTACCTTTTTTACCCTTCTGCCGGTTTAATTTTAATGAATCTCGAGTCGCTTTACTTCGGTTTACTGACCCGGATTTCTTCGGCTTCAGAAATTTGACACCGGCAAAAATTAGTAACGCCACTAGTACTATGATGAGTATATTTTTTCGATTCATAAATTGGCACCGGCAACTAAACTTGAGGCGTAGATATTTAATAAAATTCGGCACTCGACCATCGGGCGTATTTCATCCTTACCGATAATCTCAAATTCCGGTGTGCGTACAAAGTATGGAAAATCTTTAAGCGACTCGATGAACTGGGCAATTTCTAAATACCTCCCTTGAACGGTAACGATAAATGGTACCGGAGAAACCGGAGTTCCTTGATTATCGATCTGTATTAATGTATCGAGGCTGGGCGGATTAATCTCAGTGAAAGTTAGATGATAAGGTTCGCCCTCTTGTGCTAATTCTTTAATGACGGCGAGCAATTCCGAACGCGGCACAATTTGTGACATAAAGATTTTTTCTTTATTTTCTAAATCGCTAACTTGAGCACGAATTTTTACGATATCTCTTGCTATTAGTTCGTTATCTTTTAATTGCTTTTTTAAACTTGCCACCTCATGAGTAATTTTAACTTGCTGCTTAAATTGTGGTAGGTACAATAAAAATATGAATAAAAGTACAAGAATTACCAAGCCAATTATCCCTCCTAATAAAACCCTACGTTGTAATAGCTCCATAATTCGCTTCTCCTCTATTTATAATTAGTAAAATCATAGTTTATTCCTGCGTACAACTTATTTCAAAATTTAAAATAGTTTCGCCTTGCAGTACCGTACGCGTTTTATTAATAAGTTGAACATTGCGAAATTGAGATGCTGCTTCTAATTGAATCATAAATTGGGCTAGGTCTAAATCTAATAAGAATGGCTGGCCTGATGCCATGCCGGTCATTTTTATACCGTTTTCGCGCGTTACCGACAATGTGATAAGTTGAATATTTTGAGGCACAATATAACTTAACTGTTGCATAATCGAAAGAGTCGAACTTTCCGTTCCAATAATCCCATTTAAAGTTTTGAGCTTTGATTGCATGTCCGTAACGTCGGTTTTTATGTCGAAGTATTCTGCATTTATCATTTCGAATGCTGCTATTCTTCTCTTATAAACATCGATATTGCGTTTTTTAATATTCGTTTGGAATCCAATTAGTATGTTAATTACAACCAATGCCGGAACGACTAATAATGCAAAAGATACCACTTTTTTAATATCGCCCGAGCGGGCGCGCTGAAACTTTAATTCTTGCGGTAACAGATCAATCGCGCTTGCATCGTATAATACCCCTAACGTTCCGACTAATCTTGTACCTAACCCTTCGGCAAAAGGCTGGTCGCGGCGATAGAGGTTATGGGTTCGAAACGGGTCAAAGATTTCGGTCGGGAAAGCAAGGCTTGTCCCAATATATTCTTTGAGACCTTTTAATAATGCGCAGCCGCCGCATAACAGGACACGGTCGATCTTGGAGATTGTAAACTCGCGTCGGTAGTAATCGATACTTCGGTTAATTTCCGCGACCATACGAGTTAAGACTGCTTCTTGCAGGTGGGTTAAATATCGCACCCCGATTCCGTTTGGTAGTTTCTCGGGTGTGTTTAAATTGGGAATTCCATATTGTCTTTTTAAATTTTCCGCATCTTCCGTACTTAATGCCAGTTCACCTTCTTCGGTACTTAATGCGACCGTCATTGCTTCCGTTATTGCATTGCCCGCAATTGTAATCGTTCTGGCTAAATCTAATTTTTGATTCCGGATGAAAAGAATATTGGTAAACTGTGACCCGATATCGAGCATACAAACAACCTCATCTGGCTTGAGCCGGGCAAATCGTCTCGCTGCCGCAACCAGCGCAAACGGTACAACCGAAATTGTTGTCGGTTCCAGACCAGCTTTTTTGAATGTTGCGATATGCTCTGACACAACATCGCGTCGGGCTGCAACCACCATCACGTTATCTTTGATAACACCCGCTTCTCTAATATCGGAAATAACTTTGAAATCAAGGATTGATTCATCAAGGGTAAAAGGCGAGTACTTATCCAGCCGCAGCATTATCGCATCTTTTAATTCACGTTGCGACATCTTGGGAAATGGCACGGTTCTGATACTAATTGCTGGTCCGGAGACAAAGCTAAATACTTGCGAGGGAGAAAAATCTTTTGTTAGCTCTTTGAGAATCGACGGGATATCGAAAATTTCCATTATCTCTCTGACTCCATAATCAACAATATGCCCCTTGTCCATTTTAATATATTTTATCGAAGAGGAACCGATATCTATTGCAAGTGCGGTCTGGCGCTTAGTAGCAAATATAGTCTTGTTAACTAGTCCTTTTAAGTCCAATCCTCCCTCCCTTCTTGCCGATAAAACCAATAATTCAAACCATATAGTTCATTTTTATTGTTGTATTTAATATTTAATTCCCGCTTATTATTATTACAATAATTCATCTAAATGAAATTACTATACAAAGATTTCTAAATATGTCAAGAAATCTTTATTACACAAGATTACTACCTGCTACACTGACTAAAACTCCTATAAGACTACCTCTGTGTAACCAGGAGAGCGCCTTTTTCAGAACTCTCATACACGCTTATGGTGATGCGACCGGCACAAACTCTATTATCGACCCATCACTAAATCTTATTACAATTCGTCTTCCCACCATGGAAACTGGAGGCGGATTACCCATTCTGGTTTGTTTAAAACCTAAAATATCAAATCGTGTGATAGTATTTCTTGGGATAACTGGTCTTGGGTTAAGGTTTATTACTTCACCTATCCCGGCTCGATGTCCATGCGATGGCATATCCCAAACTTCGCAACCTTGCCAATTAACATATTCGTAATAAGCAGTTGTATCTAATCCTATCACCGCCATTGAATCTAAAGTGACATCATCGCCACTATTAAAAACACTAAATCTAATATTATTTGTAGTTGAGTCTGGATAAGCAACTCCGCTCCCTTCAACATATTTCAGATTATCATGGAATCCGGATGCAAATTTTAAATCCGAGATGATAATTGATCTTGGTAAAACCGAAACCCAGCGGATTACACTATCGCCCGAACCGAATTCTTTCTTTGCCACCAAACGATGCAGACCGATCGGCACCGGGTAATTGGATGGTGCAAATTCGTAATACCCGTCGGCTCGAGGATGTATGTTATAAGAAACTAAACTACCGTTTTGGGGAACGGTCAAACTAATTCTTATTCTTGAAGCGAGCTCGGCTGGTGGCAAACCTGCTTTATCCGCAACTACACCGGTAAGACGGTTTGATAAGAGGTCGGTTATCGTATCCGCAACTTTCACGGTCAAGGGTATTCTGCCTCCTGCCGTGCTACGAATTGTCAGTAAATTGGCATCGTAAACATAACTGTTACCCCAAGCATCAGTTCGATAATCCGTGCTATCTTGAATTATCCGTACTGGAATATAAGGACCCTGCCAATTCGTTCCATCTGATTTAATTAAACCGGTTAAATTAGTCGGCATGCGCCCCATATTACCAACATAACCAAAATTCATCCTTTTGCCATCCGAAACTAAATCCGGATTTCCAACAAAACCTTTTACTAATTCTAACATCTCTTTTTTAGTACTGTCAAATCGCGACTGATAAGTTGTTGCGTCAATCGTCCGATATGCAACCGCACCGATTAAACCGAGAATCAGAATCACCACAATTAACTCAAGTAAAGTAACACCGCGATCCGATCTTATCTTACTCGTAATACTTGATTTCGTCATGGAAAACTCACGGTTAATCTAAAATCTATAATATTATCAATGCCGGGGTAGATACACGCATACTTTTCGACAAAATCAGTGGTGTCCGTGGTTGACGGTGTCGAGTCGTAAGCACACCACATCTGGTGATTACCCTGCGGAATATCGGCTATTTGATAATAACCCGTCATATCTGGCCATGTCGACGAAGTCCAAGTGTCTCCATTTAAGGAATATTTGATGGATACTCTTATTTTTACATTATTTGAATCCGGCAGATTATTTAGGATATCTTTTATATTGCCTTTAACTGTATTGCGCAAAAGACTATTCGGCGAATAAGGAATTTTTTTGGTTATCCAGGTTAGCGGAGTTGTAACACTGCCGGTTGTATAACTGCGTATAGTCAAACTATCCCGGTTATAATAATAATTATTACCCCAGCCATCCTGCATATAATCTTGTGGGTTTTCTGTAAACTTTGACCTGATATACGGACCGCGCCACATAACCGCACCAGTCGGCCGATCGACCAAGTCCTGCAAAGTTTGGGGTAGTGCTCCCATATCACCCACGTAGCCGAAATCAGTTCGGCGTCCTTCATTATAAAGCTCTGGATTGCCCGCAATCGCATAAGACAATTGGTCCATCTCTTTCAGTGTCTGGTTCACTCTTGACTGTTGTACGGTTGCATCCCAAGTCTTCACTCCACCCGTAATCAGAAGCCCCATGATCATTATAACAATTAACAACTCCATCAATAATAAACCGTCTTGATTACTGATGGCACGTTCAACTTTATTTCTTATTTTCATCTTTTTAATCACAGTTTAGACAGATTAGATGGACTTATTTCTTTCATCAGTGAAAATCCGTTCACTCTGTCGTTTTATATTAATTAAAATAAAATCTGTATATCGTCATTAGCAAGCGGGGTTGGGCTCGGGTCAGTTGACCATCGACCATCCGGTCCGGTGCTTCTTAAACCGATTGTATCATTTACCCGGCCAATTAAAAATCTAATCGTGTCACCCCACGCATCATGCATAAACCCTTGTTGCCCGTCATCTCGAATATAGGGTCCTTTCCATCCGTGCTTGGTAAAAGGGTTCCATATTGGTAAAGATTCACGACCAACATAACTGTATCGCGATGTATCCGGACGTCTTGTTGCAAGTTCAATTAAATGTCTGGGCAGTCTTCCGACATCACCTCTGAAACCGACGTCCGCATATTCACCGCCACTAATAACATCCGGGTTACCAACAACCGCTTTTCTTAATTGTTCCAACTGTTGTCGAGTTGTTTGAATCCGTGCATTTGTATTAACACGATTTACTATTAGCGGTGCGGTAAATGCTATTAAAAGCCCGATTATAAATATCACCACTAATAATTCAATTATTGTAACCCCGCACGTTCGATTTTTGTGCATAATTAAACGTCATCTCCCATCTATAAATTATATTATACTATTGAAATTATGTCAAGAGAAATTTTCAATTAAATGCTGTAAAAAATCATCAGATTTAAAACTCATAACTGTATTAATCATCTATAGTTAAATTTAAGTTATATCGAAGTATTATCAAGTATGTTTCATTAATTGATTATAATTAATCTTACTATCTAAAATGGACAAAAATTGCATCTTTTTACGAATGCCTAAAGTCTAATTCTAAGAAATTAACACTAATAAGAAATACCACGGAGAGTCAGAGACACTGAGACTCTGAGAGAAACACTCTGTGCCGTCAGTATCTCTATTGATGATTTTTTTAATTCGACTACTAAAATCCCTGCTTAAAACCCTGTTAAAATGCCTTTTCGAGTTTCCATTGCACCCTGCGATAGACTTCTTCTTAGAATTCCTAATAAAATTCCAATCAAATTTTCAATTACATATTATATTAGATAATCGTTTAGATAAACTATTATGAACTTAATTCTAAACTTGTTTATGAACCAAATCTTACAACTAACCCCCAATCCCCAGCCCCAAAATCCTCCAAAACCCACTCCAAGGAGGGGTGTAATGAGAACTTTAAATTTAGAATATGAAATTTATAATGTTAAAGGAAAAATTGTTCGATTTTTCTTCTATCTGCAGGTAGAATTTTTATAATTAGAATATCAAAACTAATCATTATAATTTTCGGTCAATCCTGTCAGAAAATAAAAATTGAATTACCAGGCAAGCTTTCGCCTTACTTCGTTATTTAGAACCCTCTAAATGTCTCTACATCTCAAATCAGCGATTATAACTTATATTTGAGTTGAACAACCCATTCTTTGATATTTACAAGATTGCCTGTATGATAGGTGTCAAGAGTTAGCTTCGGTCCCAGCTTAAAACCGACTCCAAACGAGTAAAAAATACTGATATCTTTATTGATAATGTCAGAGTAAATTCGCCATTCATCTTTTGAACTAGTTTTTTCATACAAAAGTTTCGGCGTAATGCCGCTTCGAATTCTTATTGATGGTAATACACTATACTCCAAACCAAACAATAAAAATAGATCCCCCTGTTGCTTTTTTCGAACACTGTATGTATACGAACCAGGAGGCGATATTGAATCTATAATACTATGTTCCTGACTACTGTCTTTTTCTGAGCTAAAAAGCGATTTAATTCCCACAAATCCTTGGAGATTGTTGGTAAGCGGTGTCTCATACCCGAAACCGATTACTCCTTTTCTCTTTTCTCCGGTTCCACCAATAGCTAGTGATTGTACATAATAAGCTTGCGTATCAACAACAGTAAGTTGGGTCGATTCAATGTTGGGACAATTCCGCCATCGTTCGCAAAACGAATCTTTGCTTAACCATTGCCAAGATTCGAGTTTTGTCCCGCTCAGGTCATAAGAACTTTTCGTAAATTCTACAAAAGTGTTAAACTTTTCTTCATTATTTATTTCTGCCATCGTAAGTCTAGTCTCACCTCACTAATCCTTTTTAACTCATTATGATTTGCGACTTCATTTTCAAAATCGTATGAGTAATGAAAATAATACCAATAAGAACTATCGTCGACTTCGAAAGCAGAATTAGAGTATTCCTGATAATCTTCTGTCTCACCATTAAAATTAGTTTTGGTATTACCGGTTTTAAATGTCGCGATAAGTTGAATTAAATTTTGATCCAAATTGAGAGCGCTTCCAAGTCCAAATTGATGATATAAAAGGTCGTTATTTTGTTGGTAATGTAAATTACTACTAACATAATATACGTTATCTTCTTCACCTTTAATTTTATAAGAACTTCTGGTAAAGGTATAAAATGGAGAAATACTCAAAAACATCGAAAGCGGGATCGCTACGAAAATCGATTGTTGGTAAGCTAAAAATTCGGACCAGCGGTAATCGTAAGAGTAATCATCAAAGTCGTATTGTCGATAGTTATATCCTTTTCAAAAATTGATAAAATGATTACGCAATCCAATTGAAAAGTTCGGTGTTAAAAATTTTAGGGGCAAAAAAAGTAAATGCGATTGGGTATTTTAAGCCATATCTATCAGCATATGGTAAAAAGGAAAGGTTAATATAATTAGATTTTAATAACGGAAGTAGTGCTGAGTTTAACAAAATATCGCTTTCGATATCGGATACTATTCCTAAGAAATTTTCACCGAGCGCCTTTACTCTTAAGGATGGAATTGGAAATTCTGGCTCTTCAGGTCGCAGTTCTTCTTCAAATTCGATTATTTCAATCGGGACAGGATTACCGCATGCCAAATGACACAAAATTACAAGCACAAAACAAATAGTTAACAAACTTATTCTTTTATACATATACGCCGCCGACGTAGATTTACATGAATTTCAATATGTTGTCAAGCTATTTCTTTTAATGTTTTATATTCGTGATGACAATGTCTAATACACTTCTTCATAATGTTCAAAATAGTAAATATAATTACAATGTGCGCTTGCATCATGTTCTCTTGACTAATTAAACTTTCTTAGTTATATTATTCGACCGTGAGAAAGATTAAAATTGTTGGATTAGGCGTTGGTCTTCCAGAAAGAATTTTAACAAATTTTGATTTAGAAAAGATAGTCGATACCACGGACGAGTGGATTACCGAACGAACTGGTATCAAAGAACGGAGAATTGCCGATGAAAAAACCGCAACCTCTGATTTAGTCATCACGGCAACTAAAGAAGCCCTAAAACAAGCTAACTTAAAAGCAAGTGATTTAGATACTATTATTATTGGCACATCGACACCGGATACGCTTTATCCTGCAACCGCCTGCTGGGTTCAAAAAGGTTTAGGAATTTCTGGCTCAGTCGGATTTGATATCAGTGCTGGTTGTTGTGGTTTTTTATATGCCTTGGAAATCGCAACTGCCCTGATTGCCTGTGGTACGAGTAAAAAAGCATTGGTTGCCGGCGCTGAAATATTATCGAAAGTAACCAATTATCAAGACCGTGCTACTTGTGTCTTATTTGGCGATGGTGCTGGTGCTTGTGTTATTGTTCCAACTGATGAGGACCGAGGTATTATATCATCTAATTGGGGAGCCGATGGAAATTTGTCAGAACTTCTATATCAACCTGCTGGCGGTAGTCGAATACCCTCCAGTTGCGAGTCCGTCGAAAAGAAACTCCATACAGTCCATATGGCAGGTAATGAAGTATTCAAAAATGCAGTCCGTGAGATGGAAACCGCAACCTTGACTGCATTACAGGATGCTAAAATGACTGCGGAAGATATTGATTTATTTATATCACATCAAGCCAATACCAGAATTATTGAAGCGACTATAAAACGCGCAAAAATACCTTGGGAAAAGACCTATATGATAATTCACAAATATGGCAATATGTCCGCCGCGACGATTCCAGTGGCTTTACACGACGCTTATCACGAAGGAAAAATAAAAGACGGTACAAAAATCTTGTTTGCTGCCTTTGGTGCTGGTTTTACCTGGGCAGCATCGATTCTTAAATGGTAAAAATATACATATGACAGAAATCAGATTTCATGGACGTGGTGGTCAGGGTGCGGTAACCGCATCTGAGATATTAGCTTCCGCATTATTCGCAGAGGGCAAATATGTCCAGACTTTCCCTGAATTCGGGGTTGAACGAAGAGGGGCACCGGTTCAGGCGTTTTTAAGATTTGATGATAAACCGATTTTACTGCGATGTAGAGTCTATAATCCTGACCATATTGTCGTTTTAGACCCGGTATTAACCAAAACTGTCAATATCACACAGGGATTAAAACCGGGTGGTTGGATTTTATTAAATGCTGCAAAAGTACCAAATCATTTTAAATTTGAAAATTACCGTTTAGCGATTGTTGATGCAACCGGCATCGCAATTAAATATCGGCTCGGCGCAAAAACGGCTCCAATCGTAAATACCGCGATTTTGGGTGCATTTGTCCGAATCAGTGGTCTAACCAACTTGAATGATGTGATAAGTGGTATTAAAGATTATATCCCGATAAAATTAAATGAGAATATCCAAGCAACAAAGGATGCCTATGAAATGGTTAGAGAAGTATAAGATTTCCCCTCCTGTATTAGAAAAAGAATCAGATTATCCGGATTGGGCAATTTCCTTAGTGCCGACTTTGCTAAATCGAACCGGCACCTGGCGTATATTTAGACCAATTTATGAAAATAAAGTCCCCCCTTGTAATAATGAATGTCCCACTAATGAAAAAATCCAAGGTTACTTCGATTATGTAAAGCAAGGAAAATTACTGGATGCGTATAAGTTAATTTTAGAAGATAATCCGTTCCCCTCCATTACCGGTCGAGTCTGTTATCATCCTTGTGAAGGAGTCTGTAATCGTAAAGATTATGATGAATCTTTAGCAATTCATTGTGTCGAACGGTATATCGGCGATTGGGGAATAAAGCATGTTCCTTTTGCCAAACCGCGCGAAAAAAGAAAAGAAACCGTAGCGATTATTGGTTCCGGACCAGCTGGTATGGCGGCGGCGTATTATTTAACTTTGGATGGTTTTAATGTAACAATCTTTGAAAGAAAAACCAAACTCGGCGGAATGTTAAGATACGGTATCCCTGCCTACCGGTTACCTAAGAAAATCCTTGATAGTGAATTTAAGAAATTAACCGCATTAGGAGTAAAATTTAAAGTTAATTGTGCAATCGGTAAAGATATTACCTTAGATTCGTTGCGCAAGAGCTACGATTATATAATAATTGGACACGGTGCTCATAAAAACCGACCGCTGGGAATTCCCAATGAAAATGCGGCTGGGGTTTTTTCAGGGTTAGAATTTCTGTTCCAAATAAATTCTGGAAAAAAACCGAAGATTCGTAAAAAAGTTGCGATCATCGGCGGTGGCAATACTGCAATTGACGCAGCACGCTCATCACTCCGGCTCGGCTCGATTCCGACAATCCTCTATCGAAGAACCAGAACTGAGATGCCGGCAGTACCGGACGAAGTCGATGCGGCAGAAAAAGAAGGAATAAAAATCGAGTTTTTAGTTGCGCCGGTGAAGGTCAAAGCAACCAAAAAAGGTAAAGTAACCGGGATTGAGTTAATCAAGATGAAATTAGGTAAGCCGGATGCTTCCGGACGAAGAAGACCGGTGCCGGTTGAGAAATCCAATTTTGTTTTGAAGTTCAATAACATTATAAGTGCGATCGGTGAACAGGTTGACCTTTCAATGTTGTCTAAGGATATCGAAAAGAGTGAATGGGGTGTTAAAGCGGATAATATCGGCAGAACCAATATTCCGAATGTCTTTGCGGTCGGTGACTGCGTAACCGGTCCTAAAACAGTGGTCGAAGCATTTGGTGCGGGTAAAAGAGCCGCATTAAAGATTCTGGGCGAAACCGATAAGATAAAATTTAAGGCCGAAATGCGAAACGCCGGAGAAGCATCTATGAACCAGCGACCAGTAAAATTTACTGATCTTAATTTAGATTACTTTGAACATGCTAATAAAATACCTGGCCCGGAAATTCAAGTTGCCGCACGGAAAAAGAATTGTAAAGAAGTTCATACCGGCTACAATAAAGCAATGTTTAAGCAGGAAACGGAAAGATGTTTTTCCTGTGGTGTCTGTAATAAATGTGATAACTGTTTTGTCTTATGTCCTGACTTATCTGTGTTAAAAGATGCGGGAGATTACGAATTTGATTACGATTATTGCAAAGGTTGCGGTGTTTGTGCGCGTGAATGCCCAAGATACGCAATAACAATGCTTGAAGAATCAAAGGTGGAGGTTGAATGAATCCTACCCTTTCAAAGATAATCAATATTAATATAACAAAACTTACTCGACGAACTCACAAAGGAAGGACTGGATGAATAAGGTTATCACTGGAAATCATGCCGTAAGTTATGGTGCACAACTTGCCCGCTCCCAAGTCATCGCTGCTTATCCGATAACTCCACAGACACAGGTTGTTGAGCTTCTTTCTGAATTCTGCGCATCTGGTAAACTTAATGCAAAATTTATTAAAGTCGAATCGGAACATTCAGCAATGGCCGCCTGTCTTGCTGCATCAGCAGCTGGTGCAAGGGCGTTCACCGCCACGTCGGCACATGGTTTAGCATTAATGCATGAGATGTTACACTGGGCAGCAGGTGCTCGATTGCCGGTAGTTTTGGCTAATATCAATCGTGCAATGGGACCTGGTTGGTCGGTATGGACTGACCAGAACGATTCATTGTCGCAAAGAGATTTGGGCTGGATTCAATTATACTGCGAATCTAATCAGGAAGTTTTAGACACCACAATCCAAGCATTTAAAATTGCCGAAAAGGTCTTATTGCCGGTAATGATTATCCTTGATGCTTTTGTTCTTTCTCATACCTCTGAACCAGTTGACATTCCAGAGCAGGAATTGGTCGATAAATTTTTACCGCCATATGACTTAAAAACAAAGTTAGATTTAGCTAATCCAAAATCCTACGGTGCATTAACCAATCCCGACCATTATTATGAAATGCGCTATAAAATTGCAAAAGCACAAAGTGAGTCGCTTAAAGTTATTAAAGAAGTCGACCTAGACTTCTACGAGCATTTTGGCAGAAAATATGGTATCGTAGAAACGTACCGGTGCGATGATGCAAAAGTTATACTGGTAACTTCTGGCACAATCACGGGCACGGCACGAACTATTATAAACGAGATGCGTGAACGAGGACGAAAAGTTGGACTTTTAAAGCAAAAGTTGTTTCGCCCAACACCGTTTGAAGAACTGCGGTCGATCTTATATAAAGCACAGAAGATTGCGGTTATCGACCGCAACATTTCATTTGGTCACTCTGGTATATTTGCGCAAGAGATAAAATCAGCTCTCTACGGTCTTGCCGGCGCGCCACCGATTTTTGATTATATCATCGGCATCGGCGGCAGAGATGTGACTCCCGACGATATCCGAGAAATTATCGATAATACTTTTAAAACTGAAGCACCGCAAGAACCAATTATTTGGCGTGGAGTAAGATTATGAGATTTACCGTACCAGAAAAAGAACTAATGTTCCCTGGTCATGTTGCTTGCCCAGGATGTGGTGGTGCATTAGCAATGAGGTTAGCACTAAAAGCACTGGGAGAGAAAACTATGGTTGTTATACCTGCCTGTTGCTGGACCATAATCGATGGTCCATTTCCGATGCATTCATTACATGTCCCAGTGTACCATACTGCATTTGAGACCGCGGCAATTGCCGCATCAGGGATTAAGGCGGGCTTAGATATTCAGGGGAAAAAAGATATTACTGTTATGGCATGGGCGGGCGACGGGGGTACGCTTGATATTGGAATTCAGGCATTATCCGGCGCGGCTGAGCGAAATGACGATATAATTTATACTTGTTATGATAATGAAGCATACATGAATACTGGCATCCAACGTTCATCCGCAACGCCAAAAGGTGCCTGGACAACGACAACTCCTGAGAAAACGCCCAAACTTGAACCGAAAAAGAATATCGCAGAAATAATGATTGCCCACCGTATCCCATATGTGGCAACCGCTACGCTATCCTATCCTGAAGATTTAATTAATAAATTCAAAAAAGCAAAAAGTATCAAAGGCACGAAATTTATTCATGTTTTGGCTCCGTGCCCTACTGGTTGGAAAATGGCACCCGACCTGATGATTAAAGTATGCCGTTTAGCGGTCGAGACGAAAATATTCCCGATTTATGAATGTGAAAATGGCATTAACTACACAATTAACATTATGCCCAAAAACATCATTCCGGTAAGCGAATATCTCAAAGTTCAAGGACGTTTTTCTCATCTTCGCGAGAAAGACCTGCTTGAGATACAAAAGACTGCCGAGCAAGAATGGGAACTACTATTAGCTAAGAGTCGTTGGCAATTAGCTATTAATAAGTAGCGGTTAGTTATCAGAGATTAGCTTTTATGGACATAAGCAAGCGGAATCATAATGACACCTACCTTGTGATTGCTGAAATATTATTTTTATTATTTTTTATTTGTATTGTCTCATGCATCTTCTATCCGATCAACGACCTTAAGACTATTAATTTATGCTTTATACTGTGGGGACTATTTGTAATATTTGGATTTTTATTCGGGGAATTTGAACCAACGGTCAGTATTTGTTTCGGATTAAAAATCTGGACTGTAGCAATCTTCTTAAGCACAATCATTACATACATCATTGTATTTTTTCTATTTAATCAGTTACCTGAATTCAATTTGGTGTTCTGGCTTATAATATTGTTTTATTTATATTTCCTTGCTCCGATTGTCGGATTCATTTTTCGTCGGATATTCCCGGTACCAGTTGTCCTAGTAACCGATACAAGTGGCAAAGAAAACCTATTAAAGTGGTGGGGCTATAACGCAAGCGTGCGTATCTCAAAAGCTGAATTTGATAATTGGTTAAATTTGCATAGTGACGGTTCTGGTAAAGTCGCAAATTACGATTTGATTTTAATCGATATCACGAATCCTGCATCTGAAACGATAATTACACATTTACCTGATAAATATTTCATCAATTTCCTTGGTATAAAATCTTATCGTCTATTCGATTATATTACAGGATTTCATACGCGCGTTTTAACAAAATATCCCGGTCACGGTACCCAATATCGCATCAAACGGTTGATTGATTTTTTTGTATGCTTAGCTGCACTAATTTTATCTGCTCCATTGTTTCTATTTGCCGTGTTATGTATTAAGCTCGATAGCCCTGGCTCGGTTTTTTTTCGGCATCGTCGACTAGGAAAAAATATGAGGCCATTCAACTTACTTAAATTGCGAACAATGTATCAAGATGCAGATAAAAGACTAAAAGATATTTTAATTTCAGATAAAAAATTAAAAGATGAATTTGAAAGAACCTTTAAATTAAAAAAGGACCCTCGTATTACCCGCACTGGCAAAATTATAAGACAGCTATCGATTGACGAATTACCCCAAATATTCAACGTATTAAATGGAGACATGACACTGGTCGGTCCTCGGCCAATTGTCGAAAAAGAAATTGATTATTATCGAGGTTATTCTTTGGACATCTTCCGTGTTTTACCGGGAGTTACTGGTCTGTGGCAGACATCTGGGCGAACCGAAACAACCTACGAAAAACGTGTTATGCTTGACACTCGCTATGTACGTAACTGGTCTTTGTTAAATGATGTAAAATTACTACTAAAAACCATACCGGCAGTAATTTCTCAAAAAGGAGCCTATTAACAATGCTAGTTGACAAAACCGATCTTGTGATTTTACGCCATTTAGAACATGCCGGACGCTGGTTTGATCCATTACCCAAACAACTAGGACTATCATTGGATGAAATTATGAAACGTATAAAGAATATGGAAGACGAACGAGTGATTTCGGATTACAAAGCATCCATTTTTGTGCCTCCTTTTTTAGGCGGTGATTGGGTCTGGGGCTGCATTCTTGCAAATGCTAGTAATCGAGAAAAAGCTGTTGCTTATATATTACAACGAATTCCATTTGTTAGCGAAATATGGTACAACGCTAACATACCACCGAATCTCGGTCATAATTTTTCACTTGTATTCTACTCTAAGGACTTTGATGCAGAGATTAAGTTTCTAAAGGAAATATCGGAGATTACCTATTTAGAAGCATACCGTATTACTGATTTTGCATTTCCGATTGCACGAGTCTTTTCATCGGAAGAAAATTTACTTTTAAAAACAATTTTTACTCATCCAACTGCAGATTCTGTAAAATTAGCCGAGCTTTGCCTTAAAGATATAAAGTGGGTCGAAGCAAAACTTGAAAAATTAATCTGGACGCCACAGAATTCTGACGGTGTGATATCAGTTCTTCCGGAAATATACTATAAACGTTTGGAAAATTTTTGCCACACTCATTTTATTCTAGAATTGAACGATAACCCCGAATTACTTTTTGATGAATTCAAAACATTGGGATTCGAAATTGTTCTTGACGGAAGACCGTTTCAGGGACGCTACATTCAATTGGAAGCAGATACATGGGGTTTTAATGACCTGCTCATCAAAAGAGCAATACTAGAAAAGCATCGAGAGACAAAGTTAGCAGGTATAGTTATTGCCGAAGAAATGCGAGTTTGCACTGATTGGGGTCTAAAACTTGTCAGTAATTAATTCTAAAATCCGTCTGGTAGTATTTTAACAATAACTTTTCTTTTTCTTGGTCCGTCAAATTCACAGAAAAAGATTCCCTGCCAGGTTCCAAAAAGAATTTTAGAATTTTCAAAAAATATTGTCCTGGTTGAACCAACAATCGCAGCTTTAATGTGTGCGTCGGCATTACCTTCGGCATGTAAATATTTGTAATTGTGAGGGAACAATCGACTGAGTGCTGTGTTTATATCGCTCATAACACTAGGGTCATAATTTTCATTAATCGTAACCGCTGCAGTAGTGTGCGGTATATAAATAATTGCGATACCAGATTGCACTTTGCTCTTTCCAATTATTTCGGAAACGTTGTCAGTAATATCAACTAATTCAGTACGACTATGGGTTGACAATTCAAATGTGTAATGCATATATATTAAACTTTTTTAAAGGCTATATGCAATCTATTACGAAGCCAAATGATAAAGCCAAGACTCATCGAAATGACCAAAATTCCAACAACAAAAAGCAAGTGTTGTTTAGAAAATAAACTTGTAAGTTCTGCTATTATCACACATGCCAAACCGAATGAAAGGTTTAATATCCATTCCCGAGTTGAAAATATTCTACCACGGATTGCTTCGGGAACGAGTTCATGTAAAATCGTATCCTGAGCAATAAAAACCGGTGACAGTGAAAGCCCAGCGATGAACGCTAATGGTATTAGAGCAATAAAAGTATTAAATATGGGTATTAAAATAGTAACTACACCTAATAATATGAAACTAATCAGTATAGTATATTGCTTGCTAATTCGGTGTCCGATGATGCCATAACTCATCGAACTCACTACTAGACCTATCGCCCCAATCGCAGCAATAAAACCAACACCCTTTGTTCCGACTCCAAATCCCATCTTAGCCGCGGGTGCTTGAATTATTGGTACTAACAGAACGAACACTGATGCTCCAATAAGAACCATTATAATAATACTACTAAAAACAAAAAGGACCTGAGGGGTTTTTTTTATGTATTGAAACGCTAACCGCAACTCATCAATGGTCTTCTTCTCTTGAGTTTTAGCCAATGAAAAAACCGGAGAAAGCGTGCCGCGGGCAGGCGGTTTTCGTATATCTTCTAAATTGGATTTAAAAAACTTGGTTGACATAGCTATAATTATTAGACCAACCACCGAACAAACATAAGTTAAAGAATCTATATAAAATCCGGCGCTCCAACTATATTTAATGCCTACTTTTCGCCAAATTTGCCAGTCTACGATAATTCCGCCGAAAAACATTCCGAAAAAGGTTGCAATACGTCCAATAAAGTTCATAAATGAATTAGCCGCTAATAGACGACGTTTTGCAATTAAATTTGGAATAATTGATAGCCGAGCAGTGTTGAAGAATAGTCCAAATAAAAAAACTATAAAAGCGATAAGATAGACTAAATAAAGGCTTTTAGTTCTAATGACAATTAGAGGAATTAAAACAACCATAATGGCACGGCTCGAATCGCAAAATATTAACACTTTTAAACGATTCCAACGATCGACTAAAACACCTGCTAAAGGTCCAAATAGAATCGTCGGTAAAGTAATAATGACCGAAAGATATGAAATTGCCCGCGAGCTTTGCAGTCCATATTTGTCGGCAAAGAATGCGATCACCGCTAAGAGAGCCATGTAATCGAGTTTATCACCGAAAAGAGAAATTGACTGAGAAAGACTAAAAATCATAAAATTGCGAATACGTAAAACAGACAGAAAGTGACTTCGTGATTTAGGAACAGCTATATAAGCAGTAATGCCTTCGTTCGTTTGTATGTTATTATTTTCAATTTTGTTGTCTTCTGATAATTCAGGCATATAACATTAATAATATATTAATATATAAATAATCAATTCCTGGTAATATATTTTCGTTGTTCGCTAAGATAATTATTTAACAGTTCACTGTAAAAATCTTCGATTTGCGGTGTAATTTCTTCCCATGAATATTTCAGTGCTTTTAAGCGCCCTGCTTCACCCATATTTTTAGCTAATGCGCGGTCGGTAAGAATTTTAATCAAACTGCCAGCAATTTCATCGGGTGACTGTGGTTTAGCTAATAGGCCTTCTTTTCCATCTTCAACTATCGTGCGATAACCTGATATATTAGATGCTACTACTGGTTTTCCGCTTGCCATTGCTTCTAGCAGCACGATACCAAAACTTTCGTATCCGATCGAAGGCGCACAGAATACATCACAGCTTGCATAATAATGTGGTCTTTCTTCACTACTAATGAGTCCAGCAAAATGAATATTACCTTTGACTTCTTTCGAAATGTATTCCCGGTAGGCATAACCTAAAAGACCAGCACCACAAACGATGAGTAACACGTTAGGAATTTGTTTTTTAACAATAGGTAACGCCTTTATGAGATATTTAAGTCCCTTGCGTGGTTCAAATCGACCCAAGAATAAAATCTTGGGTCGATCATCAGAAAACCTTACTAATGGCTTTACGGATGGATTGAACGTGGCTATATTTATTGCATTTGGAATAAGTCGACAATGACCGGAAAAGTAGTACATATTAGAATCAAATGCAGTTTGTGATACAGCGATTCGTCCATGAAGTTTACGAATGTACGGTTCAAGCATGCGGTAGAAAATAAAATATTTTTTGCCCTTTGGATGACTCGCATGAAAAGTAATAACATTGACTGATTTTGAGTGACGAATTGCAAGAACAGGTAACATCTGTGGTAACACTCCATGAATATGTAGGATTTCAAAATGCTCTTTTTCAAAAAACTTTTCTATCTTGTCCGAGAGGCGCCATCCGATCGACAAACGCGCAAATGATTTATTCGCGCGAATCAATAAACCGGTTCCTATTCGGTATGTATGATTTTCGTCTGGTAAATTAGATAATGTTTTAAATATCGTATTTTTGAAATTTGTCGTTAGAACTTTAACGATGTGTCCACGTGTCCTTAGTATTTGTGAAAGATTGTATATATGTTCAGGGATACCCCCTACATACGGATAATAGGTATCAGAAACCATACAAATCTTCATTGCTATAGAGAAACTTTATTGTTATCGTGCTAAACCATCTGAATCCAAATCCCGGCTTTTTTCTTTTTAGCTATCTTATAAACTTGTGCTGCAGTAGTCAAATCTTGAATACCCAACCCGGTTGAATCAAAAATAGTCACTTCTTTATCATTTGTGCGACCTTTTTGCATACCGGCAACAATGCGTCCGATTTCGCCGTAGAGATGTTTCCTTGTAATTATCCCTTTGGTTAACGGAACATTAATTTCTCCGGAATGACTTGCTTGATCCCAGTCATCAATAACAATTTTGCTTGTTGTTAAGAGTTTAGGATCTAATTCTTCTTTACCTGGAGCGTCTGCACCCATTGCATTAATATGGGTACCGGGTTTAATCCATTCTTTCATAATAATCGGCTTTCGTACCGGCGTCTGGGTCGAGACAATATCCGCGTCAATTACGCAGTCTTTCACCGACTTTGCGATTATGTATTCAGCCGGATACAACTTTTTATATTTTTTGACAAACTCTTTGCACAAATTTTCGGAAAGGTCATATACAATAACTCTCTTAATCTTACGTACTCGGTAGATAGCCGCCAACTGGGTGTCAGCTTGTACGCCAGCACCGATTAATGCTAATACTTTCGCATCTTTTCGGGCAAGATATTTTGAAGCAAGACCACCGGCGGCACCAGTTCGCATGGTTGTAATCCAGGTTCCATCAAAAATAGCAATCGGATAACCGCTCTTTGGATCAATCATCAGAATTGTTGCCATAACGCTCGGTAGATTATATTTCTTCGGATTATTGGGGTGAACGTTAACCACTTTAACACCTGATATATCTAACTCCGGTAAATATGACGGCATTACTCGGATATCGCCATTATATTTTTTATAGAAGAGATACATTTTCGGTGGCATATCAGCCATGCCACGTCCTTTAGCAGAGAATGCTTGTTCGACCGCTTTCAGTGTATCTTCCATTGTAAGAAGTTTTTTCACTTCTCGTTCGTTTAACAAGAGTGTTTTCATTTATCCTCCTGATTGTTATATTTTTTTTCGATAATTTTATTTGGTGCTACTCCAATTTTCGCTAAATCCTTTATGGTAATCGGACCAACAATTGAAGCAGAATATTGTTCCAATTTGAATAGTTCAACTAAACTATTAACATAATCAAAACTTAAATTGTCAAAAGCAACGATTGAGTCTTCAATTGAAAACGTACGACCCGTTAATAAATACTTTTTCGCATTGCGGGTTATGCGCGATATTGGGTCTTCTGCTGCTAAAGCCGTCATACCTTTGCAATAATTTACCGACCGTTTAAATTCTTCTTTAGTTATACCATATTTTTTCAATTTTTGCATCTCTTCAAATGCAATTAATAAAGACCGTTCCCGATTCTTGATTTCAGAAATATGATAACCACAAAATAAACCAATATCAGAATAGAAATCCAAAAATGTAGATATTGTATAGAGTAACCCTTCTTGTTCGCATAGACGTTGAAATAGTCGAGAACTTTGTGAGCCGCCAAAGATATTATTGAGTATGATTAAACCATACCGACGTTCATCCTTTAGCGGAATTGTTAGGAAGCCCGCCATTGTATAGATTTGTTTTAAATTCGATCTTGTTTCAAATATTAATGCACGCTCAACGTTTTGTGACGGAGGAATTGAAGGTGCCCAATAATCTAGAGGTGAATACTGCAATTGTCCACCCAGTAGTTTATCTAAAATTTGTGCGTGATTAACATTTCCTGCCGCACAAACACATAAACGTATATTTAATGAACTATTTTGGTGGTATCTAATTAAATCATCACGTGTGAATTGGTTTATCGATTCGCGTGTGCCGGCAATCGGAATAGCAAGTGGATGCCCAGGAAACATTATTTCTGAAAACAAATTATAAACACGCTCTTGAGGATCTTCATAAGCAGTAGTAATTTCCTGCAGTATAACATTTTTTTCTTTCTCCAGCTCCCCCTCATTAAAACTTGCCTCGCGCATAATTTCGAAGAATAAATCGAAAAGTTTACTAAAATTTTCTTTCGGATAGTGAAAATATATACCGCTTATTTCTTTTGCCGTAAAACCGTCGATGGTCGAACCCAACGATTCAACGATGCAAGAAATATCTTTGGCACTCTTCTTTCTTGTACCTTTAAAAATCATGTGCTCAGTAAGGTGAGTCAACCCTTGATCATTGTCTTTTTCATCACGGCTGCCTGAAGCAATAAAAAATCCCATCGTTGCTGATTTGAGCCACGGCATTTCTTCGGTTATTAATGTCACGCGCGGGTTTATTTGAGATATTTGTAAATTAGACATTACCTAATCTTTTACAATAACTTTCTGCGGTCCACCGCTCTGTTTTAAATAATCTAATTGGTCGATTGGTCCGACATTAGCTACTGAATATTCTCCCGGCAAAGCAACTGTTAAAGCATTAACTTTATCAATCGAAAGTTGTTCAAATTTTAAAATTGATTCTTCAGTCGACACACATCTATTTAGTAATAAGTCATTTTTAGCATTACGAATCATTCGCGACATCGAATCTTCGGAGCTTAAAGTCAACATTCCTTTACACGAATTTATTGCGTTGTCAAATTCCTCTTGAGTTATTCCATCTTTTTGCAATTTTATCGTCTCCTCGTAACCGCATCGATAAATTTTTTCTTGATTTTTTACATCGGATACAAAATATGCACCTAAAATACCAATATCGGAATAAAAATCAACAAAGGAAAATATTGAATACGCTAACCCCTCTTGTTCACGTAACCGCTGGAACAAACGCGAACTCATTGCACCTCCCCAAATGTTATTCAATACAATCATTCCGTATCTTTCCTCGTCTCGATATGAAAACGTGGGCGATGCGGCAGCGGCATAGAGTTGAGTCAAATTACACCTAGTCTGAATAATAGTCGTTCGTTCGGTATCTATGTTTGGTCTTATTATAGGAATCGGATTTGATGCTAAAATTTGATGACTCTTTAATTGCAACTTATCGACGAGTTTTAAATGACCTATATTACCTGCCGCTGATATACATACTTTTGATGGTAAGAATTTCCTGAAATAGTAATCGGCGATAACATCATGGGTTAATTTATTAATCGTATCAACTTTTCCAACGCTTGAAAAAGACAGCGGATGGTTTTGAAATAAAGCTTCAAACAATAATGTAAATACCTGTTCTTGTGGATCGTCTAAAGATTCAGCTATTTCTTGGGCGATAACTTGCTTTTCTTTTTCTAACCCATTCGGATCAAACAAAGGTAACGATATAATTTCACTCATTAAATCCAACATTTTATCAAATTCGCTCGCGAGACAACGACAATATATACCACTAATTTCTCTAGTTGTAAATCCGTCAATCACCGCTCCTGCGGATTCAGAAATATAAGCAATATCTTTTGCCGTTTTATTCTTTGTCCCTTTGAAAAGCATATGCTCAATCAGGTGACTTATACCGTTCATTTCCGCTGTTTCGTTTCGACTGCCATGCTGGAAGAAAACCCCGATTGCAACCGAAGGAAAATCTGATATGTATTCGGTAATAACCGAAAAATAAGGGTTTATTTTAGTTATTTGAATATCACTCATATTAATTACATTACAACTAAATTATTACGCGCGAAAAATCTTATAAAAAATTTATTTTAAAAAACCGGTGTACTCTTAAGACTCCGGTTTATTTTCCTCGGCTTGCTCAGCTTGACGCTTAGAGAGATTGATTCGCCCCATATCGTCAATTTCCATGCATTTGACTTTGATAACATCTCCAATTTTTAAGACATCCGAGACATTTTTTACTCTGTTTTGCGCCAATTGTGAAATATGAACCAACCCTTCTTTGCCAGGTAAAATCTCAACAAATGCACCAAAATTGGTGATACGCCTTACCGTGCCGGTATAGATTTTTCCAACCTCAACCTCTTCCGTAATTTCCAAGACCCGGGCGCGCGCTTTTGATAACTGTTCATCACTTGGGGCTGATATTGTCACCTTGCCATCATCATCGATATCAATTTCCGCTCCGGTCTCTTCAAGAATTTTACGAATGATTTTACCTCCCGGTCCAATCACTTCACCAATCTTTTCTTTTTTAATCTTAAATGCAACAATCTTGGGTGCATATTGTGAAATGCTGCTACGTGGTGACTCAATCGTTTTTGACATTATTCCCAATATTTCATGCCGGACTTTGGTTGCCTGCTCAACCGCCTCTTTAAGAATTGAAATCGGGACACCGATAATTTTCAAATCTAACTGAATTGCTGTGATACCGTTCTTTGTACCAGCAATCTTAAAATCCATATCACCATAATGATCTTCGGAACCGATAATATCGCTGAGTAAAACATATTTATCACCTTCTTTAACCAAGCCGATCGAAATACCGGCAACCGCGTTTTTTATCGGTACGCCGGCATCCATTAACGATAATGACGAACTACATACGGTCGCCATCGAAGATGATCCATTCGATTCCAAAATATCAGCAACGACTCTAATTGTATAAGGGAAAGAATCGCCAATCGGTAAAACAGCCTCAATGGCTCTTTCCGCTAACGCACCATGGCCAATTTCACGTCGGCCTGGCCCACGTACTGGTCGCACTTCGCCAGTGGAAAATCCGGGAAAATTATAATGTAACATAAACGATTTTGTTTCCTGCCGCTCAATATCCTCCACAATCTGTTCATCCGACTTTGTACCTAATGTCGTTACTGCTAAACATTGAGTTTGACCACGAGTAAATAAAGCTGAGCCATGGGTTCTTGGTAAAATACTGGTCGCGCAGCTGATCGGTCGGATTTCAGTTGCGGTTCTCGAGTCAAGACGAATCCCGTTTTCTAAGATACGCTGACGCATGTCCGTTCGCGCTATGTCATCGATAATCTCTAATACTTTACTCTTACAATCAGGAAATTTTTCTTCCAATTCTTCCGCAATTTTATTTATTATCTCAAGTACCGCATTATTACGTTCTTGTTTATCTAAAATATTATGCGCTTCATGAACTTGATTCCCTACTTTTTTAATTACAATTTTTTCAATCTCTTTTACTTTTTCAATCTCTGCTATAGGAATTAGTTCATCCAATTCAACTTTTGGTTTACCAGCTGCCTTGGTTAGCTCCTCCTGTAATGCAATGATTTTAATAATTTCCGGATGCGCAAATTCAAGCGCTGCAATAAAATCTTCGTTACTAATCTCTTTAGCACCGCCTTCCATCATCATAATTGAATCTTTCGTGCCGGCAACAATTAAATTTAAATCTGCATTGTCCTGTTCAGAAAGCAGAGGATTTATAACAAATTGACTATCAATTTTTGCTACGCGGACTGCACCGATTGGTATGTGATATGGAATATCTGAAATTAAAAGCGCAGCGGACGCACCGATAATTCCTAAAAAATCCCCCTCATTCTCTAAATCACTAGACAGCAAAGAACTAATAATTTGAGTATCGTTATGGTATTCTTTCGGGAATAAGGGTCTTAATGGTCGATCAATCAATCGTGAAACTAAAATTTCTTTATCTCGGGGTCTTCCTTCACGCTTAAAAAAACCACCCGGAATTTTTCCCGCGGCATAGGTCGGTTCGCGATAATCGACCGTTAATGGTAAGAAATCTTGTTCAGGCGCAACTTCTTTGTCAAATACCGCAGTTACTAAAACGATGGTATCGCCGTAACGGATTAAAACACTACCTGATGCTTGGCGTGCTAAAACTCCAGTTTCAAGAGTTAACTTTCTTCGATTTAATTCTAATTCAACTTTTTTCATAATATTATATTAAACCTCCAAGATGCTTTATAAACCCTAAGGTTTATATACCACGCAAATTCAGTTTGTCGATTATTTTCTTATAACGGTCTCGGTGATGTTCGTACAGGTAATTGAGATGACGACGACGTTCATTAACCATTTTTATTAATCCGCGTCGTGAATGTCGATCCTTTTTGTGCAGTTTTAAATGCTCAGTTAATAATTTAACCCTCTCAGTGAGGATAGATATCTGAATTTCCGGAGACCCGGTATCTTTCTCATGTAATTTAAAGTCACTAATTAACTTACTTTTAACTTCTTTCGTTAACGTCATAAATTTCCTCCGCTTTCTACACCCTAACTTTACACATTTTTTGAAATTTGTCAACCCCTAATATAAAATTACTTGTTTTTACAGAAATAAACAGATTCGTAGAATTTTTCATTAAATCTTCAAATTAATACGAGCAACCCGATTGCCGCAATAATTCCTAATACTCCCCCAAATAAAAACGGCGCTGAAGCACCCATTGTTTGCCAGAGTCCTCCCGCAATTAATGATGCAGGAAGTAATCCAATACCGATTACTGTTGCATGTAATCCGATTAAAGTTCCTCTAAATTCAGTTGGTGCAATATCCGATACATAAGCCTTTTCAATTCCTTCGGTAAATGCACTATAAAACCCATAGATACCAAATAATAACCAAAGTAGAGATGGCTTTCCGATTATGGCAAAACCAAAATAGACAACTCCATAAATTGCATAGCCGAAGACTAAAATCTTTTTACGACCGATTTTGTCCGAAAGCCGCCCGATCGGAAATGATAAAATTCCATAGATTAGATTATAAAAGAGATAAAGTAATAATACTGTTGTTAGTGAATAGCCTAAACTTTTTGCTCGAAGGATTAAGAACTGATTTGACGAATTTCCTAATGCAAACACTAAAACAACTATTAAGAACAACCTGAGCTTTAAAGGTAGCTTCTTCCATTCTAATTTTATTCTTTCGCGCTGCTTCCAAACGGTAGCAATCTTTTCTCGAGCCGCAAATAATATTGTCACGCCCAGAATTGCCGGAATCATTGACAATAAGAAAATCTTAGAATAATTTGTTGCATTTGATTTTATCAGAAAATATGCTAAAAGAACACCAACTGCCGCACCCAATGTATCCATTGCCCGATGCAAGCCGTACGCCCTCCCCCGTTTATCTGAAGGTGTACTATCCGCAATCAATGCATCACGCGGTGCAGTTCTAACTCCTTTACCAAATCGGTCAATTAGACGAGCGAAAAACACAAATCCCCAACTACTCGATAGGTATAATACAAGTTTTCCAATCGTTGATGAAGCATATCCCACTATTGCCAACGGTTTTCTTTTTCGTAATTTATCGGAGAAATACCCGGAAAACACTTTTAAGAGACTTGCCAAGCTTTCTGCCACTCCTTCAATCAACCCTAAAATCGCTGGACCAGCACCAAGATTGGTTAGGAAAAACGGTATTAATGGATAAACCATCTCCGACGAGATATCGGTTAAGAAACTCGCAATTCCTAAGATTATTACATTAAACATATTCTAGAAAGCAAGAAAAATCAAATATTCGTGGCTCCTATTTATTGAAGCAATATAACCTTTTCGGTAAAATCCTGTATCGGTGTTGATAATTTGATAAAATAAACACCGGCTCCGACTCGATTACTGTTTTCATCACATCCATCCCAGATATAATGATTTTGATTTGACTCTGAAGTAAATTTTGTCACTATTTGTCCAGCGCGATTATAAATCGAAATGTCTACTTTATTCCCAGCCGGTAAATTATAATCGATTCTCACCTGATGACGAATTTAGTCATATTGTTCCGTTTATGGCAGCACAACGACTTTTTGTGCCAAGGTTTTACTGGTTAAATTAAGTTTTATGAAATAAATACCCGGACTCACCTTTTTACCCTGTCCATCTGTGCAATCCCAGAACAAGTAATTTCGGTTCGGTAACGTAAGTCGTTTTATCATTTGTCCGCTACGATTGAAGATTGATATTGATGCATCAGGTGTGTTGTCTAAATTGTAACTTATTTTTATCTGTCCGCGACCGGGGTTGGGATAGATTTGCCAAAATGATCGGTGGCCATTTTCTACGGTCAACTCTTCAATGCCTAAAAATGTCTTCTTTAATACCCATGAATTAGGGTCAATCGTCATTGATGTCGGTGAATAGAGGAATAAAAACGTGTCGATTTCTGGACTGGTTGTAATCGGAATTGTCACGGTCGTATCAAGACCACTTGCGATAAACTTAATCTGTAAAGGCATATGGAATACTACTGGTGCATTCACACCATTATTCTGGCTGATTCTTGTAATAACGCGATATTGACCGGACAGATTTTCAGCGGTCCAGTTGTAATAGTATTTGGGATAACCTGCCTGATAGACCCATTCGTTGAAAAACCATCCTAAATTCAAGCCGGTCATATGCTCATGAATCCGGCGATAATCATCCGTCGTAGCATTACCATAGTGAAAAGAATCTCCATAAACTCGCATCGTCTGGAAAAAGATACCATTCGTGTTAGTCGTATCACCCTCTAAGTACCTTAACATATGTTGAACCCATGATGCTTTGCAGTATGTATGTCCCCAGGTAAATAAATTATTGATTGGCGGATTATATAACGGTAAGCGGGAAGATAAATCTTCCTGAAAATAATCCTGTGCTCTTTGGTTCATCATCGATACAAAACTTGTTTGACCCTGCAAGTGTCTCATATATAGTGCATCGGAATATGTTGCAAACCCTTCATTAAGCCAGATATTAGCCCAGCTAAAACAGGTTACTTTATCTCCATACCACATATGTGACATTTCGTGGGCAATACCGTCATCGTCACCATATAACCACTGACGGTGTATCATCGTCATTGTCTGGTTTTCCATACCGCCCCATTGGAATGGAGAAACGGCATTCATACCATATTTTTCAAATGGATATGGACCATACATATTATTTGATGAAAAGAATTGCATCATATCAATTACATGGGCAAATGCACTTACTGAGCGGGAAGAATCGTTTCGCCACATGTAATATTTAACTTCAATCGATTCACTCAAAGTAGGATGATACCAATGGCTATATGTCGCATAGATTGACGCGGTAAATGTCATCAAATAAGTTGAAATAGGATGATGCTCACGCCAATAAAATGTTTTTAGACCAGCAGCGGTTCTAATACTATCTAATAACCCATTAGAACAGACTGTAAAAGAATCAGGTACCGTGACATTAATTTCGCAACCCTCTTCAGCTTTATCCCAGTTCTCATCATAACACGGAAACCAATATCTTGAATCAATCGGTTCAGTTGTTGTATACATAATTGCTGGATTGGTACCGCGCGGATAGTAATAAACACCAAGATTGCTTACACCTGAATTGCGATGATAAAATATTTCAACTAGGCAAGTTTCACCAATGCTGAATAGACGGTCTAAAGTAATCTTTAATCGATTACTATTAGCTAAAAATGTCAGATTAGTTCCTGCCCGTTTTACCGAGTCGCAAACCAGATTTACCATATTGAGATTAAAGGTATCAAAATTGGCAACCCGAGCAACAAGTTTAATCCGCTCCAGTCCTGAATAAGCACCAGATGTCATGGGTACGTTCAAGTTTAATTGATAGTACCGGACATCATAGCTATGTGTCGATTCCGCCCGTATATAATCCGAATTATTTATATGGCGCATTACGAACTTGCCTTCTGGATTGTATGCGTTTGGTTCGTAAAGACTGAACGAATAAGCTAAGCTTAATAAACAAACTGAAATCACGATATATTTTTTCATTTCTCTCCCCTTATTTTTAAAATTTCTTCCGCGATTTGCACTGCATTAGTTGCCGCACCTTTTCTTAAGTTATCAGTAACTAACCATAATGCAATACCGTTTTCAAAAGCAGAATCTTTTCTAATTCTGCCGACAAATACTTCATCTTTATTTTCTACATCAATTGGCATCGGGTATTTATTGTCGTCTAACACTTTTATCCCCGGTGCAGTTTTTAATACTTTTATCACTTTGTCAACGTTTGCTTCTTTTTCGAACTCAATATTTACTGATTCAGAATGCCCGATTCGAACTGGCACCCGGACACAGGTTGCGCTAATTGGGAGATTGGGTAATTCTAAAATTTTTCTTGTTTCTTCAATCACTTTTCTCTCTTCTGATGTATAACCGTATTTATCGAATTTACCAATCTGGGGAATAATATTACCAGCGATTGGTGAAGAAAAAAAAGTGCCGGGCTCTTTTTTAATTTCATCGCCGAATGCTAAAACTTCGGTCTCGTAGATAAACTCGTTTAACGCATCTCGTCCTGCCCCGGTTACCGATTGATAAGAAGAAACAATTACACGCTTTAAGTTAAATACTTTGTGTAGCGGTGCTAAAACGACGACCAAAGGTATCGTTGTACAGTTCGGATTAGCAACAAGATTTTTATGTTCTTTAATCTTTTCCGGATTAACTTCTGGTACGACTAACGGCACGTCTTTATCAAGCCGAAATGTCGACGACTTATCAATTACGATGCAATTTTTTTGAGCAATTGGAATCCATTCCTTTGCTAAGTTTTCTTCTAAAGCAAAGAATGCGATATCCAGGTTCTTAAAACTTTCTTTTGTTAGTAAAGTGACTTCTATTTCATCCGAGTGAAATTTAACTCTTGTCCCGGCTGATTTTTCCGATGAGAAAAGGAAGAGTTTTGTAACCAGAAAATTCCTCTCTTCTAAAATTTTGATAACTTTCTCACCAACTAAGCCAGTTGCGCCAACAACACCGACATTTAACATAGTTTTTATGATATTACTAAATTTATCTCTTGTCAATTAGTTTAATTGTGCGGAAATTTTATTTAACTCACTAAAAGCAAGTCACTAATAACTGATATCTGCTAATATAAGAGAGGTATCTCCTCATTGGAGTGGGGTTAGGAGGATTTTGAGGTTAGGGATTGAGGGTCGGTCTTATAATAAGGATGATAAGCTGATTTAAACTTCGGTTCGTAATTGTTTATATACACCGCTATCTTGTAGATTTTAAAATCGGAAATCTAACTGAAGTACTATCAGAAAATCTGGTACGGGTTCGAAGATGGGGTCTAACAGATTATCAAAGAGAATATAAAACAGGGAACGGACAAGCCATGCAGGACAAAATACTGAAATTAACCACCGAGACACTGAGACAGAAAAAAAACGCGGGTGACTCTTTTGCATAAAACGGATTAAACAGGGATGAATCTATGACATCTACTCGGATGCAGGAATTTTAACTTCTTCCAACTCTTTTTCTAAAAGTTGGCGCTGGTAAAGCTTCCAGTAAAGACCTTTTTTCAGAAGCAGGTCCTGATGAATTCCTTTTTCAATGATTTTGCCCTTGTCCAAACAATAAATTATATCACAGACCGAAAGTAATGCTAATCGGTGCGAAATGACAATTAAAGTTTTAATTATCTTTGATTCCATCAGATGCTGAATCAACGCTTGCTCAGTATGAGCATCAAGACTGGATGTCGCATCATCTAAAATTAATATTTCGGGTCTTGCAAAGAGGGCGCGGGCTAATGAGACTTTCTGTTTTTGTCCGCCCGATATTGCTAAACCGCGTTCACCGATTTGCTGCTGTAATTTTTCCGGAAAGACTTTTAAATCTTCATCTAATTGAGTTATTTTCGAGTATTCGTTCAGTGCTTGTGCAACTTCGCTTCGCTCGTTGTCGCTTCGCTTAGCCGATACCAATTCCTCTCTTCCCCATACGATATTATTATTAATCGTATCCGAAAATAGCGAAGTTTCCTGCGGGGCATATCCAAACAACGCGCGCAATTCTTTCAAATTAAGCTCTGGATACGGAACTTCATCAAGGGTTATTTTTCCAAGCGTCGGGTCACAAATCCGCAAGAGCAATTTAATGATGGTTGATTTACCCGAGCCAACCGTGCCGGCAATACCAATTTTCATTTTGGGCAGGATTGTCATATTAATATTTTCGAGAACTGCCCGACCCTGTTCAGAATATTTAAAGCCCACTTCTTTCAGTTCAATTTTATGCCACTTTTTCACTTCACGAAGATTCTTTCTTATTTCTTCAACATCGGGTTTGGTATTCTTTAATGCGCTCAATCGCTCTTCACCCGCTTTTGCTCTTCGACCCGCGACAAAGAAATTACCGATATCAAACATCGGTGTAATTAACATTAAAATATAGGCATTAAACGCAACGAAATCGCCCAGACTCAATTTCTGTCTGATTACTAATGTTCCGCCAACCCATAAAATGATAAGTATTCCTAATTCGGCAATACCTGAGAAAAAGATACCGATTTTTGCTTCGGCTTTGACAACTAATAATGCTTTAACAACCCGTTCTGATAAAACTTTCTTAAATCTTTCGATATTGTAAGGTTCAACCGTATACGATTTAATAACTTTTATACCGGTAAATGTCGATTCTAAGTGATTATTTGTTTCAGATATTTTTTCTCGCCACTCCCGATACCATTTATAGACCACGGGACCCAGCTTTAACCAAACTAAAACCGCAATACTGACTGGTAAAACCGAGATAAGTGTTAACATCGGATTGAGTTTAATAAGAATTATCAGAGCGAAGATAATAGTAAAGATACCTTCAATCGGTCGGAAAATTCCTGAGCAAGCGAACCAGGATAACTCACCTAAATCCTGGTCCAGACGTTCAATCACATCACCGGCTGGATAACGATTCGAGAACGTATGACCCATGTGTAGAATAGGCAGGAAAACTGAGGTTCGGGTGAACCATTGAAATACCTCATTGGTCCGCCCTCTTAAGAATGGTAAGAAGATAGAAACGCCTGAGCGTAAGATACCAAAGCCCAAAAGAATTGCAACATATCTTAATAATTGCTTAGGTTCTAAATGCGCTTTAATCCCATCCACGATTAATTTTAAGATATACGGAAAAGATAATGAAATTATTGTTCCAACCGCAGTAGCAATAATGAGTAGGACAAGCTGTTTTGTATTCTTTTTCCAGTATTCAATAATCAATTGGTAACCTTGAAGTTTCATGCCTCGGACTCCTTACTTGTTGCCTGGCTGAGATATTGTAAACGATAGAGCCGATAATAATGACCGCGATCTTTTATGAGTTCGTGATGTGTGCCCTGTTCGACGATCGCGCCTTTGTGAATGACAATAATTCGGTCGACCATTTGAATGGTCGCTAATCGGTGAGCAATAATAATCGCGGTGCGGTCTTTTAATAGTTCCTGTAATCCTTCTTGAATTATGTGCTCGGTGTGAGGGTCAATCGATGAAGTCGCTTCGTCTAAAATCAAAATTTCGGGATTACGCACCAATGCCCGTGCAAATGATAATAACTGCCGTTCTCCGACCGAAAGATTAACGCCGCGGGAGATTAAATCAGTATCAAAACCAGATGGGAAGTTTTCAATTGTCTTTCGGATGCCAATTTGCTCAGACGCTTCTTTGACTCGCTCGATTGGAACCTTCTCGTCAAATAGTCTTAAATTATCATACACTGAACCTGGAAACAATATAATATCCTGCGGCACAAAACCGAATCGGGAACGTAGTACCTGATTATTTACTGCTGATAAATCGTTGCCGTCAAGCAAGATTTTACCTTGCTGTGGAAGGTAGAATTTTAAGAGTAAACTAATTATCGAAGTCTTGCCACTCCCGGTCATACCAACCAAAGCGATTTTCTCGCCATTTTTTATTGACAGGTTGATATCTCTTAATACCCAATCTTTACTTTTATCATAAGTGAAATAAACATCGCTAAATTGAATCTTGGGTTTTCCGTTCGGACTAATTAATGGTAAATCAGCTGCAATCTGTGATTCTGGTTCGGTATCGAAAATAGTAAAGATTCTTTGTCCGGAAGCAATAGCACGCTGCATCACATTTAATTGGTCAGATAAGCCACGCAATGGCATGAAAAGCCTTGTGATATAACTTGCGAACAGAAAGAGCGTGCCGATCGTAACAAAACCTTTGAGTGCCCAGAGCCCACCAATTCCTAATACTAACACTAAACCTAAAACTTCACCAAAATCAACCAGATACCATATTCGATACCACATTTTCATTCCGACTAATTCATGGTTAAACTTTTCTTTTCCCAGCAGGTCAAGTTTATGATGGGAAAAATCCTGACGGTTGAACACTTGAATCACTGCTAAATTCTGCATTGATTCGTTAATAAAATTGTTGATTTCCGCGATTTTACGGCGGATTTTTAGATAAACCGGTCGGACATGATTCTGAAACCACCAGAAAGCATAAATGAATGGTGGCAAGAGAATTACAATGATTAAAAACAGTTTATAATTGATAATTGCCATTACAACCGACATACCAACTAACAATACTAAATCCTGAGTCAAAACAACTGCCGTCGTCGTAAATAAATTCTTTATTGCTTCGGTATCAGAATCAACTCGAGTAAGTAATCGTCCCACTGGGTTTTTATCAAAGAATCTTATCGGTAAACGGATAACATGGGTATATAAGTCCTCTTTTAAAAGAGCGCCGGCACGTTCGCCAACATATGCCAAAGAGATACGCTGGTAATAACCGATAACAAAAACCGCGACCTGTAAAAGAAGATATATAATCGACGTTCGGACCAGACCTGTGATACTGCCGGTTTTAATATCAACATCGATTGCGTGTTTTAAAAGAATCGGACCAAATAATCCCAGCACCGTAGACACTAAAAGCAATACTGCCGCTGTTATAATTCTCACCCGAAAGCGAGCAAAATAAGGCAGCAGTTTTATTAATATTTTCTTGCTCTGCCCTTTAACTTCGGTCTGTTCTTCTTCTGAGTAAAATATATCTTCACCAAACATAACTTTTTTCTTTTATTTTATAATTTTTCGAATTTGTCTGAAATAGTCGATCTCGACAATTTATAGGTTCATGGTCGTACTCGTTTACACTGCGTAAAGAACTACAGTACTAAAAATTCATTATTTGTCAAGAATTATTAAGCATAGGTGCGAGGTTGACCCGGTTAGATATCTTTGGGTTAAGATTATTTTAACAAGTATGATAATACTGGGTAATGACTTTCCCGAGGTAATATCTAATGGGGTTGACATAAATATTTTAATCAAGTAAAATAAATATTAAAAAATAGAACAGGAGATATCACAATGAAAACTCAAGACTCAGATCTCAAAGCTCAGATATTGAAAGATGAAAAAAATAAAAGTGACGTTAAGGCAGTTGAAATTTTAGCTGAGGCAAGAAGAAAGATTGAATCCGAAATTGAAAAAGTTATCGTCGGACAGAAAAAAGTTATCGAAGAGATTTTAATTTGTTTATTATCTTCCGGACACGGATTAATAATCGGCGTGCCTGGTTTAGCCAAAACTTTAATTGTTAACACATTATCCAACGTTTTAGATTTATCGTTTAACCGCGTTCAATTTACACCGGACTTAATGCCATCGGATATAACCGGAACCGAAATTATTGAAGAAGATACAACTACTGGTAAAAGAAGTTTTCGATTTGTCAAAGGACCGATTTTTTCAAATATCGTTCTTGCTGATGAAATTAACCGAACTCCACCAAAAACACAAGCCGCCTTATTGCAAGCGATGCAGGAACACAAAGTAACCGTCTCGGGAGTAACTCACATTCTGCCTGAACCCTTCTTTGTTTTAGCAACTCAAAATCCAATTGAACAAGAAGGAACTTATCCTCTTCCCGAAGCGCAATTAGACCGTTTTATGTTTAGTATTTATATCGATTATCCGACCGCTGACCAGGAAGTTGATATTGTAAAAACTACCACTTCTGCGTATGTGCCAAAACTGAGCAAGGTATTAGGCAGCAACGATATTATTGAACTGCAGAAATTGCTACGTCGTGTTCCAGTTGCAGACGATGTTATAAAATATGCGGTGAATATCGTTGCTCTGACCCGACCGACAAATAAAGCAATGCAAAGCCTAGACGAAGTGAAAACGAGTCCATTAAAATTTGTGCAGGATTGGGTGAGCTGGGGTGCTGGTCCTCGCGCATCGCAATACTTAATATTAGGTGCAAAAGCCCGTGCCGTACTTGACGGAAGATTCACCCCGACTCGCGATGATATAAATGCAGTCAGCCAGACCGTTCTACGCCACCGTATTATTACAAATTTTAATGCGGAAGCAGATAACATTAAACCAGAAGAAATTATTAAGAGAATTATCGAAAAGGAAGTGTCGTAATGATGGCAGTCACCAAAAATAAATTGCATGTTAAACACATCAATTTCAAAGAAGGTAAACAAAAATTCCATCAAGAAGTAACCGTCGAAGATTTAGATATAGCCAAGCTAAACTTTATTGGACCGATTGCTATTGATGCTGAACTTTTTAAGAATGGTGATACAGTTGTTGTTTCTGGTAATATTACCTTTCGCTTATTACTTTCTTGTGTGAGTTGCCTTGAAAATTACGAGAAGGACTTTTCTCAAGACTTATATCAGGAATATGTCAAAACGACCAAACCGATGACGGTTGAAACTGCTCGTTTAGAAGGTATTGACTTTGTTAGAGAATATTTTACTGCGGATTATTTGGACCTTATGCCAATAATCCGCGATACAATACTGTTAGCAATTCCACTCGCTCCTTGGTGCCGCGAAGATTGCCCGGGCGTGATCGCTTAAGCTATGAAAAGCAAATATTGTATTTTAATATTTTTAATTGTGATTGTTACAGTCAGCATATCCCAGGCAGTAGAAATAACGAGTAACGGATTTTTAAATGTTAATTCTGACCCAATCGGACTTAAGGTATATTTAGACGGCGATTCAATTGGTCGTACACCGATACAAAACTATGCTTTAAATCCCAGTGAGTACTCAGTAAGTCTTTTCTCTTCGGATTCGATTGAAGAGAAATATTGGAAGTTAACAATCGGTGGCATAAGCTCAAGATTCTCTTCTTTATTAGATTTAACGAAAATTGTAGCCGCAACGCAACGAGTTGTGATAAAACCCAATAAGATTAGCCCGGTATTTTTTTCAGTGCGTCAAATAAATCGCACACCGACCAAGGCAAAGTTAGCAACAACTTGCTGCCTAGGTACGGGGTTTTCAATAGCATTTTTGCTCGGATTTCTGATAGCACATTTAACCGAATGAAGTTGAAAATAATCTATTTCTTAATTGGAGGACTGATTTTAAGTTTTATCGCAGGTAAAACTTTATCTGCGGAACATCCAGCTGAAGTGAAACGAGAAGCAATGTTCTATAAGAAATTAGATGATAAACGAGTCCTATGCGAATTATGCCCAAGGTATTGTGTAATTACTTCTGGTAAGCGCGGCTTCTGTCGAAATCGAGAAAATCAGAATGGAATCCTTTATTCGGTAGTTTATAACCGTCCGTGCAGTATTGGCGTTGAACCAATTGAGAAGGCGCCATTTTATCATTTTTTACCTGGTGAAATGCGTTTGACTTTAGCAACCGCAAGTTGCAATCAACGATGTAAATACTGTCAAAACTGGGAAATATCACAAAAATCAGTAGAGGAATTGCAAAATTATTATCTAACACCAGAAGATATTATCAAAAGTGCTCAAGAACAGAACTTGAAAATTATCTGTTTCACTTACACTGAGCCGATGGTGTTTTATGAATATATGTATGATATCGCGCAATTAGCACAAAAAGCCGGTATAAAGACCGCAGTCGTATCAGGTGGATTTGTCAATCCTGAGCCATTAAAAGAGTTATGCAAGGTTGTGGATGCGATTAAGATTGATTTAAAAGGTTTCGAGGAGAGTTTTTATGAAGATGTCTGTGGTTCACAATTAGCACCAGTGCTGGAAGCTTGTAAAATAGTCAAGAATTCAGGAGTGCATTTTGAAATAGTCAATCTCGTTGTTCCGACCCTTAATGATGACACTAATAAAATTAAGGCGATGTGCCAATGGATTAAAGACAGTTTAGGCACCAACATTCCGATTCATTTTACAAGGTTTTTCCCCCAATATAAACTACAAAACTTACCGCCGACACCAGTTACTACTTTAGAACAAGCAGCTAAGATTGCCAAAGATGCAGGATTAAACTATGTTTATGTTGGCAATGTACCCGGACATAAACTTGATAATACTTATTGTCCGAATTGCCATAAGATGCTCTTAAAAAGACAAGGATATTCGATTTTAGAAAACAATATCGTGAATAATAAATGTAAATTCTGTGGTAGTAAAATCTACGGCGTATTTGAATAAATGCAAAGCATAGTTTACTTTATTCCCGCCGATAAGATACGAACTGATTCAATCAAAGAGGTATTAGATATAACTGAGTTTTTTGAAAAGTTAGATGGAAAGAAAAATTTGGGGGTTAAAGTACATTTTGGTGAAGATGGCAATCTTAATCATATAAATCCAGAATATGTCAAAATCATTATCAGTTTAGCTAAAGAATCCAGCGTGAATCCGTCCCTTATTGAAACATCGACATTATATCGGGGCGCACGGCAGAATCGGCTTAGTCACATAAAACTTGCCGAAGAACACGGTTTTAAAGAAAATTATGTCGGTGCACCGATTGTCATTGTTGACGGTGAAAGAGGTGAAGCGTTTACTGAAGTAGAAACCGGTTTTCCTAATGTCAAGCGAGCTAAAATTGCAAAAGGACTTGTTAACTTCGATGGTATTTTAAACCTAGCTCATTATAAAGGACATTTTGTTGTTGGTTTTGGTGGTGTAATTAAAAATATTGCGATGGGACTTGCTGCGAAAGGCGGAAAATTAGATATGCATTCTTTGACTAAACCATCGGTGAAAAAAAATAAGTGCAAAAAGTGCGAGACATGTCTTAACGTCTGTCCTGCCGATGCGATTGTGATTACTGAAAACGGTTCGGTAATCGGAAAATCATGTACCGGGTGCGCAAGTTGTGTTGAGATTTGTCCAGAAGGTGCAATCCGAATCGATTGGAATGAAGGTTCGGAATCAACTCAAAAGAAGATGGCAGAATACGCATGGGCAATTTTACAAAATCGATTATGCTTGCATTTTAACTTCGCATTAAAAATTACACCAAATTGCGATTGTATGAATGTAACGGAAAAACCGATTATGCCCGATATCGGGGTTTTTGCATCGTATGACCCGGTTGCTTGTGATATGGCAGTTTGGGAACGGACTAAAAATCATATTAATAATCTTTATCCGGAACTTAATCCTGAGCTTCTCATGGACTGCTCGGAAAAATTAGGACTGGGTAAAAAAGCATACCAGCTTATCAAGGTGTAAATGTCGTCTGAATATCAAGTTAAAACTGAAATATTTTCTGGTCCGATTGAACTTCTTTTGTATCTAGCGAGAAAAAATGAAGTCGATATTTTTGATGTTTCGCTTGGCAAGATAACCGATGATTATTTAAGTTACATTCAGAAAGTCAAAAATTTAAACGTTGAGGTTACTTCGGATTTTCTTTTAATGGCAGTTGTATTAATACGACTAAAAGTATGGCGGCTCCTACCATCGACTAAAGAAGGCGAAGAACTTCCTGAACAACCAATTAGTCTTGAAGATATCATCAATGAATTTAAGAAATATTCGGGTGTGGCTGGCTTTTTAAGCGATTTAGAACTGAAACGGTCTCAGCTTTTTCCAAGGCGTGGACAAATCGTGGAAGAACTTCCCGAAGCGGCCGGTGATATTTATGTTTTGATTTCGGCGTTCCAGAAAGTACTAGAGAAAAATCTTCCCAAAGCAACTCTGGAAATTACGGTTCCCGAAATAAAATTAGAAGATAAATTAGCGGAATTGCGGGTGGCCTTTGCGGAAAAATTAAAAATTGGCTTTAATGAAATTGCCGAACAAAACCGGACCATTACTGAGATAATTATACTATTTATTGCTCTATTAGAATTGATTCGTTTAGGCGAAATTAGAGTAAAACAAGATACCGAGTTTGGTGAAATTGTTTTAGAGAAAAAGTTTAGCTCTTGACGTACTGGACTAAACCAGATAGAATTGCGGTAGAAGTTTTATTGCTAGACAAACAGAAAGATATGTCTGGATAAAACATTAGCGGTTTTAGGAGAGGTGTCCGAGCGGCCTAAGGAGCACGATTGGAAATCGTGTGTGCTGTTAATAGCGGCACCGCGGGTTCAAATCCCGCCCTCTCCGTTCAATTAACTATTAGCAATTAACTGGTAAGTATGGATAAACTATTAATAAAGGGTGGTTCAAGATTAATTGGCAAAGTCAAAGTTTCAGCGTCAAAGAATGCAACTTTGCCGATATTAGCCGCCTGTCTTTTAACCAATAAAACCTGCAAGATCAAACAAGTTCCCTTGCTTCAGGATATTAAAACAATGATCGGTCTCTTGAAAGCATTAGGTGCTGATATTAAGTTTGAAGACAGCACTTTAACGATTTTCACTGGGAATAATCTATCTGTAGAAGCACCGTATGAAATTGTCAGTAAAATGCGAGCATCATATTACGTCTTAGGTCCCCTTTTAGCGCGGTTTCATAAAGCAAAAGTATACCTACCGGGTGGCTGTGCAATCGGACCAAGACCGATTGATTTACATATCAAAGGGATGGAAGCGCTTGGTGCTCTAGTTAAAATCGAACACGGTTATATTGATGCTAATACTAGAAGATTAAAAGGAACCGATATCTTATTAGAAGGAAGTTTAGGTTCCAGTGTTGGTGCAACTGCAAATGTAATGATGGCAGCCAGTTTAGCGGATGGGGCGACAACAATAATCGGTGCTGCTTTAGAGCCAGAAATAATTGATTTAGCGAATTTCTTAAATGCGCTCGGAGCTAAAATCGAAGGTGCGGGTACATCGACAATTAAAATTATCGGGGTAAAAGAATTGAACGGCGCTGAATGGACACCAATTCCAGACCGAATCGAAGCCGGCACATTTGCTTGTGCTGCATTTGCTACGCAAGGAAATATTGAGATTACAAATTGTGAACCGGAACATCTGAGTGCTGTTAATTTAACACTTAAAGAAATGGGCTGTAATGTTTATAATACGGACAATAGTATTATTGTCAAAGCGAACAGCAGACCCAAATCGGTGTCTATTACGACTGCACCCTATCCGGGATTTCCAACTGATTTACAGGCACAGTTTATGGCGGTTTTAGCAACCGCGGATGGAACAAGCCATATCGCGGAAAAGATTTTTAAATCAAGATTTTTACATGCATCAGAAATGAATCGAATGGGCGCTCAGATTAACATGGAAGACAATATCGCAGTAATTAATGGTGTAGAAAAACTTTCCGGCGCAAAAGTGATGGCATCAGATTTACGGGCGTCTGCCGCCTTAGTGATCGCTGGTCTGTGTGCCGATGGTGAGACCGAGGTTTCAAGAATCTATCATTTAGACCGTGGTTATGAGCGGTTAGAGGAAAAACTAAAAAATCTTGGTGCGATAATTCAAAGAATGGCGAGTAAATAATTTTCTAAATCAATGAAGAAATTTCCTGTCTTTGTTGGCAAAGTGCAAATCGGTGCTGGAGCAGCGGTGCGGATTCAGTCCATGACGAAATGCAAGACAGAAAATGTGAGAGCGGTTACTAAAGAAATAAAGAGTTTAGAAAATGCTGGTTGTGAAATTGTCCGGGTTGCGGTTCCAAACAAGACCGCAGTCCAAAGCATTCCTAAGATAAAAGCAGAGATTAAAATTCCATTGGTTGCGGATATTCATTTTGATTATCGACTAGCAATTGAAAGTATTAAAGCTGGTGCAGACAAGATACGTATTAATCCAGGCAATATCGGTGATGATTATAAGATAAAAGAGATAATAAAAGCAGCGGAGGAATATAATATTCCAATCCGAATTGGTGTAAATGCTGGATCGATTAGTAAAAAAATCTTACATAAATATAAAAATCCTAATGTTGCAGCAGTTTTAGAAAGCGTTAAAAACAGCTTAAAAGTATTTGAAAAAGAAAATTTTGGTAATATTGTTCTTTCCGCTAAAACTGCCAGTCCCCTGGAGACGATTCAGATTTATGAAAAACTGTCTCAATTATATCCATATCCACTCCATATCGGAGTGACTGAGTCAGGCTTGCCGTTCGAAGGAGCGATTCGCTCAACTACTGCCTTGGCAATACTTTTGAACAAAGGTATAGGTGATACGATTCGGGTATCATTAACTGGTTCCTCACTATTAGAAGTTATCGCAGCAAAAGAGATTTTAGCGAGTCTTGGTAAAAAACAATTTGGTCCAACTCTCATTAGCTGTCCAACTTGCGGTAGGTGTGAAGTTAATTTAGAAAAAATTGCGAAGCAAGTAAGTAAACAAATTGAGAGTATTAAAATACCAATAAAAATTGCCGTGATGGGTTGTGTCGTTAATGGACCAGGTGAAGCAAAAGCAGCCGATTATGGCATTGCTTGTGGTAAAAACTCCGGAGTACTATTTAATCAGGGTAAAATAATTAAGAAGTGCAAAGAAGAAAATCTGGTCACCGAGCTTATGAGAATAGTTAGGAGTTAATATGAAAAATGTTGTTACTAGTTCAGAAATGAAGAACTTAGATTTATTAACGTCGAAGAAATTTGCCATCCCATTGGTCTTGCTGATGGAAAATGCTGGTGCGGTAATTGCTCGAAAAATCACAGATTACATTAAATCCAAAAAAATAACGAACCCAAAAATCTTAATCATCGCTGGTCCGGGTAATAATGGTGGAGATGGCATTGTTACAGCACGTCATATTCTTAGCTCAATTGATAATGTATCGATTTTACTGGTAGTTATAACCAAAAGTCGATATCAGGGGGATGCGAAAATTAATTATGAGATTATTAAAAGAATTGCGAAATTCGACCAACGAATAACAATTATTGAGAATAAACTTGAAGTCATAAAAAGTTATAATGCTAATGTCACAATCGACGCTATCTTCGGTACTGGTTTTAAAGGTGCCCCTCAAGGTATTTATAAGAAGGTTATCGAGATGATTAATAGAGTTTCTGGTTATCGGGTTGCGATCGATATCCCGTCCGGAGTTAATGGTGACACTGGTGCAGTTGAAGGTTCGGCAGTAAAAGCCAATCTAACAATTACGATGGGTCTTATGAAAAGAGGACATCTCCTCTACCCCGGTAAAGAGTATTGTGGTGAAGTAAAAGTTGCTGATCTCGGTATCTCCTATAAAAATCTTTCTAAAAGTAATACTTTTTTAATCGATACTGAATTTGTCAAAGATAATTTGCCGAGGCGAAAGCCAGACGGACATAAAGGTACTTTTGGTTCAGTAATTGTCGTAGCGGGTGGTAAAGGTTATTCTGGTGCAGCGTGCTTAACAAGTTTGGGTGCTTTGGTCTCTGGTGCCGGATTGGTGAGGTTATGTTTTCCCGAAAATATCAATACTGCGGTTGAGAAAAAACTGACCGAAGTGATAAAAGTAGCGTTACCCGCTACTCGTGAAGGAAGTTTAGCGTTTAGCGGATTTAATAAGATAAAAGAAATCTATAATCAATCGACGGTCATGGCAATCGGACCAGGCGTTACAACTAACTCTGAAACAAAAAAATTGATTCGAAAACTTATTAACTTATGTAAATTACCGACAGTTATCGATGCCGATGGTTTAAATAATATGAAGCTCAATTTTCTGTACAAAATTCCCAAGCAAAAAAGATTGATCATGGTTCTTACACCACATCCAGGCGAGTTTGAAAGATTATTTGGTATTCCGTCTCAAGAAATTAATCGCAACCGAATTGAGATATGTCGGCAATGGGCAAAGAAATTAGCGATTACAATTGTATTAAAAGGCGCACCAACTGTTATCGGCACACCGGATGGAAATATTTACATCAATCCAACTGGTAATTCTGGACTTGCTAAAGGTGGTAGTGGCGATGTCTTAACTGGTATGATTGCAGGATTTATCGCACAATCTTTAAAACCCCAAACCGCTGCTTGCCTTGCTGTTTATTTGCACGGTTACGCTGCAGATATAGCAGTCGAAGACAAAACTGAATACTCTTTAACCGCATCAGATTTAGTAAAAACTTTACCAAAAGCAATAAAAACATTAGTAATTACAGATGCAGATATACAATAATTTTGCAGTGGAGAAAAAATGAAACAAAATAAGATAGCTGAATTGGGTTATACATCAAATCACGCCGCATCCGGCATTGAAGTAAAATTACCGCCGATTGAAACCTGGCCTAACCAATTTAAGAATTACACAATTACGATTGAGATTCCTGAGTTCACTTCAGTGTGTCCCAAGACCAATCTGCCCGATTTTGGAAAAGTGACGATTACTTATGAACCAAATAAAGTCTGCGCAGAATTAAAAGCGTTGAAGTATTATATACTTGGGTATCGGGATATGGGTATTTTCTACGAAAACGTGATAAACCGTATCCTTAAAGATTTTGTTTCGAGCGTTAAACCGAAATCGGTCAAGGTGCGTGGTGAGTTCAATATGCGCGGCGGAATGAGAAGTATCATCGAAGCCGAATATCCGAAAAAATAAGACAACTCGCCACGCTATGGTTAGCTCATTGTGTTACGACGTCAATAAGGTAACCCCGGTATCGTCATAACTAACTTGACAAATCCTATAGTTTATATTAACTTTACTCATTGAGAAATTAGGAGGCATAATGAGAAAAGCATTAGTCGCAATTAGTATTATTTTAAGTTTTTATATTGTCTTTTTGATTAATTGTAAAGGTAATAATCAACCGGATGCACCATCAGTACCAATTGGTCCTACCAGTGGTGGAATTAATACAACTTATCGTTTTTCTACTGTCGCAGTTGATCTAGAAGGGGATGATATCTCATATCAGTTTGATTGGGGAAATAGTGACACATCTGTCTGGTCGAGTTTTATTCCTAGTGGTGATAGTATTGTCAGAGCAAAGTTTTGGGTCTCGCCTGGATCTTATTCAATTCGAGCTCGAGCTAAAGACGGTCGAGGTAAAATCTCAAATTGGTCTGGCGCACATCCAATCGCACTCACTTCGGTATGGAGAAAAACTTATGGTGGTATTTTCGATGATGGTGGTAACTCAGTTCAGCCGACTTCTGATGGCGGATATATAATTGCCGGGATGACTGAATCATACGGTGCTGGTCTGGCTGATATCTATCTTATAAAGACCAATTCTGGTGGTAATACCATCTGGACAAAAACGTTTGGCACCTGGAATAAAAATGAGAATAGTTACTGTGTTGAGCAGACGACCGATGGTGGCTATATTATCGTCGGAATACAAATCGATACGATTCACTATTATAATAATTATAATATTTATCTTGTCCGGACCGATGCTAACGGTAATGATCTTTGGACCAGAACTTTTGACCTAAGCTATTTTGACCTTGGTTTGTCGGTTGAGCAAACAACTGATGGTGGATACATCATTGCTGGCTCAACTGTTACTGTGGATAGTGCCTTCCCTAAAGTTGTTCTTATTAAGACTAATGCCAACGGCAATATCGTTTGGACCAGAACCTATGACAGTGGCACCGGCTTTGGATTCGGCAATTGCGTCCAGCAGACTACTGACGGCGGATACATCGTGGTCGGTTCAACGGTCGATACGATAACTTATTTTGAGGACGTCTACTTAATAAAAACCGATGCTAACGGTAATAAGCTTTGGTCTGAAACCTACGGTGGCTATAATAGCGACTGGGCAAATTGGGTCAGACAAACAACCGACGGCGGATATATAATTGCCGGGACCTCTGAATCTTATGGTGCGGGTGGTGCTGATTTGTATTTAATCAAAACCAATGCCACCGGTACGATTAATTGGACAAAAAGTTTTGGTGGGGTCGGGCAAGATTTCGGATCCTCGGTTGAACAGACAACTGATGGCGGATATGTTTTTTGCGGTTACACCGGCTCATTCGGTGCGGGAAGCGATGATATATATTTGATAAAGACTAATAGCAATGGCGATTCGGTCTGGTCAAAAACCTATGGAGGAGCGGAAGCTGACATTGGCGGTGATGTTCGACTAACAACTGATGGTGGATATATCATTGTTGGCAAAACTTATTCATATGGCGCTGGCGAAGGTGACGTGTATCTAATAAAAACTGATGATAGCGGCAATACTGCTCAACTATCTACGACATCAAAATCAATTACTAAATATATTAACAATTATCAGTCCCGGTTAACTAATTTAATTGAATATGTAAAGCACTATCGGGGTATAAAAAGTAATATAAAATAACCTTAAAAGATTTTTTATTTAACTTGTTTCTTCTGTCCTTTTATTTCTAATATAATAAAAATGGGGCTTGATTATGGCTCAAGCCCCAAAGCCGGTTTAAATTTATTTTAATTAGTTATAACCATCTTGTGCCGAGCTGAGTATTTATCTGTACGCATCTCGAAGAAGTAAATACCTGAAGCAACTTTATTATGATTCTCGTCTGAGCGGTCCCATGTGACATTGTAATAACCAGGTGTATATGAACCGTTAACTATCGTCTTGACAATTCTGCCGGTTGCATCATAGATTGAGATAACGACATTAGAGCTAACTGGTATCTGCCACTGAATTGCGGTGTGAGTCATAAACGGATTTGGTCTATTTGCCATCAAACCAAATGTTGTTGGAACACTAGCCGAACCAGCATTCTGAATTGGGTCATTCGTCTTAACAATACCTTCCTCTGAAGGTCCTGAATTAATAAAGTAGTAGTGTTTTTCCCAACTGTTGTTTTGTGGAACAACATCAACACCATCTCTTGTTTCAAGCCAGCTTCGCACTAAATACCAACCAGTATCCGAAGGTGACCAACCAGTCTGGAATGCAATACATGTATACGACTGTGCAATAAGTGTCTGGTCTTCATATTTTGAATAGACGATTGAGTTTGTATTCTCTCTTATAATTTTCACCTTGGCTCGGAATTTTGCACTCGGACCCATCGGCGAATTGGAAACGACGGAAGCAACGTTATATGTACCAACCCCCAGTGTTTCCGCATGCATTGGTGTATAGCTATTAAGTAATCCAGTCCAGTTCATCTGCAGGTCATTCGAACGCCCCTTAGCAATTAATTCCTCTTCCAACATATCGTTTTCAGAATTCATGTCTGCCGCCATTTTAACTTCGGCAATAACTATATGATAAGTTGGATCTAAAGTCCAATAGATGTCCCACCAGTAAGGATGCCATTCTGGGAAATAGAATGTATCAACTTCGTCCATCGATAGTTCGGCAACCATCCATGATTCATAAATAACGTCAGCGGTCGGTACTGGACCAATATTACAATAACTGCTCTCCATCTGTGCTGGATATCTCATAATTTTAACCATAACAGAACAAAGCGCAGGATATGTGTGAACCCCATTATTACTAATCACAACCATTGGTGTGTAATCATTACAAGTAATAACTGTATCTCGCGGCGCAAGAATAGCAACAACTCCAACATCATTATATTTCACGGTTACCATCTCGGTTATTTTATCGTCTTCGGGAAGTTGGTCGATTGCTAATTCGGTCGAGCAACTAACTACATAGTTACATCGGGTTGCGGTCCAGTTCGGTAAACTTATTGTTGTTTCAGCATTTGACTCGAAATTTTCAATCGTTGCGGTCTGATTATATACCTCACCAATCTTAAATCGGACTATGAAGTTTTCTGTGTAGGCACCAAAATTCTTTATCATTGCGCGTGGTGTTACAACCGTACCTTCGACGATAGTATCAATCGGCGCGATAATTTCCATTGTACCGACATTATGCGCTGGTGGCTGTATTTCAACTGACCCTCTTACCGTATCATTCGCGAAATTATTATCCAATTCCAATCCAGTATAAGCAAGTAGATTGTATGTGCCTAACACTGCGGTCCAAGGATCAAAATTAACAATTAACGAATCACCTGCCATAAGATTATTAACGGTCTTGGTATTAGTATAGACCGAACCGATATTCATTGTTACCGGGAATGATGGAATCATACCTGAGCCAAAATTCTTAACCTTGACTTTCGGAATTATAATATTTCCAGCAAAGCCGATTGCGGATGGTTTAATAATCGCGGTTGCACCAGCATCCCAAATTTCAGTTTCAAAGCTCCAGATCGCTGATGATGTTGAACCTTCAACAACGCCCGTATCATTTTGTGCTGCAACTTTCCAGTAATAAGTTAAATTTGGCATAATGCCACTATAGGTGTAAGTGGTTTCGGTCTGTAAAGTACTCACTTTTGTTACTGGTGGATTAACATCGTCTAAGTAAACATCGTAGAATTCAGCACGCAGTGATTTGCCCCATACTAATTGCCCAGTTAATGGCTGAGTAATTGCACCGTTAACAGGACTAATCAGTGTGAATTCCTGCGGAGGACTTGGAGTATACTCATCTGCACCAATATCCGGATACATTGCATTACGAGTTTGCATATCAAAATCAGTTGTGATTCCAACAATTGGAATTGCTTTACGGTTGGGTACCAATGAAGTCGGATTAATATGCAAATCAGTTACGCCCATATAGCCTGGGTCAGCACTAATACTATGTGCATCACCACCCGAACCAGCTGGATGAGTTAATTTCCAATTAGTAAACGAAAGGTCAGTTGTACCCCAAAGACCCAGTGTCGCGGGATTACTGGTCTTAAGTACATTGTAATCAAACCACCAGCCAAATGAATCAACTAATGTTGCTTGATTAGCAATGGCATAGTGTTTACCTGTACCACCCGTGCGAGTATTTAGAAAGATATTATCTTTTCCGTCAGTTCTTGTTACAACCGCTGTTCCGGTATTATTACCACGTAGATAGCCAAATGAAGGGAGCGCACCATCCGCACAAGTACCCATTACCCACACTGAGTTGTTATACAATCCGTAACCATTATTGGTACCAAAATAATTCCAGATACCGATGAACTCAGTGTTGGTGGTCTGACCATCGCCAACTGAAATCATATTATTGTAAACCGCCGGATATGAAGTTGCACCGACAACCATACCAACTGCGGTTGGTGGGGTCGTGGCAGTTGTACCGGTAGAAGCGTTACGAATATCGTATGCCTTGTTATTATAAGCTGGAATTTGCGTATTATTTACAATCAAACCGACCGCATTGTTCTGAACCGCGGTGTTATTTGTGGCAATGATAGTATAAGCGGTATTATTATAGAACTGACCAACCGGACAGAAAGCTGAGGGCCAATAATAGACACCGGTTGCGGTGCCGCCTAAAGATGTGCTGGTCCCGGCTGATTTAATATGATGTACAACATTAGAATTAACATAAGCAGTACATGTAGCTGCAGCAGATACAACAATACCACGGCATGCGACTCCTGTCCCAGTGCCATTTGCAGTCATATTAGAAACCTGATTTGCTTCAATCTTAATTGGATAAGCAGTATAACTATAAATTCCATATGTAACAGAAGTTCCAGCGTTTGAAATACTGTTTTCAGTAAAATCTGGTTTAATGACCTTTGATGCCGAAGCAGAAGTCACAAAATCAGGTTCGGTCTGGTCCAATACATCCATATCTAATGTCATACCATTATCCGCTTTTTCAATCCGCTCTTTGCGTAATGTCGTAGTATTAGACAAGGAAATATTATTGCTATATGACGGCACGACTAAATCACGTGCTGCTAAAGACGGATCACCAATCGTATTACTGTCAATATCCGCAATCCCGGTATAGACGTAGATACCGTAAAATCCATAGGCGCCAGTATTGGTCAGGGTAATATTTTTTATCGTATTTTTACGAATATACGATTTAGCTGAGGTACCAAATGAATAGGCGTAGATACCATAGAAACTGGAACTGGTTGTATATGCTCCACCACCACAATTAGGTGCTTGTCCACCAATGAAATTACCATAAATCATATTACTATTAGCAGCGGTACCTGGATAAAAGTAAATAGCATAATGACCCGTGGATAAAGCGGTAACATTGTTATAATAAAAGCTATTGCCGGAAATTGTCCAGTTAGCACCATTACCAGTGTTTCCAAGATATATGCCATAATAAGAAAAATTAAAGATGTTATTATTGGATATAGTATTGAACCTATTAGGTGCGGTTGATGTGCCAGAAGAATAAATAGCAACATATTGTCTTGCCCCTGTTGTGGAGAGGTCGCGAATATCATTACCGGTAATCGCATTATAGCTATTACCCAACGTGCCAGTCGAAGTATATATATATATTGTTGGATACGAAGTTGAACTTCCACAACCTTCGATAACACAACTCTTAATCGTGTCAATGGTTGCATCGTTGATAAATACGAAGACTTGACCTGAAGTGCTGGTATTTCTGAATACAAGGTTCTTTCCCATACCATCAAATGTCACATTGTCCGCACCATTTAAATAGATAAGCGGACCAGCAATTGCACCAGATATCGTAAAGACTGGTTTGGCTAGTGCTGGCACGATTCTTATTTGCCAGGTTCCGCCAAAATAACTTAATTGATATAATGTATCTGGTACGGTTTCAGTTATGTCGCTCGTAATCGTTCCAGTGACATTACCAGTAATAGCACTACCATTAAGAGCATTAAAGAAAGATTTAAGAGTTGTATAAGTTTGACCGGTTCCGATATTATAATTTCCTGCCATTGATGGAAGGATACGATAGGAATTAGGTGCGGACGCACCACCAAATGGATTTGTGCCAGTATTATTCGAACTGTCGGTTGCCTGAACATAATAGAAAATTGTATCATTAGTTACAACGCCACCAACTCTAGTATGATTAAAAGTAAATGTCCAGTTATTACCAGTTGAAGTCATTACCGTATCAATTGCCCATGTTCCTGCAGTATTTTTCTTATAATAAAGTCGTGGTGCACGGGCTGGGTCGTTGGCAAGACCGGAAACATAATCCGTAATCACTGCCGTCAATGTTCGGTTGGTTGTGTATGGAGTATTTGCTAATGGCGTATAAGTAATTGCGGGCGGCATTTCATCTAAAGCAATGCCGTTAAACTCATCTGCTCCAATATCGGGCTGAACATTATTATGAATCTTGCTACTGCCAGCTCTTGTATCACCATCAATATCCGTTGTAATACCTGCAATTGGTAGACCGCCTGATTCAAGTCGGGTTGCGATTGCGGTGTTAATATGTAAATCCGGTGGCGATGCGGTCACATTAACATAATTCGGATTTTGTGAAACACTATTTAGATCTTGATTTGATGCGGTCTTCCAGTCAGCTAATGTTTGTCGGTCAGCCGTCCAATAGCCAACATAACCATTCGCATTTGGGGCATAGAAGTCATTATTATTCGACACAAGCCCGGCACCAGTATTAGTAGCATAATAACAGTAGTGTTTACCTGTTCCTGTACTATTAACCCGGTTATTAAAAATAATGTTATTCTCGAAATTCGAATTTGACTGATAATAGCGCTGTATGCCATAAGAAGATCCGCCAGTTACACCAGTGCCACCGATATAAATAGAATTATAATAAATATCATATAATGTACCAACCGTGCTAAAAGATTCATAAATACCGTAAATTGTTGCACCCGGGTTCGTTACTGTGGCGTCAAAAGCTATCATATTATTCACAATTGTATGTGGTATGGTTGCTGAAGCAGTTGCGATATAGATACCATAGAATGTTGGTGAAGCAGCAGAAGTCCAGAAACCATATATCTTATTTCTTAACATTTTTGTGCCATAGGTTGCTGATGCGGCAGTGATGTTGATACCATATAAAGTAGATGTTGTTTGTTGTGTTAGAGTATAAATTTCACAATCTTGAATTGTTGTTGTTGTATCATACCAGTAGAAGTAAAAACCAGAACTGGAAAAGTCATAAACTTTACATTTACTGATTGTATTGAATTTATTATAAGAAGTTGATACACCGTAGAAATAGAAACCATATGCCGGAGAAGTTGCACCTTTGGTAATTTCGCAATTTTCAATTAAATTATTTCTATTGCTTGACCCAGCCGAAATATAGAAAACACCGCCGGTTGTCGTATTAACTCCCTTAACTATACAATACTTGATAGTGTTGTATGAAGCACCATTAATCAGCAGGATTGCTGGTGCTGAAGTTGAAGTATTAGATACTATTATATTGCTGGCTGTACCGGTTCCTCCTGGTCTGCCGTCAATCGTAAGGTAATTCACACCGCTCAAATAAAAGATTGCTGTTCCAGAGCCTTCAAGTGTAAATGCTGATGTTCCTGGGGCAGGTCGGATAGTTACGCCAAGCGTTGAGCTTACACCAGCAATCGCACCGAATGTTACAGGATATGCTGGTTCACCAGTATAACCGGTATTTAATTCAAGCATTACCTGTCCCGTGCCTGTTACTCCATTACCGGATAGATATGTTGCTGCTGAAGTAATACTGGCAAATGATACCGGTGGATTGTCAACTCCATTAATTGGATAAGTATTTCCACCAACTAATGGGACGAGTGCCCATGATATTAGTGAAATATTATCAACTGCTACTGCTCCAGCTGGCGCGGCGCCGTCGCTTCGCCAAGAAAAAACCAACCTTTGAGTAGTTCCAGGCGTAACCGCAAAATTAAGTGTAACTTCGGTCCAGGTTGTCGCGGTTTCATAATTAGTTCCAATTTGACCTGAAGCTAACAGCGTTCCAACAACTGGTGTAGTAGATGTCGGAATGACATATACTCTTAAATAATCGAATGTTGCATCGACATTCACAACCTTATACCAAAACTTAAGTTGAACCGCACCTTCTCCAGTAGGAAAAGTAACATCTCGGTAAAAATGATTTACATTTGCGACATTCTCACCCGTCCATGAAGTTGAGTTTATACTCGTAAATGCACAATTAGAACCCGCATACACCACCGGGGCATTTCCCACATACCACATATTATTAGCTCCGTTTATCACGGCCCATCCGTTTGCCGGAAAAGTTGAACCGGTTTCCAGTCCACCATCACCAGTAGGAGAGATCAATGTTGTCGCATACGCAGTTCCGCTAATGAGTAGTGTTACAAATAGCGCTAAGGCTATTTTTATTGTAAGACTATTGTTTGACATACTTACCTCCAAATTATACTTTGCAAGGTGTTTTATTGTTTGACAATTTACTATTTATAACCTAAACCCCGTCCTTGCGTACAAGGGCTGGGTAAAAGATGCTATTCCCTTGCTTTGAATAGACATCATCAGGTTAATGATATATAAATATATGTTTAATCGAAAAATTCACTGATATTAGCATTAGGCTTTTGCTAATGTTTTGCATTTCGCGGGCGCGTTCGCCTCTTTCTTAAGTTTCACCAACTCCTGTCTATAGGAGCCGGATTTATGCAACCTAAACAATAATCCGCCTTTCTTAATCCTTGTCTCCTTTACCAAATAGCTACGGAGACCGTGCAACATAAAATAATAATGAAATGTTGTAGTTTTGTCAAGTCTTTTTTAAAAAAGGTAGTGTATAATATTTTGTGTAAATTTAGTATTGATATGTTAAAGAAAAGGTGTATCCTCCCAGACGTTTAATTTAAATGAAAATATATAAAAGGAGAACACACCTATGAAACAATATGGCTTACATATAAGTAAGAAAGAGTATAATAACCCTTGGTTAGAAATAAAGCATTATTTAAACGGGGACTGGGGGAATGAAGATTTGTACCGGGCAATGCGAGAAACTCTAAAACAATTTTTGCAAGGAACAATGCAAGTAGAACTTAATGGTATTATAAAAGCAGCGCCTTATCAAAGAACGAAAAATCG
>Ga0315291_10000121_pt1 | contig 87452 bp, 67 predicted proteins | sample YL17G12_20_MG_FD_203070 | JGI IMG/M metagenome (GOLD analysis project Ga0315291, IMG submission 203070) | Sediment microbial communities from Yellowstone Lake, YNP, Wyoming, USA - YL17G12_20 | ecosystem: Environmental > Aquatic > Freshwater > Lake > Sediment | place: USA: Wyoming | collected... | reverse complement strand
CTAGTGCCGCTTCCAGACAGGTAGTCTGAACTTGCTACGTCCATCATTATGTATTGAACCCCAAATCGGGGTTTCACATGACCGACGCTCTCTATTCCGATAGGTTATCGCCCTTTGAAAGGCTTGTTTCACATCAGTCCAGTCATGGAAATCCGTTCCATCAAGAGCCAGTCGCTGGATATCCCCGGCATAGCATTCAATTGGGTTCATCCAACTGGCCTGGGTGGCTGTCGGAACCAATATCGTGCGGCTGACAGCCGCCCAGGCTTTTATATCCGGCGTCCAATGAGCGCTTAACCCATCTTGGATAATGTAAATATCCTGATCATTTGGATATTTGGACCGTTCTTGTTTGAGAAAGTCCAACCAAGGTTTTCCGCCCTTATACTTATGTTGCTTGAAACTCAGTTGTTTATGGAAGACGTTGAGACACATATATTCGTATCGTATGCCCCCAAGGCGTTTGTATAAAGATGAAATTCGATCTGGTTCTTTCTCGGAAAACCACCCTTTACCTCCATGTGGTGTCAGGCTAACGGGACCGATTTCGTCCATGCTGAGAACTACCGGTGGATTGGTCTGCTGTCTGGTAAGCTCTTCAATCCGTTTCCTCTTCTCTTCGAACTGGGGGTCTTTGCTATCCTTCCAAGTCTTGATGGATTGATGGCTTACGGCGGCCTCGTCCAAGATGACGCGAAGCCATTCGATGCAGATTGAATCCACTATGCCCTGTTTCATCGCAGCCTCTCGTAAACGAGAAAGGCTCCATTGAGCGAATGGCAGTCCGAGATCCTTGGGGCGGCTGGTGGCCAATGCCACCAGCCGCTCTTTCTGTTTATCAGTGAATTTATAGTTCCCCCCGGGTTTCCATGAGGGCTTTAGCATTGCCATTCCGCTCTTGTTGAAACTATGGATAAGTTCCCGAATGTATCCCTCGCTCATCCCCACAATTGGGCTGATATTGGGTGGTGTAAATCCTTGAGCGGATGCGAGAATCACCTGAGCTCTCCGTACTTCAACAGGTTCCCGCCCATGACGGACAATCCTGCGAAGTTTATTGCCTTCCTCGTTTGTTATCGGACGAACCGATAGTACCATGACGGGTATATTGCCCTCCCTCAATCTAGCTTTTTTGGCAAGAATTCATATACTACCTTTCTAGAAGCGGCACTAGGCGGTCGATGGCCTCGTGGACTTCATGACGGATATGCTCAGGGGCCGGCTTGGAGCTGGCGACGAGGCCGTCGATTTGGGCCTCGACCGGGTCCCGGCCGCTCTTCTTCCTGGAGGCCGCTAGCTTGTCGCGCTTCTGGCTCATTTCGACGCCGTCGTTTCCCTGATGATGGCGTCCATTTGGGAAATGACCTCTTCGACGTCGGCGCACATCCTGCGGGCCGCTTCCTTTCGGAACTCCTCCGGGCCATCGCGGACGGTGCCCATGTTTGCAAGATGCTCCATTATCCGGCCGGAGCTTTCCGCCGCCCGCAGCGCCCGGACGGAGGCGCCGGTGCTTTTGCGGCCTTTGCCGGCGGGCTCCTCCTTCGACGACAGATAGAATCTGTGCTTCTTGAAAAGCTCGGCGAGCTCCTTGAGATCTCGCTCGCGCATCGAGAACAGTATCATCCGGCGCATCTCGGTGGAGACCCTCAGCGTCAGTTCATCGACCTTGCTTGCGTATGACTTGAGGCTCTCGCGCTCCTGGAGCATGTGGCGCCGCGCCTCCGGCTCGAAGAGGCTCTCCTGAGCGAGCATCTGCTTGTCCGCTTCCCAGTATATTTCCTCGTCCAGCTCGTTGGGCTTGTCCCTCTCCGGTAGCTTGCGCCGCTCCCAGACCTCGTCCAGCCGCAGGCAGGTCGAGACGGCCCTTGCCTCGGGCGACCCCAGCCGGTCCATGAGGTCCAGGAGCGGGGAACGGTCCAGTGTCGGGCCGCCCGTCGGACGCATCAGCCCGGAGGCGACATAGAGGCCTTTCATCCTTTTCGAATGCTCGGTGAGGTCGGCGACGGATTTGTTCTCGATTCTGTCCAGACCGTCGGTCAGGGGGTCGTCTTGGAGCGGGCTTCCTTAAGGCGGGATTGGAAGAGCTCCTGGACGGCCCGGAATGCCGGCTCGAATGCGGTGGGCTGGTCGGCGGAGTCGGCGGGGGCTGTTACGGGTTGATTGTCTGGGGGCGGAGGTTTTTCGGACATGATGGAGGGATTGGGTACCGGGGGTATATTATGGTGTTGTGGTACCGCAGGACATGACGCCGCCCGCTGGCGGCGGAATGGCCGAGGACATTGGCGAACAAGTTCGCCATGCTCGCAACGATGTTGCTCGTCAAGAAGACCGCCGGGGCGGTCTTCGAGACCTATCATTTATTGGGGTTGGGAGGGGCAAAAAGGATGGATTTTGGCGCGGGGGAGTTGGAGGCGGTTAGGATTAGTGGAAAGGGCGGATGACGGCTTGGAACAGTCCCTATTTCGGGGTGACGGTTGGGAGAGCCTTTGGAATGCGTTCTTGTATATTGATATCATAATAATTACATATGTATGGAGAATGGATTGTGTCAAGGCTAGCAGCGCGTTGCCGGCAAGGCGCTGTTCGGCGGATGCCGCCTCCGGCCCAGCCGCCGGCCGCAGAGCACGCCGAGCCCTCGCTGGTCTCCAAGGCCACCGAGGCCGAGCACGCCGCCGCAGAAGTGGAGCAGAAGGACCTCCGGCCCATTACCCGCGTGCGCTGCGCCGGCTGCAAGTCGGCCATACCGATATTCAGCGCCCAGAGGCCGTTAGTAGTCACCTGTCCGCAATGCGGGCGGATGGGAATGCTGAAGTGAAGAGGTGGCGGGGGAAACGAATACAATCGAGCCTTGACGCTTGCTTGGTGCACTTTCCGCCCGATTACCTGCTCGTTGCACTTTCTACCTTGCGCCTTCGCCCCCTCGGAGGACCTTCGGTCCTCCTTGCGCGGGAAGACCTCTGCGGAGGTCTTCTGCGCCCAAGAAGACCCCGTGGGTCTTCTGGGCCTAAACGACCGAAGGTCGTTCACGGCCGGGACGAGCTTTGCTCGTCCACGGCCTAGGCGAGCTTCGCTCGCCTGCGGTTGCGCCCTGCGCCTTTTTCTTTAAGAGTTAAATATAAATTCTCTCTAACCCTTCACGACGTTAATAGTACATGGAGAGTGTCATAGTGAAATCGATAGTAACCGACGCGCTTTCTCGAAGGGGACCCGATATCTCGCAGCCGGCCGATTCAACGCCGCCGCCGGGCATGGAGCCGGGCGCCGACGACAGCGAGCTTGAGGAGATACTCCAGGGAATGAAGGTCAAGATCAAGGTCTTCGGCTGCGGCGGCGGAGGCTCCAACACCATCAACCGCCTCGTCGAGGCCGGCATAGTGGGCGCCGACATGTTCGCCCTGAACACCGACGCCAAGCACCTGCTGACCGTGCACGCGCCGCGCAAGTTCCTGCTGGGGCGCAGGTGCACCCGGGGCCTGGGCGCCGGCGCCATCCCGCAGATAGGCGAGGAGGCGGCGAAGGAAGCAGAGGACGAGATAAAGCCGGTGATGAACGGCACCGATATCGCATTCATAACCTGCGGCATGGGCGGCGGAACGGGCACGGGCTCGGCGCCGTACATCGCCAAGATGGCCAGGGACGCCGGCGCGCTCGTGATAGGCGTCGTGACGATGCCGTTTCGGGCCGAGGGCCAGATGAGGATGCAGAACGCCGCCGACGGACTGGACCGCCTGACGAAGCAGTGCGATACCGTCATCGTCGTTCCCAACGACAAGCTCCTCCAGCTCGTACCAAGGCTTCCCCTGGACGCCGCGTTCAAGGTGGCCGACGAGGTGCTGATGCGTGCCATCAAGGGCATCACCGAGATAATCACCAGGCCCGGGCTGGTCAATCTGGACTTCTCCGACCTGAAGACGATCCTCAAGGGCGGAGGCGTGGCCATGATAGGCATGGGCGAGGGCGAGGGCGACACCAAGGCCAATGACGCCGTTACAGAGGCGTTGAACTCCCCGCTTCTCGAAGTCGACGTGGCCGGCGCCACCGGCGCGCTCATAAGCGTCTCCGGCGGCTCGGACATGACCGTGACCGAGGCGGAGAAGATAGCCGAGATAGTCGGCTCCAGAATAAACCCCATGGCCCGGATAATCTGGGGCTGCTCGGTCGACCCCGCATTGGAGCACACCATGCGCGTCATGCTGGTCGTGACCGGCGTGAAGGCCAAGTACCAGTTCGTCCCGGGCCAGCAGGGCGCCAAGGGGCTGGAGTTTGTAAGATAGGCGCGAGAAGCAAGGGATGCCCCGGGCTTTAGCCCGGGGAGGTTGTCCGTTTGCGCGGCGTCAAAGCCTCGGACTTCAGTCCGAGGTGGATAGGAAGGCGCAAGGCGCACCCGGAGGACCTCAAGGCCATTGTTGCACGGTCCTCCTAGCCTTGGCGGCCTGCGGGCCGCCTGCGGAGGCGCAGGGCGCAAGGCCGGAAGGCGCAAGGAGCAAGGCACGAGGGACGAGCGGAGCGGAAAGAATCATTCTTCTTCTTGCCCAGGCGGGCGGAGAGCCTTGCGGGGCAGGAGGCGCCTGACCCCCTTCCTGATGTTCAAGGCTATCCGGAGGGTACGCCTGGCATCGGCCCTTGTGACCGGCTCGTCATCCCCCGGATAGCGGGCTTCAACCGCGAACCTGCCCAGGAACGCGGCATCCACCGGGTCGGCTCTGAATCTGTCGTGGCGGGGTATCAGCCGAAGCAATTCAAGCAGGTCATGGGTCCTCGGGAAACCAACCGAGCGGATGGTCAGAAGGGCCTTGATATATTTCTCGGCGCATTGCTGGCTGTGGAACGCCACCACCTGGCAGGGGGACCGTTTGCCGAGCGCGAGCATGTGCCTGGCGGTGAACAGGTCCTCTTCAGCGGTCCGGACCCAGCGGCCGGCCAGGGCTATGGATTCAGCCGACACAATCATAGAGCACCTTCCCTTCCCTCACTGCCGGATAGACCACGGTCCCGATAACGTCGCGGTGCCTTTTGAACTCTTCGGGCGTGACTAGGACGACGTCCTTCGGCATGCCGATTCCGGCGAGCGCCAGGTATATCCGGGCGGCCTTTTGGCGCCGGGAGCCCCGGACCCTCATGATGACGAGCAGGTCGGCGTCGCTGTCGGGCCCCGGGTCGCCGCGGGCGCGGGAGCCGAAGAGGATGATCTTTTCAGGATGGAACCTCCGTACGATGCGCCTTACGGCCTCTTCTATCTTGGCGTCGGGGTTCTTAACGACGAACAAAGCGTCCACCTGACACCATCGATGAGAGGTCTGGCGGGTATATAGCTTTTGCAATGGCGCCTGCGCCGGAGGTTTCCATCAGACCTGTGTATTCAGGTCGGAAAGTACAAGACTGGAATAGAAGCCTATATATAGTCCGCCCTGACGGTGCAGCCGCACCGTGAATGCAAGATTCAATGGAGCCACGCCCTTTCAGGCGTGGAAATAAATCTCCAACCGGACCCGGCCGGGTCATACGAACGAACGGCTTCAATGGAGCCGCACCATGATGGCGCGGAAATAGGCGGCAACGACAAAGGCACAAGGCACAAGGCGCGAGGCACAAGGAACGATGGAGCAAGGAACGAGGAACAGGGAACAAGGAGCCATGGTTGGGCTTGCCGGCTTTTTCCCTTGCGCCTTGTTCCCTGCTCCTTCGTCCGCCCGTCCTTGCGCCTTGCGCCGTGCTCCTTGCGCCTTCGCTATTCCGGCGCCCCCCAGCATCCGGCCCTGCGGAATACGAGCCGGATGTACGCCATGCAGCCCACTTTGGGATTCCGCTCTATTGATCTTGGAGGCTTGCGCCCGTGTATCCGAACGGCTCAGGCCGGTCGTGACCGCCTTGTCATTCGGATGGGTTTCGTATTTAATAATCCTAGCTGTCTGGTGTAAGTCTCAACGGACGGGACCCCGGCGGTATCAAATCCGCCGAGTTTGACGTCGGGGCGCTCGCTCGGGCCCACTGAACATGGCCCCGAGCGAGCGCACGGCTGAGCAGATTGCGCGCAGACAGCTCCGGGGTCTCCGTTTCGTCGTCCGTCCGTCCCTTGCGCCCTGCACCTTGTTCCTTGCTCCTTCGCCCCATGCGCCCTGCGCCCTGTTCCTTGCTCCTTCGTCCGTTCGTCGTCCCCTGTTGCCCCGTCTCCCCGTTCAGTTCCTCGGCCCCTTGTACATCCCGCTCCTGCCGCAATTGGGGCAGGTGATTCTGACCGGGTAGGCCGTGCTGAATATCGGGACCTGGGAGCCGCAACCGGAACAGCGCGTCACGCGCACCGGTGTCAGCCTTGCGGGTCCGTGATGCGGGCCGGGTGCTTGGGCTGGCACCAGCCGCACGGCCGCGGCCACCGGAATATCCGGTGCCGGGATCGGTGATGGCACAAGATCGGCCGACGCCCGTGCCGACGGCCCGCCCCAATCGACGGCCCCGGTGCCAGCGGGCGGGGCCATTGCGGCTCTCGCCATCGTCCCGGCCGGGTCCCGGGCTCCGGCCGGGACCGGTGCCCTCCGGGGCGCGGGAGCTTCCTCGACGACCATCACTTCCATCATCTCTTCCGCGGGCGCTTCCAACTCAAGCGTCCCTGCCGATCCTCCGGTGGCAGGTCCGGCAGGCGACGCTTCCATCCCGGCTTTCCTGGACACCGGGCGCTTGCTCCGGACCATTGCCCGCCAGCCCGCTCCTGCGAGCACGATCGCGATGAGGACGGCAAGAGCGACCCAGGCCCAGGGAAACGCTGTTTCCGTCGCCGGTTTGGGCTTGGGACCGGGGCCGGGCGGAACATAAATCCTGAGGGTCGAGAACGTCATATCGAGGCCCGGGATTGACGGGTTGCCGCTGGGGTCCATCGACCCGGCCCGGAAGTGGTATGTGGTCGACGGGCTCAACCCGGTGAGCTGGACCGAGTGCTCCAAAACGAAGATGCGCGAGGTCAGGTTCCGGCCGTAGGATGCGCGGGCGCCGTACTCCACGATGCCGTTGGCGGGCTCGTCGGTCTTCCAGCTGATGATTACGCTCGTGTTGGTGATTCCGGAGACCTTCACATCGGATATCTTCGGCGGGGTCATGTCGGGGCCGGCGGCGGTCGTGAATGCGATATTCCCGCTGAGCGAGGGCCCGTTCCCGAAGACATCGGAGGATTTCACCCGGAGATAGTAAGTCGTCGACGGCCTCAGGCCCTCGAGCACTATGTAGTGGATTGGGACATATGCGGGGTCGCTCGCTCTCAGGCCGTAGCCAGTCGTATTGCCGAAATCGACGTCGCTATCGGCCAGCTCGTCGGTGTACCAGAACACCACGGCGCGCGTGTCGGTTATTCCTGTCACACCCACACCGGATATGACCGGCGGCGAGGTGTCTTGCCCGGGCTGTTTCTTTTTCGTCTTGAACAGGAAGTCTCCGCTGGTGCCGGTATTGCCGCTGGGGTCCGTCGATTGAACCCTCAGGTGATACGTAGTATCCGGTTTCAGCCCTTGCAGCAGCTGGCTGTGCAATAGGGAGTATTCGAAGACCGTGGAGGATAAGCCGTAGTCAGCGGAAGTGCCATATTCCACTAGGCCGCCCGCCATCTCGTCCGTCTCCCACAAAACGACGGCGCTGGTCCCCGTTATGCCCTCCACCCCGAGGTTGAATATCGACGGTGGCGTGATGTCGGGCGTGATTGTTGTGGTGAATGAAAAGTCACCGGATACGGCCGGGCCGTTGCCGGTGGCGTCCCGGCATTCGATTTTGAAATGATAGGTGGTGCCGGCGCTTAGGCCGGAGAGAGTCAACTCATGGTGCATGAGAAGCTCGGCATGGGAGGCAGTCCTGCCGTATGCAGTCGTGGCGCCAAAGTCAATGATACCGTCCGCAGGCTCGTCCGTCTCCCAGTTTACGATGGCGAGCCGGTCGGTTATCCCATTGACCTTGACGTTGGAAATTATCGGCGGGGCGGTATCGGGCGATTCGAGCGTCTTGAATGTGTGCTGCTTGCTCGTTGACGGTCCGTTCCCGCTCGGGTCCGTGGATGAGACTTGGAAGTAATAGGTAGTTGAAGGGGAAAGTCCGGTCAGTGTCATGACATGACGGAGAATGAAATGCTGGTCGTCGGCGAGCTTGGTCCCGACGCTTGCCTCCGTCCCGTAATCCACCGTGCTGTTGGCCGGCTCGCTCGTGGTCCAGCCGATCACTGCAAGTCTGTCAGTTACTCCCGAGACCTGGATGTTCGATATACCCGGCGGGGTTGTATCCGGAGCGGCGGAGGTTATGAACATATAGTCTCCAGTATACGCGGTCGGGCTGCCGGCCCGGTCCTTCGAGTAGACCCGGAAGTGATAGATTGTGCTTGCGGAAAGGCCGCCGAGGGCCAGGGAGTGGGAGGTGAGAAAGACCGGATCCAGCCCCGATGAGCCGTAGGCGCTGGTAAGGCCATAGTCCACCCCTGAATCCGAATCCTCGTCGGTGGACCATGTCACGACAGCCGACGTGTCGGTGATGCCTATCACCCGGACATTCGAGATGACTGGCGAGGCGGTGTCGAGAATTATCGAAGCGTTGACGGCGTCGGCCACGTTGCCGGCCCGGTCTTCGACGCGGAAATAGACGGTCTTGGTGCCGTCCGGGTCGGGCAAGGTGTAGCTTTTCGATTTGGAGAAGGTTTCCCAGGCCGTCCAGATGTTTCCGTCGTTGCTGAACTGCATCGCGTAGACGCTGGAGGCAGGCTCCGGGTCCGTCGCGTTCAGAGCGAGATTCACAACCGGGCTGTTGGTGTATTTCGCCCCTCCGTTTATCAGGATGGAAAGAGAGCCGGGCCTGGCGCGGTCGAGGAATATCGTATCATTGACGGGCCCACCGGGGTTGCCGGCCTTGTCCCGGACCTTCAGGTAGACCGCCTTGATTCCATCGGCGTCGGTCCCACCAGCGCCGCTCGTCAGGCTCCAGCCGCTTTTGGATTGGGCGAAGCTCTCCCAGGCGCCGAGAGCGCTTTCAGCATTCGCCAGGGTCATATCGGAAACGCTGGAACCCGGCTCGGGGTCCGAGGCATTGATGGCAAGACTGACCGTGCTGAGGTTCGTGTAACCGGCCCCATCATTTATCGTGATGCTGAGATTGCCGGGCGGCTGCCGGTCAAAGATTATGGAACCGCTGGCTGGCCCGCCGATGTTCCCGGCCCGGTCCATGACGCGGAAGTAGACGGTCCTGTTTCCGTCCTTGACGGTCCCGCCGGCCCCATTTATGACCGACCAGTTGACGGCCCGGTTCCAGACCGTCCAGTTGCTCCAGGCAATGCCATCGTTGCTGAATCTCATCATGTGAAGCCCGGACCCGGGTTCGGGATCTCGCGCCGACAGATTGAGGCTCACGGCGTCAGAGTTTGTGGCGGCGGAATCGTCGTTGATGACGATGGAGAGTTCCACCGGGGCAACCCGGTCCAGGAATATCGAATCGCTGGTGCGGTTCTCAGCGGACACTTCGTTGCCCGCCAAATCCCTCACATTGGCGTAGACGTATTTCATTCCATCCGAGTCGTTGCCGCCGAACCGGGCGTCGGTCAGGTCCCAGCCGGAGCGGGTCGCGCAGAAAGCCTCCCAGTCACTCCAGTTCTTTCCGTCGTTGGAGAATGCCATGCTGGCGAGGCCAGATCCGGTCGATGGATCGGCAGCCTGGACGGATAAGTGCACCGTCTTGTCGTTCGTGTAGTCCGCCCCATCATTGATGGTCAGCATGAGGCCGTTCGGGGGCGTGGTGTCGATCCAGATCGGCCCGAAATGGGCGGCGCTGGCGTTCCAGTTCAGGGAATTATCGCGTGCACGGATGTGGAAGTACCAGCTAGTGCCATCGGCAAGCGACTGGCTCTTGGCGTCATGGATGTTCTCTTCATAGCCCTTAACCGCGTCAGGCACCGTTGTCGCCGACCGGTCCCATGCCACCGAGTAACCGTCGATGCCGCTGATGTCGTAACCTGCATCTTTCCAGAGGACATGGACGACGCTCCCGCTGTACCAGGTCCCCGGCACCGGATGCGTGTCGCTCCAGACGACGGGATTGGCTGGAGGGGTTCTGTCGGTGTAGAACTGATATAGAACGCCATCACTGCAGGTGGAATAGACCGCCATCTGCTGGGTGTCATCGGCGCCTCCGACGGCAACTCCGTTCATGGAGCCTTCTCCGGAGCCTACGGACGAGAGCTCCCATTTCCCGGTCGTGTCGTTCAGCTTAACCTGAAAGACCTCATTCCAGGCGGTAGGAATGTATAGCTCGTTTTCACCATCGGAGTTGCCATCGGCTATGCAAAGGTCGTCAGCCGTGGCGCCGGGGCCGAGCGAAGCCAGCGCGGTATAGCACCAGGACTGAGAGCTGGCGTTCCATCTGTACTCCCAGACCGTAGCGTTGATATAGGAAGCCCCGTAGACCTCCTGTTTGCCGTCGTTATCTGCGTCTCCGGCGGCGAGCTTGAGCATGCCTGAGAGGTACGGATACCCGAGGGGCTCTTCCTTTGCGCCCAGATCGGCGGTATTCCAAGAGCTGCCCGTGTAGTTGAATCGATAGATATGATTGTCGCAGGCGGCGCCATAGACCTCCAGGTTTCCATCATTATCGCCGTCGCCCACTGCAACATCGTTCATATAAGGCGTGAGGTATTTATCCTGGTATAGAAACTGGGAGGCGCCACCGACATCCTGCGAACTCCAGGTGCTGCCTTTTGAATATTGGTAGATGTGTCCGTTAATGGTTGAAGCGTAAATTTCAGACCGGCTGTCGTTGTTACCATCGGCTATCGCCATGCCGGTAATGACATTAAGACCTGCATCACCCAGGTCATTGATTGTCCAGCCATCGCTCCCGTTCACGAACTGATAGATTTGAGGATAGGGAGGGAGTGTGTCAAACTCGGCGACGCAGGCGTAGACCTCGTTTTTACCGTTATCGTCCGCGTCTCCCACCACGATGGGTCCGGCATACAGCTTTGTTCCGGTGACCAGCGTACCCAGATCGCTCGATGCCCATTTGCCGTTGGTCGCGCGGAACTGGTATACATGAGCGTTATCCTCGCATGTGGTGTAGATTTCTGTCTGGTTGTCATTGTCTCCGTCTCCGATGGAAATTCCTTTGAGGCCATGGGTCGCCGGTGTACCGTAAGGTTTTCCGAGTTGGTTCTTGACCCACGCCTCGGCGTGTGCCGATGGAGAGACGAGGACAAGGCCGTTCAACAGTAGAACGCCTATGATCATCAACGAGCTGAATCGAGATTTGTTTATTAGAACCGAATTTCTATCTTTTTGCGTCATGTTGATTGGTTCAATCAATAATTAACTCGTATTTACCGTTTATTGTTATAACCAAAATTATAAATCTATAGAATCGCCCAAGTCAACTTCTTCCGTATTCTGTGCCGCGCACGATTGCATAGGGTTGCCTCCGGATCGAGTGGCCGTCATGTTGCCAGGAGGCGGGAACGGAATGGACCCCGCTGGCATTACGCGAGACCTATCATGACGTCGGGGCGCTCGCCTCGGACCCATGAAACAGGGGTCCTCGGCTCGCGCACGGCAGGGCGGATTGCGCGCAGACAATTCCGGGGTCTCCGTTTTGTCGTCCATCCGTCCCTTGAACATCCGAAGGCGGGCGAGGCCCGCCAAGGCGAGTAGTACCCGCAGGTCCTCCGAGTCGTCCCTTGTGCCCTGCGCCTTGCTCCTTGCTCCTTCGCCCCATGCGCCCTGCGCCCTGTTCCTTGCTCCTTCGTCCGTCCGTCCCTTGCGCCTTGCGCCTTGTTCCTTGCTCCTTTTTGTGGTAGGTACCACAACTAGTTCATATACCAGGCCGGAGAATTTTACATCGTGATAACATGAAACGACCACGGGCACCGGGTTCAGGCGGGTACAGAAACCAATTCATCTACCAAAAAGCAATGAATCTGGTGATCAAGACGCTGGCATTGAGCAAGCGCTTTCCCCGAGAGGAAAAGTTCGGCCTGACATCCCAGGTCAGAAGGGCAGCAACTTCTATCAGTTCCAACATAGCCGAAGGATACAGGAGAAGAACGACAAAAGAGTACATCCGGTACCTGACAATCGCCTATGGTTCTTGCGGGGAGCTTCAAAGTCAGACGGACGTGGCCTATGAAATGAAATACATCACAAAAGACGAGTACCAGGCAATCAACGCGCTCGAAGAGGAAGTCTCGAGATTGCTATGGAGTTCGATTGAAACGTTGAAAACGAGGGCGCAAGGAGCAAGGAGCATGGCGCAAGGCCTGGCCAATGCGGGGACGCAAGGAGCAAGGCGCGAGGCGCAAGGGGTTGGGCATGAGAAAGAAGGCGCAAGGCACGAGGAACAAGGCCTGGCTAATGCAGAGGCACAAGGTGCATGGGACAAGGCGGAAGAAAGCACCCTCTGAGGCATTTTCTTGGTTCCTTGCCAACCGCCCTTTCCAAGTAGATCCTTGCGCCCTGTTCCTTGCTCCTTCGTCCGTCCGTCCCTGCGCCCTGCGCCCTGCGCCTTGCTCCTCATAATCGCCACCGAAACCTATTAAAACGCCAACGTGATTGGAGAGAACGCGTAGCCCGGGCCCGCGACGCCCAACGCAACCGGACAATCTAGGGTAGTCCATCTAAGGCCCCGGGACCGACGAGAAGGGAGTGCGATGAAGTCCATAGTCCGAGACATGCTGTCCAGGCCGCCGGGCGAGAGGCCATCCACTGCCTCGCCGCCGGTACCGGAAGCGCCCGCCGAGCCTCTGGGGCAGGACGACGAGGAGCTGGAGAAGGTACTGGAAGGTCTCCGGACCTGCATAAAGATCATCGGCTGCGGCGGAGGGGGCTGCAACACCATCAATCGCATCGTCGAATCCGGCATACCGGGCGTCCAGCTCTACGCCGCCAACACGGACGCCCAGCACCTTCTGGCCATCCATTCCCCGCGCAAGATACTGCTCGGCCGCAGGATAACCCGCGGCCTGGGCGCCGGCGCGCTCCCGCAGGTGGGCGAGGAAGCCGCCCGGGAATCAGAGGAAGAGTTGAAGGCAGCCATCAACGGCGCCGACATCCTTTTTGTGACCTGCGGCCTGGGAGGCGGCACCGGGACCGGCGCCGCTTCGGTGGTCGCCAAGCTCGCCAAGGATCAGGGCGCGCTGACCATAGGCGTGGTCACGCTGCCCTTCCGGGCCGAGGGCATCGTGCGCATGGAGAACGCCGAATGGGGGCTGGAGCAGCTCCGCAGCAACGCCGACACCGTCATAGTCATCCCCAACGACAAGCTCCTGGAGCTGGTGCCGCGCCTTTCGCTGAACGCAGCATTCAAGGTGGCCGACGAGGTGCTGATGCGCTCCATCAAGGGCATCTCAGAGATAATCACCAAGCCCGGGCTGGTCAATCTGGATTTCGCCGATTTGCGGACCATAATGAAGGGCGGCGGGGTCGCCATGATAGGCCTGGGCGAGGCCCAGGAGGACAACCGGGCCCTGGAAGCGGTCAACGAGGCGCTCAACTCGCCCCTGCTCGAGGTCGACGTCTCCGGCGCCTCGGGCGCGCTCATAAACGTTACTGGCGGGCCGGACATGACAGTGTCCGAGGCGGAACGGGTGGTCGAAGAGGTGCACAACCGCATAAACCCCAACGCGCGCATAATCTGGGGAGCGGCCGTGGACCCGGCCCTCGAGCACACCCTGCGCGTGATGGTCGTCCTGACCGGAGTGAAGAGCCGGCAGATACTGGGACCGGGCAGCCGGGTCCAGCTGACCCAGCCGCACGGCATAGATTTCGTGAGGAGATAATCCGATGGACATAATGGAGTACTCGTGGAAAGGGCAGAGGTGGGCCGAGGGGCGCCTCAAGGGCTTCGGCAAGGGCAAGTACGGCCGGGTGCTCAAGATGGCCAAGAAGCCCGACAGCGAGGAGTACAAGCGCTCATTGCAGATAACCAGCATCGGGGCGGTAGCCATCGGGGCGCTGGGCTTTGCAATATACTACACCTGGAAGTACGGCCCGGACTTCTTCCGCGGCCTGTTCGGGCTGTGAGCTCGGGGTTGAGAAATTGGCGGACACACTGAAGACGGCGGCAAAGGGCATAGAGCCCAAGGGCGCATCATTGGAGCCCGAGGCACCGGTGGACGGCAAGCCCCAGATAATCGTCGTGAAGACATCCATAGGCCACGAAAAGATCGTCGCCGAGGCCATCGCCGGGCGGGTCAAGCGCCGGGGCGCCAAGGTCTACTCGATACTTTCCCCGGCGACGCTTCGGGGGTACCTGCTGGTCGAATCGGACGACATCGACGAGTTCAAGAACCTCATCAAGGGCATCCCCAAGGTCCGCGGCGTCGTCGAGGGCAGCACCACGATGGGGCAGATATCCCACTTCCTCACGCCCAAACCGCTGGTCGCCGGGATAGTCGAAGGGGATATCGTGGAGCTGGTCTCGGGGCCGTTCAAGGGCGAAAAGGCCCGGGTCCAGCAGATCGACGAGGCCAAGGAGGAGATAACCGTTGAACTGTTCGAAGCGCTCATCTCCATCCCCGTGACGGTGAAGGGGGACTGCGTGCGCGTGATAGAGAAGGAAGAGAAGTAGTTCAAATTCAAACTGGAGGATATGGACAATGGCTGAGAAGGTCGAAGTGCTCGTGGACGGCGGCAGGGCCACACCCGGCCAGCCGCTGGGCCCCGTACTGGGGCCGCTGGGCGTGAATGTCATACAGGTGGTCGCGGCGATCAATGAAAAGACCAAGGCATTTTCGGGGATGAAGGTGCCCGTCAAGATCGTGGTCGAGAAGGACCGGAGCTTCACGGTCGAGGTGGGCTCGCCTCCGACCTCGGCGCTCATCATGAAGGAGCTGGGCATCGAGAAGGGCTCCGGCAAGCCCAAAACGGAAAAAGTGGGCGACCTTTCGCTCGAGCAGGCCAAAAAGATAGCGCTCATGAAGCGGGAGGCCGTTTTGGGCCGGAACCTGCGCAAGGCCGTCAAGGAGATAGTCGGCGCCTGCGTCTCCATGGGCGTCACCGTCGAGGGCAAGGACCCCCGCGAGGTCCAAAAGGAGATCGAAGAGGGCAAGCACGACAGTCTCCTTTCAGATTAACAATCGCAATCATCACTCTCTCCCAATGGCCCCGGCAGGTCTCGCCGGGAGAATGCCCATGTTCGAGAGGGTCCTGGTTCCGGTGGACGGTTCGAGGCCGTCAGTTGAGGCGGTGCTATACTCAGAGCACTTTGCCAAGGCCTTCGGCTCCCAGCCCGTGCTTCTTTATGTAATATCGCCTGAGATGATAGCGCGGCAGGAGAAGCAGGGCACCAACCCGGGCGAGATGGCCGCCGAGATACTGGACATGGCCGAGAGGGCGCTTCGGCGCAAGGGGATATCGGCCCGTTCGATGGTGCTGGAGGGCCCGGTGGCGGGCAAAATCTGCGCCGCCGTGCTGTCCGAGAGATGCGACCTCGTAATCATGGGCGGGCGCAGCGTGCTGGACATCCCCGACTTTCTCCAAGACAGCGTCAGCGACAGGGTGAGCCACTACGCCCGCAGCCCGGTGCTCGTGGTGCGCAACCTGCTGCCCATGAAGTCCATCCTGGTGGCCTACGACGGCTCCCGGAGCTCGCAGCGGGCGCTCGAGGTCGCCGGCGAGCTCGCACTGCGTTTCAAGGCCCGGCTCCGGCTGGTCGAGACGAGCAACGAGGGGCTGGTGCCGCCCTCGGAGAGCCCTTCGGGGGTCAAGATCCTGGAATGGCACATGGACATGTCCGCCAAGGGCCTGGAGGTCGAGATGGACCTGCGGATGGGCCACCCGGCTGAAAAAGTCGTCCGCCTGGCCCAGGAAAGGGCCATAAGCCTCGTGGTGACAGGCGGCTCCGGCGGCGAGGCCGGCCGGGAGGGCCCCGGCAGCGTGACGGACCAGATACTGAAACGATGCCCGTCGGCTGTAATGGTCGTTAAATAACAAGGGTGGAAGGGTACAAGGGTGGAAGGGTACAAGGGTGGAAGGGTGCATGGGGGAACGGAACGCTCTATCCGTCCCTGTTCCCGTTCACCGTCGTACCCTTGCCCCCTTTCACCCTTCCACCCTTGCCCCCTTCCGTAACGTTCATTAACCAGGAGCGTCTTGAGGTCGCCTACAATAGCAGTCCAGCCCTGTAGAAGAGGGGGAACTCTCCTCGAACATGGTATTCATGGGGCACTACAGGGGTGAAACACATGGCGGACGAAAAACTAGTCGAAGGCATCCGGAAGGCGCTCGATGGGGCCAAGCCGAGGAAGTTCAAGGAGAGCGTCGAGATCTGCATCAACCTCAAGGACGTTGACCTTGCCATTCCCAAGAACCGCATCGACGAGGAGATTCCCCTGCCCAAGGGCCGCGGCAAGCAGGTCAAGGTGGCGATCTTCGGCACGCAGGAAATGACCATCAAGGCCAAGGGCCTCGCCGACCGCGTTCTCACTCCCGAAGACATCGACAAGCTGGCCGACAACAAGCGCGACGGCCGGAAGCTGGCGCTGGGTCACCAGTACTTCGTCGCCGAAGCGCCGCTCATGCCCACCATCGGCAAGAAGCTCGGCAAGGTCCTTGCCCCGCGGGGCAAGATGCCCCGGCCCATTCCTCCGGGGTCAGACCCCGGGCCCATACTCAACGCCGTGCGCAACTCGGTGAAGGTCCGCAGCAAGGACCGGCGCACCTTCCACGCCACCGTCGGCACCCGGGACATGAGCGCCGAGGACCTGGCCCAAAACGTCGACGCGGTCCTCAAGCGGATAATCGCCCGGCTCGAGCGCGGCCCCAACAACATACACTCGGTGTTCGTGAAGACGACCATGGGCCCCGCCATCAAGATAATGTGAGGTGACCAAAATGGCAAAGAGGCAGGCACATGTGGCTCCGGCGAAGAAAGAGCAGGTCCAGCGCATCAACCAGCTCATAAAGGACCACAAGATCATCGCCATCGCCCGCGTGGCGGGCATTCCCGGCCCCCAGCTCCAGAAGATACGCAAGATGCTGCGGGGCAAGGCAGAGATAGTGGTGTCCAAGAACAATCTCTTCCAGCTGGCGCTTGCGGACATGGAGAAGGGCAAGCCCGGCCTCAAGGGCCTAGGCAGCTCCATCCAGTCGCAGACCGCGCTCGTGGCGACCAACCTCAACCCTTTCCTCCTCTTCAAGCAGATGGAGGCGACCAAGATGCCCTCCGCTGCAAAGGGCGGCGAGATAGCACCCGACGACATCTCCGTGAGCGAGGGCGAGACCTCGTTCAAGCCCGGCCCCATCGTGGGCGAACTACAAAAAGCAGGGATACCGGCCGGCATCGAGGGCGGCAAGGTCATGATCAAGAAGGACAAGACGTTGGTCAAAAAAGGCGACAGAATCCCGCGGGAGCTTGCGCCCATGCTCACCAAGCTGGAGATATTCCCGCTGGTCGTCGGTTTGGACCTCCAGGCGGCCTGGGAGGCCGGGACCGTGTACCCGGCGAACCTTTTGGCCATCGACGAGGTCAAGATAATGGGCGAGATGGCGATGGCGGCGGCCCAGGCGTTCAACCTGGCGATGTTCTCTGCCTACCCGACGCCGTTCACCATCCAGCCGCTGATCATGAAGGCGCGGCTGGAGGCGGTGGGGCTGGCCCTGGAGGCCGGCATACCGACGAAGGACACGATAGACCTGCTGATAGGGAGGGCCCATGCCCAGGCAAAAGCCCTTTCCTCGGCGGCAAAGATCTGACTATAAACCGTGGATGTGAGACCGTAGAGACAGTGGACGAAACCCTAGGAGGATGAAGACGATGGAATATGTGTATAGCGCGCTCCTCCTGCACGCCGCCGGCAAGCCCGTCACCGAGGAGGGCATCGCCGGGGTACTCAAGGCTGCAGGGGTGGCCGTGGACCAGACCCGGGCGAAGGCCCTCGTGGCCGCGCTGCAGGGTGTAGACATAACGAAGGCCATAGCCACCGCCGCCGTGGCGCCCGCAGCGGCGCCTGCCGAGGCGAAGAAGGAGGAGAAGAAAGAGGAGAAGAAGGAGAAGAAGGAAGAGAAGACCGTGTCTGAGGAAGAGGCTGCGGCCGGCCTTAGCGCGCTCTTCGGCTGAGAGCTTTTCCCAAAGTTCCTCTGTCAGGAGCATTTCGGGGCTTTTCGGTCCCCGCAGCCAGCTTTGGCACGGCAGGCGATAATCCGCCTGCCACGGATTTTATTCAAAGGCCCTTGGAGAGCATGGCCGTTATCTCTTCCTGGAAAATGGAGACGACCTCCTTGGTCAACTCCTGCTTTAGGGTCGGAGGTATGAGCTCCAGCCCCAGCTTGGCCCCGCACTTGGTCAGCTTGACCATCGCAAAGGCTGCCCGGGCCTTGGATTCCAGGTACAGGGAGATGGCCTCCTTTATCTCGTCACGGAGCGCCGGGTTCTCCTCGAGCTTGGCCCTGATCACGCGCTTGATCTCGTCCTTTATAAGCTCCCTCGCCGCCTCCATCGCCAGGCCCTCGGCGTCGATGACATCGGTCACGTTCTTGAGCAGGGGGATGATGGTCTTTTCGCCGTCGGACATGGTCCAGCACCGCCGCTGTGATGCGCTTGGCGGGTATTAATCCTACTGTTGGCGAGGGTACAGGGTACAGGGTGCAGGGTGCAGGGTGCAGGGTAGAAGCCAGGGTACAGGGTGCAGGGTGCAGGGTAGAAGCCAGGGTACAGGGTGCAGGGTTCAGGGTAGAAGCTAGGGTACAGGATGCAGGGTTCAGTGAATGTTAAAGTTCTCCATGAACCCTGACCCCTATGACCTGACCCCTCGTCGTCACCCTGTACCCTAAACACTGTACCCTGAACCCTGTTTTTCGGTGGCAGGCCGGCGGCCCCGGCGGGGCCTGGAAGACCCTGCCGGAGCGCCCGACCGGCGGGCGGCCCCTTCTAGGAACCTTCCCCAAAAAAAGGGGAAGGGGCAAGAAGGAGTTGGCACCGGCCGGCCTGCCACCTGGATGGGCTTTTCATAGTGATTCGGTCAGTCGTAATGGGTGTCGCAGCCGTTGGACGAGTACACTTCCTCCCAGCTGCAATCATCATCTGCATCGGGGTCCATTTTGTCTCACCTTTTCCGCTTCTGGCCTTTAGTATGTCGGATGCTATATATATCCCCGAACAGGGGGGGTGAGTGAAAGTGGGTGTCCACAGGAAGCGCAGGGGTGAAAGGACCAAGGGTGGAAGGGTGCAAGGGTGGACCGCAGAAGACCGGCCCGAGGCCGGTCTTCTCGGCCGTTGAAGACCCCGAGGGTCTTCTCGGCCTAAGCGACCGAAGGTCGCTTGCGGCCGAGGCGAGCGAAGCTCGCCTACGGAGGGAAGGGGTTGGAAGGGTGGAAGGGGGGCCGAAGGGGAACGCCCGTCGTCACCCTTTATACCCTTTTCACCCTTGCACCCTTCCACCCTTCATTCTAGATGTCGCATATAGTGGAACAGGTACTGCTGGGCATAGCCGGCATACCGGCCGTAGTGCTTCCGGCCCCATTCGCGGACCTTTTTGGGCGAAAGCTTCCGGCCTTTGAAAAAGAGCCTCTCGGCCACCCTCTGGACCCACCGGTCCACCGGGAAGGTCTCGAGCTTGTCCAGCGAGAACAGCAGTACGCAGTCGGCCACCTTCTCGCCCACTCCGAGGAACTCGAGGAGCTTGAGGCGCGCCTGCTCGGCTGGAACCGGGCGCAGGGACCGGAGCCCATCCAGCGTCAGCAGGCCCTGGCTCTCCGGGTCGGTCATCTCGCGGGCGATGCCTGCTATGTAGTCCGCCCGGAAGCCCAGCTCGCACTCCCGGAGAGCCGGCGCCCCGGCGGCGGCGAGGGTCTCGGGGGCGGGGAAGCCGTAGGTCACGAACCCGCCGAGCTCCACCCGGTCGCCGTACCTTTGCGAGATCTTCCCGATGCACCGCGATATCTTGGGGATGTTCGAGGCCGCCGAGGCCACGTACGAGACGAGGCATTCCCACGGGTCCTGGCGCAGGAGCCTAAGCCCCCGGTATTTCTCGATGGCCCGCCGGATGTGGCGGTCCACGCTGACATCCTTGAGGATCGCATCAAGGTCGTCGTCGAACCGGAAATAGGAGCGGACGAAATCGGCCGTGACGGCAGGGCTGGAGCGAACCTCCAGGCCGATGGGGACCTTCCTGACCTTCATCGCCGTTGCTCCCGCCGTTCCCAGGAACCATTCGCCTTCAGGCCTCCAGCGGAACGCCTGGCCGCACTCGAGGGTGTGCGAAAGCTCCAGGGGGCCGTCGAACGGGATTATGATGGCCATCCGCCCCTGTCTAGGTTTACGAGCAACGCGCCGAAAGGGAGGGCGCCCAGATAGGCCAGGTGGCCCGGGCACCGGCAGTCGGAGCTGCCGAAGCCCGGTACGACCCGGGCGCCAAAAAAAGCGAGGACCGCCCGGGCCAGGCGGCACTCATCGCGGTGTTTGGACGGGAAGAGGACGGCGTCGGACAGCCTTGCCACGCCCAGCAAACGGTCGACGTGCCATTTTACCTTTTTGTCCGGCCGGAAATGGCGCTCCACGCGCCGGGAAAGGCAGCCCATCCCGGACCCGATGTACACATAATTGCCCGCTGGAAAACGCAGCCTGCCCAGGCTCCCGATGTCCAGCGCGCGCTCGGCCGGGACCCGGATGAGCAGAATGTAGGCTCCGGTGTCCAACGGGGCGGGGCAAGGCAATGGCCGCCTCGGGCTCATCTTTCCCGCGGCCGTATCTTTCCCTCGTACGCCTCGTCGTAGTTCCCGTCGGAGCGCGGGCCCACGCGCCTCATGCCGTAGCCCAACGAGCGCGTGCCCTTGAACCACCGGCAGCGGGTGCAGAGCTGGCCGCGGTAGTTGCGGTCCTTGACGTCGGCGCCGTCGAAGGCTTCCATCGGCGAGTGGCATTTGGGGCAGGGCCCGGTCGAGGTGGAGGGTGCCTGGTATACTGTCGGCTCGTTGCGCATTTCCATGGGGATACCCGCCCGTTCATTGGCGAGGAGGTACTTAAACCAGAGCCTGGCAATATTATTAACCCCTCAAGACGTTGCAATTCGACGGCATGAAACGGACCCTGGCGGCCCTTCTGATGTTGCTTCTGCTCATACCGGCGCAGCCGCCGGCCCAGGCGGTCCAGACCCGGGAGCAATGGGACGAGGCCCGCACCCTCCGGGCGAACCTGACTGTCCCGGCGCTCGTGGACCTCGAGATAGGTCCCGGCGTGAACATCAGCTTCGAGCCGGACCAGAACGCTGTGTATCCTGTGGCGTTGGACCTGGACATCGCCGGAGGATTCGAGGTCTGCGGCACCGCCGGCCGGCCGGCGGCTTTCCGGTGCTCCAACGAGAGCCTGTTGAGATACGGCATGTTCGGGGCCCAAGTCAACCTCGAAGGCAATGGCGACCCGAAGCAGCTTGCGGTCCAAAACTGCACCTTCGACAATCTCTCGTTGTCCCTGAACGGGACGGCCGGCCAGTTCCGGGACTGCTCGTTCTACACGACCCCTCTCTACATAATCGATTCCTCGGTCGTGTTCCACAACTGCAGCTTCCTGCGCTCGACGGTGAGCATCCTCAACCCCGCCACGCTCAACCTGACGCAGCTTTCCCGCTGCACCATCGATTCGCTGGACCGGAAGGGCTGGGAATCCTTCTGGGGCCAAATCCTCTCCGGCGCCGCCATCAAGGTCTCAGGCTACGTCCAGATCGACAACTGCACCATCTCCGGCTACGAAACCGGCATCGAGTCGAGCTCGGGCCTGCCGCTCATCACGGGCTGCCTCGTGAAGGATTGCGATGCCGGCATCTCCCTAGAGACGACCGACCCGGCCGACACGCCCCGGGTCGAAGGCTGCATCGTCCAGGATTGCATCTACTACGGACTTGGTGCGCAAGGGAATCTGCTCCTTCGCAACTGCACGCTCAACGGCTCTCCCTACGGCCTGCTGCTTTACAACACCGACCCGGAGACCGTTCCCAACTGGACCCTTTCGGGGAACCGCATCTTCGGGAACGAGTACTACGGGATCGTCCTCAGTGGCGAAGAGGTCATCCTGGGCGACACCAGGTTCGACGACGGCGCCGGCCGGACCAATGGCCAGGGCAGGATCATAAAGACCGGCGATCTGACGGTTTTCGTGGTGACGCGGGGCAGCGTGGTCTTGTCGAATCTTTACGTGAACGTCACGGATGCCACCGGCAACTGGACCGCCAACCACAGACTGAACAGCATGTGGACCACGTTTTCGGATATGACAGAATATCTCATCGATAATTCCGGAAAGAGGACCGATAATTACCCATACACGGTCCGGGCGGAGTGGAACGGCATATTCAGCGAGACGACGGTTTCGGCCGGGACCCGGAACGTGACGCTGGTCCTGGAGGTCCTTCCCGACCTCGTGCCTTTCGAGATTACTCTGGACCCGCCCTCGCCGAGGGCCGGGGACTATCTGGCCATCAGCTGCACCGTGAACAACACCGGCCCGAGGCCGTCTTCGAGGGTCACCGCCCTCTTCACGCTCGACGGCGAGAGGCTGGACGAGTCCGAGCTTTTCACGGTGAGCGCCGGGTCCTTCTCGTTCGTGAGGGCGCTGGACTGGAAGGCGCACCGGGGGACCCACACCGTGACCGTCCAGCTGGACCCGCAGAACGCGCTCGAGGAAAATGACGAATCGAACAACAACCTCACCTTCAACTTCACCGTGGGAGAGGCGCCTCCGCGCCCAGCCTCCGCACCCGATATCGCGTACGCCGGGATGGCGACCGTCCTGGTCCTGGCCTGCGCCGGCTGCGTTCTCGTTCTGCGTCGGCGCAACCGCGCAAAGGAGGCCTGATTTGGCCCGGCAGAAACTGGCCGTCGACGGCGAGGACGGTTTCTCGCTCCGGCTGGGCGAAAGCGGGCTGTCCCTCCGCAAGGATGAGCGGCACGTCAGCATCCCGTATGCGAAGGTCTCGTCCTCCGGCTGGGAGCGGCGCTACCGCTACGGCCGCACCCTGCGAAACATCGGGATAGTCCTTCTGGTCGCGGTGGGCGTGGGGGCGGTGCTGCTGGCATTCTACTATCTTTCCGGATACGACGCGCTCGTGCTCGGCTTCGGGGGTAAGGAGTACCGGCTCTCGGGCGACCGGGCGCTACTGGAAAAGGTCCGGACGGCCGTGGGGAAGGGCCGCGCCGGCGGTTCGGATTCGTCGGAGTGAGGTTGGACATGCAGGGAATGGATGTTCGGGCCGGGCTGGAAAGGCAGCTGCGGCGCCAGTCGCTGTGGCTCAAAGAATCGTGGCACTACCTTCTGCGGACGAAGGTGCTTCCCGGCGCGCCACGGCCGCGGGCGCTGGACGTCGGCTGCGGGCCGGGATACGTGCTGGAGGCGCTTGCGCCCCTCATGGACATCGAGGGCGTGGACATCGACCCGGACATGGTGGCGATGGGCAAGGCCCGCGGCCTTGCGATACGCGAGGGCGCCGCCGAGAGGCTTCCTTTCGACACCGCCGCGTTCGATGTGGTGTTCTGCTCCTACCTTGTCCTGTGGCTTCGGGACCCGGAAAGGGCCCTGAAGGAAATGAAGCGCGTCTCGGGCGGCTGGGTGCTTTGCCTGGCGGAGCCCGATTACGGAGGGAGGCTCGACCACCCCGGGACGCTGGGCAGCCTGCGGGACATCATCGCCGCCGGCATCCGCCGTCAGGGCGGGGACCCGTTCATCGGGCGAAAGCTCCGGCACCTCTTCCGCCGGTGCGGGATGGAGGCGGAAATAGGCGTCCACCCGGGCGTGTGGAACATCGCCCGGCTGACCCAGGAGTTCGACGACGAGTGGCGGCTCGTGGCGGAGCTTTCGGGGCCCGAGGCGGAGCTCCAGAAGTTCTACGACGCCTGGAAGGCGGCGCTTGCCGACGGCTCGCTGTTCCAGTACAACCCGGTGTTCTACGCACTAGCTAGAAAATAGATTCGGGATGCCCTGCACTTCAGTGCGGGGTTGTTCACGCCCGGAAAGCGGGAGACCCCGCCGTTAACGGCGGGGAGCGTGAAGAGGGCGGGGAATCGACGGAAGAGCCTTGCACCATGCTACATGCGCTATGCGCCTTGCTCCCTGCGCCCTATCCGTTGGAATCCCTGTCAGTGCACAGATAGTCCCCGTGCTTTATCGCCAGCGGGCACCCACCGCCGCAGAGCTCCACCTGCTCGCAGTCCTTGCACTTGTCCGGCAGGTAGCCCCTTTCGCGGAACTCCCGGCATTTGGGGTGGGACCAGATATCTTCCCATTCGTCCTCGAGGATCTTTCCCAGCGGCTCGTAGCAGCTCTGGCACGGTATGACCGTCCCGTCGGGCTCGACCGCCATGTTGACGGAGCAGGCGGTGCACTGCCTGATGCCGAAGCCGTGGTTCACCGGGTTGAGCTCGCAGTACGGCGTGGGGGCGTACCAGACCATGTTCGCCCCGCTTTCGTCTGCGACCCGCTTCAGCCTGTCCAGGACCTTCTCCACACGGGAAAGGTCCAGCGCCTCCGGGCCGGTACCCTTGCCGGAGCGGATGATGCCGTTGAAGGCAACATTCTTCACGCCCAGGCCGATGGAAAAGCGCATTGTGTCCTCCATCTCGTCGATGTTGCTCCCCATCAGGGTGGTGTTGGTGGCGACGTAGAGGTTCTCCTTCGCCGCCGCCTTGATTCCCTCGACGGTCTCCTTCCAGGAGCCCGCCGAGCCAGTCAGCTTGTCGTGGACGCTCTCGCGGTGCGAAAGCAATGTTATCTGGACGTGGTCCAGCCCGGCGTCGACCAGTCCCTTGAGGTAGCCCGGCTCCCTGAGGTTGCGCCCGTTCGTTATCAGCCCGGTGACCTGGCCTATCTCCTGGGCGCGCGCTATGAGGTCCTTCAGGAACGGCACCAGGGTCGGCTCCCCGCCGGTGAACACGACGTGCGGGACGCCCGCCTTCCAGAGCCGGGAGAGCACCTGCATCCACTCCTCGCGGGAGAGCTCCGCCTTCTGCTTGGTCTCGTTGTAGCAGTGGCCGCAATCGTTCTGGCACCTGTAGGTCAGGGCCAGGTCCATGCGGTACGGCGCAGGCAGGTTGTCCGCGCCCGCCGTCGGGGACGACGGGCCCATGGTGGATATCACATCCGTCCTGCCGTGGATGAAATCCTGCAGCTGGCCCTTCACGCGTTTGAAATGTTCAAGGGCGGTGGCCTTCTCCAGCTTCCGGTAGCGCCGGCGCATGTAGCGGGCCGCTCTGGCCTCGTTCCAGCCCTCGAGGATGCAGCGGACGTAGTCCAGGGCAGTTCCGTTGAGGAACACGAGCTTGGAGGCGTCTATCATCAGAACGCCCTTCTGCTCCGAATCGACCCTCAGGTGGAACCGGTGCCCGTCGAAGTCGCCCGCTCCGATATACGAATGGGTCCCCGGGTCTAGGCCGCGGTTGTTCAGGTCGCTCCAAAAGCCCCGGATGGACATCATCGACCACCTCCGGCACAAGCGCAGGCGCAGGCGCAGGCGCAGCCACCGCCCCCGAAACCGCCACCGCCTCCCGAACGCGTCGCAACGGGCACGGGGTGCGTGGCCTTCGTGACCTCGGAGCCGAGGTTCTTCATCTCCGTAACCAGGTTCGAGCTGGACGTCTTCATCTGTCCCACATAGCGCTGGGCCATCTGCTGGGGGCTCATGCCGCCGGCGCTCTTCGTGGAGATCGGCTGGGTGTGGTATCGGCCGGGCATCCCGACGAATATCGTGCCCATCCTGGACGGGTAGCCGCTGTCCAGCATCATCCACTCGTTCTTCTGCTCCAGTCCGCTGGCAAAGTCCTCCGGGGTGCCGGCCGCCCTGACCTCGTCCCAGGCCCTCTGGCAGATGCGCTCGTAGTAGTTCTTCGTGGAGTGGTAGTCGAAGCCCTTGAGCTTCTCCTGCACCGCCTTCACCAGTTCGATGAGAACGTCCCTCAGGGCGTGCTTGTCCACGGTGCCGTCCGGGCCTATGGCGCGCAGGAACCCGGCCTCGTAGGGGTGTTCGGCCGGCCTGCCCGTGGGCCGGAGCGCCATCGGGTAGCCGTCGTGGATTAACTCCACCGCGCCCTTCCTGATGAGCCCGAACAGGATCATCGTCGCCACCATCTCCATCGGCCGCTCCAGGGCGATGGACGCCTCCACGGCGGTGAGGTCGCGCCTCGGGCCGGCTCCGGGCACGCTCATCTCCGGCTCGAAGTAGTCGCGGGCCCGCTTGCGCGACCGGGTCCAGGCAAAGACTATGATAACGGTCACGATGACGGCGATCACGCAGCAGGGCGCAAAGGTCGTCAGGAACTCGCCCAGCGCCTCCCAGATGTCGCGCTTGAAGTAGGTGTCCACGTATTTCGTCGGCAAACCGGCGCCGACGTCGTGGCTCCCGGCCTGGAGCGAGGACGGAGCGACATTCGTCTCCGTCCAGGTGGCGACGACGAGGCCGCTCCCGTTGTCGAACGTGATATTGTCCCAGGGACGGTCCTGGAGCCACACCGCCTGCGAGAGGTTTGTGAACCCCGGAGGGAAGAATATACGGGAACGGAGTTGGCCCGTGGCGCCCTGCTGGTAGGCGGGATCGAACCAGGTGGGCCTGAACCGGATGCCGACGGTGCCGTCCTGGAGCTCGTTGAGGTAGACCATGTGCGGGTTGTTGACATGCAGGTATAGGGTTAGCGGCGCCCCGCCCGGTTGGTTCTCGATAAGGCTGCGCACGTTGGAACCGAACTCCACCGCCACGCCGATTTCGACATAGGGCGACGCCCGGATGTTCGAGGGCTCATACGATGCACCTCCCACGCTGATGGATGCCCGCGCGGAGCCCAGGTCGTAGTACTTGCTGGGCAGCCCGATGTCCACGCCGTCCAGGTCGGCATAGTTGACGAAATCGATGGTGTAATCAATGTCGATGCTCCCGTCCTTTTTGATGTGGACATCCACGTATTCCCTCGGCACCGAGAACCGGTAGGTCAGGCCCTGCGCCGGTGCCGGCAGAAGCAGCAGGAGCTGGGACATCATTACGAGTATCACGAGGAACGTCGCCAGGCGCCTTACCATTTGGGCGCCTCCTCGAGCGCGTAGACGGCGCTGCAGTAGGGGCAGGTGACCATCAGGCCGCCCTGCACGACCCTGATGTCCTTTTGCTCGATGGGGGCGCCGCACTGGCGGCAGGTCATCCGCTTTTCCTGGAACTGCCCGGAGCCTCCGAGCTGGATGTTCTGCTGGACGATGGTGGGGCTCCCGGCCGAAAGCCTCCAGGCGATAACGAGGAGTATGACAGCTATCAGCAGCATGACGCCTCCGACGATGAAATCGCTTGTGACGGTCGCCCCGATCAGAAATAGCGCCCCCACGAAAAGAAGGCCGACGGCCACGAACACGAGCACCCCGAGCAGTATCTTGTTCATCGCGCCACCCGCGGCGGCCCGCGTCAGGCCGCTTCGTGATGGGAAGCGGTCGGCGGGGACTTAACCTTTTTTATTCCGACCCGCTTCTATCATCGCCTTGAGGTGTTGCGCTGCGGCCTTCACATCCGGCTGGCTCACCACCGCAGAAATGATCGCCAGGCCGTCGGCTCCCGCCTCGAGCACATCGCGGGCGTTGCCCGGGCCGATGCCGCCGATCGCGACAACCGGTATGGAGACCGCCATTTTCACCGCTTTCAACATGTCGGGGCCGCAGGCGCTCCCGGCATCGCTCTTGGAGCCCGTGGCGAAAATAGGCGACAGGCCGACGTAGTCCGCACCGCCCTTTTCGGCCTCGACGGCTTCTTCGACGTCGTGGACCGTGACGCCTATCAGGAACCCTTTGGGGGAAATGGACCTCGCGTCGGCCAACGGCATGTCCTCCTGGCCGAGGTGGATCCCGTCGGCGCCCGACGCAAGCGCTATGTCGAGCCGGTCGTTTACGATGAAAAGCCTCCCGGCGCGCCTTGTGATGTAACGGATAGCCCGCGCATGCTCCAGCAGCTTTCGCCCTTCCATATCTTTGTCTCTGAGCTGGATGACGTCGGCCCCGCCCGCCACTGCCCTCTTGGCTATTTCGGTATGGCTCAGCCCTGTTGAGAGGGCTTCGTCCGTTACGACGTACAGGCCATAGTCCGTTTTTACCTGCTTCTTTGCCATCCTCAGGCCTTCCTCACCCGGGCACGTTCGGCCAGCTCCGCAGGCGTAAGGTTGAACAGCTCGTCGAAGATGGCCTGCCTGACGCCGTTGGGCGTGGTGTAGCGGACCGCCGCCTTCTCGCCCGCAACAGCGAATGCGGCCAGCCCCGCGGCGGTGGTGTGAAGGTGGTCTTTGCTCACGGCCGCAAAGGCCCCGACGACGGACGCAGCCATGCATCCCGAGCCCGAGAAGCGGCCCATGAGCGGGTGGCCGTTGTCGATGCGGAGGGTCCTTTTGCCGTCGGAGACGAAGTCCACCGGGCCGGTCATGGCCACCACTATTCCGAGCTTGCCGGCGTACTCACGGACGATCTGCTCGGGCTTTCCTTCGATGCCGGCCGAATCCACGCCCCGGACCTGTCCGCCGGCGCCGGCCAGCGATGCTATCTCGCCCCCGTTGCCCTTGAGCACGGCGATGTCCAGCGCCTTGAGCAATTTGAGCGAGGTCGCCGTCCGGTACTTCGTGGCGCCCGCCCCCACCGGGTCCAGCACGATCGGAACGCCCAGCTCGCCGGCCTTCTTCCCGGCGACCAGCATCTGCTCCACCTGCCGCGTGTCGAGCGTGCCGATGTTGAGCACGAGCGAGCCGGCCTGAGCCACCATCTCGCCGGCCTCGTGGCGCGAGTGCGCCATCACCGGGGAGGCGCCCACGCTGAGCGTGATGTTGGCGCAGTCGTTGACCGTGACGTAGTTCGTTATATGATGCACCAGGGGCCGGTTGGCCCGCACCTTCTCGAACAGTTTCGATATCTCGTTGGGCTGCATGTGGTCTTCGCCTTCCCGCGCTGGACTATGTCACGGCGGTATATAGGTTTTGCATGATTCATACCGGCAAGCCGGCGAGCCGGTGAACCGGCACCGCAAACGACCCACGGGTCGTTTCGGCCGAGAGGACCGGAGGTCCTCTACGGAGCCGGGGGGGAAAGCCGGAAAGCCGGAAAGCCGGTGAGCCGGGAACGAAACCTAACCACCGCATGGTCCAGCCCCCGTCGTCCGTTACCGGTTTGCCGGTTCACCGGCTTTCCGGCTAACCCCCCCGGCTCACCGGCTCACCGGTTTCCCGGCTTACCCGTTTCCCACCGTAATAGTTTTATCCGGGGGGGTGTTGGTCCCAGCGTGCGCATCCAGACCATCCAGATGCTTACCAACGCCGGGGGCTTTGCCAGCTCGCTTTTCGTGCCCATCCTGCTGCGCAAGGAAATGGGCGCCGACGACTACACTGTCGGCGTCATCGTCTCGCTCTTCGGCGCCGCCACCTTCATGTCGCAGTACATGTTCGGCCGCGCCGCCGACAACCGCGGCAAGCGCCTTTTCCTGCTTGCCGGACTGGTCATCTCCGCCCTGGCGGTGGCGATGCAGGCCCTCGCCCAGACCGCGGCGCAGATGGCGGTGGCCCGGTTCCTGGTCGGATTGGCCAGCGGCATCTACCCGCCGGCGCTTCTGGCCTACACCTACATCTCGAAGCAGGAGATGGGCAAATCCGTCTCGTACGGCTCGCTCGGCTGGGGCGTGGGCACGTTCGTCGCCGGCGTCATCGCCGCCTACTGGGCGGTGTTCCTCGCAAGCGGGGTGATGTTCTTTCTGGCATTCCTGATAGCGCTGGGCCTGCCGCCCATCAAGGACGAGAAGCTCCACAACGTGCCCCTGTTCCCCAAGGCCATCATCAAGCGGAATTTGCCCATCTACAGCTCCCTGCTCATCCGCCACGCCGGCGCTTCCGCCATCTGGGCCACTTTGCCGATATACATCAGCCAGATGGGAGCGAGCAACCTCGACATAGGCATCATCTACGCCTGCAACGCCCTGACCCAGTTCGTCGTGATGTACAATCTCGACCGGATGGCCTCCGGCAAGGCGTATCTCGTCGGCCTGGTGCTCAGCGCTTTCACGTTCGTGGCCTACGGCCTGGTGGAGCGGACCAACAATTACTGGTACTTCGTCGTCCCGCAGATGATGATAGCCTTCTCGTGGTCGTTCATGTACGTGGGCGCCCTGCGGTTCGTAGCCGAGCGCAACGCCGAGGTCGCAACATCGACGGGCCACATAGGCGCGGTCATCGCCCTGGCCGGCATCTTCGGCCCGCTCATCGGCGGGTTCGTTTCGGGCTGGGCTAAGAATTACACCACTATGATGTTCCTCTCGGCGGGCATCACGGTCGTCGCTATAGGCATTTTCATGATGCAGAAGAGGAACGGGAACCCTGCTCCCTCGTAGCACTCATCTCGCCAAGCTTTTATACTGCGATTCCGCTGGCGGAGCGGGCATTCGCGGGGTGGTAAAATGGCCGGGAAGGAGTACCTGACGATCGACGACCTCGGAGTGAAGGAAAAGACCGTTATCGTCCGCGTGGACGTGAACTCCCCGCTGGACAAGACCACGCTGGAGATAAGCAGCGCGGCGCGCATAAAGGCCATCGAACCGACGCTGCGCAGGCTCCTGGACAAGCGGGCAAAGCTGGTCATTTTGGCCCACCAGAGCAAGAAGGGCGAGTGGGACTACTGCTCGCTGGAAAAGCACGTCGCCGTGCTCAACCGCGAGCTTCGGCTGAACGTGAAGTTCGTCCCCGACGTTTTCGGCGAGAAGGCAAGAGCGGCCATCAAGGCACTTCAACCCGGCGAGGCCATCATGCTAGAGAACGTCCGGAGCTGGGACGGGGAGATGGCCAAGAAGACACCGGAGGAGTTCGCCAAGTCGGAGCTGGTCACCAATCTTGCGCCGCTTGCCGACTTCTTCGTCAACGACGCTTTCGCCGCCGCCCACCGGGCCCAGGCCTCGCTGGTCGGGTTCCCGATGGTCCTTCCCGGCGCCGCCGGCGTGCTCATGGACGCCGAATTGAGCGCCATGTCGCGCGTATTCCGCAGCCCTCAGAGGCCCTTTTCCGTCGTTTTGGGCGGGGCCAAGTTCTCTGACGCAACAGCGCTCATCGCCCATCTTCTGGACAACAAGATAGCCGACCGGGTCATCCTCACCGGCCTGGTGCCGATGGCCTTCCTCAAGGCGCAGGGCCGGAACCTGGGAAAGCCGACCGAGGCACTGCTCGCCAAGGAGCCCGACTCCGTGACGCAGGCAGCCGGGATACTGAAAAAGCACCCGGCCGAGGTCATATTGCCCGACGGTTTCGGCGCCGACGACGGCGGCAAGCGCCGGGAGGTCCCGGTCGCGCAGCTTCCGGTCGATCTGCCATTGGTGGACATCGACACGGCGTCGGCCCTGAAGTTCGCCGAGCTCATCCGCTCCTCGAAGAGCATCTTCGTCAGCGGCCCGGCCGGGCTTTTCGAGAAAGCGCCCTTCGACCAGGGCACCGCCGCTGTCCTGACGGCCATCGTGACATCGGGGGCGTTCAAGGTGGCCGGAGGCGGGCACACCGGCTCCGCCATAGACAAGCTCGGCCTCCGGCCGCGGTTCGACTACATCTCCACCGGCGGGGGCGCACTCGAGGAGTTCATCCTCGGCAAGAAGCTCCCCGGCATCGAGGCGCTGAAGGTCTCGATGCAACGATTCAAGAAATAAGGGGCACGGGCGAGCCGGTCAGCCGGCTAGCCGGTGAGCCGGGGGGGTGAACCGGCAAGCCGGGAAGCCGGCAAACCGGTAACCTGGAAACGAGGCTCGGGGAAAAGAAGTACCGGCTCGCCGGTTTTCCGGCTTACCGGCTTTCCTCCCCGGCTTTCCGGCTCACCGGTTCTCCGGCTCACCCGCATTTGGAATATCCGCAGAACTTGCACACCATGCAGCCCGCCTCGTGGCGCAGAGGCCCGCCGCAATCCGGGCAGGCGCCCACGACGTTGCCGTGGCCGTTGGTGTGGGTGGCGAACGCGTCGAGGGTCGTTTCGGCCGGGGCCTCCTCGACCGGCGCAGCGCCGCCCTTCCTGGACGACTTCTCGACCGCCTTTCCGATCGCGTCGGCGCAGGAGTAGGTCATGCCGCCCCTGCCAAGCAGCGGCGACGGGCACCGGATGCCCTTGAGCTGCTTGACGATGCTGTCCGGGTCGACGCCGGCGCGCAGGGCGAGCGATGTCAGCCGCCCGATGGCCTCGATCTGCGAGGCGGCGCACCCGCCGGATTTTCCCATCGTGGCGAAGACCTCGCACATGCCGGCCTCGTCGCTGTTGATGGTGATGTACAGGTTCCCGCAGCCCGTGCCGCTTTTTTGCGTCGAGCCCGTTGTTTCCGACGGCCTGGGCCGGGGCGTTATCCGGCTTTCGGGCGCCTTCTCGGCGCCGCCGCGCTTGACCTCGCCGATGTTGAGCACCTGCTCGTCGCGGCTTCTGTCGCGATAGACGGTCACGCCCTTGCAGCCCAGCTCGTAGGCCATGACGTAGACGTCCTCGATGTCCTGCGGCGTGGCCTCGTGCGGGAAGTTCACCGTCTTTGAAACGGCGTTGTCGGTGTACTTTTGGAACGCCGCCTGCATCCGGATGTGCCACTGGGGGGTGATGTCGTGCGCCGTGACGAAGACCCGCTTCAGGTCGTCGGGGATGCAGGAGATCTCGTGGAGCGTTCCCTTGCCGGCGATGTCCTTCATGAGGTCCGCCGAGTAGAGCGAGCGGTCCCGTATCCGTTGCTCGAACACAGGGTTTATCTCGGGCAGCTCGGTCTTGTCCATGACATTTCGGATGAACACTATGGCAAACAGCGGCTCGATGCCGCTGGAGCAGCCGGCGATGATGGAGATCGTCCCGGTGGGAGCGATGGTGGTGCGCGTGGCGTTGCGCAGGGCCTCCATCTTGCCGGCGTAGATGCTTTTACCGAAGTTGGGGAAGCTGCCTTTCTGTTTGCCGAGCTCCTGGGACATCTTCAGTGCCTCGGTGTCCAAAAACTCCATGAGCTTTGCGCCGAACGCCACGGCCTCCTCGGAGTTGTAGGGTATGTCCAGCATGAAGAGCAGGTCGGCAAAGCCCATCACGCCCAGGCCTATCTTCCGGTTGCCCTTGGTGTTCTTCTCGATGAGGTCGATGGGGTATCGGTTGACGTCGATGACGTTGTCCAAAAAGCGCACCGAAAGGCGGACCGTATGCTTCAGCTTGTCCCAGTCGACCTCCCAGCGCCCGTCGGCGGCCTTCACCATGCGGGCCAGGTTGATGGAGCCGAGGTTGCACGACTCGTATGGCAGAAGCGGTTGTTCGCCGCAGTTGTGGACCACGATGCCGTTCCCCACAAAGCTGTGCGTCCGGGGTTCCATCAGGTCGTAGACCTCATCCTCGCCCTCGGGCCGCAGTCGCGAGAACGCGGCGGTGAAATGCTCGCTCTCCGGACGATTCGGATTCCTGACCGACCGGGTTCTTCGCTGACGAGCTGGGGTCCCATTCGACACTCCGATCTCACTGTTGAAATCCGCCATGTCCTTTCGGCGGATTTTGAGGCATTCAGCGGTCCTCGTCGAGAATATTCCAAAATTGAGCAGCATTTGCTGTACGCGATTTAACAATGTCGTTGATCCACTCAATGTTGCCCCGTGTGCACCCACTTTTCCATTTTCCGCAAACAGCGCCTGCAGGAAACCGCGTTGAAATTCTTCCGAGGCTGCCAGAACATTGTATGATATCGAGGTAATGGCTTTGGATCCGGCAGTCCGGCCGGTATGGATGTCGCCCTTCGTCCCGAACCCGCCCTTTCTGGACAGGACATGGATGCGGTCTTCGGGCGTGAGGTCCCGCGCCTCGACCCAGCCGCGGTCGGTCATCACGCGGTGGTCCGCCGTCAGCCGTATCGAGTAGCCTTCCGCCGTGTCCAGCCGGTAGACCATCTTCCTGCCGGTCCGGAAGACGTTGCTCGCCGGGAGCGTGCCGGTCTTTTGGCTCATCCGCGGATCGACCGTGACATCGAGCGCGTTGGGCCTGGGTTCCGCGGCCAGCGTCTCTGCGGGAGCAAGGCCGGAGCCGGTGTAAACGAGCGTGTCTCCGGCCACGCACGGGTTGGTGCTCTCTATCTGACCCAGGGCCGGCGTCGGGTTCTTCTCGTTCATGCGGTCGATGAATATCACGCCCGGCTCGCCGTTTCGCCAGGCCGAGTCGACTATGAGCTCGAACACCTTGCGCGCCGAGTAGCGCTTCTCGGAGCGCTTCGAGCGCGGGTTGTAGAGGTCGTACTCCTCGTCCTTTTCGAGAGCGTCCATGAACTTGTCCGTCGCCAGCACGGAGATGTTGAAGTTGTTGAGCCGGTCGGTCTGGCGCTTGCAGGTGATGAACTCGAGAATGTCGGGGTGGTCGACGCGCAGGCAGCCCATGTTGGCGCCCCGGCGCGTGCCGCCCTGCTTTATCGCCTCGGTGGCGGCGTTGAAGACCTCCATGAACGAGATGGGCCCGCTGGAGACGCCCTTGGTCGAGGCGACCAGATCGTTGGCGGGCCGAAGCCGCGAGAACGAAAAGCCGGTCCCGCCGCCGCTCTTGTGGATGAGCGCCGTGTTCTTCAGTCCGTCGAAGATGCTCTCCATCGAATCCTCTATCGGCAGGACGAAGCAGGCGGAAAGCTGCCCGAGCTCCCGGCCGGCGTTCATGAGCGTGGGGCTGTTGGGGATGAACTCCATGCGGGCCATGAAATCGTAGAACTCGCCCGCCAATGAATCGATCTCCGGTTTGGATATCCCGTACTGCTTATCGGCCGAGGCGATGGCCCGGGCCACGCGCCAGAGCATCTCCTCCGGCGTTTCCGTGACATGGCCCTCGTTGTCCTTGCGCAGGTAGCGCTTCTCCAGCACGCTCCTCGCATTGGGAGTTATGTCCATCTTCAGCGAACCGGCCGTGCCGGCGTCCTTCATTCCCTGCATTTTGCTCTCCCCCTTCCACCGTCGACGGGCGCGCCCTTCCAGGCCCGGCGTGGGGATGGCCCCGCCCATCTCCGTCAGCCCATCAACCAGTTTTATTGATGTGAGAAGGGGTATGCCGGGACGTGGTTAAATGATTTTGGGAATCACTTCTGTTACCAGATAAAAAAGATCCCGGGCGACCTGTTCCAGCTTGATTATCGGATCAGATAAACAATATGCAATATGGAATTATATTATTGGCCGGCCGCCGTCGGTGGACTCTTCTCACTTCCTGCGCGCGCCGGACCTTTCCAGGAACGAGAGCACCATCTTCTCCAGGCCCTCCGCGGTGATGTCGTGGGGCGTGATGCGGGTCGTGGTGCCGGCCCGACCATCCTTTTCGACGGCCTTGTCTATTATGCCGTGGCCCTCGAGGAGCTGGATGTACTTCCAGAACTGCGTGTGGGCGACGGGCCGCTCGCCCCTTTCCTCGCACACGACCTGGTAGGCCTTCTCCGCCTCTCCGGTCGTGATGAACGCTTTCCGGCGCCCGGCGCGGGCGATGGAGAGAAGTATGAGCTGCGCCGCCGGCTCCAGCCCGTCGAGCCGTTCGAGGGGAAGGCCGCCATACTGCGCCGCCGCTGCGCCCTCGATGAGGTCGGGCGATATGACCTCGAGCCCATCGTCCTGGGTCCGCCGGGCCGCGGCCTGGAGCGTCTCGATTGCGCGGCGCGCGTCCCCGCCCTCGCCGGCCGCAAGCTGCGCGCACAGTTCCAAGACCTCCTCGGTCCAGGTGCCGGGATGCAGACCCAGGCGCGCCCGCATCGCCAGGATGTCGAACAGCTCTTCCTTGTTGTAGGGCCCGAGCGTTACGGTGTTGGAGCGCTTGAAGGTGCTGGCGGTGGCCAGGTCCAAAAACTCCCACACGTTGAGCTGCGAGACGAGAATGAGCGACACGAGCCCCTGCGCCCCGCCGGTGTCCTCGTCGAACCGCGAGAGGTTGTAGACCAGGTCGGGCCCGGAGCGCTTGATGAGGGCGTTGGATTCGTCGAGCACGACCACGAGGTGGCATTTGTTCTTGACGAGCTTGCCCCGGAGGATGTTGAGGAGCTGCGCCACGGAAAAGCCGCGCTCTTGCAAATGCTCCTGGAAGCGCGACGTTATGATCCGGTGCAGTATCTCCGGCGGGGAATCGCGGTTTCGGCAGTTGACGAGCTCCGCCACTATGCCCCGGCCGCAGAGCCTGCCCTGCTCCTCTATCTCGGCGCAGAAGCGCTTGGCAAGGGCCGTCTTTCCGGTGCCGACCGGCCCGGTTATGAAGGCGGTCTGCGGGATCCCGCCGCGCACCACCTGCCCGAAGAGCGAGTGCAGTTGGGAAAGCTGCTTCTCGCGGTGCGGAAGCTCGGGCGGGACGTAATTGAAGCTGAAGACGGCGTCGTCCTTTATTATCGGCCTTTTCACGTACGGCGTTGGCGGCATGGGCGGGAAAACGTAACGGGAACGGGATTGATAGACTTTACCATCGGGGATGATGGCCGGTTGAATGGTTGGGGGAGGTGCGAATTGGCCGACAGCGTACAGCGTTCATTCCGCGCCCCGAAGGGGCGCGAGGAGCGGAGCGACGATGTTTCTTTTTTCCGAGGCTTTTTCTTTGGTCAAATTGCGCTGAAAGAAAAAAGCTCGGCGGCAGTTGCGTTCGAGCATAACGGTGCCGGAATGTAAAGATTTTGCCCCCGGTCGGCCTATTTCAGCTCTTTCGCCGCGGCTGCGATGCGCTTCAGCGCCTCTTCCAAGTCGGCCCTCCGGGCCCCCAGGCAGATGCGGAGATGCCCCTCTCCGAGCTTGCCGAAGTTGAAGCCCGGCACGGTGACCACGCCGTGCTCGATGAGCTTCATGGCCAGGTCCGCCGACGACAGCTTGAACTTGTACGACGGGAAGACGTAAATGGTGCCGTCGGGATTGGGGCATTTGAAGCCGTCGATGGCGTTCAGGCCCTTGACCATGAGGTCGCGCCGGCCGCGGAACTCGTCGACCATCTTTTTGACAAATCCGTCCGTTTCGGGCTTCAGCGCCTCGATGGCCGCGTACTGCGTGATGGTCGGCGGGCAGGCCAGCAGGTGGTAGCTGGTCTTCGAGACCATCTTGGCGACCTCCACTTCGGCCGCCATGTAGCCCATGCGCCACCCGGTCGTGGAATAGGTCTTCGAAAACGAGTTGATGTAGATGAGCTTGTCCGCCTCGCACATGAACGTCTCGTGCTTTCTGTCGAACATCAGCTCGTCGTAGACCTCGTCGCTGATGACCAAAAGGTCGTGGTCCCGCGCCAGGTCGCTCACCATTTTTATGTCGCCCTTTGTGAAGGCCATGCCGGTGGGGTTGGAGGGGGAGTTGATGACTATTGCGCGCGTATTGGAATTGATCTTCGCCTTGAGGTCCTCCTCGGTCGGGCGCCGCCCGTTCTCCTCCGGCAGGCAGTACGCCACGGGCTTTGCGCCGTGGATCCTTGCATGGGCCGCGTAGAGGAAGAACCCCGGGTCCGGGACCAAAACCTCGTCGCCGCGCTCGTAGAATATGTGCGCGATGGTGAACAGGGCCTCGGAGGCGCCGACGGTGACAACGACGTTGTCCTTCTTGATGTCCTTCCATTTCGGGCGCAGCCGGGCGGCGATGGCCTCGCGCAGCTCGGGTATCCCGCCCGAGGGCCCGTAGGTGCTCCTGTTTTCGTCCACGGCCCGCTTCAGCGCCGCCCTGACGTTCGCCGGCGGCTCGATGTTGGGCTCCCCGATGCTGAGGTTGACCGCGCCGGGCTTGGCCAGGCCCAGCATCTTGCGGATTCCCGACTCCTCCACGCTGTTTGCTCTGGCGGAGAACCTGTAACCCACGAACCCACCCGGATACACATCGGCAAACGCGTATTTCCAAATTGTGGGCATTGCCATATCATAGCACGGCACCCCATGGGAAACCTTGATATTCGGCGCGCCGATTAGAGCCCGGGAACGCCAATGGACTTCAGGCTCACCGAGGCGCAGGAGCAGATGAGGAAGAAGGTCCGGGACTTCGCCGAGGGCGAGATTCGCCCGGTGGCCGACCGGTACGACCAGCACGCCGGTTTCCCGGAGGAGATCGTCAAGGGAATGGCGCGCTTGGGGCTCATGGGCCTCACGGTGCACAGGGAGTACGGCGGCACCTTCACCGACACACAATCGTACGTGCTGGCGGTGGAGGAGGTCTCCCGCGTCTGCGGCGGCTTCGGACTCATCCTGGCGGCCCACAACTCTCTGGGCAACGCCCACATCGCCATGTTCGGGTCCGAGGAGCAGAAGCAAAAGTACCTCCCGCCGATTGCAAGCGGCCGGGAGATGAGCGCCTGGGGCCTCACGGAGGCCGGCGCGGGCTCGGACGCCGGCGGCACGGCGACCACGGCCGTCCTGCAGGGCGACAAATATATCCTCAACGGAAGCAAGCTATTCATCACCAGCGGCAACGTCGCCTCCACCTTCGTCATAATGGCCTCCACCGACAAGGGCAAGGGCACCCGCGGCATCAGCGCATTCATAGTCGAGCGGAAGACCCCCGGCTTCCGCGTCGGCGAGCTCGAGGACAAGCTGGGCGTGCGCGCCTCTTCAACGGCCGAGCTCTTCTTCGACAACGCCCCGGTGCCGAAGGAGAACCTGCTCGGCAAGGAGGGCGAGGGGTTCAAGCAGGCGCTCATGAACCTCGACGGCGGCCGGATAAGCATCGCCGCCTTTTCGCTGGGCATGGCCCAGGGGATACTCGACGACTGCCTGCGCTTCTTTCGCGAGCCCGAGGGCGCGAAGCTTGCGCGCTCCCAGGCCGCCCAGTTCCAGCTGGCGCGCCTGGCGACCGAAACAGAGGCGGCCCGCCTCCTCGTGTACCGCTGCGCCTACATGAAGGACCACAAGCTCCCCTACGGCCGCGAGTCCGCCATGGCCAAGTTCTACGCGTCGGAGACGGCCTCGCGCAACGGGATGGCCTGCCTGCAGCTCATGGGCCCGGCCGGCCTCACGAGGAAATACGCCGTGGAGCGCCTCACGAGGGACGCCAAGCTCGCCGAGATAGGCGAAGGAACCTCGGAAATACAAAAACTTGTGATAGCGAGGCAGTTGGGCCTAGGCTGATGCTGCACAATTGGGTAATGGGACGTAAGGTACGTAAGGGACGTATTGATGATAATGTTTAAAGGGACGTAAGAGGACGCACGGACCGCCGCCGTCGTTCCCTTACGTCCCTTTAAACAATAGTATTGGACGTCCCTTTGGACAAATTGCACAAAACGTCCCTTACGTCCCTTTTTTCATATATTGTACAGCCGCCAGGGCGGCAACGCTGGCGTTGGCCATCGTGCTCACCACGTCTTTGGGGCCCGTCGCCGTCCCGGCCAGGAAGATGCCCGGCACATTCGACTTCACGGGCAGCGAATAGTCCTTGTCCGCGGAGAAGAAGCCCTCGCGGTCCAGCTCGACCCCCAGCAGCTTGGCCAGCTCCGGGGCGGCGTTGACCAGCGCCGGCTCCAGCACTATCATGTCCGTGCGGAGCTTGAGCAGCTTGTGGGTGGCGGTATCGAAGATGTCGAAGCTCAGGGAGCCGTCCCGGTCGACCATGACCTCGGAGGGCTTCCCGCGGATGAACTTGACCTGCATCCCGCGCACCTGGCGGTAGAACTCCTCGTAGTACTTGCCGTGCGCCCGCACGTCGGTGAAGCAGACGAAAACATCGGATTCCTCGCCCAGCCGTTCCTTGATGGTGAAGGCCTGGTTCAGGGCGTTCATGCAGCCTACCTGGCAGCAGTAGGGCCTGTGCTTTTCGTCCCTCGAGCCCACGCAGGTAAGGATGGCGACCGTGGCCGGCCGCTGGCCGTCCGAGGGGCGCAGGATGTCCCCGCCGGTGGGCCCGTCGGGCCTGTACAGTATCTCGAACTCCAGTCCGGTGATGATGTTGGGGCTGCGGCCGTAGCCCAGCTCCGAAAGCCGGCCGAGGTCGTAGGGCACGATGCCCGTGGCGACGATGACGGTATCGAACCTCTCGGCTGTTTCGGAAGCCTTCTCGTCAAGCTTTATGCCGCCCGGCTTGCAGGCTCTGGCGCATTCGGAGCAGCCGGCCGGGCACCTGGACCGCTCCACGGCGTACCCGCCGGGTATCCCTTTGTGATGGTGGACCGCTTTCCGCTTCTTCAGCCCCAAAGACTCCGGGTCTGAGTACTCCACCGGGCAGGCCTTCACGCAGTCCCCGCAGAGATCGCACCTTGCCGGGTCCACGAAGGTCGGGTGATGGATCAATTTTGCCTCGAAGCCGCCCTCTTTCGGGGAAAGTGCCCCAAGCTCGGTGTCCAGCCTCAGCTGGAAGTTGGGCGATTTGGACAGCTCGGAGAACCTTTCCCGCAAGACCTTGAAGGCCTCCTCGCGCAGGGGGAAAAGGTACTTGTTGTGGGACAGGTTCCCTCCCAGGACCGGGGCCTTTTCGACCATGACCACCCCGGCGCCGGCGTTTACCAGACCCCAGGCCGCCTGCAACCCGGCGGCCCCTCCTCCGACAACCAGGGCCCTTCCGACCATCCATGACACCCGATGGCCATCGGAATCCGGTGGGCCTTTTTAAACGTGTTGGGGGGAAATGGGCAATACGCTTATAAATCAATTAGAAGTTAATACCGATATTATTTTATAACCTATGTCTATGTATCTACTAATCAGAATAACTCGGCAGGAGGCAATCGGATGAAGAAAGCATTGGCAGTAGCAGTGATGTTGTTGTTCGGATTGAGCATCCTAACCGTCCCGGTCTTCGCCGGGGCGAAATCGGCCGTGCCGCGCGCCGGTCCCAGGGACGAGGCCACCCCGGACGGCCTTTACTGGTGCAACGACCGGAGGCTCACCGACCAGCCCAGCGAGGACAGGATACCCCAGATAGTCGTGGACAGCGTGGGAATATCCCATGTCATCTGGTTCCGCGGCGGCTCCTATTCCGGCCAGTACATGTACAAGAAGATAGACCGGCTCGGGAACGAGCTCATCGCCGAGAAGCAGATCGCCTCCGGCACCATCCCCGAGCAGTACAGCGGCTTCGTCTCACCTTCCATCGGTATTGACTCCAAGAGCAACTTCCACATCATCATGGAGCCCAGCGGCTACGGCGTCGCCTACGCCAAGTTCGACGCCAACGGGAACAACCTCGTCCCGCAGAAGGTGGTCCCGTCCGGCGCCCAAGGGCCCCACAACCCCTCCATAGCGGTCAGCCGCAACGACATCGTGCATGTCATCTACGAGGACTACCGCTTTGGCAACGGCGCCGAGGCCATCACCTATGCCCGCCTGCTCAACGACGGGACCATCGACAAGGACGGCGTGCGCATCAGCGAGGCGACCTGGTACTGCGAGGGCTCGACCCTGTGCACCGATTACGCCAATAACATCCACGCCACCTTCATCAACACCGCGCAGGGCGTCTACCACGGCAAGCTGGACAACTTCGGCAATCCACTGCCGCAGGCACCGCCGACCTACCTTTACAAGTCGGGCAGCTTCTGGACCGACGGCCCTCCCTATGTCGGCGCCGACGGCACGGGCGGCATCCACATCGTCTGGACCGACAAGCCCCAGGGCATCGGGACCATCAGATACATGAAGCTCGACAACAACGGCAACAAGCTCGCCGACGGCCCTGACGACACGGGCATCCCGCTCACCACCAGCCCCACCTGCAAGGGCTTCCCGTACATTGCCGGCGACAGCCGCGGGAACGCCTACGCCATCTGGTCCGACACGCGCAACGGGAACCCCCAGATATTCTACGTGAAGCTCGAGCCGGGAATGGAAAACGACACCAACCTGCCCAACAAGGCCATCTGCCTGACCAAGGACACCTCCGGTAGCGCCGTCGAGCCCAAGGTGTCCCTTGACCCCGACGACAACCTGCACGTCGTGTGGAAGGACAACCGCGACGGCAACTACGAGATATACTACAAGTTCGCCTACAACTACGGCGTCGAGTCGTCCATGACCCCCGAGGAGATGTACAAGGTAATGTACGTCCACCCCAACGAGACCAAGTCGGCCAACATCACCATCCGCAACACCGGCGGGCTCAACGACACCGTCCACCTCAACCTGACCAACGACTTCAAGGGCCACAAGGGCTGGAAGGTCAAGATCGAGGCGCTGGACTTCCCCCTCAAGCCCCAGGAGACACGCAAGCTGAAGGTATCCGTGACGGGCGCCCCCGAGGGCTTTGCCAACGACTACATCGACACCAAGGTGGTAGCGGTCTCGGACGGGAACCCGAGACGCAACAGTACGGTGGCGTTCCGCACATACCTGGTCGTGGACGAGCGGCTCAAGCTCGAGTGCACGGACAAGGTGCACCAGACCCAGGCCGGGGTGCCCACGGTCTACCAGTGCTTCCTGCAAAACATTGGCGACATCAAGCTTGATATCAACCTTACGACGGGCGGCCCGCCCGAGTGGGAGGTTGTGCTCGCCAAGGGCGACATCCTCAACCTCAAGCCGAAGGAGGGCATCAACTTCACCCTCACCGTCACGCCGCCCGTAACGGCGATGGCCGACGAGGTGGGCGTCGTCTCAGTGATGGCAAAGAGCATACGCAACACCGGCGTGAAGGATTCCATAATCACGCACACGGTGGTCAGCCCCAGCATATATATTGAGCTCGCCTGCCCCGACGCCGAGAAGGCGGTGGAACCGGGCAACGCCACGTCATACCAGGTGTTCGTTTCGAACGTGGGCAACATGGCCGGCACGGTCATCATCATCCTGGAGATAGTGAGCGGCACCGGGAGCTGGCAGGCCGAGCTCGACGCCAACGCGGTGGGCGTCGCCGGCATGGAGACCAAGTCCATCCAGCTCACGGTCGTGTCTCCCGCGGACGCCAAGGCCGGCGACCGGCTAGTGGTCCGCGTGGTCGGGTTCAACGAGGAACGCACGATGACGGACGACGTCACCACCACGACGCTGGTCAACCAGGTGCACAAGCTGCTCATAGCGGTCAACCCCGACCGCCAGGTGGCGGACCCCGGCGCCACGGTCACCTATGCCATGACGGTCCAAAACGGAGGCAACGGCCCCGAGGAGATGACCATCTCCACCTTCAAGATGGACGTCAACTGGAAGATGAAGTTCGTGCGGGCCACCGCCGAGATCTCCGACCTGTACCTGGACGCGGCGCAGTCCGTCTCGTTCGAGGTCGTCATCACGGTGCCGACGGAGGCGCTCGCCGGCGACCACATCAGCGCGGTGGGGATAATGGACAACTCCAAGAACCTCTGGACGAACAACCTCGTGACCACGGTCAAGCACATCTACGACATCGACCTCACCACCACGCTGTCCAAGCAGCAGGGCTCGCCGGGCAAGTCGGTCTACTTCACCATACTCACCCGAAACCGCGGCAACGGCGCCGACACCATAACCTTCACGGCCAGCCGCCTCCCTCCGGGATGGACCATGGACTTCAAGGACACCGAGCTCAACACTGTGGACGGTATTACCCTCAATGCCACCGAGATAGGCAAGACCTACCTGCTCATCGGCCTGCCGATGTCCTCCAACAGCACCTCGCAAGAGGTGGACATCACCGGGACCTCGGAAAGCGGCATTTCCGACAAGGTCACGTTCGTGGTGGACATGATGCTGCCCGACCTGTACCTGGCGGGCCTCACCTACAACCCCAAGAGGCTTGTGGCGGGAAAGGCGGCCACCGTGCAGGTCAAGGTGTTCAACCAGGGCGAGGTCAACGTCGAGAACGTGACCATCCGCTTCTACGAGGGCGGGACCATCCTGGGCACCGAGCGGCTCAGCCGCATGCCGGCCAACTCCAACAAGACCGCCACCTTCACCTGGGTGCCCCAGGACGGGCGGCACGGCATCCAGTTCAAGGTGGACCCCGACAACACGCTGGTGGAAACGGACGAGAAGAACAACCAGGTCAAGGAGACCGTGACGGTCTACAAGAACTCGTCCATACTGCCCGGCTTCGAGCCTCTCATAGTCGTCGTGGCCCTGGCGGCCGTGGCGCTGCTGTTTGGCAGGAGGCGCCGGCCGTAGGGCCGGCCCGATGACCTGCGGGACGGCAAAGGGAGGCTTGGACAATGGTGAGATCAAGGTACATAGTGGTACTGCTGGTGGTTTGCGGGATGCTGGCCGGGCCGGTTTCGGCCATGGCCGGCGCCATCGATGGCGGCAGGGCCGGGCCGGACCTGGCCATACGGCCGGGGAGCTACGGGATGGTCCCGGCGTCGCCCCGGGTGGGCGACGAGGTGACATCCAATGTCACGGTCGAGAACCGGGGCGACACCGACATCGATGTCAACTTCACGGTGACCTTCTACCTCAACGACACGGACACGCCGCTCAAACCGGCAGAGAGCAACGTAACGTTCGGCGGGATAGCCGCCGGCGAAAGCTACAACGTCTCCCTCGGCTGGTCGACCTTCAATCTGGCCAGCGGCGTCAACTACACGGTCCTGGTAATCGTCGACGTCGAGGGCTGGATAGCCGAAAGCGACGAGACCAACAACCGGCTGGAGCAGAACATCACCTTCCTGCCCCGGTTGTACCCGGACCTGTCCGTTTCGCCCTCCGGGGTCTGGTTTTCGCCCTCGCCCCCGGCCGCCGGCGACAACATCACCGTGACTGTCCTGGTCCGCAACCAGGGGGACGCTGACTCCCGTTTCGTGGACGTCTTCTTCTATCTCAACGACACCGACGCGCCCCTTTCGGGCTTCGTCCCCCTCAGGGACATCAATGTGTCCGAATCCAAGAACGCCTCCACGGTCTGGGACGCCCGCGCCCTTTCGCCCGGCCGTTACAATATACTCATCTTCGTCAACCCTCGCTGGTCGCAGAACTTCCACGCCGAGCTGGACACGTCCAACAACAACCTGACCGTGCCCGTCGAGCTGGGAAGGAAGGTGGCCGATCTGGCGATACGGGGGCTGGGCTTCCAGCCGCAGGCGCCCCGGGTCGGCGAGCTGGTCGAGGTCACCGTGGAGGTGTCCAATGCCGGCAACGCCTCGTCGCCCGAGTGCGCCCTGCGCCTGTTCCCCGGCTACGAACTGGATGCAGTGGCGGCGGGGACCGTCCCGGCCCTCCAGCCGGGCGGCTCCGCGAGCGTGGTCCTCGACTGGAACACCACCGGCATGCCGTCGGGGTTCAACCGCATGCGGGTCGTTGTTGACCCCGACTACTCGTTCACCGACACCAACCGGACCAACAACAGCCTGCTTTGGAACCTGACCCTGACGGGCGAGGTCGACATGGCGCTGGGAAACCTCACCATCTCGCCCCAGCCCGCCCGGCCGGGCGACAACGTGTCCTTCACGGTCTCGGTCCGAAACCTCGGCAGCCTGCGCTGCAACTCGGCCAACCTTACGCTTCGGGTCCGCGGGACCGAGGCCGACCGCACCCAGCTCATGACGCTTGCCGCCGGCGGGGTGATGAACGCCACGCTCCGCTGGACGACCTTTGGCCTTTCGCCGGGCACCTACGACTACGAGCTCTCGGTGGCCGCCGGGCCGCAGGACAACGACACCCGGCCCTCCAACAACATCCTGGGCGGCCAGCTGACCCTGCTTGCGCCCGCGCCCCGGGCGGACCTGCGCGTCCGGGACCTGGTCCTGCCGGCCCAGCCGCCCCGGGCGGGCGACCAGCTGGCCGTCGGGGTCGTTATCGAGAACGCCGGCGACCTGGAGGCCAACGCCAGCACCGTGATGGTCACGCTCGAGACCGCCGCAGGCATGGTGCTGCGGTTCACGGACACGGCAGTGGCCGTGCCGGCCGTATCGGCCGGCCAGGCCGTCTTGGTGAACCTCACGGGGGACACGGCCCGCTTCGCCCCCGGCAACTACACCCTCAATGTATCCGTCGACTACGGCAGCGCGGTCGACGAATCCAACGAGAGCAACAACCACCTCGCAAAGGCGCTCACCATACTCGAACCGCTCGTGAAGCGGGCCGTGCTTTCGGTCGGGGACATCTTCTTCGCCGGCCAGCGCCGGGAGGGCGAGAAGGTGGACGTCATAGTCTCGATAGGCAACACGGGCGATGATACCGCATTGAACGTCGTGGTCACGTTCATGATAGACGGCAAGGTGGCCGCCACGCAGAACCTGGACCAGATAGCCGCCGGCACCTCCCGCAACGCCACGCTGACCTGGACCTTTGCGCCCGGCGACCACCCGGTCAAGGCGGTCGTCGCTTCGACCGGCCTTTCGGACGTGTCGGGCCAGCGGACCGTGAGAATCGAGAGCGCGCCATCGAATATCGGCAACTACCTTCTGGTGGCCGCTCTGGCCATGGTCCTGCTCCTGGTCGCGGCCGTGCTGGTCTGGGCCGTCCGGCGGCCCAAGCAACCGGGGCCGAAGGTCAAGTTCGTCGAGGAGGAGGAGTGAGAGCCTGGCATTGAAACGGCTGGCCGCACCGCTTGCGCTGATGGTCGTTTTGCTCCTGGCACTCCCGCCGGTGCAGGCGACGAAGGCGGGCTACTGGGACACCACGGGGCCGTTGAAGGGCAAGGGCCGGGAGCCGCTTCTTGTCGGGTACAACGGCGCCTTGTGGTGCATCTACCAGTTCCGGACCGAGCTCAAGGACGTTGGAATAAACCTGCCCGGAAGGCGCAGCGACATATACTATACGATCCTCAACAGCAGCGTGGGCAACGGGCCTGCCCGGACCGGCAATGTAACCGACTGGTCCAAGCCGGTGAGCCTCGTGCCGAAATCGCAGGACGTGAACGGCCACGGCGTCCACACGCCCTGGGCCTCGGTCTACAAGGGCAAGCTCTATGTCACGATGGAGGCGGTGGAGCCTTCCATCAAGGACGACGACGCCCAGTCCGACTACGACATCCTCCTCCGGGTCTTCGACGGGAGCTTCTGGGACCCGCCGCTGGACCAGCCGGCGCGGGTCATCAGCGAGCGCAACGACATCAACGTCTCGGACACGGAGTGCCGCAGCATTACCTTCCGCGACACCCTCTATTTCATATGGGACCAGGTCCCCGTCGACAAGGAGGCGGGCAACCAGCCCCTGGCCAACATGCGGCAGATAATGTACCGGACGTTCGACGGGGCAAGCTGGGGCCCCATAACCGTGGCCGCCTTCGAGAACACGAGCGTCTTCAGCGTCCCCTCGGTGGCTGTATACGGCGATGCCCTGTATGTGTCTTTCCAGACCAACTCCACCGAGGCCGCCGACGTTGACATCGCCGTCACCCGCTTCGACGGCTCCACCTGGTCGCCCCTTCAAATAGTGAACCGGGCAGTGCCCGGCTCGTCCGTCAAGCGCCAGAACATGAACTCGCACCTGGATGTATTCAACGGAAGGCTCTGGTGCGTCTGGCAGACCACGGACGCGATATCCAAAAACGGCATCGACTACGATATTCTTATAAGCAGCACGGATGGCGTCTCCGGATGGACGCCGGCAAAGGAGGTCAATCCCTCCAGCGACTCCGACGCCCTCGGGACCACCGCCCAGGACATAACCCCCGATCTCGAGGCCCTGGACGGCCGGCTCTATGTCAGCTGGGCGTCGAACGGCACCCGCATCAACGACGGAGGCGAGGAGTACGACATAATGCTGCGCTCCTACGACGGCGCCAACTGGAGCGGCATAACCCTCGTCAGCCCCTACGGGGACAACGGCACCATCGGCGGCGACCACAACGTCGGCGACGACAACATGCCCTTCCTGCGCTCCTGGAACGGGAGCCTCTACTGCACCTGGATAACCTACGACCAGGACGGCGTGGGCCACAAAGGAGGCAACCCGTCGGTCATAGTCAGGCGGGTGGCGGGCCCCGATGCCACCGGGCCGACCGACGACAATCCCCCGGTCGAGTCCGGGACAGTGGATACGCCGCAGCAGTTCCCGTGGGCCGCGGCGGCGGTCGTGGTCGTGGCCGCCGTGGCGGTCGTGGGATTGGCCCTCGTGCTCCGCCGCTCCAGGAGCCGGCCAGACCCCGAGGAACGTACAGAAAACGATAATATCCCGAAGGGCAAAGATTAAGCAGGACGATTCCATTATAAGAAGAGGTAATGCCATGTACCGAAAAGCCACAGCCCTGATTGCGACCTGTTTGATGATCTTGAGCGCCCTGCCCGCATTGGCGGCAGCAGCGGAGGTGTCCCCGGCCGCACCCACGGCCCCGGCGGGCCCGCGCGGCACGACCCCCAATAACGATTCGGAGCCCAACAACGACTTCGGCAACGCCACGCAGATAATCGGCTCCACGAGCTTCAACGGAAAGGTCGGCCAGGGGGACTTCGACTACTTCAAGATAAACCTCCAAAGCGGCGCCACGGCCGACAAGCTTACCGTCACGTTCAAGGCCAACACCGGGGGCGGCTCCCGCCTGACCCTTTACGACCCCAACCGGTTCGAGTTCCTCTTCGAAGACCCCGGCCTGGACCGCAGCCTGACCTTCACGGCGTTCATCACGGGATACTACTACATCTACCTGCCCGAGATGGGGCCGTGCGACTACACGCTGACGACGACCCTGGGCACCGCCGCCTTCACCTCGGATAACGACAACGCGCCCGCGCAGGCCACCGCCATATCCCCCACCAGCGGAACGCCCTACACGACCAGCGGCGCGGCCAACAACGACAGCGACCCCTCCGATTTCTTCAAGGTCCGCCTCGACTATTCCGAGATGGTCTCGACGGATGTGCTCAAGGCGTTCCTCGACGCGCCCCCCACCGGGGCGTTCTCCATCCTGCTCTACGCCTCCGGCCAGACGGAGCCCCTGGCGGGCTATACCATGCCCGACCTGGGCAAGAACCAGACGCTGACATTCTCGCCGACTGTATCCGGAGACTACTACCTGCGGATGTGGGCCCACCACGGGAGCGGGCAGTACTCGCTCAAGGTCAGCCTCTTCACCGGCATGGCCGACAACAACGGGATGAAGGAGTTCGCCTCGGCCCTCGACAAGACGGGCGCGCACTGGTACAACACCACCGGGGACCTGACCCTGGGCATCGACCCGGACGATTTCCTGCTGATAGGCGGCGCGGTCGCGGGCCAGGTCTTCAACTGCACCGTCACCAGCACGGGGTACGACGCGCAGGACAAGACCCCCAACATCCAGATAAGGATACATGACGACCTCAACGAGCTCCCGCCCACCAAGCCCCTGGCCGACCCGACGGCCTACGCCAACACCCGCCTCATCGAGGCGGGCAATTTCTACGTGCAGCTCAACCTCACCGAGTGGGCCGGAGCCTATGACCTCACGGTGTTCACCAACTCCCCGCCAGAGGTCCAGATGTCCGTGCCCAACATCACACTTTCCGAAAACGGCACGGACACGAGCATCCAGCTCATCAACGTGTTCACCGACCCCGAGGACGACCCGCTGACCTACACCCTGGTCCCTTCCATCGAAGGCTGGCAGGACAATATGACCATCACCATCGGCAACGACGCGCTCCGGACCGTCACCATAACCCCGAAGGCGGGCTGGCGCGGCGTGTTCATGATGGACATAACCGCCACGGACCCTTACGGGGAAACGGTCACCACGACCGTCCAGCAGGTCTGGGTCTTCGGCATCAACCACAAGCCGGGGATAATCAACTCCAGCATCGACCCGATAATAATAAACAAGAACGGGGTGGACACCGATTCGCTCAACATGACCAACGTCTTCCAGGACCCGGACGTTGGGGACCAGCTGATATACAACGTCACCGGCAACGACAACATCCGAGTCAGCTTCATGTTGGACCCAGTCAACCACATATATAACATCGGCCCGGTGACATTCGTCCCCAATGTCGGCTTCGTGGGCACCGAGATAATGTACATCACCGCAACCGACAACGGCAACCCGCCCATGACCTCGGACCCGGTGATGGTCACCGTCGAGGTGCGGGAGAATATCAACGAGAAGCTCACGGTCACGAACCCGCCGGATCTGGTCATGGACGAGGACAGCCCGGGCGTCACCATCAACCTCGCATCCAATGTCAGCTCCAATTTCGCCGGCGACACGTTCACCTTCGAGTATGTTTCCGTCAGCGGCAACTTCACCGCGAGCATCAAGGGCAGCCTGGTCAACATAACCCCCCGCGACGAGTTCTTCGGCCAAGAGATTTTGACCTTCAACGTCACCTGCTCCCACGGATTGAAGGGCATCATGAAGCTCACCGTCGTGGCGCGCTGGGTAAACGAGCTCCCGATCGTGACCCCGGTCAGCCCGGCGAACTGGACCCTCAGCGTCTCCGAGGGCGAGACGGTCCCGTTCAAGATAAACGTCACGGACGAAGAAACCCCCGCCTCTCAGATAAAGGTCCGTTGGCTGGTCAACGGCGTGAACCTGGCCTCGGGGCTGGAGTACAGCTTCGCCACCGACTACGACACGGTCAAGACCTCGGAGGGCTCGAAGCTGTTCATAATCCGCGCCACGGTCAACGACAGCGTCACGATAGTGTCGGTGTCGTGGAACCTGACCGTGATAAACGTCAACCGGGCCCCGTCGCCGGCCGACGTCCGCGTCAGCTTCCCGCCCGAGGGCTCCACTTTCGACGAGGGCGCCAAGATCCACTTCATCGGCCTGGGCTCGGACCCCGACGGCGACGCGCTCACCTTCCAGTGGTACGAGGGCACCAAACTGCTCGGAACGGGCGCCGACTTCAACACCACCAAGCTCAGCCCCGGCAAGCACAACATAACCCTGAAGGTGTCGGACGCCACGAGCTCGACCAGCTACTACATCATCGTCAAGGTCAACGCCAAGCCCACGCCGGGGTTCGAGGCGGTGTATGTCGTGGCCGCATTCGCCGTAGTGGCCGTGGCGGCCGTATTGGTAGTGCGCCGGCGGAAGGACTGAACAAGGCGCGAGGCGCACCGCAAAGGCCCGGCCCGAGGCCGGTCCTTTGGGCCGAGACGAGCAAAGCTCGTCTACGGAGGCGGAGGGCGCAAGGGCCTAGCTTGCGTCCTCTTTCTTGTGCCTTGTCCCCTGCACCTTGCCTCTTCCTTGCGCCTTGCGCCTCCGCAAGCGACCTTCGGTCGCTTCGGCCTAGAAGACCGGCAGCGGCCGGTCTTCTGCGGTGCGCCGTGTGCCTTTATATTCTTACAAATAGGCATAAATAGGGCCTACATATTTACTTAGTATCGGTGAAGAATATTCGCAAGCTGAGCCTCGCTCTGGTTGGGGCGCTCGTTCTGGCGGCCGCGCTGGTGGTCCCGCTGGCGGTTGCCTCCGAGGCCCAGCCCGAGGTCTCCGATGTCAAGGGAGATTCGAAATCCGTCAAGGACTCCCGCGACCTCACCGCCGCCTTCTTCCACACGGAGACCAACGACAGCTTCATGATCAACCTGACGCTGGTCGCGCTAGAGACCTACACGAACCCCAATGATATACCCAGCGTGCCGACCACCGAATACGAGGTTTATTTCAGCGTGGGTGATTCCAACTACGCCGTGGCCTGCAGGGTGCCGGTCCACGGCCCGCTCGGCTTCTCCATCCAGTTCGACGTGCGCTCCGTGTCCTACGGGAACAACTCGACCACGGAGGCATCGCTGGGCACCCTCAGCGGCTGCATCTACGACTACAACACCAACAACATACAGTGGCTGGTCCCCAAGACCCACTTCAGCAACCTCACCGCCGGCACCCATCTGACGAAGACCTGGGCCGCCGTGTACAGCAAGAACTTCCAGGACCCGCAGCGGCACATCGAGGACAGGGGCCCCAACAACGGCTACGGGAAGGACTACGTCGTCCGCGGAGCCACCGGGGCCGAGATCATCAGGGTGCTCATCACCGCCGACAACCTCACCCAGCCGTGCAGGCCCAACGACCCGGCGGTGTTCAAGCTCAGCGTTTTCAATGACGGCACCTCGCTGGTAAATGTGGACCTGTTCAATTCCTCGCCCGACAAGAAGGGCTGGACGGTCGAGTTCCTCGTGACCAACCTGACCCTTTTGCCTAACCAGACCCGGACGGTCACGGTCCAGGTGGCCTGCCCCCGCGACGCCGCCAACAAGACCTCGGTCACCATCGTGATAAGCGGCAAGGTCACCGTCAAGCAGACCAACCAGACGGCGCCCACCAACAACACCTCACTGACCGCCGTGGTCAACTACATCGCTCCCAAGCCGGCCGAGGAAGGCTTCCTCGTCAAGCTGCTCAAGTTCTTCACCAGGCCGACAGTATGGACCTACCTCGTGATCGCGCTCATTTTGATAGCCGTCGGCGGCGGCGGCGCCCTTGCCGCCGTCCGGAGATTGCGGAAAAGGCGCGACGAGGAACCGGTTCCCGCCATGCCGGCCCCACTCCCGGCCAAGTAGCCGCACCCCCCGGGCCTCATAGAATTTATATAATCGAAACGTGCTAGATTGGTCAATGGCGCATCGCCGGCAGGCCATCCTGGCCACGGTCCTCATCCTGGCTCTCGCCGCCTCGCTTCCAGCGGCGCTTTCGGAGCCGCCCTGCACCGACGAATCCTGCGAGGTCGGCGAAGGCTACGTCAACGCCACGGTCGACATCAACGTCACCTGGAACTCGGTGACTGGCAACTTAACCATCATGCTCTACGAGCAGGGCGCGCCCGTCACGACCGCCAATTTCATCATGCTCATAGCCACCAAATTCTACGACGGCTGCAGGTTCCACCGCTGCATCGACGACTTCGTGGCGCAGACGGGGGACCCCAACAGCAAGGACAACAACCCCTACAACGACGGCTCCGGCGGTTCCAGCCAGACCATCCCGCTGGAGATAAACGAAACGCTCACCCACATAGACGGGGCGGTGGGAATGGCCAGAGGCAATGACCCCAACAGCGCCTCCTCCCAGTTCTACATCTGCGACGGGCCGCAACACAGCCTCGACGGGAACTATGCCGTGTTCGGCGTGGTCGTCGCCGGGCTCGATATTGCCAAGAAGATCGCGGCCTGCCCCACCTACGGCAACAAGCGCCCTCTCCTCAAGGACCACCCCACCGACGACATCACGATGACCTCCCTTACCTACACGGCCGGGCGCTGGGTCAATGCCACGAACGCCACCGCGACCCAGGCGACGGCCAGGACCTTCTTCTCGCTAAACGTCGTCTGGGCGCTGGGAGCCGGAGGAGCGGCGATCGGGGCGGCGCTCGTGGTCGTCGGATTGGTCCGGATCCGCCGCCGCAGGCTCCGGGCCGCGGCGCAGCCTGTCGCTTGACCTTGCACCGTTGCCGCACGCTTCGCCCCTGAGAGTCGCCCCTGTCTGCGCGTTCATCCCTCCTCAGGCCCGGTCTCGACTTCCAAAACGATAGTTATTTATCGGGTCGGGCCCATTTCGCGCCCGACCGCTCATGAAGATATGCCCCTACTGCCGCTCACCCAACCATGACAGCTACCAGATGTGCGTTCGGTGCCGCCGCCTTTCTCCCGGCGAGGAGCAGCGCCGCCGGTTCTCCACCATGCTCCTTCCGCAGAAGGACAAGCTGGAGTTCGTGCCCGCCGCCGCGGCGCCCGCCGAGACCCGGAAGCCGGGCGCGACGCTCAGCGTGCCCAATCATGCCCCAACCGCTCCGGCCCAGCCGGTCCCAAGGCCCGGCCCGCCCCAGGGCTCGAGACCGATAATGCAGATCCTCCCGGTCAAGCCGGCCGGCGCCCCGCCGCCTGGACAAACGGAGCTCCCCTCCGATTTCACGGCGTGCAACGCGATGGCCATGCAGTACTACAACGCCGGCGTGTACGACCGCGCCGAGGTCGTCTTCAAGCGCTGCACCGAGCTCAACCCGAATGACGTGAACGCCTGGATGCTCCGGGGCGTGTCCCTTCGTTGCCTGCGCAAGGTGGACGAGGCCCTCTCGTGCTTCGACCGGGCGCTGCAGCTTCGGCCGGACAACATCGACGCCTGGCGCCGCAAGGGCTTCACCCTGCGCATCCTCAACCGGACCGAGGACGCCATCAGGTGCTACGAGAAGATAGTGGAGCTCAACCCGAAGGACACCGCCGCGCTCAACGACATCGCCAACGCCCTCGACGACCTCAAGCGCCACGACGAGGCCATCAAGATCTACGAACAGGTCCTGAAGATAAACCCCAAGGACCGCTACGCGATGGACAACAAGGAGGCCAACGAGCGGATACTCAAGCGCAAGGCCGCCGACAATTACCGGTCGCAGTTCTTCGGGCCGAAGCCAATATAGATATCGTTATATTGCGTGCAGCGGACGGCGTACAGCGTACGGCGTTCTGCGGACGGTCGTGGTACGCTGTCCGCTGAACGCTGCCCGCTATACCCCGTCCGCTGCCCGCCGTCCGCTGTACGCTTTCCCCTATCCCACGTCTTCCTGCGTCTCCGGCGCGTAGGTCGTCGCCGGGCACGGTCCTTTCAGGCAATCGCCGCACCGGGTGCACTTTTCTTCGTCGATGGCCATCCGGCCCTTCACGATGGAGGCGGCGCCCGTCTTGCACCGGCCGGTGCACGAGCCGCAGCCGGAGCACTCTTCCGAGCGGAGAACGGCCTCCTTCAGCTGTTCCATACGGGCCTTCAGCCTCTCCTCGCTCTCCGCCTGTAAAAGGACAGTGCCGTCCTGGCCAAGTTCCGCCCAGTCCCCCACGAGAAGCTTGCCGCACTCAAGGCGTGTCGTGCCCAGGGGCAAGAGCCGTGAGGCGAGTGCGGCGGTGTCCAGAGGCCTCGAGAAACGACCCTCGGCCTGCACCCCTGCGCCGCCTGTGCAGGGCGTTCCCATCTCCATCAAAAGGCGCGGCGGGAAGGGCGGGGCCTCGCCGGGCGAGATGCCCCTTTGCGCGAAATGCTCCTGGACCCCGCGCGGGAGGCGCCTCCACCTCCACAGCCCGTACTCCCGCCACATCGGCGGGAGGCCGCGCAGCTTCTCCTGCCACCGCTCGTAGCCGGGGAACGCCTTCCGGACAAGCTCCAGGTCCGCAAGGTTCGTGGCCGGGCACAGGAAGCAGCCGATGCGGTCCAGGCCCCGCTCGTACCACGGGTTGTGGGGGACCTTCTTCGAGAAGATGTAGAGCCAGACGGAAAGCGAGCTCCACTCCTGTATAGGCGAGGCGCCTATCTGGCCCGGAACCCAGGGATTCTTCCACACCGGGCCCTTGGCGGCCCGCGCCTCGGATTCGTAGCGCCTCTGGCCGATGAACGACAGCACGCCGGAGGGGAACTCCCTCGAGATCAGGCGCGTGACCGGGCCCAGCTTGCAGCACTTGCAGCACCAGCGGGCGTCGCGGCCCGGCGGGCCAAAGCGCGGGAGGTTGTCCCAGAAGGCTTCTCCTGCGTTCTCCGTCAGGAGCTCCAGCCCCAGCGCCGATGCAGTCGCCCTGGCATTCTCGACGGTCTCGGGGAACTCCAGTCCGGTGTCGATGAACATGACCTTCGGCTTTATCCCGGCGTCCAGGACCAGAAGCAGCGTGGCAAGGCTGTCCTTGCCGCCGCTGTACGATACGGCCGGGGGCTTGCCCAGCCGGGTGATTCCCTCGCGTATGAACTCGACGGCGCGGGCGACCAATTTGCCCAAAGGCTTCTCGCTGGCCCGGAGCACGTCGTCCCAGGCGCGCGCAACCGTGTGCGGTGCCGGCTGTTGGGACGCATCAGGTTGGCGCTTCCAGCGCACCTTGACCGCGTTCCCCCTCGAAAGCGCGGTCATGCCCTCCGACGACATCTTGGCCATTCCGGTCCCGATGGGCGCCTTTCCTGTTGCCGTCTCCTCCAGCAATATGACCTCGTCGCCCGCCGAGATCCCGCTCGCGCAATTGGCCACGCCCGGGCCGAGCAGGTTCGAGCCGTCCAGAATCGACGGGACGGCGCCCTGGTCGGCGACCACCCAGGAGCGGAGCTTTCCGGCCGTGTGACCGGCTCCCTGCCAGATGCGCTCGGCGCCGCCCATCCGAAGCTGCAAAACGAAGCCCTTGCCCAGTATCCAGGTCAGGTTGGCGACCACCTCCCCGTCCACGATGACCTCGTCCGTCCGGTCCAGGTCCGGGATGCGGTTGAGCAGGACGATCCTTCCGTCGGGCAGGAGGCTCTTTCCGGCGCCATCGCCGAACTGGGCGTCGGCCAATGACCGGACCATCGCGATGTCATACGGAAATGCGGGCCGGGCATCGCCCGGCGGGGTCAGCGCCACGGGCGCCGGCGCGCCGCCGCAGAGCCCGCAGGGCGTCTTCTCGACCAGCGGGACGCCGCATCGAGGGCACCAGTGCAACGTTATCCGGCCGAGGCGGACCTGGGACATTGCTCATTCACCGCCTGAAACCATGCTCGCCGATGAGCGGCACGAAAACGCAGCCGCCATGCTCGGTCGTCACCGGGCGGCCGCTTCTTTTTTCGACCATGACAAGCTCCTGGCCCGCGTAGACCTCTCCCACCGGGACCAGCATCTTCCCGCCCTCCCGGAGCTGCGCGAAGAGCGGAGGGGGTATCCCGGGCGACGCCGCGGCCACGAATATACGGTCGTAGGGCGCGTGCTCCGGAAGCCCGAGCGTGCCGTCGCCCACGACCATCGTCACGACCTTCGAGCAGCCCGCCTCCTCGAGGCTTTTGCGCGCCCGGTCCGCCAGCGCGGGGAGGCGCTCGACGGAATACACGCGGCCCGAAGGGCCGACGAGGTGCGCCACGACCGCGGCGTGGTAGCCGGAGCCTCCTCCAATTTCCAGCACTTTCTGGCCCGGCCGCAGGTCGAGCTTTTCGGCCATGATTCCGACCATGTGCGGGGCCGAGATGGTCTGGCCCTCGCCGATGTCCAGCGGGCGGTCGATGTAGGCGTCGGCCCGGTTGCGCTCCGGGACGAAGAGATGGCGCCGGACCGCCTTCATGGCCGCAAGAACGGCCGGATCCGTGATATATCCCCGGTCTGCCAGGCCGTCCACGAGGCGCTCCCTCAGGGCGGCGCAGGCCGCCTCGTCGGACCTCTCACGCATCGCCCTCCCCATTCGCAAAAAGGCAATTAATGGTTTGGGGAAAAAGGCACACCATGGAAGACCGGCCCAGGGCCGGTCTTCATGGCCCGTGAAGACCTCTGCGGAGGTCTTCTGGGCCCGAGAAGGACCAATGGGTCCTCTGGGCCTAACCGAGCTGTTGCTCGTTTGCGACCTATCCGACCGAAGCTCGCATGCGGCCGAGACGACCGGAGGTCGTCTACGGTGGCGCATGGCGCATGGCGCAAATGACGGGAAACGGTTCCCGGACCCATTTGCCATGCGATTTGACCCCTCGCCCTTGTGCCCTGCGCCCTGCGTCTTTTCCTCCAGAACGTGCGCGCGCAGCAATTCTCTATCGTTGTGCGCAAAACCTTTAATAGGCAGAGGCGTAATTAGCCCGACGGAAGAATGGTCATGCCGCTCGAAATCGACCTCTCAAAGCTCCGATTTGGCACCGAGCTGCTCAAGCGCGGGTTCGCCCGCATGCAGAAGGGCGGGGTCATCATGGACGTCGTGAACGCCGACCAGGCCAAGATAGCCGAATCGGCCGGTGCGGTGGCGGTCATGGCGCTCGAGCGCGTGCCGGCCGATATCCGGGCGGCAGGCGGCGTCGCCCGCATGGCCGACCCCCAAAAGATAATAGAGATAATGGACGCCGTGACCGTGCCGGTCATGGCCAAGTGCAGGATAGGCCATTTTGCCGAGGCGCAGATACTGGAGGCCCTGGGCGTCGACATGATAGACGAATCCGAGGTGCTGACGCCGGCGGACCCGTTCTTCCATGTCGATAAAAGGAAGTTCACGGTTCCGTTCGTGTGCGGCGCCCGCGACCTGGGCGAGGCCGTCCGGCGCATCTGGGAAGGCGCGGCGATGATACGCACCAAGGGAGAGGCCGGGACGGGCAACGTGGTCGAGGCCGTGCGCCACCAGCGCACCATCAACGGCCAGATAAAGGAGCTTTTGGGCAAGGACGACGACGAGCTCTTCAAGGTGGCCCGCAAGATCGAGTGCGAGTTCGATGTCCTCAAGGAGGTCGCAAAGCTCCAGCGCCTGCCGGTGGTCAACTTCGCCGCCGGCGGGATAGCGACGCCCGCCGACGCCGCGTTGATGATGCAGCTGGGCTCCGATGGCGTTTTCGTCGGCTCGGGCATTTTCAAATCCGACGACCCGGACCGAAGGGCGAAAGCAATCGTCGAGGCGGTCATGCACTTCGACGACCCGCGCGTGGTGGGCGAGGTCTCCAAGGGCCTGGGCACAGCCATGAAGGGTATAGAGATACCGGCAATCCCGAAGGAGCAGCGCCTGCAGGACCGCGGCTGGTAGCCCGGTCGCACCTTCGGGGCACTAACTATTTATGCACCCCGGGAAATCCCCTGCGGGCGGGGGAACTGGATGGACATACAGGAGATCAAGACAGAGCAGCTGATTCCGGAGCAATTCATCAATGACCAGATCGAGAAGATAAAGGCCCAAGTGGGAGACGGATTGGCCATCAACGCCCTCTCGGGCGGCGTGGACTCGTCGGCCGTGACGATGCTCGCCCACCGGGCGCTGGGCAAGCGGCTCATCACAGTATTTGTCGAAAACGGCATCATGCGCGAGGGCGAGCCGAAGCATATCGTACAGCTCTTCAAGTCGATGGGCGTCCCGGTCCGGCTTCACGACGCCCGCAAGGAATTCTTCTCGGCGCTCAAGGGCATCACCGACCCCGAGGAAAAGCGCGAGGCGATTACCCAGACATTCTACAAGACCGTCTTCGGAAAGCTGGTCAAGAAAAGCAAGGCCCAGTTCCTTTTCCAGGGCACGAACTACACCGATGTCGAGGAGACCGTGGCGGGCATCAAGCGCCAGCACAACATCCTGGAGCAACTGGGCATCGACACCAAGAAGCGCTATGGCTACAAGGTCATCGAGCCGGTCATCCAGCTGCGCAAGACGGGGGTCCGGAAGATCGCCAAGGCCCTCGGGTTGCCCGAGGAAATATACAACCGGCCGCCCTTCCCGGGCCCGGCCCTGACAACGCGCGTCATCGGCGAGGTCACGCCGGACCGGATAAAGCTCGTGCGCAAGGCCACCACCATCGTCGAGCAGGAGCTTGCAAGCTCGGGCGCGTTCCAGTACCTGGCCATACTCCACAACGACCGGGTCACCGGCATCCGCCGAAACAAGCGCGACTTCGGGCACCAGATAGAGGTCCGCTGCTGGGAGAGCACCGACGCCGTCACCGGCACGCCCACCCGGCTCCCCTACGAGACGCTCGAGAAGCTCGCCGACCGCATGGTCGCAGAGGTGCCCGGCGTGGTGAGCGTCACCTACAACATCACGAAGAAACCGCCGTCGACCATCGAGCCGGTCTGAGAACAGGGTGCAGGGCGCAAGGGCGGAAGGGTGGAAGGGCGCAAGGGCGGAAGGGTGGAAGGGCGCAAGAGTGCAAGGGTGCAAGGGAGGAAGGGACGTAACGGCGGTGTTCCCCGTCCCCCTTCCCACCCTTCCACCCTTGCACCCGTGTACCCTTATTCCCTTTCCCCTCGTTGCATTGAGCTGGTAAAATGTCGATCAAGGTCGGGGTAATAGCCGTCCAGGGCGCCGTTTCGGAACATCTGGAGGCGTTCGAGAGGGCGTTCCACGATTCCGGCCGGAAGGGGCGGGCGGTCGCGGTTCGACGGCTCAAAGACCTTGACGGCGTGCAGGCGCTCGCGATACCGGGCGGCGAATCCACCACCATCTCCAAGCTGCTCGAGAGGTCCGGCCTTTTCGACGAGATCGTGAAGAGGGCGGGGGAGGGAATGCCCGTTCTGGGAACCTGCGCCGGACTGGTCCTGCTGGCCACCGATGGCGACGACGAGGTGAAACGAACAGGTACGCGCATATTGGGCCTCATGGACATGGCCGTGGACCGAAACGCTTTCGGGCGCCAGAAAGAATCATTCGAGTCGGACATCTTGGTGGACCTTCCCGGCGCGGAATGGAAGAGGCCCTACCCCGCCGTCTTCATTCGTGCCCCGGCGATCACGAGGGTCTGGGGCCGCTGCAAGGCGCTGGCCAAGGTCGAGGATGTCGTCGTCCTGGCCGGGCAGGGCAACCTCATGGCGGCGGCGTTCCATCCGGAGCTGACACCGGACACGCGGATCCACCGGCGGCTGCTCGGGATGCTGTGAGCGATACTTCCCAGGAAAGATTTCTTATCAGGAACGACCATACGGCACTGAAGAGGACCGGTGCGGGAAGATGGAACTGCTCGTCCCGATAGTGGCGTTGGTCATCCTGGTAGTGATGGCGGTTGCGGCCGTCATCGCGACGCGCGGCCGGAAGGCCGGGGCCGGGCAATCTCCACTTTCGACCGCGGCCGAACCGTCCCCGGCGGCCCCGCCCGTGATGCCGGCCGTATCGACTCCACCGGGGTCGCCTGGGCAGCCTCCGGCGCCGGGTGCGCAAGTCGAGCCCGCCCCCATCCAGGCCCCCGAGGAAATGGACCGCCCGGTGCCGCTGGGCTTCACTGCCTTCTCGAAGAAAGTGGCGCTCATCGGCGACGGCGGCGTGGGCAAGACCAGCCTCATCAACCGGTTCGTCAAGGGCCAATTCGACGACCGCTACATCCACACCATCGGGACCAACGTGAAGAAGAAGACGGTGCTCCTCCACGACGAGAAGGCCGAGGTCACATTGATGGTGTGGGACATGCAGGGCCAGCGCAACGACCCGGCCATCCTCACGCACATGTTCCGCTCCGAGGGAGCGATACTCGTCTGCGACGTCACGCGCGACCAGACCTTCAATTCCATGCCCGAGTGGATAGCCCTTCTGGAAAAGGAGCTGGGCGCCCGGGTGCCGATGGTGCTTCTGGGCAACAAGGCCGATCTGGAGGAGCAGGCGCTCATCGGCCAGACCCAGCTGCAGTACATGGCCTCGCGCTACGGCGCCTCCTACCACCTCACCAGCGCCAAGACCGGCCAAAACGTCGAGGAGGCCTTCACGGAGCTGGCCCGGCGGATGGTGGCGCGCAAAGCATAGGGAAAGGGTTCAAGGGTGGAAGGGTGGATGGGTGCAAGGGACGGGCCCGTCCGTCGTCCCCTTCCACCCTTCCACCCTTTCACCCTTATAACGATAGCAAAGCGCAGTCTATATATACCCCAAATCGATTTGGCCTTTCCTGCAAGAGGATTAGGGACCCGATGGCCTCCGACACCGAGCAGTTCATAAGGGAGCTTGAGACCAAGCGCGACAAGCTCAACATCAAGGCCGACGAGCACCGCCACAAGCGGGACCGGCTGAACGAAGAAACAAAGCGCTTCGTCGAGCGGCGCGATTCGCTCAACGACCAGGTCAAGAAGCTTTTGCGCGAGGCGAACGAGCACCGCGAGAAGCGCAACACGCTCAACGAGCAGGTCAAGACCGCCAAGGTCCTGCGCGAGGAACTGAACAAGAAAGCTAACGAGTCGGCTGAGGTAGTCAATGCCCTGCGCCGCGAGCGTATGCCCAAGGACGGAAACCAGGTGGGCAAGCTCAAAAAGGACCTCAAGGTGCTCGAGTTCAGGCAGATGACCTCCGTTCTCACGCCAGACAAGGAAAAGGAGCTCATCACCCTGCTCACGCGGCTCCAGGCGCAGATACGCGAAAAAGAGAAGGCCTTCGAGCAGAACGAGGACGTCCGACAGGCCATGAAGGACGCCAACAAGGCCCGCGAAGAAGCGGAGGCGCAGCACGCACTGGTTGGGAAACTGGCCGACGACGCCCAGTCCGAGCACGACTCCATGGTCGAGCTCTACGAAAAGAGCGACAGCCTGCGCAAGGAGGCGGACATGGTGCAGGAGCAGTTCGTGCGGGCCAAGACCTCCGCCGACGAGGAACACCGGGAGCACGTAAATCTCATCCGGCAGGTCCACGACTTCGACAAGGTCGTGTCCGGGCTTCGAAGGCGCGAGAAGAAGGCGCGCAAGGTCAAGTCCGAGTCGTCTGCAAAGAAGCAGGCGGCCGAGATATTCGAACGGTTCCGGCGCGGCGAGAAGCTGAGCACGGAAGACCTGATGGCGCTGCAGACGAAAGGAATCTAGGCAATTGTTTAAAGGGACGTAAGGGACGTATTTTTGCTATTGATAAAAAGGGACGTAAGGGACGTAAGGGTCTTCGCGATTGGTGAAACGGACGGACGCGGGAAACCGAGAACGCCCTCCGTTTGCACCCACCGCACAGGCCCCTACGTCCCTTTCACCAATATCACCAAACGTCCCTCCGTCGACGACCGGCCCACGGCCGGTCGTCACGGCCTAAAAGACCGGCCTCGGGCCGGTCTTTTGCGGTACGTCCCTCGGGTCCCTTTATCAAATCATGAAAAGCTATTTATAGCGACAACCCACATCTTCGGCCGATGGTCCTCGAAGGCCTGGCCGGCTCGCTCAAGGATACGCTCCGCAAGATAATGAACGCGCCCAACATAGACGCCTCGCTCATCAAGGAGGTCGTCAAGGAGATCCAGCGGGCGCTGATTTTGGCTGACATAAACGCCGCATTGGCGCTCAAGCTCACGAAGGAGATCGAAAGGCGGGCGCTCACGGAAAAACCGCCGGCGGGCATGAGCTCGCGCGACCATGTCGTGCGGATAGTCTACGAGGAACTGGTCCACATCCTGGGAGAAACGCGCGAAATCACCCTCAAAAAGCACGTCATAATGATGGTCGGCCTCTACGGCCAGGGCAAGACCACGACGGCTGGGAAATTGGGCCTTTATTTCAAAAAGCGCGGACTTCGCGTCGGATTGGTCGCCGGCGACGTGCACCGGCCCGCCGCCTACGACCAGCTCACCCAGCTGGGCGCCCGCATAGGCGTCCCGGTCCACGGCGAGCCCGGCGAAACACGCGCGCCCAAGATAGTGCGCGAGGGGTTGGAGAAGTTCGAGGGCTTCGACATAGTAATCATCGACACTTCCGGAAGGCACTCGCTCGAGGACGAGCTGGTCGACGAGATGAAGCGCATCGCCAACGTCGCCCAGCCCGACGAGAAATTCCTGGTCATAGACGCGGTGATGGGCCAGACGGCGGGGCCGCAGGCCAGGGCCTTCCACGAGGCCATCACCCTCACGGGCGTCATCATCACCAAGATGGACGGCACGGCGAAGGCGGGCGGCGCCCTCAGCGCGGTGCAGGCCACCAAGGCCCCCGTGGTCTTCATCGGCACCGGGGAGCACATCGACGAGCTGGAGAAGTTCAGCCCTTCCGGGTTCATCTCGAGGCTCCTGGGCATGGGCGACATCAAGGCGCTCATGGAGCAGGCCCAGGGAGTCGTGGACGAGGCCACCGCCGAGGAAACGGCTCGAAAGATAATGTCGGGCCGCTTCACGCTCAAGGACATGTACGCGCAGATGAAGATGGTCTCCGACATGGGCCCTTTGGGCAAGCTCATGAACATGTTGCCCGGCGTGGGCGGGAAGATGTCCAAGGAGCAGATGGAGGCCGCCCAGACGCGCATAAAGCAGTTCAAGGTCATCATGAACTCCATGACCAAGGAGGAGATGGAGAACCCGCGCATCATCAAGGCGGCCCGCATCCGGCGCATCGCCCGGGGCGCCGGAGTGGAAGCGGCCGATGTCCGGGCGCTCCTCAAGCAATACGACAATTCGAGAAGGATGGTCCGAAACATCACCTCCGACCGAAAGCAAAAGCGGGCCCTCATGAAGATGCTGGGCGAGCAGGGCATGGAGTAGGAGGCGCCCCGGAATGAGCGCGGCCTCAAGATTCGTCGGGCGGGTCTCCGAGCTGGGGGCGCTTGGCGGCTTTTTTGAAAAGGCCCTAAAGGGCGAGGGCGCGCTCGTCGTCGTCGAGGGCGAGGCCGGCGTGGGCAAGACCCGCCTGGTCGCCGAGGCGCTGGAGCGATACAGGCAGAAGGGCTTCACCGTCCTGGAGGGCCGTTGCGCCGAGGGCTCCGACCCCTACCTTCCGTTCATCTCGGCCTTCTCCGATACCACCACCATAGAAGGCGCCTTCCTCATCTACCGCGACGGCCGGGTCATCACCCACTGGTCGCGGCGCGCCGATTTCTCCGCCGACGCCGAGGTGGTCTCCGGGATGCTCTCGGCCATCCAGGACTTCATCACCCAGTCGTTTTCCGGCACGCCGGGAGGGGCGCTCCGCGAGGTCCGCCATGGCGGGCTGGACCTCATCATGGAGCACGGCGAGAACGCCTACCTGGCCGTGGTGGTGGCCGGGCCCCGGCCGCTGGGGCTCCAGCAGCACATGAAGAACCTGCTTTCCACCTTCCACCAAAAATACGCCGGGGCCCTGGAGAAATGGGATGGCGTGGTCGACCGCTTCGAGGGCGCGGAGGACCTCCTGCGCGAGATAGTCTCCGTACGCCGGCTGGGCATAGAGCGCCTCCGGGGCCTGCAGGAGCGGATGGTCACCGGCAAGCCCAGGGAGCTCGAGCATGACCGAGAACGGATGTTCGAGTCCATCTCCTGGCACATCCAGGTCATCGCCCAGGAGCGGCCGCTTGCGGTATTCATCGACGACCTTCAATGGATGGATAGTGCCTCGCTCCACCTGCTCCACTTTCTGGCCCGCACCACCCGCTCCTCGCCCGTCATCTTCCTGTGCACCTGCCGTCCGGAGGACCTCGATTTTGGCTGCGCCCTGAGCCGGGCGCTGCAGGAGATGGGCCGCGAAAGGATACTGGAGCGCCTCGTGCTCCGCCGGCTCCCGGCGGAACCCGTCCGGGAGATGGCCGGCCAGATCTTCGGGATGGCGCCCGATGACGTGCCGCCCGAGTTCCTCTCGAGGCTCTACTCGGAGACGGAGGGCAACCCCTTCTTCGTCGAGGAGGTGCTCCGAAGCCTGGTGGACGAGGGGCTGGTCGGCCCGCCCGGCGCCCAGGCGCCAGAGCTGGGCGACATCAGGATCCCCTCGCGGGTGGAGGACGTGGTGCTTCGGCGCGTCGGGCGGCTTTGCGAATCCGACCGCGAGGTCCTGGGATTTGCCTCGGCGATAGGCACCCAGTTCGACTTCGAGCTCCTGCGCCGAGCCTCCCGGCTCGACGAGATGGAGCTGGCCTCCTCGCTGGAGAGGGTGGTGAAGTCCGGCCTCGTCTCCGAAGCTCTTCGCTTCGACCACGGGATGGTCCGGGAGGTCCTGTACAAGCGGATACCGCCGTTCAAGCTCGCCGTCATGCACAAGCGCCTGGGCGAATCGCTGGAGGCGATGCACCCGAACGACGCGGTTGAATTTTCGTCGGCCCTGAGCCTCCACTTCTCGAAGGGGAACGTTCCCGCCAAGGCCATCGAGTACTCGGTGCTGGCCGGCGAGCGCGCCCGGGCGAGGTTTGCTCCAGACGAGGCGCTGAGGCACTTTGCCACCGCCCTCTACTTCGTGGAGAACTCCCCCGACCGCGACGGCCCTCAGGGCCGCGCCCGGGAGCTGGAACTTCTGGTAGCGCTCGAGGAGCTCTGCGGCGTCACGGCCGAGCTGGAGAAGGGCATCGAGTACGCCCGGCGCGCCGCCCGATTGGCCGAATGTCTGGGCGACGCCCGGGCGCGGTCGCACGTCGAGCGGGACCTCGGGGACCTGCTCGTGGGCACGGGCGAATGGGAGGCTGCCCTGGCCCGGTACCGTCTCGGACTGGAGGTCGCCGAATCCTCCCAGGACCCGGCAGGCTCGGCCTCGGCCCTTCGGGCGATAGGCAACGTCCACTTCCGCACCGGGGACTACGCCGGGGCCATCGGCTACCACCAGCAGAGCCTTTCCATCGCGGCCCGCCTGCCGGAGCCGGAGGGCGACCCGCTGCGCATGCTCACCTACATCGAGCTTGCCAACGTCTACACCGAAAAAGGCGAGTGCGACACCGCCGTCGAGTACTACGAGCGCGCCATGGACCTGGGCATCCGGACCCGCTCGGTGCGGGAAGTGGCCACGGCGCTCAACAACCTGGGCGACGTCCACCTCAAGCTGGACGAGTGCGATCTCGCCGCCGAGTACTTCGAGAAGGCCCTGACCACCTTCCGCCAGATGGGCACCGTGACCGATATCGTGGTCACGCTCTGCAACCTGGGCGAGAGCTGCGCCCGCTGCCGCGAGATAGGGAAGGCGCAGGCCTACTCGGACGAGGCGATGCGCTACCTGCGGCGGCTGGGCGAGGTGGAGATGCCCTTCCAGCTCCACCTAAACTACGGCATAATATTTCGGCACCGGAAGGACTTCGACCGGTCGCTTTCCCACTTCGGGTCAGCGGTGTCCATCCTCAAGGACGCCAATATGCCCTACTACCTGGGCAGCGCCTACTTCGAGATGGGGCTAACGTTTCGGGACAAGGGCGATACAGGCAAGGCAAAAGACTGCATGGCCACCGCGGCCCAGATACTCTCGAAGGTCGGCGCCGAGACGTTTTGCAAAAAGGTCAATGATGAGCTGCGCATGCTGGATGGCAAGGGACAATCACCCGGGGGCGGGGGGCAAAACGAAGGGGGAAAACAATGAGGCGCTTCGTGGTGGTGGGGCACAACGTCAACGCCGACGGCGACTTCACGCTCAACGACCTTTGCGGGGGGGCCGGGCGGCTGGACGTGCTGCTTCGGTGCGTGTCCTCGGCGTTCTTCCTGTCGCACGGCCTGCGCCGCGAGGTCGAGCTGTACCTGTATTTCCCCGGCCAGAACAGCTTCCAGGGCCTCCCGCCCAACGGGCCCAAGACCGTGCGATTGGTCGGAAGGGAGCTTAGGTACCTCAACCCCGACGAGCGGAGCACCGGCGCGCTGATACGGACGGCGCTCCTGAAAAGGCTCGACGGGACCGAGGAGAGGCAGTCCACCCCCGGGATCCACGTTTCGAGGCGGAGCTTCGACGAACTTTCCCGTTCGCTGCCCGGCCCGGTCCTGCTTGCCGAGGACGGCGGGCCCTGGCCGGCGGCGGGCCTTCCGGACGAGACCACCTTCTACCTCAGCGACCACCACGATTTCAACGCGGCCGAGGCGGAAACGCTGGGAAAGGCAGGCGCCCGCCGCGTAAGCCTCGGGCAGGCGAGCCTCCACAGCCACCACTGCATAACGGTGGCGCACTGGCTGTTGGACAATGAAAACAGGTAAACAGGTGAACAGGTGAAGTAAACAGGTTAACATGCAAACAGGTAAACAAGGGAACCAACTTGTGAACTTGTTCCCTTGTTGACTTGTTCACCTCGTCGCTTTTTCACAGGCCCCCGCGCATGAATATCCACGCCATCAGGCCGTAGCCGATGCCGGTCACCACGAGGGACAGCACCCAGATTATCAAAAGAAGCCTGGCCCGGCCTTCTTTCGTACCCAGATAGTAGTCCAGAAACCCCGGGGGGCGCCGGACGCCGTCCTCTTTCGCCGGCGAAAGCGGGACCCCGCCGGGCCCCAGGGCCGGCCCTTCCCGGCCGCCGCCGGTTCGCGCCCGCTTTCCTTCGGCCATCAACCTTTGATGCGCTTCAGCCTGAAAATATTTTCCCTTTCCAGCTCCTCGAGGCGGAAGGCTATCATCGCCGCCGCCTCCTTGAGCTCGGGGATGACCTTGAACTCGAGGGCGTTGACCCGCCGGCGGGTGCGGTCTATCTCGTCGAGGAGCTTGCGGATGGTGGTCTCGACCTCCGCGGCGACGATGATGTTCTCCACGAGCTCCTCGTAGGCGCGGGCCGCCTCGTCTATCCTGGCGCTGGTGCCTATGATGCCGTAGCCCCGCTCGTGGACGGCCTTGCGGATGCCCTTGCTCTCGATGAGGGGCACCACCACGCCCATCACGTTCTTGCTCTCCAGCCGGATGTCGGGCTTGTCGCGCAGTGCAAAGGCGGCGGACTTGACCGGTATGACGCCTTCGGCGGACATCGCCAGCGAGATCTTGCGCTCGGCGAGCCGGTACTGCGAGAGAAGCTGGGTTCGGATGTTCTTGGCGCGGTTGAGCACCTTGAAGAACTCCATGATGAGCGTGTCCCGCTTCATCCGCAGGAGCTTGTAGCCCTTCTCGGAGAGCTTGATCTTCTTTTTCAGCTCCAGCAGCTCGGAGCGGGTCGGCTTCACGGTGTCCTTTATCGCCATCTAGCACCCTTCCGTCACGCCTTGGTGGTCGCCTGCCGGTCCTTGGCATACGCCGGGTGGTATTTCTGGATGTACTTCTTGTCCAGCCTGGTGAGCACTCCCTCGGGCAGCGTGCCCAGAAGCTCCCAGCAGAGCCCCAGCGTGGTCTCGATGTCGCGGTCCTCCTCGCGCCCCTGGCGGACGAACCGGTCCTCGAAGAGGTCGGCAAATGCCAGGAACTTGCGGTCCCTCTCGGACAGGGCCTCCTTGCCGACGATGGCGGCCAGGCCGCGCAGATCGTTGCCCTCGGCGTAGGCGGCGTAGACCTGGTCCGAGACGCCCTTGTGGTCCTCGCGGGTCATCTCCTTGCCGATGCCGGCGTTCATGAGCCGAGAAAGCGAGGGGAGCACGTTTATCGGCGGGTAGATGCCCTTGCGGTGCAGGTCCCGCGAGATGACTATCTGGCCCTCGGTGATGTAGCCCGTAAGGTCCGGGATGGGGTGGGTGATGTCGTCTCCCGGCATCGTCAGGATGGGGAGCTGGGTGATGGAGCCCTTCCGGCCCTTTATCTTCCCCGCCCTCTCGTATATCGTGGCCAGGTCGGTGTACATGTACCCGGGGTAGCCCCGCCGGCCCGGCACCTCCTCGCGCGCCGCGCCTATCTGGCGAAGGGCCTCGCAGTAGTTGGTGAGGTCGGTGAGGATGACCAAAACGTGCATGTCGTGCTCGTAGGCCAAATACTCCGCGGCCGTGAGCGCCAGCCGGGGTGTGATGAGCCTTTCCACCGCCGGGTCGTCGGCCAGGTTGAGGAACACCACCGCCCGCTTGAGCGCCCCGGTCCTTTCGAAGTCGCGCATGAAGTACTGCGCCTCCTCGTTGGTGATGCCCATTGCGGCGAATATTACGGCGAATTCAGCCGTCGCCGTCGGCACCTTGGCCTGGCGGGCTATCTGCAGGGCGATGTCGTTGTGGGGCAGACCGGAGCCGGAAAATATCGGCAGCTTCTGGCCCCGCACCAGCGTGTTCATGCCGTCGATGGTGCTGATGCCGGTCTGGATGAACTCCTTGGGCGAATCCCGGGCCCACGGATTGATAGCAGCGCCGGTGATGTCCAATCTCTTGTCCGGGACGACCTTGGGCCCGCCGTCGAGCGGGTCGCCGGAACCCGAAAGTATCCGACCCAAAATGTCGATGGACACGGGCAGCTTGAGGGTTTCGCCCAGGAAGCGCACCCCGGATGCCTTGTCCATCCCCGAGGTCCCCTCGAATATCTGGACCACCACGGCGTCCTTGGAGGTGTCCAGCACCTGGCCGCGCCTGGTAGTCCCGTCCGACAGGGCGACGCTGACCAGCTCCCCGTAGCCCACTGGTTCCGTCTTCTCCACGAACACGAGCGGTCCCGCGATCTTGGTCACCGTACGATACTCCTTCGTCAAGTCATTCCTCCTCCTCGCTGTCTCTTTGTTTGAACGGGTACATGATGAATGCCGCCAGGCCGGCCATCGCCGAAAGCAAAAGGCACAGCACGGCCCACGCCATCGGGCCGGTCCCTCCCTCCTCCTCGACGGGCGCTATCCCCCTGACCTCCACATCCACCCAGCACCCCGCGGTCAGGTTCCCGTCGGATGCGGTGAGCGTCACCCGGTGCCAGCCCGGCCCGGCGAAGGCGTAGGAGATATCGGGACCCAGGGCCTTCTGCCCTCCGCCGAAGTCCCAGACGTAGCTCAGGGCCGTGGGCGGGTCGTCCATGTCCGTGGATTTCGTGGCCGAAAAGACCACCTTCTGGCCCACGCGGGCCGGCCGGCCGTCGCACGAGATGGCAGGCACTGGCGGAAGGTCGCGGACCGAGAGCCAAAACGCCGACGTGCCGGTGCCTCCGGCATCGTCCTGCACGGTGAGGCTCACCAGGAAATCGCCGTGCCTGGAATAGTTGTGGAAGGCGCGCTCCCCGCGGGCGGTGGAGCCGTCGCCGAAGCTCCAGGCGGTATCGACGATAGATCCGTCGGGGTCGCCCGACCGGGAGGTGAAGCTGAAGTTGGTAAGCACCGTGCCCGTCGAAGGGCGGACCGAGAGGGCTGCCATCGGCGGTGCGTCCCGGACCTTCACCGGGACCGGCACGCTCCAGTCGCCCGTGGCGCCGGCGTCGTCCTGGACCGCGAGCCGGGCCTGGTAGGTCCCCTTTTCCGCGTAGGCGTGAGAGGTATTGGCTTCCGAGAGCCAGCCGGAGTCCGTCCCGTCGCCGAAGTCGAAGAAATAGTGGGTCACGCGCGTGTCGTCGGTCGACTGCAGGCCCGAGAGATCGACCCATTCGCCCGTATCGGGCCTCTGGTCGGAGATCCAGAGCAGGGCCACCGGCGGCGAGTTGACGTAGACCTGCGTGGTGGCCTCGTCGTTGCGCTGATCGCTATCGTTTTGGCCGGGCGGCATCACGACGCGGGCGGTGAGCTGGTGCCAGCCGGAGACGGCCGTCCACGGTACCCGCGCCACCGCGGTGTCCGACGGGCCCAACGAGAGCTCCCCGGACCGGCCCAGATATCCCGTCTCCAGCGAGTCGACCCACACGTCGACCGTGACGCCCTTGGCCGGCGCGGGTCCCAGGTTGGTCAGGACGACGTCGAGAAATGCAGGACGGCCACCGGAAGCATCAGCCGGCGACACCGATATCCCGCCCGGCGGGATGCCCACGTCGGGCAGGACGGGAGGGCGCGGCACCACTGTCAGGGACAGCGACGCCCGGTTGTTCAATTCGTCCTTTTCGAAGAGAAGGTCCCGCGGGTCCGAGACGGCCGAAAGGGCGTGCTTCCCGGGCGAAAGCCGGACCGTGAAGTTGGCCCGGGCCCGCCCGCCGCCGTCAAGCCGGACTGTCGTGCTGGCCGAGGTATTGCCGTCGATTTGCAGTTCCACCTCGACCCCGGTGAGGCCCTCGGAGGTGATCAGGGCCACCTCCGCGGAGACAGCGATGTCCTCTCCCTCGGTCGGCCCTGCCGGCGTCGTCAGGATGTCCCCGGCGGAGATGTCGAAGAAACCCTCCCGCGTCGGCGCCTCGTTGTTCGAAGGGTAGGCGTCCAAAAGCCAGTTGAACGGGTCCAGCTTCACGGCATCCACCGGGTAGCCGACATCGTAGCTCAACGTGACGTTGGGACCGGAGCCGTTCCAGCCGGCCGCGACGACCTGCCTCTGGCCGCCCTCGAAGTAGATGCCAACATCCATCGGGAGGTCGCCGAGCACACCGCGGCTTTCCACGACGAGCCGCACCCGGTCCTTTCCCGGCGGGCCCTGGAGCACCAGCGCGTCGGAGATGGCGTAGTCGAGCCGGCCCGAGCTGTAAAGCCACATGTGGAAGAACCCCGAAAGGTCCCGCCCGGTGATCTGGGAGACCTCGTCCTGCAACGCGAAATGGTCCGCCCTGCCTCCGGAGCGGTCCCGGTGCAGGGCCGCAAGCGTCCGGTTGAACGATTCGTCACCCACGAGATAGCGCAGCATGTGAAGCACCCAGGGCCCCTTGAACGAGGCCAGGTCGTAGTCGTTGCTCACCAGCACCGGCTCGGGCCCCGGGGCCTGCACGAACTGGTTGATGTACTGCTGGCGGCAGAAGTCGAGGTAGCCACGCGAGCTGTAGACTGCCATCTCGTACATGGCCTCGCTGTAGCCGGCGAAGCCCTCCTGCAGGAAGTTCTCCCCGGCGCCCTCGCCCTCGACGTCGATGCCCCACCACTGGTGGGCCAGCTCGTGCGACATTATGCGGTACGGCAGAGGGCCGTCGAAGTTGCGCGAGGCCAGCCACATCATCGAGGGGGTGCTCTGGCCCCAGGCCGCAAACAGGCTGGGGATCTCGGCCACGGTCAGGTTGGAGAACCCTGGCTGGCCGAACTGGGCGCTGTAGAACCCGGTGATGCGGGCCAGCTCGGCCGAATACGACGGCGCAGCGGCGGCGTGGTCCTGCCTGAAGTAGAGCTCGAAGCGGCGGCCGCCCTGGTCGAACGCGGAGCGGACCAGCCGCCCGGCAACGAAGGATATGCCGTTCACCGGCCGGTCATTGGAATACACGGCGGTCACCGTCCCGTTCACGGGATCGGGCGTACGCGCCACAAGCTCCCCGGAGCAGACCACGGTCTTGTCCTGGGGCGCCGTCACCGAAAGCCTGCTGGTCGTCTTGCTCGAGTTCTCGTCCGAGGGGAAGTAGCTTCCGTAGGTCCTCACCCAGCTGCCCTCCGGGCCGACATAGTCCCAGTAGCTGGCACCGTCGTCGGGCGTGTTGAGCACCGGCCCGTCGTAGCGCAGGGTGATGTTGAGGGCCGTCCCGGCGGGGACCTCGCGCCCCAGCGAGACGTTGTAGAAATACCAAAACGGCCTCGTGAACGAGAGCGCGCCGCCGCCCTCCTCGTCCACGGCCCGAACGGTCATCGCCGGCCTGAGCCGGAAAATCAAAAACGAGCCGTTGCGGCCGGTTTCGAGCGATATGCGCACCCGGGCGCTCATGGAATTGGACTGTTCATCGAGGGAAACATTGGCGTCCAGGTGGGAGAAGACGCTGTTGGGCATTCCGCGGCCTGCACCCGTGCCCGTTCCGGCCCGGGCCGGCGCGCCTTCGAAAGGGGTGCCATCGACAGGCACTGCCCCGCCCTCGGACATGGCCCGGGCTCCAGGGGGCCGGTTGCCGGCCGCCTCCGGGACCAGGACCAGTATGGATGCCATCAGCAGAGCTCTCCACATATCGACCCGATTCTCACTTCCCCACGGCTGAAAACTCGGCCCCCATGAGCTCCAGGACCTTCTTCAGCTCGCCGTCGAAGTCCTTCTCGAAGCGCGCCTTGGCAAGCTGGTCCTTCGACTTCATCGAGGCGATCTTTTGAAGCGGCGCGCCGCCCTCCATGGCCCTCGTGGCCAGGTCCGAGAACTTCCGGATGGTCGACAGAAGCTGGTACTGCCTCGACATCGGGCAGAAACTGTCCACCTCGTGGTAGGCGTTCTGCTGGAGGAAAATCTCCCTTATCATGCGCGCCACCTCCAGAAGCAGCTGCTGCTCCTCGGGCAGGGCGTCGGAGCCGACGAGCTGCACTATCTCCTGGAGCTCCGCCTCCTTCTGGAGCACCTCCATCGCCCAGGACCGAAGCTTGGTCCAGTCGGGAGAGACGTTGTCGTTGTACCACTTGTCCAGTATCCCTCCGTAGAGGCTGTAGCTGTTGAGCCAGTTGATGGCCGGGAAATGGCGCCGCTGCGCCAGCTTCGAATCCAGCGCCCAGAACACCTTCACGATGCGCAGCGTGTTCTGGGTCACCGGCTCGGAGAAGTCCCCGCCGGGCGGCGAGACCGCCCCGACTATGGTGACGGAGGCGTCGTGGCCGCCGAGCGTGGTCACCCTGCCGGCCCTCTCGTAGAACGCCGAGAGCTTGGCCGCCAGGTAGGCCGGGTAGCCCTCCTCGCCGGGCATCTCCTCGAGCCGGGAGGATATCTCGCGGAGCGCCTCGGCCCAGCGAGAGGTGGAATCGGCCATCAGCGAGACGTTCAGGCCCATGTCCCGGTAGTACTCGCCTATCGTCACGCCCGTGTAGACGGAGGCCTCGCGGGCCGCGACAGGCATGTTCGAGGTGTTCGCGATAAGCACCGTCCGGTCCATGAGCGGCGCCCCGGTCCTGGGGTCGACCAGGTGCGGGAACTCGGTGAGGACCTCGGTCATCTCGTTCCCCCGCTCCCCGCAGCCGACGTAGATGACTATCTCGGCGTCGGACCACTTGGAGAGCTGCTGCTGGGTGACGGTCTTCCCGGAGCCGAACGGGCCCGGGATGGCGGCGGTGCCGCCCTTGGCCACCGGGAAGAGCGCGTCCAGGATCCGCTGGCCGGTGATGAGGGGCACGTCCGGCATCCGCCGGCTCCGAAACGGCCGGCCTATCCGGACCGGCCACTTCTGCATTAGCCCAAGCGGCGTGCCGTCGGCGAGCGTGGCCACCGTGTCGGTGACGGTGAAGCTGCCGCCCCGTATCGTGGCTATCGTCCCCGACATCTTGGGCGGCACCATTATGTGGTGCTGGATGTACTTTGTCTCCTGGACCGAGCCGATGGTCTGCCCGGGGGCGACCTTGTCCCCGGCCTTGACCTTGGGGATGAACTCCCACCTCTTCGACCGGTCCAGCCCGGGGGCGGCGACGCCCCGTTTGATGAAATCGCCCATCGTCTCGCGGAGGACCGGCAGCGGCCTCTGGATGCCGTCGTAGATGGACTTCACCAGGCCGGGCCCCAGCTCGACCATGAGCGGCATGGCCGTGTTCACCACGACCTCTCCGGGCCGGATGCCCGAGGTGTCCTCGTAGACCTGGATGATGGACCTGTCCCCGTCCAGGCCGATGACCTCGCCCATCAGCTTCTCGCCGCCCACCGCGACGACGTCGTACATTCTCGGGCGGATGCCCTCGGCGGTCACCACCGGGCCCGATACCCGGTACACTTCACCCTTTTCTTCCATTGTCAATACTCCCTCCTTGAACCCCCCGCACTGAAGTGCGGGGCTCCTACGCCTTGTATAACTGACCGACCCCGGACTGAAGTCCGGGGCGTCCTTGAAAAGCTTGAAAGGATTATTTCCAGAGGTCCACCCCCACGACGGATTTGATCTTCTCGCGCAGGTCGACCTCTTCTATCTTTCCTATCGCTATGACCACCGGCTCGACGCTCTCCACCATGACCTTGCGCAGGGCCGGCGAGACGCGGCGAAAGTCGGCGTCCATCACCACGAGTATGCCCACGCCCCGGTCCTGCATGAGCTCGCTCATCACCCTCTCCATGCCGGCAATGTCGCTGCCGGCGACCTCGTGGACCTTCCTGACCCCGGCCAGCCGAAAACCGGTGACGAACTCCTCAGCGCCGACCACAGCTATTTCCATGCCATTCCCTCACAGCAGCAACAGTCCCCGTATCTCTTCCTCGGGGAGCCCGCTCTGCTTTCCCCGGGCTATCTTGCGCAGGTTGTCCACCTCTATCTTCTTCCGCAACAGGTAGTCGATTATCGGCAGAACGGAGAGCGGGTACAGGTGGGAGAACTGGCGGGCCCGGCCGGCCAGCTGGCGGTCCAGCGCCAGCAGTACGTCGTTGAGCGAGCCTGCTGACTGAACTCGTCCGGCGGCCTCGCGTATGCCCTCGAACAGCCTCGTGGTGGAAAGCTCCGCGAGGAACGCATCGAAGCCCTCGGCCGCCGCAAGCTTGCCCAAAACCGCGCTCGTCAGCTCCTCCCCGCCGTCTATCATCAGCTCCTGCACCTTCTCCAGCGCGACGTTTTCGAACTTGAGCTTGAAGAGCGTCTTGAGGTTCACGTTGTCTATCTCGGCCGCAAGGTACCTGCAAAAGATCCGGTTGGCCTGGATGCCCTCGGGTACCGACCTCATGAGCGCCGTGTAGTATTCCTTGTCCAGGGCGTTCTCGATGTCCGCCAGTCTGGGCTTCCCTCCGGCGCCCAGGAGCCTGCCCATGACGTGCTCCTCTCCGGGCGTGGCGTGCTTTATCTGGTCGGCCATCTCCTCCAGCGTGGCGCAGGAGAAGAGCGACGAGAAGAACCGCAGGTCGAAGGCCCCGGCCGGCACCAGGTCCTCCGAGACCTCCTCCCAGGTGGCGCCGAAGCTTTTGCCCCTCATCACGGTCTTGATGTTCTGGACGTCCCACCGGTTGAGGTAGCGCCGGACCATCTCGCGCAGCTCGCCCTGGGAGAAGCCCAGGATGTCCCGGTAGGCCCGCGCCAGGTTGAGGTAGGTGGCGTTCTCTATCAGGTCGACGCCCGTAAATTTCGAGGAAAGCTCGTCCACCTCCTTGCGGTACTGCCCCTCGCCGATGAACCTGCCTATCTCGGAGAGGTCCATGAGCAGCATCCGTGGATAGGTGTCCTTGGTCAGCAAAAACGGCTTGCGCGACTTCACCCTGGTGCAGGCGTAGGCGTAGTTGGCAGGCTTGTTCCCGGAGCCCAGAAATCGCATGCGAGATCTCTCCCTCACCCGGAGAACAGGAGCCGGGCTATCTCCTTCATGTTGCGCTCCACCAGGTCCTTCAGCATCGTGTCGTAGGTGAAGTCCATGCGCACCGAGCCGTCGCTGCTTTCGTAGAGGATGCCCCCCAGGCAGTTCAAGTTCCCGCCGTACTCGACGGACGGCAGGGCCCGCAGGAACGCCTCGTTCCTTCGGGCCGAGAACACCCTGTAGCCCGGGGCCGGGTTCTTCCGGAGTATCTCCAAAACGAGCCTTTCGTCCTGTTCTTTCGGAAGGTTGGCCATCATCGCCCGGGCCGATTCGGCGGCGGCCTCCAGGATCTCGCGCTCCATCACCAGCCGGGCCCGCTTGCCCTCGAGCTCTGCTGCCGCCAGTTCCTGTACCCGTATCTGCCGGGCGCGCTTTTCGGCCTGCTGGAGCTTCTCGTCGGTCATCGCCTGGGCTCGTCCCCGGGCCTCGGCCATCAGCCGGGCCCTCTCGGATTCGGCCTCCTTGAGGACCGATTCGGCCGCGGCGCGTCCCTTGGCCAGTATCTCCTCGGCGACTTCGTCGAGACCCATCAGCTCACCCCGTTTCGGGCGCTCATATGATCTTCGAGTACAGCATGAACGCTATGACGAAGCCGAAGATGACCAGCGTTTCGGGGACCACGAGGAACACCAGGCTCCTGCCGAAGAGCTTCGTGTTCTCGGCCACCGCGCCCACCGCGGCCGTGCCGATGTCTTTTTGGGCCAATCCGGTCCCGAGGGCCCCTCCCGCGATCGCTATTCCTGCCCCTATCGCCAACATTCCGCTTACCGGGTCCATGTGCATCACGCTCCAGATTCTTCCGATTTGGAAATCTTCTCTCCTCCGAACGGATTGAACTTGACCCCGCCGCCCTTGTAGAACTTCATGAAGAACTCGACCAGGTTCAGCCTGAGGGACTGTATCCCCGAGGAGAGCCCGCCCAAAACGAACACCAGCATGTGGGCCAGCACCAGAAGCACCCACCCGAAGACCAAAAGACCCACGTTCCCTCCCTGGACCATCGGGATGAGTATGCTGTTGAACGCAAAGGCCATCGCCCCCTTGGCGATGGCGATGGCGGCAAGCCGCGAGTACGAAAGCAGGTTCGAGAGCACCGCCGGCACCTCCATCATGGCCATGCCGCCCTCTCCGGCGATGGCCATCGCTATCCCGCCGCCCAGGAGGGCCAAAGACGAGTACGGGAACACCACGCCGAACCCGGGGTCCCACGACGTCCCCAGGGCCGCCGGGAATACGGACCAGAGCCACTTGCCCAGCGAGGTGACCTCGCCGGCCTTGAGCATGACCAGGCCGAAGCCCAATACGGCGCAGAACCAGCCCGCCTTGGCCACCGCGTGACGGCGGTTGTGTCGCCACTCGTTGACGACCCCGAAGAGGTTGCCCAGGCAAAGGTGGATGATTCCGGCCAGGACGGATATCATGAGCAATGATGCCAGCCCCGAGACCTCGAGCTTGTGGATGCTGGCCTTTATCGGTATGTCCACGCCCAGCGACGCCCAGCTGAGCTCCGAGGCTCCCTCGCCGTGGCCGGCGGCGTGGAACGGGATGCCGAAGGCGTCCCCGAATACGAAGGCGCCGAAGATGGCCGCGATGAGCCCGGCCACCAGGATGAAGAGCCCCAGCTCCCGGAACCCGTCGAAGCGCTTGAGCTTCGTCACGAAAAAGACGCCGGTGACCATGAGCAGGATGCCGTAGGCGAGGTCCCCCACCATCAGGCCGAAGAAGAACGGGAACACCAGCGCGAGCACGAATGTCGGGTCTATCTCCTTGTACCCGGGCGTGGAGAACATCTCCGTCAGCATCTCGAACGGCCGGACGGGCCGGGGATTTGCCAGCGCCACCGGGACGTCCTCGTAGGGGTCGTGGGGCTCGCCGGCGTCCTCGTGGGCCGCAGCCTCCGCATCCGATGGGCCTTGGGCCTGCCCGCCCGCCTTGCGCGGCGCCCCGCCGGAGCCCATCTCGGCCGAGGTGGGCGGGTCGGCGTGGCCGGATCCGCCGCCGTGCTCAGCTCCCGGGCCGGGCAGCCATTCCCGCTCCTCCATCCGCTCGAGATAGACGGAGGCGCCCGAGGCCTTGAGCAGCGCATTTTCCGTGCGGTCGACCTCGTCCGAGGGTATCCAGCCCTCGATGATGAAGGAGCTTCGCGAGGCCGCGAACCTAAGAGGTGATTCGGCCTTTTCCACCTCGACACTGAGGTGCCTCTGGCAGGCCACGATGTCATTGAGGTATTTCTGGCGGGCCTCCCGGAGCCCGGCGTTGAGCTGAACCAGCTTCTGCTCCGCCTCTTCCGCCACGGCCCGGTACTTCTCGAGCATCTGCCGCGGGTCGCCCGCGGCCAGGGGCACCTTCGCCTCGGTGTAGCCGCTGCGGGCGAGGACCTTCTCGACGGCCGCCTTCGACCGAATGTCCACGAAGAGCGAAAAGAACGACCAGTCCGGCGCGTGGAAGAGCTCGAAGCGGGGCGTGATGGCGGCGACCTCGGCCCCGATGGGAACGCGGACCGAGCCGGCGTAGGCGGCCACGCTCTCGTACGCGCCAAAGCATTCGAACGGCAGGGCGAGGGCGGTGAAGGGCCGGATGGCCTCGATGTTGCGGCGGGCCTCCTGCAGGCGGGCCTCCAGCTCCTGCTTCTCGGCGTTCTTTGCCGCGACCGTCTGGCCGAGCTCGGCAAGCAGCCCGTCCATGTCGCGGCCGGAGGCCACCGTCGGGCCCTCATCGGAGGGCTGGGTTTCTTCGTCGATGCCCAGGACCTTCGACGCGGCGCGAAGCCGAAGCAGCTTGTCCGACAGCGCCGAGGCGCTGGGAAGGGGCGTCCCCAGGCGAAAGCCCGGGTACTGCTCGTTGTAGTCGGTGATGTGGAGCGTGCCGGCGCGGTGAAGGGCCCCCACCGCCTTCTCCAGCGAACCGGCCGGACCGGCGATGAGCACCCGGCACATCTTCCTGGGTCTAAGCATCCACCTGCCTCGCGAACTCGCTTACAATGTATCCGGCCGCCTGCGGCAGCCGGGCGCGGCTGGATTCGCGCTTTTTGGCCGTTTCCCGTTCGCTGGCGGAGGCGATCTTTTTGCGCTCCTCCAGGACCTTTCGGGATTCCTGGGCCACCCTCTCGGCGGCGGCCGCGTCGGCCGCCACCGACGCCTCCTCGACCAGCTTTTGCGCGGCCAGCCGGGCCTCCTGGATGATGCGGTCCTTCTTCTTCTGGGCCTCCTCCTCGAGCTCCCGCCTCTGCTTTTCAGCATCGCGAATCTTGCTCAGGACGATTTCTCGCGGCAATTCGTTTCCCCCATGTTACGTTGCCAGGCCAGATACTTTGGGGGCGCGATATCGTTTGATAATAAATAACTTTCGGGCTCGGAGTGCTCCTCAACCACGGCGGACGATCCAGACGACCGAGAGGAGCCAGGCGAGGACCACTGCAGCGACCCCGATAGTGAGATGGACGAACTGGAGCTCGATTCGTTGACCCTCCCAGCCGATGTAGAGGATGAGCGAGGCAGCCAGGATGGTCACCGAGAGCATCATCCCGGTGCGGCGGACCGTGGCCTTGATGCCGTCGAAGAGCGAACCGTCCACCTTCACCTTGAAGTCGTCGTTCTCCAGCTTTGCGAGAAGCCGGTCCACCCGCCCTGGGAGCTCCCGCATGAGCTTGCGGTAGCGCCGGGCCGTCTCGACCGTGCGCAGCGGGTCCGGCTTCGGCCGGTACCTCGCCTTGAGCATCATCTCCAGGTTGTCCTGGGCCAGCCTGGTGATATCGAAGGCCGGGTCCAGGGTGCGGCAGACGCCCTCTATCTCGGCGAGCGCCCGCTCCAGGAGCACGAACGAGGAAGGGAGCGTCACCCCGTGCTTCATCGAGATGGTGACGATGCGCTGGTTCATCCCGCGGGGGAGGTTCACCTTCTGCCGCGCCAGGGTCGAATAGTCCAGAAAGTCCCTAAGATCCCATTCGAGGTTGCGCAGGTCGACCGTCCTTTCGGACGCACCGCTGATCTCCATTAGCAGCCGGGCCGCCTGCCCCGCCTGCTGCCGAATAAGCGCCATGTAGAACATCGTCACCTTGTCCCTCATGTCCTCGTCCAGGTAGCCGATGGCGCCGAAATCCAGGAAGCAGACGCGCCCGTCGCGCAGAACGAAGATGTTGCCCTGGTGCGGGTCGGCGTGGAAGAACCCGTCCACGAATATCATCTTGATGTAGGACCTGCCCAGGACCGCGGTGAGCTTGGCCGGGTCCGCCTTCATCTTCGCCAGCTCGTCCTTTTTGTCGATGGTGAACCCGTCGATGAAGTCCATCGTCAGCACGCGCCGGGCGGACTGCTTCCAGAAGACGGCGGGGAAGCACACTTCGGCCACCTCCTTGAAGTTCTCGGTGAACCGCCGGATGTTGCGCGCCTCTAGGGTGTAGTCTATCTCGCGCTGGAGCATCCGGTCGAACTCCTCCACGGTGCCCCTGGCGTTGAAGCGGGTTATGGAGCTGAAGGACCGCTCCAGCACCGCCACCAGGTCCTTCAGTATCTCGATGTCGGCCCGCACCAAGTCGGCGACGCCGGGCCGCTGGACCTTGACCGCAACCACCTGCTCGGTCCCCTTGAGCACAGCGCGGTGGACCTGGCCGATGGAGGCGGCCGCGACCGGTTTTTCCTCAAACGACGAGAATAGTTCCTCGAGCTTGGCCCCGAGCTCGGATTCGACCGTTTCCCGGATGACATCGAACGGCACCGGCGGGACGTTGTCGCGCAGGTTCGCCAGCTCGTCGGCTATCTCTTCCGCAATAAGGTCCGGGCGGGTGCTCAGCATCTGGCCCAGCTTGATGAATGCCGGCCCCAGCCCCTCGAGGAACTGGCGGAAGCGCACCGGCGTGCGGAGGGCCATGACCTCCTTGCGCGATTCGGAATCGAAGGGCAGGTCCTTGAGGAGCGAGGCGGAATCCCAGGCCCGGCCGAAGCCGTAGCGCGAGAGCGCGGCCAGAATCTCGGCGACGCGCTTGTAATGGGCGTACTTGTCGCTGAGCATCCGGCGGACCGGGCCGCGCAGGTCCTCTTCTCCCGCCTCGTCCGCAAGCCTCTTGCCCGGCATCATCGCTCTCTCAATCGGCATATGTGACAGATATACGTTTCTCATATTGCCTAAGAGCCGGTGAGCCGGTTGGCCGGTGAGCCGGGGGGTGGGCCGGTTTGCCGGGGAGCCGGTAAGCCGGTGAACGGGCGCTCCGGCTTCCCGGTTCCCCGGCTGACCCCCCGGCTTACCGGCTTGCCGGCTCCCCGGCTCACCCGTTTCCTTAAGCCAGCCCCGCCGCCGCGGCGCACCCGAACGCCACGGCGGCGGCCGTCACCTGGACCGTGAGGTTGTCCAGCCCGTGGGACGACACGGCCTCGACGAGCGCCGCCGCCCCCGCCGCCGCAAGCGAGATGGGGATGGCGGGCAGCCACGCCACCTTCGCGATCAGCAGCGCGATGAAAGCCCCGGCCCAGGAAACTACGAATACACCGGCGCTCCCCTCGAGCGACCGGGTGCACGCCACGCCGTAGAGCGCCCTCACCTTGTAGCGGTGCTTGCCCCAGCGAACGCCCACGGGCTCCCCGGCGGCGTCCCCCCAGCCGCTGACCAGATATCCCACCACCGCAAAGCGAGGCATGAGCAGGTTGTCGAGAACGCCTGCGACCGCAGTTGCGATGAACGGCACGATGACATACAGCTTGCGGTGCGGGAGGTCCTGCTCCCTCGCCAGGCCCTCGAGCAGCATGTTCCCGTCCTTGAGGAACAGCGCTATCAGCATCGCCCCGATGCCCAGCCCGCCGAAGATGAACACGGCCACCGTCCCGCCGATGACATAGATGGCGGCGGCGTAGGTGAAGTTGAGCAGGTGGAAGACCTTGCGCGTGTAGTTGGTCTTCAAGCCCCTTTTCAGCTTCAGCCAGCCTGCAAGCAATGCGCCCAGGCCGAGCACGGCCGCGGCCGGAGGGGCGAAGATCAGCCAGTTTAGCGGCACCAGCAGGCCCGCCAGGGCTCCGAGGAAGTCCATGGGCGCGCTCAATATCGGCGCCCGCTAACTTAATACTACCTCAGGCCCATCAGCGCCCGATGTACACGCAGTGCCCGCGCTGCGGGGCGATGCTCACGGACCCCGGGCGGGATTTCCCCTGCCCGCGCTGCGGCCAGCCCGTCCGTTCGGCCGGGCAGGGGTTCGTCGCCGACGAGGAGGCGATGGGACCGCTCGCCTCGGTCCACATGTCGGGCGAGCCAATCTGGAAGGCGCTGTTCCGGGCGCTCCAGCAACTGGCGCGCCTGGGCTCTTTCGGCCTGTTCGCCGTATCGCTCGTTCTGTGCTTTGCCGCCCTTTTCATCGGCATACCGATGGTCCTCGACGGCGCCCCCGAAAGCGACCTGACAGCGGTCCTCTACATCCTCACGCCCGCCCCGCTGGGCCTGTTCGGCTTCGGCGGCACGGCTCTCGTCGCCTACCACGTTTTCCTGGCGGCGGCCATCACATTCTCGTTCGTCTACCTTCTCTACAAGGAGCGCCGAAAGCTCCGCCCGCTCATGTCGGATTCGGCAGCACGGTTCCGCTCCCCGGACCGCCATTCGGCGCTGGGCCTGGTCCAGCTGCCCCAGGTGTTCTTCGCCATATTCTTCTTCGACATACTCTTTGCCATTCTCCTGGTGCTTTCCGGGACCACCACGCGGACGCCGGCGTTCGAGACCTATCCCGACTGGTACCTCTACTTCACGTTCGCCAACGCCTCCGTCTACGAGGAATTTGCGGCGCGCACGCTGCTTTTGGGGATCCCGCTGATGCTCGCCTACATCATGGCCTTCTCGAGACGGCCGCGGCCCTCCGACGGGGCCTCAGGCGACATCCTCCTGCCCCGCCCGCCTTACGCGCCGGCGGCTCCAAAGGCGCAGAGCGAACCGGCCGCCGCGCCCGCGCCTTTGCCGAAGCCGGACGCGCTCATAGACATCCAATCCGACGACCTGTCTACTCGGGTGGCGCCCCGGCTGGACGACACCCGGACGCCCATCGCGGCGACGCCGGCGTTCCGCGCCCCGGCCGCCGCTCCTCCGCCCCTTGCGCCTACCGTCGAGACCCAGGTGCCGGCCCTTCCACAGGCGGCGACCTCGTCGCAGCCCGCACCCGTAATATCACCACCCTCTACGGAAAGGCAGGTCGCGCCCTACGCGCCGCCGGCCCCGGCCGTGCCCCTGTTCTACCCGCCGGCGGCGCTCCGAATGCCCGCTCCCGCCGTCCCGCCCCGGCCGCCCACGCTGGCCGGCTACCTGCGCAGCCGCACCAAGAACGGCCTCTGGGGATATTTCCTGGGCGGCGGATTCACCATCGGCCCGCTCGAGGCCTTTTTCATCGCGGGCTCGGCCTTCATGTTCGGCTACGCCCACGTCGCCGGCTGGGACCTTTGGAAGATGCTCCCCACGTTCGTGGCGGGGCTGGGCTTCGGCTACCTCTTTTTAAAGGTGGGCATCCACGCCGCGATACTGCTCCATTTCTCGTTCGACTACCTCTCGCTGGGCCAGGCCCTCCTGCCCGGCTTCGGGCTCATGGAGCTTTTGCTCGTGGCATTGTGGAGCGTCGTGGGCGCGTTCTACTTCGGGCACTACGCGGTCCTGTCCGTGAAATGGCTGTTGGGGCAGGTGGGGCTGACGAAGGGGCACGGGACTGACGAAGGGACGTAAGGGACGTAAGGGACGTAAGGGACGTTAGGGACGTAAGGGACGCAAGGGACGTAAGGGTCTGTGCGATTGGTGAACGCGGAGGTGCTGTTTTCCGTCGCCCCATACGTCCCTTACGTCCCTTTCACCGATAGCATCAAACGTCCCTTACGTCCCTTATGTCCCTTGATCCGTCAGTCCTCGTCCTCTTCCTCTTCTTTCTCTTCCTGGACCTCTTCCTTCTCGCCCGGCTTGGCGCCGTGCTGCTTCTCGTACCAGGTGATTATCTCCCACTCGTCCGTGGGCGGCGGCGCCTCCTTGTCGGTGTACTCCACCTTCATGCCCCAGCGCCGCGCAAAATCTCTAATGGTGTCGTCCACCTTCGGCCCGACCATGTGCGTCACGGTCAGCGTCCCGCCGCGGGTGGTCGCCTTGAAGGCGCCGGCCATCTCGGTGCCCTCGAGCACGACGAAGCAGGCGCCTATGTTGAACTTCTCGCGTATCTCCTGCGAGAGGTACTGCGTGAGCGTGTCCGTGGGGCTGAGCACGAGCCGGCCCTTGAAGTCCAGGCCAATCACGCGCTCCAGGTCCGATTTGATGATCCAATACAGGGCGTCCGAGCCCTCGACCAGGTAGCCCTTGGCGAGCCAGCCCTCCTGCTCCCACTGCTTCAGGTAGCCCCTAAGCTCGTTCATCTTGAACTCGTGCTTCACGAATGCCGAGAGCCCCTCGGCCGTCACCAGGCCCAAATTCTCGACTATCCGCCGCAGCACCTTGCGCCGGGCGTCGGCGACGGGCATCTCCGAGCTCTTGGTTATCATGTACCGGTTCTTCGAATCGCGTATCACGAACAGCCCCGCGTAGAGCTTCTTCAGCGCCTCGGCGAACGATTCCTTTGCGAGGCTGGAGCGCTGGGAAAGCTCCGCCCTCGATATGGGGCTGTAGGGCGGGATGACCGACATGAGTTCCTTCATGTCCGGTTCCAGTGGGCGGTCCTTGGCCTTCTTGTAGAGCAGGATGTCCGACGGGACGCAGTAGACGAGATGCTCGGGGATGCCCAGCCCGGCCAGCAGTACGCCGGCGCGCACCAGGTTCCAGGTCGAGGTGAAAAGATTCACCCGAAGCCCCGCCTCGAAGTCCGAGCGGAGGCCGCCCATCGCCGCCGCGGCCTCCAGCGTGTGCTTGAAGCGGTTGGAGGGCGGGATGTGCTGCTTGTGCAGCATGTAGGCGAGCGCCTTGCTCCGGGGGAACACGTCGGCGACGAAGTCGCCCTTGAGCAGGTTGCCCTGGACCACCTTGTAGCCGCTGGCCAGGAACACATCCAGTACGGGCTTCTCCAGCTGGGCCACCGTCTTGCCCATCACCTGCCGGACGCGGATGATGTCGGTGCCCATCGACCGGTAGTACTCCATGACATGGTCCAGCTCGGCCAAAAACTCCGGCAAGAGCTTTTCGTCGTCGAGCATCAGCTCGCGCACGTCGACGCAGCCGCTCATCTGCCATTTCTCGACCATGCCCACCAGGTGGCCGTTCTTCACCACGGGGAAGAACCAGCCCTCGCCGTAGCGGTTGGCCACCTCGGCCCACAGCCTCCGCACGTAAGGGTCGTAGAGCGAAAGAATCCGCATCCGGTCCTGCACCTCGCCCTCGTGGCGGACCGCCTCCAGCGCCGGGAGCTCCTCCTTGATGATGTACATCTCCAGCGGGGAGGTCCCCACCGACACGATGCGCTCCACCTCGCCCTTCTCCTCGAGCTCGTTGAGCTTCTCGACGACGTAGTCGTAGTCGAACCCGGTGGCGCTCTTGATGCCGCCGACGTGCAGCGGCCCGTACGCCCGGAGCACCCGGTGGAGCAGCTTCTCCTCGGCGCCCTCGACGTCGGGCTTCACGTCGAAGAAGAAATAGCGGTTCCTTGAGCTCCACTCGCGCTTTTCGAAGAACCCGCGCACGAGGTAAAGGTTCCGGTCCAGCTTGTCCAGCGCCTCCTTGAGCTCGTCGCGCCCCACGGTCTTTTTGCCCAGTTCCTCGACGATGCCGGAGAGCGTGGCCCCCGGTTGGCCCTTGATGAACCCTAGGACCTCTTCGTCGAGCGGATTGAGCTTCTCCCGGCGGTAGGCCGAGACGTACAGCGCCGCCTCCGAGGCCCTGACGTAGCCCACCCGGCCGTGGGAGAACCGGCCGTTGAGGATGGAGCCGTCCTTGCGCAGCGCCCACCAGCGCTCTATGTCGAAGCTCTCCAGCCGGTTGAAGAAATCGTAGGCCATGCCCGCCTCGCAGAGCCGGGCGAAGTAGTCGTCGATGCTCTTGTAGCCAAAGAACTGCTTGCGCAGGATGTAGTGGGCCACCTGCGCCTCGTCGAAATTGCGCACCCCGCGGTGGCGCGCCTCGAGCCGCATCTTGTCGCGGCTGAGCAGGTGCTGCACGCCGGAGGCGCCGTCCGTGAACGCCCCGGACGAAACAGTCCCCTCGTCCTCAAGCTCCACGAGCACCTCGGAGAGGTCCTCATCCTTGATCGCGAGGGAGAACGCGAGCTCCGTCACGGTCCGGGGCCCGCTGAACTCCAGCGTCTGTACAACCCGCTTTCGCAATGCGTTGCGCAGGTCCGACCGAGAAATCGACGAAACGTCGCGCGTTCTCCAGGCCGGCTGGCCGTCGGCGTCGTCGGGCAGGCGCTCGACGCGGTAGGCCTTCTCGAGCTTCCTGAGAGCGGCCTGCGAGGCCGCGTCGCGGGGCGCCTTCCCCGTCCGGCCTATGGCACCCAGAAGCGCTTTTTCGTCCTTGCCGGCCTGCCTTTTATCGGCGTACAGCGCATAGTAGTCCGGCAGGTCCTCGGGCGTTATCCAGACGGTGCCGTTGCGCCAGACGGAAACGGCGGTGCCCTCGCGGATGAGTTCGGCGGCCCAGCGCCGGGTGGTGTCGAAATCGACGTTGGAGAGGCTGAATACGTTTTGGCCCTTCTGCTGGAGGAAGTCCAGCGGGCCGACGCGCCGCAGGATGTAGAGGATGTCGGGCTTTTCGTCCACGCGTATCTCCTTGCCCCGGAAGTAGGCAGCAAGCTCGTCTTGGGAAAAGCGCGGCCGGGCCGGTCCGCTGTCGGCGAACGCCCTGCCCAGCACCTTGCGGTGGAGCTCCCGCATCAGCGCGCTCCGGTCCTCCATGAGCACTATGTCGGAGATGCCCATCAGCACGATGTTGTGCGCAAAGGGCGACGGCACGTCCGTCGGCCCGAAGCAGCGCAGCTCGAGCTTTCCCTTTCGGATCCCCTCCACCACCGCCCGGGCCGAGGAAAGGTCCATGGCCTCCTGCAGTATCTCGTTGTGCGTTTCGGCAATTACCGGGAACGCATCGTCGGTGAGCAGCTCCAGCATGCGCGAGGCGTGGTAGAGCTGGCGGGATATCGGTATCTCCCGGCCCTTGTAGTTGCGAAGTATCATGAAGCTTCGCATGGCGCAGTGGCGGAACCGCTGCTTGAAGAGCTCCGTTCCGCGCACCGACGCCCGGATGTATTTTTCCAGATTGTCGGGCGTCACCAGCTTTTCCAGGTTCTTGAGCGGTATCTCGCGGGGCAATGTGAGCATGAAGTTGTCGTCCGAGATGGACACGCTCACGTTGACCTCGTGCTCCTTGGCGATGGCGTGGGCATACGCCCTCGACAGCGCGTCGTTGGTGCGGCGCCCGAAGCAGAAGTGGAATATCAAATTGAAGTTGCCCTTGCTGTCGCGGTAGCCCTCCACGACGAGCCGGCGGTCCGTCGGGAGGTCCGGCATGATGGCCAGCTGCTCCCGAAAGTAGCTCAGGAGCGACCGCGCCGAGCCGGTATCGCAGTGGAACTCGTTTTGCAGCCAGGCCGAGAGCGCGTCCTCCTTTTCGTTTTTGAGCCTTTTGGCCATCTCGGCGCGGAATCTGGCTATCTCCACCGAGAGGTCGAATGTGCGCGGCAGCATCTCGCCGCTCCACGACGGCACCGTCGGCCGGCGCCCCCGTGCGTCCTTTACAAAGACCTTCATCCCCCTGGTGCCGTCGAACTCGAAGG